>Ga0187858_10006120_pt1 | contig 10842 bp, 10 predicted proteins | sample June2016WEW_8_15_FD_133015 | JGI IMG/M metagenome (GOLD analysis project Ga0187858, IMG submission 133015) | Peatland microbial communities from SPRUCE experiment site at the Marcell Experimental Forest, Minnesota, USA - June2016WEW_8_150 | ecosystem: Environmental > Terrestrial > Soil >...
CTCGCCCGGACGACCGTCTTTGGCTCGAGTTGGTAGGCGAGTCCCACGCGAGGCCCCGGATTGATGTCGTGCTGTTGGACGGGCGTCTTGCAACCGCAGCTATCGGTGCCGTTGCCCACAAACTCCAGAGCTCCCGGAATGCCGCCCGCCAGCGGGTTGGCCAGCGTGGGGTTAAAGAAGGACATGACATTGTTGACTTCCGTGAACGGGCTCCAGATGTTCCAGCGCAGGCCCAGGTTCAAGGTCAGACGGGAACTGACCTTGAAATCGTCCTGAATAAACCCGGCGTACGTTTTGTAACGTCCCCCGGTTTCAGCCACCGCGTTCTGCGTGACCGTGCTGCCATCCACGAGCCCCAACAGAAAACTGGCGTACGAAAGGCCGCTGGTGCTGACGGGGCTGTTGCCTTGGAAGTTCTCGGTTTCCGCGGAGCTGAACGAGAAGCCGGCCTGCGTGCCGGTCAGCGGAGTGTTTTCGTTGTCCTGCAGCGATTGGATTTGGACGCCGAAAGTGACGTTGTGTTTGCCATGGGTCCAGAGCACGCTGTCTTGCGCGCCAATCGTGTTCTGCGCTTCATTGTAAGCATGCGAGTTGGTTCCGTTCCAGCTCACTGGGGCGTTGTTGCCGCTGAAGCTGATATCCGGAAAACCGGAGCCCGCGACTCCGCCCGGAAGGCCGGTGAGTCCCGCCTTCCCAGGGTAACCGCCGCCATACGTGTCGCTCGTCAGGGGTATGAACAGCCGGCTTAGCCCCACGCTGAATTGGTTGACCATGCTCGGACTGATGACGTAGTTATCGTGAACCTGAGCCAGGGTCGCGTATTCAATCACCCCTCTTCCATCCGTATACGGCGTGGGAAGCGTCGACGTGCTGACCGTCGTCAGGCTTCCAACGATGGGGTTCGCGTACTTGCCGGTACTGAACAGGGCGAAGAGTCGGTTTTTGTCCGAAAGGTTGTAGTCGACCTTGTCCGTGGTGTTGTCGTTATTGATCTTATCCGGCAATTCAGCGAAGTAATTGTTCGCGATAAGGCCATTCGTGGGAGGCGGGAGGTACGACTGGAAAGAATTCGAAACCGGCGAGATGCGGCTGGCCGGAATCATGTTGCTCGGGAACGGCGTGCGCGCGTTGGTCCCGGTCGCGCTGGTGGGATCGTAAATGATCTGCGGGAAGGCGCTGAAATCGCCCGTCCGCTCGGCGGTAGTGGGTATCGACTGATACCCTGTGGGGTAGGTTACCGAGACGTAACGGTATCCATCGTAGTTGCCGAAGAAGAAGATTTTGTTCTTCTTGATGGGGCCGCCAACATTGCCGCCGAATTCGTTCTGGTGCTCGGGCGGGCGGGTCGCCGGGAAAAAGCCTCTGGCATCGAGGTCGGTATTCCGGAAGTATTCGTAAACGCCGCCATGCAACTGATTGGTTCCCGACTTCAAAACGTAGTTCGACATGCCCTGGCCATCGTACATAGATTTGGCGCCGGCGGTTTCCACCTGAAACTGTTCCACCGCCTCCACCGAAATGCCGAAAGCGAGGTTGCGGGTATCGCTCTCCGTCCCGGCGCTGGTCAGCGCCAGACCTTCGACGTAGGTTTCGTTCTGATAGGTCTGGCCGCCGTTGAAAGAGCCGGTGGACGGGCCGGCCGCCTGCGTGCTGTAGTTATCCACGCCAGTAGCCAGGCCGGCGAACGCCGTGGGATCCCTGGCGGACTGATTCATCGCCAGCGGAAGGGAGTCGTAAACCGAGTTCTCGATTGAGGAGCCCAGCACCGCATCCTCCGCCTTCAGGAGCGTCGGCTGCTCCACCACCGTGATCGACTGGGTGGACATGCCGATCTTCAGTTTGGGGTTCACCGGGACCACCGCCAGCGCATCCACGATCACGTGCGGCTGGTTGAGAGTCTCAAAGCCGGTAGCCTTCACCGTTACGGTGTATTCGCCGGCAGTGAGCAGAGGGAGCACGAAAAAACCGGCTTCGGTTGTCTTACGAACAGTGACCACTCCGGTTGCGACATTGGTTGCGGTCACTGTGGCATCAGCCACGACCGCGCCTAATGGATCCGTGACCGTGCCTTCGATGGAACCGGTGCCGCCGACCTGGGCGAGCGCCGATCCAGCGGCGACTAACAACGCGAGGCAGAGAGCAACTTGGCGCATGGTAACAACTCCTTTTCGATTCCTACGCGGGATGCCTGGTGTGGCACGCAAAACACTCATCCGGCAACTCACTTCAGCGGGGCCGGCCCCTGACCGAGCGGCGCGCCTGACCAGCGCCGCTAGTTAAGGAAAGGCCAAGAAGCGCCTTCCCGACAATACCTGTGTATCGGTCCGCAAAACAAAACCCCTAGGCACATAAGTCGAGCGTTGGGGGGAGTCTACCACGAGCTCGTCCAAAGTGACAAGCAATTTGTGCGAGCGTCGATTCGTTTTTTTATGCGGAACGGAATTCGAGTCGTACATAATGGCTAAGTCATTTATAATAAATATGTTACGATGATTATTGGCAAGGACGAGCGGTCAAAAACGCTCGATCACACCGGTTACTGAGTTTTGTATTGTGGAACAAATCAACGGCAACGTAATCGTTGAATGTGGGCCGGTACGCTTCCGGTCCCCAGACCCAACGGAGAACCGGCGCGGCTTTCTCCGCGGCTTGTATTTTGCATCGCAAAATGGTACATGGTACAAGAAGTGACGTTCATTCGAAGCAACGAGAAGACCTCCAGCCAAAGCCGCTACCTGGTGAAATCCATCGTCCACGCTTCGCGCGTACTGGAGGCTTTTCACTCAGCCGGCGAGGTTCTGCGCCTGCGCGACGTGGTGAGCCGGGCCGGTTTGAGCAAGGGGATATGCTTCCGGTTGCTCTACACGCTGCACCAATGCGGATTCCTGGACAAGGTTGGCGAGAACCGTTACCGGCTGGTGTCGGAAGCACGCCGGCGCCAGCCCTATCGGATCGGCTATGCCGCGCAGGGGCAGGATATCTCATTCGACCGCGAGGTGCGTATCGGTTTGACGCGGGCGGCCGAGCGGGAGCACGTCGAGCTCATCGTGGCGGACAATCGTTATCAGCCGAAAATCGCCCTGCGCAGCGCGGATCATCTGATCCGGGAGCAACTGGATCTGATCATCGAGTTTCAAACCGATGAGACGATCGCGCCAGCCATCGCCGCGAAGTACATGGAGGCCAAGATCCCGTTCATCGCGATCGATATTCCGCATCCGGGCGCGACCTACTTCGGCGCCAACAATTACAAAGCGGGCTTGTTGGCGGGGCACTGTCTAAGCCGGTGGGCGAAAAAGCATTGGGAGGGAGAGGTCGACGAAGTTCTGCTGATCGAATTGAATCGGGCAGGTTCGTTGCTGAAAGTGCGCATACGCGGGATCAGCGCGGGAATTGCCGATGTCATGCGCATGCCGGAACGGGCGCGGACCATTTCGATCGACGGCGATGGTCAGTTTCAAACCACGCTCGAACGAGTCCGCAAGCACCTCAGGGAAACCACAGCCAAGCGTATCCTGGTGGGCGCGGCAAACGACTCGAGCGCCCTCGGCGCGCTGCGCGCCTTCGAGGAAGCCGGCCGCGGAAACGAGTGCGCCATCGTCGGACAAAACGCGGAGCCGGAAGCGCGCGCCGAGCTTCGCTCTCCACAAACGCGCCTGATCGCTTCGGTGGCTTACTTCCCGGAGAAATATGGCGACGGTCTCATCCGCCTCGCCCTGGACATTCTAGCCAAGAAAGCGGTGCCCCCAGCCATCTTTACCAGCCATCAGATCATTACTCCGGAAAATGTCGACCACTTCTATCCCAACGACAGTCTGCTGACCGGCTCGGCGTGATCGCTGCGCGCGAATCCCGAAGGCTCACGCGGGCAGGTTGGGTTCCAGCCGGCCACTGCATGCGCCTGGTAGCCCAAACTACAGCATCTCTATTCGGTGTTTCCTGCAGAGATCGCTGAAATCCCGTTGATTGAACGTCAAGAGTCCGTCTTTGCGCACGTTGGCGTCATCCAAGATCAGCCGGATAACCATATCGACCAGCGCCATGCTCCGTGAGGCAACGGTCGTCATCACCACTTCGAGGGCTGCTTCTCGATAGGGTTCGTCCGGAAGCCGGACGACATGTGTTTGGCGGAGAAGTGCTTCAAAGCGTCGGACCGCAATCCTGTTCTTGGCGAAGCGTGTGTTGAATGTCTCGTACAGACACGGCCATGGCAGCAATACAGTCGAAGTCTCCAGAAGGTCGCCCTTTCCTTCCGCTTGCAGATGGTACGGGTCACGTGCATCGTAGAAGGCGTACCAGAAGCCGGTGTCGGTAAGGACCGTCTTCGCAGAACTAGCCATTGTCCTCGGCTTGTTCGCCAGTCGCAGCGACGCCGGTCCACGGGGCGTTGCGCCGGCGACCGAAGATGAACCTGCCCTTCGCCTTGCCCCCCACTTCTCTGATCACGTAGATTCTATCCTTTTTGATGTCGATCTCGACGCTGTTGCTTAGGTCCTCCTTCATATCCTGCAGGAGGCGGTCTTCAGTAGGGTGGTCGTACCAGAAGCACGCCACGCTGTCGCCGCACTCCTTCGCGCCGTGGCCGTCGAGCCATGCGTACATACCTTCGTAGTCACCCTTTATACCCAGATCATACGAAACCCAGACGAATTGCTTCACTGTGAGTCCTCCTTAAGATCGCTGCGCGAAATTCTCTCAGTTGAAATTCATCCCGCACATGCCGGGGTTGGAGCAAGGGCCGCCGCTAGAAGGGCAGACCGGCGCCTCGGACGCGCGCGATGCGCTCCCGGAGTGTGCGGCGAAGGTGGAAAGCTGTTGCTCGAGATGTTTCTGCCCGCAGGACGGGCATTCCAGTTCGGCTATTCCGGAACTCCGAACCAGCTTCTCGAACTTGGTTCCGCAATCCTCGCATTTGTATTCGTAAATAGGCATGGCTCTACTTCCATATTAGAATACAAATCTTGTCCATCACGGCGCGCACGGCGGCGGCGCTCTGGTTTGAGTTGTTGACCAGAATGGAAAACGCCACCCAACTGCCATCGCGCCGCTGGATGTAACCGGAAAGCGCGTCCACGTGGGCCATGGTGCCGGTCTTGGCGTGGATGCGGCCGGCGGCGGGCGTGTCGTCGAAGCGAAGAGCCAGCGTGCCATCCCTGCCGCCTACGGGGAGAAAGGAAATCCAGGCGTCGCGCGACGACGAGTTGTACATATACCGCAGCAACTTCACCACCGCCGCCGGAGTCACCAAGTTGGGGCGCGAGAGGCCGGAGCCGTCTTCGATGTTGTAGGACGTATCGCCGACGCCGGCTTCGGTCAGGAACGCGCGCAGTTCTTCGAGGCCCGCGGCACGGCTCCCTACGCCGCGGCGCACCCGCCCCACCGCCCGCAGCGCCATTTCGGCATGCAGGTTCTGGCTGGCTTTGTCGATGATGCGCAGATCTTCGACCAGCGGGGCGGAAACATGCCTCGCCAGCACAAAGCCGTCACTCGCCTCCACGCGCGCATCGGCCCCGTCGCCAGGCAGCAAATGCCGCGCCACCGCTCCGCCGTTCACCGGGATGCCGCGCTCTTCCAGCAATTGCCGCAGCGCCAGCGCCGCATATTTCGCCGGATCTTCGATGCCGAGCGCCAGAAGCCGGTCCGGCGCGCCGAGCGAAATCGTCCCCGATAATTCCAGCTCCAGGCTGCCGGGCGCGCGGTGCACATGGATGGGGCGTTCCCCGGCCGCGCCGCCCGCGGCCACGGTGCGAATGCGGTTGTCGATGGCGTAGTATTCCACCGCGGGTTCGAGCGTTAGCGCCGCCGGATCGCCCTCGCGTGCACCGGGCGAAACGCTCACGGTAAGGGCGTTGTCGTTGATCGCAATCGCGGAAACCGCGGCGCCGTATTCGTAAGTCGGATCGTCGATGCTCCAATCCTCGGCGTAAGGCTCCCAGACGTACCAGGTGTCGTCGCCGACGATGTCGCCATCGATGCACTTCACGCCTTTGGCGGCGATTTGGCCGGCCAACTCCGCCAGCGCTGCCAAGGCGTAACCCGGCGCCGGCGCTGCCCTGGCCGGCTCGGGCTGGTAAGGAACCGCGCGCGCCGAAAGGTTCGGATCGCCGCCGCCCACCAGGCGCAGCGCGCCGCGAATGCACCCGTCCGCATCCGGCGGCCGGTCGGCCGTCACGCGCGTCTCAAACGTGAATTGCGGACCGAGGCGCATCAAAGCCAGCGCGGTCGTAAACAGCTTGATGTTGGACGCCGGGACGAACAGCCGGTCGCGATTGAGCTGATAGATCGTGCGGCCGGTTTCGAGATCGGTGACCTGGATTCCCCAAAAAGCCCCGCGCGCGGCGGGAGACGATTCGATCAAACGGTCGATGGCGAGCACCGGGCCGGCAGCCTGGATGGGAACCGCCAGGCACAGCGCCAAAACCAAGCGCGCGGCTTTCATCGGCCGGTGACCTTCGATTCGAGCCAGATCAGCACCAGCAGCGCGATCACCATGAACGTGCCGAGCAGCGGAATTCCCACCACCACTCCCACGCCCCAGGATTCGGCCGCATAGCCCAGCGTGGCCGGCGCCAGCAACCCGCCGAACAGTGCGATGGAGAAAATGCCGTTGAAGAAACCGGGATGGTAATAAGGAAAGCGGCGGCCAATCAACTCGAGCACCAGGGGATAAACACTCGCGTAACCCGCGCCGATGAAAAAGACGCCGCAGATGGCGCCGAAGGTTTTATCTGTGAAGAACAGCACCACACACCCGAACAACGCCAGCCCTCCACTCACCAGCGACAGCTTGCGATGGCGCACGCGCGGCAGAAGTGGCACCGCCAGCACTCGCCCCGCCATCAAAAAGAACCAATAGAAGGCCAGCAACAGAAGTGCGTGCGGCGGGCTCACGCCAAGCCGCCGGTACAAGAAAATAGGCAGCCAGCCGGCGATCGAGTATTCGTTGCCGAACTGAAAAAAAAGCAACAGGGCGAACAGCACCGCGCCGGGGCTGCGGAAATCGTTGAGGGCTTGGCGCAGGCTGGGATGCGCGCGCTCCTCCGCGCTGGGAAGGCTGGCCCTGGCGTAAAGAACCGCAAACAGGGCCGGCACCGCCGCCATCAACAGCAGGATGGTCTCGACCGAGTACGCATAGAAGGCGCCGAAGACCAGCAGGGTTGCCGCCAGGCAGCCCAGGCCATACCAGATGCCGCCGCGAATCACGGTGGACGAGCCGTCCCGGCGATAGCTCGTTGAAATGGCCTGAAACAACGCGCGGTTCAGCGCGCCGGCGCACGCGCCCAGGAAGAGCAGCCCGGCGAAGCGGCACCAATTCGAAATCGGCGGAGACACGGTCGCCAGATAGACCAGCGTCACCGACGACGCCGCACAGGCGTTAATCATCACCACGCGCAGGCCGCGCCGCGCGATCAACCGGCTCCCCAGCCGCGCAGCGATCATCACGCCAACCGCGACGCTCAGAAAGCAGTTGCCTACTGCGTTGAAGTCCGCCGGGTCGCGGTGATAGCCCCACGCCGGCAGAATCGCGCCCAGCAAAGCCAGCAGAAAACCGCTGAGGAAGAAACCGGCCAGCGCACGGCCGCTGTGGGTTTCGGATAGCGCTGTTTCCTCCCTCATTTTCACTGGGTTAGCGCTCACGCGTTTGATTGTACCGCGCGTCCGCCGCGGCCTGGGATGCTGTGCCGGTTGTGGGAATCCATAGCCGGCCGCTCCCGATTCCGGTAGGAGCGCGGGTTGCCGTTCTGTAGGATCAAGAGCTTATGCGTGGCAACCCATTTGCATAACAGATTGCAATTGATCCGCGGTTCTTCGCTTTGGTGCGTTGCCTCCTGACGGAGGTTTTTCAGGCCCCGCGCCGGTCCCATCCACCGGACGGGGCTTTTTTGTAGTGGGGAGGAGCCGTGCGCTATTCTCAAAGTGAGGACCTCTATGCCGTATCTGCCCTCAGCGGAAGCCAAGCATGAAATCAATGCTGCGGTTTCGGAAGTTGTTAGACTGTTGAGCCCGGATGTGGTGCACATTCGGTACGACATCGGGCGGGATTGGAGTGGTGATCGGGCTATTTTCTTCCGCGTCCTGCTATCGGATGAAGCCAGCAGGACGCGGCTTCGCGACGTGACAACGCAGGTCGTATGGCACCTGGCCGAGCGCTTAGACTTCCCGTCAATGGGCCTCTTTCCCTACCACAATTTTCGTAGCGTGTCCGAACAGGGTGTACTGCAAGAAGAGGCGTGGGCGTAGCCGGTGCCATTTCCAGATGACCTGCTCGAACAGGCATACGATCTCGCACACAAGGAACCTACAGACCCAAAGCAAGCCAGCCTTCGACGCGCCGTCTCCACGGCATACTACGCTCTCTTCCACCTCCTGATAGATGAAGCAGTCAGCAAATGGGCGGTGGAACGACAGCGGAGCATCCTCGCCAGGACTTTTGAACATGGCAAGATGAAGGCAATTTGCGACGACGTGCTGAAAACCGTTAAGAGTGGCGGCCCCGTTCTGCCTGAGCTGAACACGGTCGCGCACAATTTCATTCAGTTGCAACAGCACCGCCATGTGGCGGACTACGACAATTCAAAACAGTGGTCCCGCACCGATGTCGTGAACGTGCTGGCGCTGGCCACGGATGCCTTTTACTGCGTGGAGGGCGATCAGGACGCAGGATGCGGCTCAGGACTATTTGTTGCAGTTGTTCCTGCCAAGGCTGCCAAAGCAGTAGGGCAGCCCCTACAGCCCCGCCCGCTTCCACAGCTCGTCCACTTTCTTCTTCACGCCGGCGGACATTTCGATCAGCCCGGGCCAGGGGCGCGTGAAGCCCTCGGTGGGCCACTTGCGGGTCGCGTCGATTCCCATTTTCGAACCGTAATCCGGCAGGCGGCTCGAATGATCGAGCGAATCGACCGGCCCCATCACGAATTCGATATCGCGCTCGGGATCGATGTTGTTGAGCGCCTTCCAGGCGACCTCGCTCGAGTTCTGCACGTCGACGTCCTCATCCACCACCACGATAACTTTCGAAAACATGGCCTGGCCGGTGCCCCAGATGGAGTGCATCACTTTGCGCGCGTGGCCAGGATACGACTTGCGGATGGACACCAGAATCAGGTTGTGGAAGATGCCTTCGGCGGGCATTGCGAAATCCCGAATTTCCGGAAGTTGCACCCGCATCAGCGGCAGGAAAATGCGCTCGATGGCCTTGCCCATGTAATAGTCCTCCATGGGCGGCGGCCCCACGATGGTGGTCGCGTAAATCGGTTTCTCGCGGTGCGTGATGGCGGTGAGGTGGAAGACCGGGTACTGGTCCTCCAGCGAATAAAAACCGGTGTGATCGCCAAACGGCCCTTCGGTGCGCAGTTCGCCCAACTCGACGTATCCTTCGAGCACGATTTCGGCCTGCGCGGGAACCTCGAGGTCGCAGGTCTGGCACTTCACCATCTCGACCGGGCTCTGGCGCAGGAAGCCGGCGATCATCATTTCATCCAGATCCGGCGGCAGCGGCAGGATCGCGGAGTACATGCTGGCCGGGTCGGCGCCGATCGCCACCGCGACATCCATGCGCGTCTGCCCGTGAGCGCGCAGGCGGCGGTAGTGTTCGGCGCCCTGCTTGTGGGTCTGCCAGTGCATGCCGGCGGTGACATCGTCGTAAACCTGCATGCGGTACATGCCGCAGTTGCGCTTGCCGGTATCGGGATTGCGCGAGAACACCATCGGCAGCGTGATGAAGCGGCCGCCGTCTTCGGGCCAGCATTGGAGAATCGGGAACTGGGCCAGCGACATTCCCGACGTCTGCACCACTTCCTGGCACGGGCCTTTGGAAACGATCTTGGGAAAGAACGCGCCCATCTCGGCCAGCTTCGGCAGCATTTTGAGCTTGCCGATGAGGCCTTCCGGCATGCGCATCTCGAGGAACTCGACGATGCGCGCGGCGATCTCTTCCACCGAGTCCACTTCCAGCGCGATTTCCATCTTGCGCGGCGAAGCGTAAGCGTTGATGAGCACCGGCACATCCGAGCCGGTGGGCTTTTCGAACAGCAGCGCCGGCCCGCCCCGCTTCACCGCGCGGTCGGCGAATTCGGTGATCTCGAGCACCGGGTCGACTTCGAAGGGAATGCGCTTCAGCTCGCTATTGCGCTCGAGCGCCGCAATGAACTCGCGCAGATCTTTGTAAGCCATGGTTTCAAGATTGAGTGTAGCGTGTAAGACAGGTCCCCGACCTGCCAACCCAGGCGAAGCCCGGCGCGAGTTCGCCCCGATCACAACCACCCCGCCAGCCGCAGCGCCTTCTTAGCAGTTGTGCTCAGCGGAATGCCAGCAGTTGTACTCAGCGGAATGCCGGCGGCCTCGCGCGGTTCCAGCCAGCGGAAGCGGGAGCCGGCAGGAAGCCGCTTGGGCGCGCGCGCGGTTTTCACCGTGAACGTGTAGTGATGATGGGTGATGGTGTGACGAAAGATGCCGATGGCCGCGCCAACGCCTGCGCCAGGCAGGTGCTCCGGCGCGGGCAAGTCCCAGAAGCCCGGCATGCGGCGCTCGGTAGCTGGACGTTGGCGCAACAGAATGCGGCGGCCGCGGCGCACCAGCAGCAGCACGGCGTCGATGCGCTCCGGCCGCACAGCCCCAAGCTTCACCGGCAACTGGTCCACGGTTCCCTGTTGAAGCGCCTGGCAGCGGCCGCGCAGCGGGCACTCGATGCACAGCGGACGCCGCGGCAGGCAAACCGTAGCTCCCAGTTCCATCAGCGCCTGGTTGAACGCTCCCGGCTGTTTCGGGTCGAGCCAGCTTTCGGCCACCTCGCGAAAACGCTCGCGGGTCTTGGATGACCGGATGTCTCCGGCATCGTTTTCC
>Ga0187858_10006125_pt1 | contig 10837 bp, 11 predicted proteins | sample June2016WEW_8_15_FD_133015 | JGI IMG/M metagenome (GOLD analysis project Ga0187858, IMG submission 133015) | Peatland microbial communities from SPRUCE experiment site at the Marcell Experimental Forest, Minnesota, USA - June2016WEW_8_150 | ecosystem: Environmental > Terrestrial > Soil >...
ATACAGGCGCAATCCAAACTCTTCGGCATTGGTCTCCATCTGTTTGATTTGTGCGGCAGCCAGTGGATCCGAAATTGGAAGAGCTGGGTCATGCGTTGGTATGGAGTGATCCATTGTTGCAACGGTTTTATCGGGTCGACGCACTTTCAGTCCGCGCTCCCGCAGGCCGGTAAAAGCCTGTGGCGAAGTGACCTCATGCACCAGGTGCAGATCGATATACAGCACCACCGGGGAATCCGGTTTCTGGGCCACAACATGTGAATCCCATATTTTCTCAAAAAGTGTTTGCCGCATTGAAGATTCCTATTGGGAGCTGGATTAACCCTTGGGACTTACATCTGTTTCATCGATTGCAACTGGCGCAGAGCCAGCTAGGACTTCACTTAAATCCCAGCCGGAGGGAATGGTTTGTGGTTCAGGAAACGGTTCATGCCAATCGGGCAAAATATTTTCCTTGCCATCGTAAGTTGAATTAGGTGTGAACATGGGTTCTCTCCTCTCAAAATAAATAGGCGTGTTCTGGTTTTCACCAGGTTGAACGAATTGGTAACGGTGAACGCATGCATACTTCGGCGGAGTTCACCAGATTCTGATTAACTTTTCATCGCGGTTGCCCACCGGTTCAGGCCGGCCACAATGGCCCTTACAGCCGCCTGGTCGATATTGGTACCTTCACCAACACCAAACAGTGTCCCTTTATCATTGAATTTCAGCGGAACATAAGCCACGGCGGTGGCGTCTGCGCCTTTCCCAAGCGCCTGTTCGTGGTAATCTTCCACGCTAAAGCCATCGATGCCCAACTTCTCCAGTCCACTGACAAACGCAGAAATAGGCCCATTTCCATCCGCAACCACTATTTGCTCGGTCCCGTTGATTTTCAAATGCAATTCACCGTGGATACGGTCGGGGAATTGCACATCCGGTCGTGGCCAGTACCCATTCAACTCGTAAGGACCGGTTGGGGTGACAAAAGTTTTTTCGAAAATCATCTTGACTTCACTTGAGCTGACCTCCTGCCTTACCTCGTCGGCATATTCCTGGATTGCTGCGCCAATTTCGGCGTGCATTGCACGCGGCGGCTGGAAACCGAATTCCTGTTCGAGCACCCATACCACGCCGCCTTTACCAGACTGGGAGTTGATTCGGATCAGGCTTTCGTACTTGCGCCCAAGGTCGGTTGGATCTACATGCAGGTAGGGCACCTTCCATCCCACCCCAAACTTATCCGGAGCCTCACGTAACCGGTTCATTCCTTTTCGGATGGCATCCTGGTGGGACCCGGAAAAAGCTGTGAAAACATACTCTCCCGCATACGGGGCCCGGTAGGGCACAGGCATGCCCGTCAGGCTTTCAACTGTTTCAGCGATTTGAGGCAGGTTCGAGAAATCCAGGCCGGTAGGTATGCCGCGTGCGTGAAAATTGTTTGCCAGTACTACCAGGTCGACATTTCCGGTGCGTTCGCCATGGCCGAAGAGTGTCCCTTCGACCCGTTGGCCCCCGGCCAATAAAGCCAGCTCGGTTGCAGCTACTGCCATGCCCTGGTCATTGTGGGCATGTAAGGAAATAATGACGTTTTCTGGATGGGAGAACCGCTTACAGAACAGTTCAACCATGTCGGCATATTGGTTGGGAGGCCGTCGTTCCACCGTGGCCGGCAAATTCAGGATGAGCGGCTTATCTGGTGTGGCTCGGCCCCAGGTTGCATATACTGCTTCACATATTTCCAGAGAGAAATCCAGATCGGTATCAGTAAATTCCTCCGGAGAGAATTCCAACCGGATATCGCTGTCGGGCATATTCTCCACACCCATGCGGATCTGGCTGATTGATTGGATGGCCACTTGGACAGCCTGTTTTGGCGTTAGATCGAAGACTTGCCGGATATGTAAGTCGGAGGTCGCCAGGTATGCATGGAAAATTGCCTGGCGGATACCATTTATAGCATCGAACGTCCGTTCGATTAGATGTTCGCGGCACTGTGTTAGCGCCATGATGAAAACATCCTCCGGGATTAAATCCTCATCGATCAACCGGCGGGTAAAATCGAAATCATCCTGGCTCGCGGAAGGAAACGCGACTTCGATGGTTTTGAATCCAATTTGACACAGCAATTTGAAGTATTCGAGCTTTTGCCATGGATTAAGCGGGTTGGGCAGGGCCTGGTTGCCGTCACGTAAGTCCACTGAGACCCACATCGGGCTCTTGGTGATGGATCGGGAAGGCCATTTCCGTTCAGGATAATCAAACGGGTTTGGCTGTGAATACTTCGAGACGCTGGTCGGTATCATTAATCGACTTCTCCGTGAAAAAATCTATTGTTTCCAATTTTCTGGCCGCAATGAACGGACCGCTGCGCCAGCCCGCCACATTTCTGACTCGCGCATTATCTTCAACTCGGCGTCCAACTTCACCTGGTAATCTGGAGCGCTGTTCGCCTTGAGGACGACCGCGGTTTCTTTGCCAGTTAACACACTCTTGTAGAGATCCTCAAAAACAGGTTCAACCGCCTGGCGGAACCGCGGATGCCAGTCCAAGGCGCCGCGTTGCGCCGTGGTGGAACAATTCGCATACATATAATCCATGCCGTTTTCCCCTACCAGCCGGATCAGGCTCTGCGTCAGTTCCTCAACCGTCTCGTTGAAAGCCTCGCTAGGGGTATGTCCATTCTTCCGCAAAACGTTATATTGGGCTTCCATCACGCCTGACAACGCACCGATCAGTACACCGCGTTCACCCGTAAGGTCACTGTACACTTCGCTTTGAAAGGTGGTCGGAAAAAGATATCCAGCGCCGATTGCGATGCCGAGCGCCAGGGTCCGGTCAGTGGCGTGCCCCGTATAATCCTGGTGGATCGCGAAACTGGCATTGATACCGCTGCCTGCAATGAAGTTACGCCGCACACTCGTTCCCGATCCTTTGGGGGCGACCATGATTACATCCACGTTCGCAGGCGGAATGACGCCGGTCTGTTCTTTATACACGATGGAAAAACCATGCGAGAAATACAGGGCATCACCCTTGTTCAAATTTGCTTTTACTTTGGGCCACAACATCATTTGGGCTGCATCAGACACCAGGTATTGAATAATCGTGCCGCGCTTTGCAGCCTCTTCTATCGAAAAAAGCGTTTTTCCAGGCACCCAGCCATCCTTCACAGCCTTATCCCAATAACTTTTATGTTCGGGAGCCTGCCCCACAATCACATTGACTCCGTTATCCCGCATATTCATGGACTGTGCAGGTCCCTGGACCCCATATCCCAACACAGCCACCGTCTCGTTCTTCAAAACCTGCCGTGCCTTATCGAGAGGAAACTCATCGCGCATTACCACATCTTCAACAACACCACCGAAATCGATCTTAGCCATTTTGGACTCCTTCAAATGATTGAATTTTCTTTGCATGAAAAAAATGGTCTTTTTCATGCAAGCATGTTTTCTACCTCACCATTAATTCTGCCTGCACACGTGCACCATTACCGTACCCGTTCAGGGCAGATAAGGCCGGGGAGACGCCCCGTGCCATCGCCACCAGGCCGGTCCGCACCATTTCGAGAATCCCAAATGGGCGCAGAACTTCCACAAAACTGTTGATTTTATCCTCGTCACCGGTGATCTCGACGATCAGGGAATCATTGGCCACATCCACTATCCGGGAGCGGAATACCTCAACGAGTTGCATTACTTCAGAACGGTTGGTTGCGTTCACACCGACTTTAATTAATGCCAGGTCCCGGCTCACTGCCGGTATTTCAACCAGGTCGGCCACTTGCAAGACATTGACCAACTTGTACAGGTTGGCGGTTACCCGCTCTACATTTGTCTGGTCGCCATCCATGACTATTGTCATCCGGCTGGTGCCGGGCTGTTCGGTGTGCCCAACCGTGAGAGACTCAATATTAAATGCTCGTCGGCGGAATAGGCTTGCCACGCGATTTAGAACGCCGGGCTTGTCTTCTACAAGTACCACCAATGTATGTTCCATTTCGCCTCCTTCACATATTTGTTTCAACGATAATATTTGAAGCTGGTCGACGGATCATATTATGCAGGGCGGCGCCGGTCGGTACCATCGGGTAGACCAAATCTTCTTTTTCCACGCTGAAATCGATTACAACGGTACCTTCTGTCGCTTCTGCCTTGTTAACCGCCTCCTCTACCTCCGACCGGTTGGTTACACGAATGCCGGTCAATCCATGCGCTTCCGCGATTTTGAGAAAATCGGGATTCCGCATGGGTGTGGCAGAGTAACGCCGGTCATAAAAGAATTCCTGCCATTGCCGTACCATGCCCAGATAGCCATTATTGATGATGGCAATATTGATTTTGATACCTTCCTGGGCTGCCGTGGACAATTCTGCTTGTGTCATCTGAAGCCGCCGTCGCCACAAATAACCCATACATTCGCATCCGGTCGGGCAAATTTGGCTCCAATCGCTGCCGGTAAAGCAAACCCCATGGTTCCCGCCCCACCCGAGGTGATATAGGTGCTTGCCTTGTCATGCTTGTAATATTGCGCCGCCCACATTTGGTTTTGCCCTACGTCAGAGACAACCAATGCTTCCCCTTTGGTATGCTGCCATAGGTCATTGATCACATGCGCTGCATAAAGATGGCCGTTATCGGGTAGATTCTGAATATCTAATAACGCACTATCTCCCTTCATCTCATTGATACTCTCGATCCAATCACCGTGATCACAGGCTTCCACATGCGGCAACAATTGCCGTAATGTTTCTCGCAAATCACCGATCAAGGCCAGATCCACGGGCACGTTCTTGTTTACTTCGGACGCATCGATTTCGATGTGGATTTTCTTTGCGCCGGGCGCATAGGTTTTAAGGTTGCCGGTAACTCGGTCGTCGAAGCGCATCCCAAATGCCAGCAGCAGGTCCGCTTGCTGGATTGCCGTGTTCACCCATGCCTCCCCATGCATGCCCATCATGCCGAGATTGAGCGGATGGCTGGCAGGGAAACCACCAATCCCCAGCAGAGTCATCGCAACCGGTGTGTTCGTCTTTTCTGCAAATTCACTTAATTCACGCATCGCTCCGCTTAACAACACACCTCGTCCTGCCAGTATGACTGGGCGGCGGGCAGCTTGGATCATTTCAGCCGCCTGTTGCATATCCTTTGGCAAAGGACGTTTATCCGGACGATAACCCGGCAGGCGGATTGGGCTTTCGTCGTACTCCCAGTCAATCGAAGCCTGCTGGACATCCTTGGCAACATCTACCAGCACTGGACCTGGGCGGCCGGTACGCGCGACATAAAACGCTTCCCGGATTGCTTCCGTCAGCTCATTGACATCCGTGACCAGGTAGTTATGCTTCGTTATAGGTAGGGTGATGCCAGTGATATCTATTTCCTGGAAGGCATCGTAACCTATGAACTTGCTGGCTACCTGTCCTGTTATACAGACGATCGGGGAGGAATCCATCATTGCTGTTGCAATCCCTGTCACCAGGTTGGTTGCTCCAGGTCCCGAGGTGGCCACCGCCACTCCCACCTCGCCGCATGCACGCGCATACCCGTCCGCCGCATGGGCGGCGCCCTGCTCGTGCCGGACCAAAACGTGATGGATTGGATATTCCAAAAGGGCATCATATGCTGGCATGATTGCCCCTCCCGGATACCCGAACACCGTTTTGACGCCCTCATGTACAAGACATTCCCAAATAATCTGTGCTCCAGTACGTTTCATGAATTCTTCTCCTTTGGCAATACCTTTACGAAGTCAAAACGGCGCCAGTATCGGCGGACGTTACAAAATGGGCGTAGCGCCGCAGCCACTTGCTTTGAATTTTGGATTCAAACGGCGTAAGTGCTGCCAAACGGTTTTCTATCTCGGATTCTTCCAATCTGACCTTCAATATGCGCGCTTCCAGGTCAATCTCGATCATGTCACCCTCCCGGATTGCCGCAATTGGTCCCCGGGCGGCTGCTTCCGGTGAAACATGTCCGATGCAAGCCCCACGCGTCCCGCCGCTAAACCTTCCGTCGGTTATCAGAGCCACTTTGTCACCCAATCCCATGCCCATGATGGCGCTGGTCGGACCGAGCATTTCCTGCATCCCCGGGCCGCCTTTTGGACCTTCATAACGGACCACTACCACATCACCTGCTTTAACTTTACCTGCCAGAATACCAGCCATGGAATCTTCCTGTGACTCAAAAATCACTGCTGGACCCACAAATTTCATCATCTCGGAGCTTACGCCGCCAACCTTTACAACAGCTCCTTTCGGGGCCAGATTTCCGAAAAGAATTGCCAGCCCGCCCCGCTTCGAATGGGCATTGTCACAACGCCGGATGACCTCCTCATCCTTGATGGATGCATTTTTTATGGACTCGCCCAATGTTTCGCCGCTGACCGTCATCCGTTCAAGATGCAGCATCCCGGTTCCGCGCTGGACCTCATTCAAAATTGCCGGGATGCCGCCGGCGCGGTGTACATCTTCCATATGCCATTTTCCAGCCGGGGAAACTTTGCAAATGTGCGGAACTTTCTCCGCGACAGAATTGATCCGGTTGAGTGGATAATCCACATCCGCTTCATGTGCCAGGGCCAGTGTGTGCAAAACGGTATTGGTGGAACCGCCCATTGCCATATCCAGTGCAAAAGCATCATCAATTGCCTCGGCCGTGACGATATCCCGCGGTTTGATATCCTGTTCGACCAGCATCATGATTTGTGCGGCTGCCCGCCTGGCCAGGGTTTCACGTTCTGCAGTCTTTGCCAGCGCCGTACCGTTATAAGGCAGCGCCAGGCCAATGACTTCCATCAAACAATTCATGCTGTTGGCTGTGAACATCCCTGAGCATGATCCACACGAGGGGCATGCATACTGCTCGAGGGTAGTCAGGCGCTTCTCGTCGATTGTTCCCGCCGAAAAAGCTCCCACCCCTTCGAAAACCGAAATGAGATCGATTGCTTCGCCGTTCGGCGTTCGCCCGGCGGCCATCGGCCCGCCGGAAATAAAAATTGCCGGGATGTTGACGCGCATTGCAGCATTCAACATTCCCGGCACAATTTTGTCGCAATTCGGCATGCACACCATCCCGTCGAATTGGTGAGCCTGTATCATTGTTTCTACGCTGTCTGCGATCAATTCGCGTGAAGGCAGGGAGAACTTCATGCCGGAATGTCCCATCGCAATGCCGTCGTCCACACCGATGGTATTGAACTCGAACGGGACGCCCCCGGCCGCGCGTACAGCTTCTTTCACGATCTTTCCAAATTCTTGTAAATGCACATGCCCGGGAACGATATCTACATAGGAGTTGACTATCGCTATAAACGGTTTGCCCATGTCCGCTTCTGTAACGCCGGTGGCGCGTAGCAAGGCTCTGTGTGGTGCCTTTTCATAACCTTTTTTGATGGCGTCGGAGCGCATATTCTCTCTCTTTCTCTGTATGGAATAACAATTTGTTTAAACAAAAAGCCGCCCGGTGGTTGGGCGGCTCTCTTTACGAAAATAAGGTGTGTCTACTTGACTCTCACCTCGGCCATCCCAACCTCTTTTAGGTCCTTAATAATAAGGACCGAAATAAGAACAACCAGCAAGAGGGATGACATAATATTGTTCATAGCTTTTAGATATTTCGTCGAATTATATGCACAATCGGGAATAAGTCAAGGGCGAGATTTCGCCTGAATGGCGAATTCCACCGTCCTTATGCAATATTGGCCCGCAGGTAGGAGCCAAACACTCGCAGCATCAAGGCATACTCTCCAAGATGATCGAGGGCTTTCTTGACCCGCTCTTCATGCATGCCGCCGATGAAATCAATATAGAACAGGTACTCCCAGGGTTTACCCGCCAGCGGTCGACTCTCGATTTTTGTCAGATCGATCTCGCGCAACGCGAATACGCTCAATGCCTTGAACAAGGTACCCGGCTGGTTCTTCAAAATGAATACGATCGAAGTTTTCGCCTCACCCAATGGCCTTGCTGGCGAGCGCGCAATCGCCAGGAAACGCGTATAGTTCTCCGGATTATCCTCTATCCCTTCCTGTAAGATTTGCATCCCATGGATATCTGCTGCCTTGTGGGATGCGATCGCCGCGCTCGTATGCTCTCCGGAAGCCTTGAGTATTTTTACGCTCCCGGCGGTATCATAGACAGGCTCGGTCTTGACACCCATTCCCCGTAGAAACCCGCACACTGGTCAAGTGCCTGTGGATGACTGATCACCTTTCTTATCTCTGGTTTTGTCACACCCGGAAAACCGATCAGGCAATGCCTGACGCGCAGAAAATACTCGCCAACAATATATAGTTCATTTTGCAGAAGCAGGTCGTAATTCTCGTGGATGCTTCCCGCCAGGGAATTCTCGATCGGGATAAGGCCAAATTCACATTTATCGGAACTCACTGCCGCAAATACCGCCCCGAATGACTCACAAGGCACGGTCTCCTGCGTTTCAAAATAGCCTCTGCTTGCCTCCTCGGAATAAGCGCCTGCTTCCCCTTGAAAAGCGACTTTCATGTTGACCTCCATTTTTGCGTTATTGAGAAATGCATTCTATAGGGAAGAATCCTCGGCAATTCCCTTATAACCCCAATTATTCAACCTTCCAGTGCGAGTCATTATAATGCAACCTGGTACTCCAAATTGTCAGACAATCCCCACCAGACTCCAGAGGCTGTATAATAGAGCCATTGTTGTTCCAGGAGAAACCCGATGATTACTAAATATTTCCGTCCTCAAACTTTGGAAGAAGCCCTGCAACTGCTTTCACATGAGGATGCACGACCTCTCGGCGGTGGGACACTTCTCAGCCGGCGTACCGAGGAATCCTTCTCGGTAGTGGACCTGCAAACTCTCGGTCTGGATCAGCTCCGTAAATCCGGAGACTATCTCGAAATCGGGGCAACCGTCACTTTGCAGACTCTGCTTGAATCTTCATTCGCTGCCAAAGCGTTAAAAACCGCCCTCGCTCTGGAAACGCCTCTTAACTTGCGTACGCTGGGAACGGTTGCCGGTACGCTGGTGACCTGCGACGGACGTTCGCCTTTTGGGACGGTCATGCTTGCGCTGGATGCGAAAATTACTTTTGCCCCCGGTAACGAGCAAATCCCTTTGGGTAATTACCTTCCTCTTCGCGTTCGCCCTCTTCCTTTGGTCCGCTCACTCCCCCTGGCCAGCCCCAACAAACTCATGACAAAGATCGAAATTCCCCTGAACGCCAAACTCGCCTTAGAAACCGTCGCCCGAACCCCGGCCGATAAACCGATTGTTTGCGCCGCGCTTACAAAGTGGCCCTCGGGGCGATTACGTCTGGCGCTTGGCGGCTGGGGGCAGGCTCCCGCATTGGCCGTGGATGGTACGGGACCCGATGATTTGGAAGCTGCTGCCCGCAATGCTTTCGCCGACGCTGGCGATGAATGGGCCTCAAAAGAATATCGCAGTGAGATTGCGGCGGTGTTGGCGAAAAGATGCTTGGCTGCCATGGCATGACCGTCACTTTGTTAGTGGTTACGCACGCAATCCGCACTCCGGATGGAGCGTGTTCCCAATAACTATGGGAAAATCAACATCCCTGCGAAAGAATTTAACAAATCTGTGATTGAGAATCTTCCTCTCGACACCATACTTCCCGGCGATTGCATCGAAATCCTCGCCCAACTACCCGAGAATTCGGTTGATATGGTTTTCGCTGATCCGCCTTATAACCTGCAACTCTCGCAAGAGCTCTGGCGGCCCAATCGAACGCGTGTCGGAGCGGTTCAGGATGCTTGGGATAAGTTCACCAGTTTTGAAGATTATGACCGGTTCACACGCCTTTGGCTCTCCGCTTGCAGACGTATACTCAAAGATACCGGCACACTCTGGGTTATCGGCACGTATCATAATATCTATCGCCTTGGGGCGATTTTACAGGATTTGGGTTTCTGGATTTTGAACGACGTCATATTCATAAAAACTAATCCCATGCCCAATTTTCGCGGGGTTCGTTTTACGAATGCGCACGAAACGCTCATTTGGGCTCAAAAGGAAAAAGGCGCGCATTATACTTTTAATTATCATGCCATGAAGTCTCTCAACGACAACCTGCAGATGCGCTCCGACTGGCTTCTCCCGATCTGCACGGGCAAAGAGCGTATAAAGGCTAATGGTTTAAAAGCTCACTCCACCCAAAAACCTGAAGCCCTTCTTTACCGTGTCCTGCTTGCCTCCACCAACCCCGGCGATGTGGTGCTCGATCCCTTCTTCGGATCCGGTACCACTGGTGCGGTCGCGAAGAAATTGGGACGGCATTTCATCGGTGTTGAACGCGACGAAGGCTATGTCAAGATCGCGCAGGCGCGCATAGCCGTCGTAGAACCTGCCTCGCAGGGAGCTCTTAACCTGCCTGATTCTCACCGCCAGCCTAGGGTACCGTTTGGGGCGCTGCTGGAAGCCGCTCTGCTACAGCCCGGTCAGACCCTTTACTTTATCAGGAACGACATCCCTGCTACCATCCTGGCGGATGGTCGCCTCCGTTGTGGTGAATTGACTGGGTCGATTCATGCGGTCGCCAAATCCTTGTCAAACGGAGCGCCTGCCAATGGCTGGGATTGCTGGTTTTTCGAAGATGCAAATGGGGAACGTGTTCTTATTGACAGTTTAAGAGCACAAATCCGAACGCAGGATCACCCGGGAGAAACCAATTGAAACAGAATCGCAGCCTCATTTTAGGAATAGCCGGTTGTCTCTTGGTCGCTCTTATTGGGTATTTCTGGGCTACCGCTCTGATGGGTTCGGTTTTTGGCTATCGTTCGCCCTTGCGCTTTACTCCGCCTGCACCAGCTGCGCCACTGGGAACCTCTCTCACCCACCGGGTTGTCATTG
>Ga0187858_10006130_pt1 | contig 10831 bp, 13 predicted proteins | sample June2016WEW_8_15_FD_133015 | JGI IMG/M metagenome (GOLD analysis project Ga0187858, IMG submission 133015) | Peatland microbial communities from SPRUCE experiment site at the Marcell Experimental Forest, Minnesota, USA - June2016WEW_8_150 | ecosystem: Environmental > Terrestrial > Soil >...
CCATCCGCTGCTCGTCGAGACGCTGAACCTGTACTACGCCTCGCTGCACTTCGTGGTGCTGATCAGCTGCCTGGTCTGGGTGTACGCCCGGCACCGCCGGCAGTACCCGCAGGTCCGGACCACGCTGGTGCTGTTCACCGCGGGGGCGCTGCTGATCCAGTTCCTGCCGGTCGCGCCGCCGCGGATGCTTCCGGGTGACGGCCTGGTGGACACCGCGGCGCGCTACGGCCAGTCGGTCTACGGCTCGGTGGCCGGCTTCAACGCCGACCAGCTCTCGGCCATGCCCTCAGTGCACGTCGGATGGGCGCTGCTGGTGGCACTGGTGGTGGCGCAGGTGTCCCGGAGCCGCTGGCGCTGGCTCGCGCTGGGCTACCCGGTGCTCACCCTGCTCGCGGTCGTCGTCACGGCCAACCACTTCTGGCTGGACGGCATCGCCGCGGCGCTGCTGCTGGCCGTGGCGCTCCTCGTGCAGCGGGCGGGCCGGGCGGCGCGCCGCCGGATCCGCTTCTGGTGGCGCCGGCGGGGCGGGCCGGCGCGGGAAGGCTAGCCGGGCTATGTGCCGGAGCGGCCCTCGGTGGACGCGTGGACCAGCCGCTCGGCCTTATGCTCGGCCTTCAGCCGCTCCTTGGCCCGCTGCGCGTCCTCGTCCACGTACTCCTGGCTGGCCAGGGCCATGATCGCGTACATGATCTCGTCGGTCACCGCGCGCAGCACGAGCCGGTCTGATTCGAGCCCGGCGTAGCGGGAGAAGTCCAGCGGCTTGCCGAAGCGGACTCCGGGCCGGTAACGCAGCCGCGGGATCAGCTTGCCCGACGGCATCAGGTCGAACGTGCCCACCATGGCACACGGGATCCGGTGCTCCCGATTCCAGGGCCAGCCGGGCTACCCCGGTCTTGCCCCGGTACAGCCGCCCGTCCGGGGTCCGGGTGCCCTCGGGGTAGATGCCGAGCAGCTTGCCCTGGGCCAGGACGCGCAGGCCGGTGTTGATGGCCCGCTCGCTGGCATGGCCGCCGGCCCGGTCCAGCGGGATCCCCCCTACCCCGCTGAAGAAAGCCTTTTTGAGCAGGCCCTTCGGCCCGCGGCCGGTGAAGTACTCGGACTTGGCCAGGAAGGTCACCTTGCGCGGCAGCGGCAGCGGGCCGAAGAAGTGATCGGCGAACGAGAGGTGGTTGCTGGCGATGATGGCCGGCCCTTCCCGGGGCACGTTGTCGATGCCCTCGGCCCAGGGCCTGAAGATCAGCGCCAGGAAGGGCCCCAGGATCGCCTTGACCACCCAGTAGAACACGCCTCCATCGTCGCATGAGATATGCAGGAAAGCCGCCGCTCGTCAGCACTGGTTACCCGGCCGGGCGGCGTGCGGCGTGCGGCGAGGCGCGGGGCATGCAACGATGCCAGGGCGTGAGATGCGCGGCCCGGCTCCGGGGGATGGTTGGTGCTCACGGGGCACCGGGCGCGCAGTCCAGGCCCCGGCGTAGAGGACGATGAACTCATGCCAGTCATCCCAGGCGCGGAAGCGTATTTCCACGCGGGCACCGGCGGCACCGGCGTCCTGCTCTGCCACGGGTTCACCGGGTCCCCGGGGTCGCTGCGGCCGTGGGCGGAATACCTGGCCGGGGCGGGGCTGACGGTATCTGTTCCCCGGCTGCCCGGCCACGGCACCACGTGGCAGGAAATGTCCCGCACCCGGTGGGAGGACTGGTACGCGGAGGCCGACCGGGCCTTCGAGGAATTGCGCGGGCAGAGCAACGAGATCTTCGTGATGGGCCTGTCCATGGGCGGCTGCCTGGCGCTGCGGATGGCGGAACTGCGCGGTGCCGGGGTGAGCGGCCTGGTCCTGGTCAACCCGTCGGTGGCTCCCGACACCAAGCTCTTCCTGCTGGCCCCGGCGCTCAAGTGGGTGGTGCCGTCGCTGCCCGGGATTGCCAGTGACATCAAGAAGGAGGGCGTCCAGGAACTCGGCTACACCCGGGTCCCGGTGCGGGCGGCGGCGTCCCTGCCCGCGCTGTGGCGGCTGACCCGGTCGAGGCTGGGGGAGGTGACCCAGCCGGTGCTGGTCTACCGCAGCACGGTCGATCACGTCGTGGGACCGGCCAGCATGCGGGTACTGCAGACGGCCCTGCCCCCTGGCCAGCTGACGGTTCGTGACTGCCCGGACAGCTATCATGTGGCCACCCTGGACAACGACGCACCAACGATCTTCGCCGGGAGCCTGGAGTTCGTCCGTGCGCATAGTCATGCGGAGACGGAGTGAAGGGCAGCGGGCGGGGCGCGTCGGGCGGCGAGGAAGCCGCCTGGCGTGACCTGATCGCGAACTACGCGGCAGAGCCGGAGGCGGACGGCGGCGAGATGCCCTGGCCGGAGCGGGAGAACCTGCCTGGCCCGCGCCGGGCCGGGACCCTGCCGGACCCTGGCCCGGAGACCGACCCGTCGCTCACCCTGGACCTGAACGACGACACGGACCCCGCTCTTGACCTCGGAATGGAACCCGGCGGGACCTCGGATCCCGGGCCGGCGGCAGGCCCGATCGCTCCCCCGGCCCCAGGCCAGCGCGACGTCCCGGGCCCGGACAACCCGCCGCCTTCCACCGCGAACGGCCCGGCGGTCAACGGTCCCACCGCGCATGGACCCGCTTCCATCGGCCGCAACGAAGACCCCGCACCCGCCGGGCCCCCACGCGGAGGCAGGCCACGGATCGTCCGCCCGGCCAGTTCCGTTCCGCCGGTCCCGGCGGAGGGTGAGGACTTCGTGCCGCCGGTCCCGCCGCCGCTGCCGTCGCTCGACCCGATGGCCAAGGGAGCCTGGGCGGCGTTGTTCGGGGGTCCGGGCTATCTGCTGCTGGCCACCATGGCCGGCTGGGCAATCCCGGGGTGGGCCGCGTTCCTGGCCGTGGCGGCGTTCGTCGGCGGTTTCGCGACCCTGGTGATCAGGATGGGCGAGAAGCCGCCGCGCGACTCAGGGCCGGATGACGGCGCGGTGATCTGAGCAGGTGGAGCCGGTGCTCCGCGGGCCGCGGGGGCATGCCTGCGGCCCGGCGTCTCCGGTCACCAGTCGCGCGGGCCCGCCTGGTCGCCGGTGCGATCGCGGAAAGGGTTTCTGGGCCCTCGTCCCGGTCCCGGCCAGCCGCGACCGCGCCGGGACCTCAGGATGGCCAGCGCCACGAGGGCGAGGACGATGACCACCACGAGCTCCGGCCCAACCGTCGGGACCCGCCAGATCAGCAGGCCTAGCCGCCAGACCAGGTGCCAGATGAACAACCGGATCAGGAGATGAGCCAGGCCGCCCCCGCCCGCGCCGCCGAGGGCCAGGCCTGCGTGCATCACAGGAGTGTGTGGAACCACACTTCACCGTGCCACACGCTGGACGGTGCCCGGGCCAAAGCGCGGTCAACCTTACGTGGGTTTACTCCCCCGGGCCGGGGGCGGGGAACGGCCCGGCCGGTCCAGAAGGCCCGGCGGGCGGTCCAGCCGTCCCTCCCGGCTCAGCCGGTGGTTCAGGCGCCGCAGCCGTCTCCCCCGGCTCAGCCGTCTCTCCCAGCCCGGTCGCCCCAGCCGTCCCCACCGTCTCTCCCGGCTCAGCGGTCCCGGCAGGCGGGTCCGGCACCAGCCGTGGCAGTGGGCGGGCTGGCCCGTCGGTCACCTCTTCCCACACCCCGCCGCTGGGGGGTCCCCCGGTCCCCTCGTCCCGCACCTCACCGTCGGCGGGCGCGTCGTCCCGGGGCCGGGCCTGCCGTCCCGCTGCGCCCACCGCCGCCTCGAACGCGGCCACCGCGTCCTGGAGTACCACGGAGGCCGCGTCACCCGCGGCCGCCACGGTGGAGGACAGGCCGGGACCGGATTCCCGGAGCTTCCGCCGGGCCCGGCAGATCGGGCACCATTGGCATTCCGGGGCCTCGTGGTCGGCGGTCGCGCTCTCCCAGACGTCCTCGCGGGAATTGCCGCCGAGGACGGTCCGGACCTGATCGCCCAGTTCCCTGCTCACGCCGCGCGCCCCCGAGCGGACCAGCCATCGCTGGAGCTCGCCGATCAGGTCGCTGCCTGGTTGCCGCTCCGTCACGTCGCGCCTTCTTCCGTGTCCATGTCTATTTGTGTGCTCCCCGCCGCCGCGGCCTGCGCGCGCAGGCCCTCGACCCGGGATTTGAGCCCCTTCAGCGCGGTGTCGATGATGACCTTCTCGGCCTTCCGCTTCAGCATGCCGAGCAGTGGCACCCGGAGATCCACGCTGAGGTCGTAGGTGACCTCGGTCCCGCGGGAGTCGTCAGCCAGAGAGTAGCCGCCGGTCATCGCGCTGATGACCGAGCCTGGCTCGGCGAGATCCCAGCGAACGCCGGAGTCGTCCCACTCATAGCTAAGGCCGTAGCTGTCCTTAATCATCCCGGCATCCAGGCTGAAGCGGACCAGGCTGGGGCGGCCGTCCGCGTCGCGCGCGGCCACCTCGGCGGAGCGCACGGCGGACGCCCACTGCGGGTAGGCGGCGAAATCGGCTATCACGGCCATCACGTCCGGCCCGCTAGCGGCGATAGAGATGCTCGACGTCGTCCTGTCGGCCATGCTCGGAGCGTACCGCCACGACCGGGTCCGGCACGCCGGCCGGGCCGGGCGAGCTGTCCCGGCCTCCTACCATTCCAGGACGTACGGAACCCCGGTGGCGCGAAAGTGCCCCACGTTAATGCACTCGGTGCGGCCGATCCGGGCCCGGCGGGCCAGCGGCTGGTGCACGTGGCCGAACAGGGCGTACCGGGGCTGGGTGCGGCGGATGTGCTCGAGCACCGCCGTGCTGCCCCGTTCGAGCCGGCGCGCCACGGTGTCGTACAGCAGTTGCGGGACGGCCGGCGGGATGTGCGTGCACAGCACGTCGACCTCGCCGGTCGCGGTCACCTTGGCCGCGTAGGCGTCCTCGTCGATCTCGTTGGGGGTCCGGTAGGCCGACGGCAGCCCGCCGCCGACGAACCCGAAGGTCCAGCCGCCGAGCGAGGCCCGCTGCCCGTCGAGTACCTCGTGCCCGGGTTTGAGGTGCTGCTGCCACAGCGGCGGGATGTCCACGTTGCCGTAGGTCATGTAGGCGGGCTCGGGCATGGCCGCGAACAGCGCCGCGTACTGGCTTGAGGCAGCGTTCTGGACGTACCCGGACGGGTCGCCCTCCAGCTGGCCCCACAGCCGCCGGGAGAACTCCCGGGCCTCATCGAACCGCTTGGCCATGCGCAGCGCCACGAACGTGCGGGTTGCCTCGGCACCGAACAGGTCGGGAAAGATACCCTGCCGGTGGTCGGCGTAGTCGATGAACAGCAGCAGGTCACCCAGGCAGATGAAGCCGTCCGCGCCCCCGGCGGCGGCGAGCGCCTCCGCGCGGCCATGAACATCGCTGACCACGTGCACCCGCATGAGCCAACCGTACAAGCCCGGGCCGCTCCTGGCCCGTCCCGGTCCGGCCCCCGGGACGTCAGTCCGCGGGCCGCCGGAGCGGGTACTCGAAGTAGCCGCGGGCCCACATGCCCACCGGCTGATTCGCCAGCGTCTGCGCCATCCACGGGGCGAGCCTGGTCCCCCCGCCGATCCTGACCGGCGTTCCCCGGGCGAACTCCGACCGGACGCTGGGCCCGGTGATGATCCAGCCCTCCTCGCCCACCGCGTTCATGGCCGCGTAGCGTTCCCCGGCGACGAGGTCGCCCAGTTCCACGACGGAGATGACCCGGGCGTTCATGGCCGTGACCAGGATGCCGATCGTGTGCTCGGGCGGCTGCTGTTCACTGGGGGCGAGGGCAATGGTGATCAGGGAGCCGTACTCCCATCGCGTGGGCATTCCGCCAGATTGCCACAACTGGCGCCCGGGCGCCGCCGGCCTGGATACACCGCAGCCGGGGCGGGTGTCGGACGCCAGCATGAGGGGAGACGACTGGCGGGGGCCGGCGGGCTGGACCAGGCTGGCCACCCTCGGGCCGTACCCTGAATCGGCTACCTGTGGGTAGCTTGCGGGGGGCCGCCCGGGGTACGGTCCAGTCGATCACCGGGAACAACATGACCGGCAGGAGCTGTCATGCGTGAATACAGGACTCCCGCTGTGGTGGAGGTCGCGCCGTCGGAGAACCTTTCCGACGTGGTCTTCGAGCGCGCGGACCGTGAGCCGCAGGCGGTGATCATGCGCCGCCAGTCAGCGGACGGCGGACCGCTGTGGCGCGAGGTGGCCGCCGCGCAATTCCGCGACGAGGTCACGGCGCTGGCCAAGGGCCTCATCGCGGCCGGCATCGGGCCTGGGGACCGGGTGGCGCTGCTGTCCCGGACCCGGTACGAGTGGACACTCGCGGACTACGCGATCTGGGCGGCCGGCGCGGTCAGCGTCCCCATCTACGAGACATCCTCGGCCGAGCAGGTCGAGTGGATCCTCAGCGACTCCGGCGCCCGGGCCCTCATCGCGGAGACGCCCGCGCACACGGACACTCTGGCCGAGGTGCTGGGCAGGCTGCCGACCGTGGAGCGGACCTGGCTGATCGAGGGGGCCGCCGGCGGCGGGGCCGCCGCGGCCAAACCGCTGGACAGCCTGGCGGCGGAAGGTTCCGCGGTCAGCGACGAGACACTCGCCAGGCGCCGGTCGGAACGCGTGGCCGCGGACCTGGCCACGATCATCTACACCTCCGGGACCACAGGCCGCCCCAAGGGATGCGAGCTCACGCACGCGAACATGCTCGCGGACGTGCGGAACGCGATCGGTGCGCTGCCGGAGATCTTCACCTTGTCCGGGCGCTCGGCCCTGCTTTTCCTGCCGCTGGCGCATTCCTTCGCGCGCATCATCCAGGTCGGCTGCCTCGAATCGGGCACCGTCCTGGGGCATACCCCGGACGTCGCGAACCTGGTGGCCGACCTGGGCAGCTTCCAGCCGACCTTCATCCTGGCCGTCCCGAGGGTTTTCGAGAAGGTGTACAACGGCGCGGAACTACAGGCCTCGGCGAGCTCGGCGAAGAGCCGCATCTTCGCCGCGGCGGCACGGTCGGCGATCGAGTGGAGTCAGACGCTGGGTGCCGGGGGACGGGCTGCCCCGGGCCGCCAGGGCCTGCGGCTGCGGGCCGCGCACGCCGTCTACGACCGTCTCGTCTACAGCAAGCTGCGCGCGGCCACCGGAGGGCGGGTCCAGTACGCCGTGTCCGGAGGCGCCCCACTTGGCGAACGGCTCGGGCACTTCTTCCGCGGCGCGGGTATCACCGTGCTGGAGGGCTACGGTCTCACCGAGACGAGCCCGGTGGTGTCGGTCGACCTGCCCGGCCGTAACAAGATTGGCACGGTCGGGCTGCCGGTACCGGGGGTCACGGTGCGGATCGCGGACGACGGCGAGATCCTCGTGTCCGGGCCGAACGTCTTCCCGGGCTACTGGCATAACGAGGCCGCGACCGCAGAGATGATCGACACTGAGGGCTGGCTGCATAGCGGCGACCTGGGTGAACTCGACGACGGCGGATTCCTGCGGGTGACCGGCCGGAAGAAGGACATCATCGTCACCGCCGGGGGCAAGAACGTGGCCCCGGCCGTCTTGGAGGACCGGCTGCGCGCGCATCCGCTGGTCAGCCAGAGCATTGTGGTGGGCGACGGCCGCCCCTACGTCGCCTGCCTGGTGACTCTCGATGAGGAGGCGCTCGAGGCATGGAAGGGGCGGCGCCCGCAACTGGCCTCGGCCAGCCTGGCCGAGCTGGCCGAGAACCCCGACCTGATCGCCGAGATCCAGGCGGCAGTGGACGACGCCAACAAGGCAGTGTCCCGGGCGGAGTCCATCCGCCGGTTCCGGGTGCTCCCGGTCGATTTCACCGAGCAGGAGGGCTATCTGACGCCGTCACTCAAGGTCCGTCGCGGCGCGGTCAGCAAGGACTTCGCCGCGGACATCGACGCCCTCTACGCCTGACGAGCGGGCACGGCTGGGCTGGCCTGCGGCCCAGTACAGCGGCCCAGTGCAGCGGCCAGTGCTGCCGCCCAGTACAGCGGCCCAGTGCTGCCGCCCCGTGCGGCGCTGCACGTGCGGCGGGTCAGCCCGCCAGGATCTGCTCCAGCCGCCTGGCCACCAGGTCCCAGCGCCATTCACGGTCCACCCAGGCCAGGCCTTTCTCGCCCATGGCCCGGGCTCCGGCGGGGTCGGCGAGCAGCTCGGTGAGCCGCGCCGCGAGGGCCCTCACGTCGCGCCCCGGGACCACGTAGCCGGTCTCGCCGCTGAGCACCGCGTCGGGCGCGCCCCCGGAGTCGCCCGCGATGACCGGCAGCCCGGTCGCGGAGGCCTCCAGGTAGACGATGCCCAGGCCCTCGACGTCCAGGCCGCGGCGGCGGGTGCGGCAGGGCATCGCGAACACGTCGCCTGCGTCGTAGTAGGCGGGCAGTTCCCCGTCCGGCACCTGGCCGGTGAACACGACCGAATCCGCGACGCCGAAGTCGCGGGCAAGCTGGCGCAGACGTCCGGTGGCCGGGCCGCTGCCGACCAGCAGGAGGACCGGATCACCCGCGGCCCGGACCAGTGGCCAAGCCCGGATGAGAGTGTCCTGGCCTTTGCGCTTGACCAGCCGGGACACGCAGACCACCACGGGCCGCCCGGCCAGGCCGAGCCGGTCACGGATGGCGGCGCCGCCCGCACCCGGGTGAAACGCCGCGGTGTCCACGCCCGGGGCCAGCCGGGCCATCCGGGCCGCCGCCGCGGGCGACAGGGCGCGGGCCAGGCGAACCCGGAAGTACTCGCCGAGGTAGGTGACGACGTCGACCGAGTTACCAATCCGGCGCAGCAGGCTGCGGGCGACCGGCAGCGCCGCCCAGCCCGCCTCGTGGCCATGGGTCAGGGCGACGATCCGCCGGGCCCCGGCCGCGCGGAGCGCGGGAGCCAGCAACCCCAGCGGTGCGGCCGCGCCGAACAACACGGTGTCACAGCCGTGCTCGGTCAGGGCCTGGACCGCGCGGCGGCGCACCGAGGGCACCGGCAGCATCAGCGAGGTGGGATGGCGCAGGACCGTGAACAGCTGCTGCTGGTCGAAGTCGGCGGCGCCCTCCCAGGCGGGGGCGTACACGACGACCTCGCCGGGAGGCAGGCGCAGGGCCAGGGCGTGCACGAACGACTGGATGCCGCCGGCCCGCGGCGGGAAGTCGTTGGTAACGATCAGGATCTTTGCCATCTGGGGAGGATCATAGCGGCGCCCCCGGAACGTTCCCGGGAGCGCCGCTCGATCGCTGCCGCCGTCGCCGTGGCTCAGGGCCTCGCGGCGCTGTCCAGGTTGGCGGAGTACCAGCCGGACAGCGGCACCTTCTCCACGTCCTCGCCGGTCTGCGGCGCGTCGATCAGGTAGCCGCCCCCGACGTACATGCCCACATGGCCGTCACCATCGAAGAAGAGCAGATCGCCAGGCTGCAGGTCGTTGGTGGAGACGGCCGGAAGGGCCGCCACCTGCTCGTAGGTGGTGCGCGGGATCGCGACCCCGGCGGAGGCCCAGGCCGCCTGGACGAGCCCGGAGCAGTCGAACGTGCTCGGCCCGGTCGCCCCGTACACGTAGGGATCACCCAGCTTGGAGTAGGCGTAGGCCACGGCCTGGCCCGCGGCGCCGCTGACCGGGACGTTGTCCGTCGCCTTCGTGCTGCCGCCGACGCCGGGCGTGGTCGTGGCGGCCACGGTCTGCTGCTGCTGCGCGGTAAGCGTGGCCAGCATGGCCTTCTTCTGGGCCAGCGACTTGCCGATCGACTTCTTGCGGGCCAGGCGCTGCGCGTCGAGGCTCGCGATCCCCTGCTCGGTCCGCCGGGCGGTGAGCTGGGCGCCTTGGAGCTGTTGGGCCGCCTGGATGAACTCGTTCACCTGAGCGGACCGGTCGCTCGACAGCTGCAGCAGCACCGATGCCTGGCTGAGCACGGCCTGGGGGTTGTCGGAGGTCAGCAGGGCGCCTATGGACGTCATGGTGCCGTTCTCGTAGGCGGTCGAGGCGATGGCCGCGATCTGGCTGCGCATCGACTCGAACTTGGCCCGGTCCGTCCCGATCTCACGGTTGACCAGGGCGAGGCGCTGCTTAGCGTTGCTGAGCTGCTGCTCCGACTGGTCGTACATCTGGACCGCCTGGTCCTCTTCAGAGGTGAGCCGGTTCACCGACTTCTGGACCTGGCCGACGGTCGGCTTCGGCGCGGCTCCGGCGGAACCGGCGAATGTGGCCAGGGCCCCGGCGGCGGCCACGGTGGCCCCGATGGCCAGCCCGCGGCGCAACACCGACTTGCCCCGGACCGACATGCGCGAGCGCGCAGGCTCGGCAACTGGACGCGTACTCACGTACGTGATCACGCTCCTTCTTCCACTCCGCCTACCGGGTGAGCTGACGGGTTCGGGCTGTGGAAGATGCCCTACGGCCGGGTCACGGTACGGCCGACCGCATCGCGATGACCGCGATGCGGCAAACCATGGCGCGACCTGGCCGATTCACCCCTGAAGGACTCTGGTCCAGGGTTGGTCCCGGGACAGTCCTCCGGTGGGTCCCCGGCTCTCCGGCTGGCCGTTGCCAGCGCGAAGACTCGGCGGTGGCCGGTCGCCGTCACCAAAGTGGTGGCTGGGGAGCGAACCGACCGGGGCTGACACTAGTGAAGGCCACCAGGGGAATTCAACCGCTTCGCGAACTCCCGTAACCTGCTTGACCATCGCCAGGCGTTTCTGGTCCCGCAGATTGCCTACCGGGCCGGGGTTCCGGCCGCCGCAGCCGGGGCCGGCGCGGCGGGCCTTCTCCAGGATGCGGGCGTGTCCCGGTCAGAACGCGGGGCGTCCGCCGGCAGGGTACGGGCGTGTCCCCATGGGTACGGGCGTGTCCCCATGGGTACGGGCGTGGCCTGGTCACGGTGAGTGCCTGTCC
>Ga0187858_10006132_pt1 | contig 10831 bp, 10 predicted proteins | sample June2016WEW_8_15_FD_133015 | JGI IMG/M metagenome (GOLD analysis project Ga0187858, IMG submission 133015) | Peatland microbial communities from SPRUCE experiment site at the Marcell Experimental Forest, Minnesota, USA - June2016WEW_8_150 | ecosystem: Environmental > Terrestrial > Soil >...
CCGGCGACACCATCGAGATCGACTGCCAGTACCGCGCCCCCGTCGCCCTGGTCCAATGGGGTGATTACTACTGGCTGGTGGACGGCCAGGGAGTCAAGCTCCCCGAGCAGTACGCCGCCGAGCAGTTGCCCAAGATCATGTTCGGCTCGGATGGCAGGATGAACGTGCGGATCATCGAGGGCGTGGCCCACGCCCCGCCGGAATCCGGCAACCGCTGGAGCGGCGACGACCTGTCCGGCGGCCTGGAGCTGGCTCGGCTGTTGTGCGGCCAGGACTATGCCGAGCAAATCCGCATCATTGACGTCAGCAACTTCGGTGGCCGCCGCGACGACCGCGAGGCCCAGATCGTCCTGGTCACGCAATTCAACACCCAGATCCGCTGGGGCCGCCCCCCCAGCGCCAAGGACGGCTTCGTCGAGGTCGCCGCTTCGGCCAAACTCGCCGCCCTGCAAAACATCTTCCGCCAGGACAAACGCATCGACGCCCATCAGCCCTGGATCGATCTGCGCTTCGACCGCGTCACCTGCCCGGAATAGATAGTAGTGCGTAGAAAGTAGAAAGGAGACGCTGCCGCTGCTCTCCTTTCTACTCTCTACTTTCTACAATCTAGCCATGCTTCCAGCATGGCTTGCCGTTCAGTTGGCGGCGTTGGCGCTGTCGGCCTTTCGCGTGCGGTTGTCGATCGCCCTGCCCGCCGCCGGCGAGCAATCCGCCTTGGCCCTGATGCTCATCGCGCAGGTCGTGGCGTCGGCGCTTCTGTTTCCCTTGCTGCTGCGCAATCGCCGCCAGACAATCCTGACCATCGCGACAGCTTGGCCGATGGGGCAAATGGCCTGTTTCCTGGCCGATGCGCCGGTGGACCGATTCATCGCCGCCGAAGCACTGGTGACACTATGGATAGTGGCCCTCGCCCTGTGGAACTGGGCGGTGCCAAGGGCGCAAGCGGTGGGCGCTGCCGTCGCGGCGATGATCAGCCTCGGCGGGCCGTTGCTGTGGTATCTGCGCGCAGAATTTGTAAGGGAATCAGCCGACGTCCACTGGCCGACCGATGCGCTGCTGGGTCCGGTGATGGGGGCGCTTTCCCAGATTTTCCCAGATCATCCGCCGGCCATCGCGTGGTGGCCGTTGGTCGGCCTGGCTGCGCTGGCGGTCATGGTGAGTGCGTTTACGCGGATGCTGCATCCTGCGTCACCAGGGCACATTTCGACACGGACAGAACAATAACGGCCATCAGCGAGCTTTTTTTTCGGGCACGCACGAATGTCGACTTGCACAAGCTGTGGCGACATGTTATCCACAATATTCTCGACAGCGTTTGTCCGCACGCGCCCGCTGAAAAACGCGGATTTACTGTGGCGGGCGACACGCGCGGCTCGACGCTCATCATTTCTTTAAGAATTTTTTGCGCGACACAATCTTTCTTCTTGCATCTGCGGCGAAAGGTGGTAGAAAATCCCACACCTAATTGGCTGAATGGAACGAAATCCCTTGCGGACCCCGTTCTTCTATGGCGAGTACGATCTCAGTATCGATGCCAAGAATCGGTTGTTGGTTCCGGCAACGATTCGCAAGCTCATTGTACCAGAAATACACGGGGACGCGTTTTGCGTAAGGGTGCGGGACAGGGTGTTGTGGCTGTATCCGGAACTGTACTACAGGCGGTTGGCCAATTTCGGGATACGGCCGCAGATTGCACCCAGTGAAAACATACGAGACGCCGATCATTTGCACTTTGCCTTGGCGGCTCGAGTGGAATGGGACAATCAGGGCCGCGTGGTGCTGCCGGATAGGTTGCTCCGCGAGGCACAACTGGGAAAGGAAGTGACGCTCATCGGTACGCGCGACCACTTGGAGTTGTGGAACCGCCAAGACTGGGCAAAACACCGGGCGCACATTTCCGAGCAACGCGCAGCCATTGAGGCCAGGATGCAACTTGGCCAGCAGGAAAAAACGGATCGCTCCTGATCTACACATCTGATGATGGGATCGGGGCGAACAACTCGGGTTGGATGGACCAACCCATTGAATATAGATCAGTTGGGCATAACACATTTGGGAGCAAACAACGGGTGATAGGCGGTGGCCAGGTTGTCTTTAACCTGAGCACATTGCGGGAGAAAGACTCAGGGAAGGCCAAGTCTTTCTGAAAGTTCACGGAAGAATTTAATTTGGTCGCAAGCCAAGAGCGTGTGCTGGCGGCATGGAGGCTGCGCGCACGCCGGCCGGAAAGAGGGCACGGAGGCTCGGTTGTACCGGCTGTGCATGCGACGCAACCGCGCGGCTGCAGGGAGTAGCGCGCGACGAGTGATCCAGTCGGCCAAGGATTGCGGCGACGGAGCGCCCAAATCCCTGACCGACCGAGCTTTGCGGTGCAGAAGGAGTCGTCCCACGGATGGGGCCCTCGGCTGTAATCCGAGGGGAAATGGATGTCCGGCTCTTTCTGTATCGTTCCGATGTCAGCCACGGCCGGACTTTTTCCGGGCCGTGTTAGCTAGGCAACTGTATTTTCTCACGCCGCGACGCCCAAAGTCAAATTTGCAGCTCCGCAACCCGAGAACCGCGGCTCGAACAATTGCCTAACATTTATTCCCCCCCGCAATTGCCAAAGGCAAGCGCCAAGTTCGCGGATTTTTCGTAACCTGTAGAGATGCTCTTGCCGCCGGAAGGTCATGAGCCGGTCCTGCTGGGTCAGGTCCTGAACTACTTGGCTCCGGGCCCGGGGCAGACGTTTGTGGATTGCACCCTGGGCCGCGGCGGCCACGCCCTGGCCATCGCCCAGCGCCTGGGCCAGACCGGCTTGCTCATTGGTCTGGAGGCCGACCCGCGAAATTTACGCTACGCCGCCGATCGCCTCAAAGCTTCTGCCTGCCCCACACGGCTGTTTCACGCCAACTTTTCCCAGCTTAAACAAGTGCTGGCCGAGGTCGGCCGGGACCAGGTGCACGGCATTCTGGCCGATCTGGGCGTCAGCACCAATCAATTGTTCGACCCCGCTTACGGATTGAGCTTCGATCAACCCATGCCGCTGGACATGCGTTTGGACCCGGACTTGCCGCGGACCGCCGCCGATCTCGTCAATCATCTCCCCGAATCCGAGCTGGCGCGCGTCCTATACGAACTCGCACAGGAGCGTTATTCGCGGCGAATCGCCAGAAAGATTGTCGAATCGCGGGAAGTTTCGCCGATCAAAACCACAGAAGCCCTTGCCGAGCTGGTCCGCTCGGCGATTCCGCGTTGGGCTGGACCCGTGCGGATTGATCCCGCCACCCGGACCTTTTTGGCCTTGAGGATGGCGGTCAACCGGGAGATGGAGAATCTGACCGCGTTGCTGCGAGAGGCCCCAGCCGCGTTGGCGGCCGGCGGACGCATCGCGGTGATCAGCTTCCAATCGACGGAGGATCGGGCCGTCAAGCAGGCGTTTGGGTCGTTGGAGAAGACCGGGGTCATGAGCATCCTCACGAAAAAGCCCCTCACCCCCACCCCCGAAGAAATGGCCTGCAATCCCCGATCCCGCTCCGCCAAGATGCGTGTCGCAGTAAAAAAGAGTTGCTCGTTGCTAGTTGCTAGTTGCTAGTTGCTAGTTGCTAGCCAAGCATTTCAACCAGCAACTAGCAACTAGCAACCAGCAACTCGTTTTCGAGGCAGTTATGACGCGAGAAACCAAGATCGGCCTGCTGGTGGGGCTGGCCTTCATCATCGTGATTGGGATTTTGCTCTCCGACCATTTCCGCTCGGCGATGGAGCCACCCCAGGCGGCTCTGTCCGGCGCCGCCTCCGCCGTGCGAGCCGCCGTCAACTCCCCCGGAACGGCCAATCCACCCATCACCATGGTGACCCCGGCCGATGCGCCGCCCAAACAACCCGTCCCCACCCGCGATGAGCTTAACCCCGCTCCCAGCCCGGTGATTCCGTCCGCGCGGGCCAATCCGGATCAACAACCCTCGTCCGTCACGCCGGCGCCATCCAAGCCCGATCAGGTAGCCGGCGCCGATGCGCCCAGCCCGGACGACGCCCTCAGGAAAGCCGCTCGCCAGCACGGTGAAGAGATCGTCCCAGCCGACCCCACCTCCACCGCCGACGCGCCAGCCCCCGCGGCCTCGATGAAAACCTACAAGGCCCAAAGCGGCGACTCCGTCTCCCGAATGGCTGCAAGGCTCTTGGGGGCAAACACCAAGGCCAATCGCCAGGCCATCATCAACGCCAATCCCTCCTTGCAGGATGACCCCGACTACGTGGTCGTCGGGCAAAGCTATGTCATCCCCACGCGTGCCCAAGCCACCGCCGCCCCATCAACCCCCGCCGCTCCCGCCGCACCGTCCGCGGAAGCACCCTCAGGGCATTATTTCTACACCGTTCAGGCTGGCGACAGCCTGTGGCGCATCGCCAATGACCAGCTCGGCGACCCCACCGCCGTCGACGCCATCAAGGAGCTGAACCGCAGCATCCTCAAGGGCCAGGATCACGATGTGGTTCTGCCCGGCGCCAAGCTGCGGCTTCCCTTCAGGCCGGTGGCTTCGGCAGACTAGGGACCGGGCCATGGCCAAAATCCTTTTATGCCTAATGGGCGGCTTGGCGACGGCCGTCGTCCTCCTGCAACTGCGTCAGGAGCATCTCAATCTCACCTTCCAGACCAACGAATTGCACAACCAAATCCAGGCCACCCAAGCGCAGTTGTGGAACCAGCAATTGAACATCGCCGTTTGCACCGCCCCCAACGCCATCGCCGCCAACCTCAAGGGCCAGGACCTCAAGTTGGCCAACCCCACCGTTAAATCCCCCAAGCGCCTCTGGATCGAAGACCTCGATGCCCAAGCCAACGCCGAGGAATGACTCCCCATCCCCTCGCCCCACGTACTCGTGGGGAGAGGGTGAGGGTGAGGGGCCGAGGTGGTTGCTGCTTTTTTTCGTGCTCCATGGCCTTCTGGGCCGATGATTTATCGGACGCCCTGCGCGCACGATGAGTCACTTTTCCACCATTCGATCCGCCGTCATCCTTTACGCCATTGTCGCGGCGTTCATCGCCTTGACCGGCCGCGTGGCCTATCTACAGACCTACGGCCGCGAGCAGACCATCGTCCGTGCCGACCGCCAGCAGCACCAGAACCTCGTCCTCCCCGCCCGCCGCGGCGACATCTGGGACCGCAACGGCTTGATCATGGCCGGCACCGTCCAGACCCGAAGCCTGTTCGTCGACCCCAAGTTCATGCAGGATTGCTACCAGGAAGACGGCCACAGCCTCGTCGAGATGGATCAGGCCCTGGCCAAGCTCGGGACCATCATCGACAAGGACCCGTTTACCCTGGCCAAGCTTCTGGGCGACCGCGCCGTCAGCCGATTCGTCAAGATCGCCGACAACCTGGACGACTCGGCCGTTGCCCAAATTCAGGCCCTGAACATCCCCGGCGTGGGGATCGTCACCGGCAGCGCCCGCTGCTATCCGATGGGGTCCCTGGCCGCCCACGTGCTGGGCGGCTGCGGCGCGGATGGCGCTGGCCTGGACGGCCTGGAACTGAAATACGATAAGCTGCTTTGCGGCCAGCCCGGGTGGGAACGGCAGACCAAGGATGCCCGCCGCCGGCCCATCGGCGTCGCCGCGGATGACTACCTGCCGCCCCAGCACGGCCAGCACCTGGTCCTGGCCATCGACGCCAATCTCCAAATGATCGCCGAGCAGGAATTGCGCGACTCAGTCGAGCATTTCAAAGCCAAGCGCGGCGAAGTCGTCGTCTTGGACCCGTTCACCGGCGACGTCCTGGCCCTGGCCAATTACCCCACGTTCAATCCGCAGACGCTGAGCGATTCCACCCCCGAAATCCGCCGCAACACCGCCCTGGTCGCACCGTACGAGCCCGGCTCAACCTTCAAGCCGTTCTACGCCACGCCCGCCCTGATGTGGCACATCACCACGCCCTGGGAGATGTGGACCATCCCCGGCATTACCTGGCACACGCCCTACGGCCGAGCGGTCTCGGACGTGCATCATTACGGCAACCTCTGCACCTGGGATGGCTTGGTCAAATCCAGCAACATCCTCATGTCCCAGCTCGCCGAACGCATGGGCAATACGCGCCTCTGCCGCGCCGTCACCTCCTTTGGTTTCGGCCGCCCCACCGGCATCGACCTGCCCGGCGAAAACGGCGGGAAGGTCAATCCCCTGTCCAAGTGGAACCACTACAGCACCGAATCCGTCGCCCAGGGGTATGAAATCATGGTCACGCCCCTGCAGATGGCGCGGGGGTTTTGCGCGATCGCCAACGGCGGACGCCTGGTCACGCCACGCATCGTCCTGGGCACGGTCGCCAGCGACGGCGGCGTGATCGCACGCCAGAAGCGCCCCGATTTCGATTCCCTGCCCCAGGCGATCGACCCGCAAACCGCCGCCCTGATGCGGCGAATCCTGTGCGACGTGGTCATCCGCGGCACCGCCCGCGGCACGCGCAGCCGCCTCTGGAACATCGCCGGAAAAACCGGCACCGCCCACATCGCCGAGGGCCACGGCTACAGCGATACCAAGTTCAACAGCAGCTTCATCGCCATGGCCCCGTATGAGAATCCCAAGTTGGTCATCGCCCTTGTCATTCACGAACCGGACAAGTCGATCGCCCACTACGGCGGCCTGGTCGCCGCCCCCGGCGCCTGCCATTTCCTCGAGCGGGCCCTGACCTATCTCGATGTTCCGGCATCCCCAGAGCTTCCGCTGCCGCCCCCGCAGGTCGCCAACGTCCTTTTTGACTACAGCGACAAGGCCTACACCGACCGCAATTTCGGCGCCCCGCGCCAAAATGACGACGAACAATAACAGCGCCGCTGCTCGATTATCCGCGGCAACGGTGTAGTGTGTCTTCGTTCGGCGAAAGCCGAGGAATGGCCATCCCTCGGCCCATCCAGCCGCAAAGACACCCCAAACTCGCGCTGCCGCCGTTTAACCGGCCCGATGCTGTCGCCGCCCATTTGACCCATGGCCGCTCCTGGGGCATTGTTTGAGGACGGCCATCCCCGCGGTCTGTCCCGCGGCCTATCCCGTGGTCTATCCCGGTGTTTCTAACGGAGGGGCAAATGGATCTTTCCGCTTCGCCGCCCGCTGTGCTCGGATCATCTGCCCAGGCACAGCCGCACGTCGAGATCAAGCCGCCTGCCGCGATGTCACCGGATATGCTGCCCAGCGATTTCCCCTGGACAACGCCCCAGGCCGCTGCCCACCGGCCCGACACCACCGCGGGCAAAGGGTTCTTGGCTGTGTGTGCCGCCCTGCTGTGGCCGGGCGCGGGCCATCTGATTGCCGGCTATCCCGGCCGCGCGCTTCTGTGGACCCTGCTTGTTCCCACCGCCGTTGCGGCCGCCGTCAAAGCCGTTATTTCCCCGCCGTTCGTGGCCACGCTGGTCGTTCTCCTGCCCCTGGCCGCCGCCCTGCAATTGGCGCATTTGCTCGACGCGATCCGCTGCGGACGGCACTCGCCCCGGTCGATCCTGGGCGATCCCGCCCTTCACTATGTCGGCGGCGTTGTCCTGGCTGTGGCAGCGCTGATCTGGCAGCACGCGGCCTACGATTATCTGCGGAACAATTATTTCGAGATCTGCTACTCGCCCACCGGCAGCATGAGCCCCACCGTCAACACCACCGACGTGTTCCTCGAACGCAGGAATTGGCCGTTTGCCCGCTGGGACATTGTCGTCATCAAGAACCCCTACTATCCCCGTGAGGAATACCAGGTGTTCAAGCGCGTCGTCGGCCTGCCGGGCGACACGGTGGAGATCACCGGCGACGGCCTGTTGATCAACGGCACGCTGACGCCCCTGCCTTCGGGGATTGCCCCCTATGTGCCCATGGACAACCGAAACCAGTGGCTCACCGCCCCCGATCCCGTCAACGCCGGCAATGGCTGCTGGGGAAACCCCATCCATCTGGCCACCGATGAGTATTTCCTCCTGGGCGACAACAGCGAGCATTCGGGGGATGCTCGTTTCTGGCCCTCGATCAACGGCCACCAGCCCGGCGCCCTGCCGCGCGATCAGATCGGCGGCCGCGTCGTCGCCATCCTCTGGCCCCCCGAACGCTGGCGCATCTTCAAATAACCCGCCCCAACTCCAAGCGTTGTAACGTTCTCAAGTGAGCCGGCTCGTCCTCGAGCCGGTCTTTTCTTTTATTACTCGATCAACATCGCGTCCCCATAGCTGAAGAACCGGTACTTCTGTTCGATCGCCTCCCCATAAATCCGTCTTTGCTCGTCCAGCCCCGTCATCGCCGCCACCAGGGCGATCAGCGTGCTCCGCGGCAAATGAAAATTCGTGATCAATCCCCCCACGTGCTTCCAACGGTACGGCGGATAAATGAAGAGGTCCGTTTCGCCGCGCTTTTGGGCAAACGGCGCATCTTCCGGCTGGCTCTCCAGCACCCGAGCGCTGGTCGTGCCCACGGCGATGATGCGGCGTCTGTCCGTTTTGGCGCGATTCAATGCCGCTGCCGCGCCTGCGCCGATTGAATACGCCTCCGCGTGCATCACATGTGCTTCGAGCGTCGCGGTGGTAATGGGCTTGAACGTGCCCAGCCCCACATCCAGGGTGATCGTCACACGCTCGATCCCCGCTTCGTCCAGTTCCGCCAGAAGCTGCGGCGTGAAATGCAAACCCGCCGTCGGTGCGGCGACGGCCCCGGGCGCGGCGGCGTAAACCGTCTGATAACGCTCGCGATCCAGGTCGTCGCGCCGATCAATCCCCTTCTTCCTCTTGATGTACGGCGGCAGAGGCATCCGGCCCAGCCGCTCCAACAGTTCAAGGGCCGGCACATCCGCCGAGATATCCAGCCCAAATTCCCCCTCGCCTCCCGTCCAGGCGATCGTCGCGGTGACGGCCGGATCAGATTCAAACGCCAACGTCGTTCCAACCGGCGCATCGCCCAGATTTCGCAGCAGGACCCGCCAGCGTCCCGGCCGCTCCTGAGCCAAAAAAAGACCGTCGATGCGCCCGCCGCTGCTTTTGCGCAGACCAAACCGCGCGGGGATCACCTTGGCGTCGTTGAACACCAGCACGTCGCCGCGCTCAAGCAACCCGGGAACGTCCGAAAAACGAGAATGTCGGATCGATCGGTCGCCGCGCCGGTAGTGCAACAAATGCGAGGCACACCGCTTTGGCGCTGGGGTTTGCGCGATCAGTTCCGGCGGCAACTCGAAATCCAATTCGTCGCTGTTCATGTTCCCGTTTCGCCCGGCCGACAATCCGCGGCCGCGCCGTTGCCTTGGCACATCATCCGTCATAAACGGACCGTTTTCACATCGCGTCGATTAAATCGCAGATTTAAAAGCCGCTCGCAATATCCGGGCGATTTTTATTGCCGCCGCAAGCGGCCCTCGCCCTGGCCGCGGTGTTTGCTGATAGCCGCGCGTGCAGGCTAGCGCGCTGTCTAACTCGTTCAATCCCGCATTGGCGGTCGCCGTCATGCAGCTTCAACTGGTCCAGTTGCTGCGCCGCGCCATGGCCAACGCCGATAAGGCGGCGGGCGTCGGCCAAGGCGAGCACGGCGGGGCCGTTGGCCCATGCCCGGCCCGGTCCGGCCCCGTGCTGACGCCCGAGCCGCGGTACCTCCCACGCCCGGTGCTCCATCCGACCCCGCGCTATGAACCCCGGCCCGTGCTCCATCCCGCGCCGCTCTACCAACCCCAGCCCTGTCCGCCCGATGATTGCCACAAGAGCAGCAAGAGCACCCTCCCCGCCGGACCCCAACCGCCCTGGAAACTGCTCCCCTGGCAGCAACCCGCGCCGATCCCGCCTAAGATAAAGATCGTCGTGCGCCAGCCCGATATCACTCGCAGAGGAACGCTCATCGATTTTTTTTGTTAAAAATAAGATTTCTTCAAACTTCGACGCGCCCAGCACGTCTAGAATCGCGGAATGAACACGATGTCGCAGTCCGATCAGGTTGAGCAGTTGATCAAGTTGGTGTCCGGCATGGACAAGCCGACCCTCTTGCGTCAATTACAGCTATTCCCCGCCTCGTTCCCTCTGGATTTCACGCCCGAGTTTCTGGATCGCCAGCCGGTTGATCGCCTGCGGCACCTGTTCCTGGCCGTCTGCCTGCAATCCAAACGCCTCCCCGAGCTCCCCGCGGACGAATCCGTCGCCGCAGCGTGATGCCCTGCTTTGTCTTGTCTCCTTGTCTCCCCCTCTTTGCCCCGCGTCCGATAAGCCCCACCTGCGCGGGAAAGTCACGTTGCGCACTAATGCGGGCCGATGAACGGGGACGACGCATGCCCAACCGAGGCCATTGTCCATTCCTCAATCGCGCTGATCCCCGCTGCGCGGCACACTTTCGCCTGGATGATCTGTCCCATGCTTTCAAGTTCTGCTTCGGCCGGTTCAAGGCCTGCCCCACCTACTTGGAACTGCGTGTCGAGCGTAGAATGCGGCAGTTGAGCGCCCCAAAAAAGGAGCGGCGCAGTGAATCGGCCCCTGCAAGCCTCCACGTCAAGGTCGCCCGCCGACACACGCATTCCGCAACGCCCCATCCACGAGTTTCTGCTCCATCTGGCCGCTGAACGCGGCCTGGCCCAAAACTCCCTCCACGCCTACCGCCGCGACCTGGAAAGCCTGCACGACCACCTCATCACCCGCGGCAAGTCGATTCTCTCCGCCACCGCCGCGGATTTGCGCGACTATCTGCAGACCCAAACCCGTCGCGGAAAATCCACTCGCACCGTGGCCCGCCGCCTGGCCGCCATCCGCTCGCTTCTGCGTTACCTCTCGGCCACCGGCCGCGACTCCCTGCCCATCCTGCGCCAACTCGAGCGCCCCAAGCCCGAGCAATCCCTGCCCAAAATCCTCAGCCGCGCCCAGGTGA
>Ga0187858_10006133_pt1 | contig 10829 bp, 9 predicted proteins | sample June2016WEW_8_15_FD_133015 | JGI IMG/M metagenome (GOLD analysis project Ga0187858, IMG submission 133015) | Peatland microbial communities from SPRUCE experiment site at the Marcell Experimental Forest, Minnesota, USA - June2016WEW_8_150 | ecosystem: Environmental > Terrestrial > Soil >...
CGGCTGCTCAGTTCGGCCAGGCTGCCCTGCTGTTCCTGGCTCTTTCCGAGAAGATTGTTGTAGGAATCCGTTGTCGCCTGGAGTTGATGGGTTACGTCTCGAAGCTCCCCGCTCAGGTTGACCACCACCGCGGCAAGCACCGCCGCCGCGGCCCACGGAATGAGTCGGACAATGAGCCAGCCGAGCCGGCTACCCGCAGGTGCCGTCCGCCGAGCGGGAGCCGCCACCGCAACCGCCGCCGGGGCCGGCGCGTGATGTTTGCCGGTATCGACTGTTGCGGCGATCCGATCGTACAGGCCGGGCGACGGCTTCGCCACTGGCGCGGCCAGGGCAATCTGGTCGGCGACGGCCTGATATTCCGTCAATTCCCTGACGCACCGTTCGCGGTTCTCGGCGACGTACCGCTCAAAGTTGTGCAGCTCGTCACCGTCGAGCGCGCCGACGACGTAGAGCGGAAGCATCTCACGGAATGTCTCGTGAGTCATGGCTTCCCTTCCCCTCCGCCCCCGCTGCTGAGTAGCTCGCGCAACCGCATCATCCCGTTCCGTATCCGGGTCTTCACCGTGCCCAGCGGCTGGCCGAGTTGTTGGGCAATCTCAAATTGGGTCAAGCCGCCGAAATACGCCATTTCAATGGCCGAACGCTGCTCCGCCGGCAACGACTTCAATACGGCCCTAATCGCCCGTTGCGCTTCGGACGCCGACGCCTCATCCGCCGGTGTCCTCGCTTCGGAGGTCTTTACAGTGTCCCTGGCCATGGATTCGGTGACGCGAGAGCGTGTCTTGCGCGACCGCAGCCGATCAATGGCCCGGCTGCGGGTCAGCATGATCAGCCAGCCGATCGGTTTGCCCCGTCCTTCGTCGAATGAGCCCGCCGTTTTCCAAACCTGTACGAACGCTTCCTGCAACACATCCTCCGCCTCAGCACGGTCGGAGAGAACTTTCAGCGCCAAAGCGAACAGCACGGTGTTGTGGCGGGCATACAGTTGACGAAGCGCGTCATTATCGCCAGCCGCCACCCCACGCAACAACGCGCGGTCGTCGGCTGCGTCTGTCGAAACAGTGCTCAGGCGTTCCTGGCCGTCAGCCATCGGCGGACTGTAGCAACAGCGCCACAAGCTGGCCAGTGAAAAAGTCCTCCACGCGTCACCCGCAACCAATGGCTTGATCATCCCACGAATACTACGGCGGCACCGCTCATCGTGGATTGCCGGTCGTTGCTTCTCAGCCGCTCATCAATCGCCCAATGGCATTCCACCAAACGTCGCGCAGATCCGACACATTCCATGACAAGTCGCCGCTGCGCCTGGTGATAATCAACTCGCTGCCTCCCGTTGCGCCCAGTACCGTTACGGGAAGTCCGCCCTCCGCGATTCTCGGCATGTTCTCCGGCCGACAACTCACAATCACCCGCGATTGAGTCTCACCAAACAGCGCTGCATCCAATCTCGGCCCGATCGCCGGCAGATCGATGCTCGCGCCGACAGGCGCCTCCCCGTTCGACATGCAGCACTCGGCCAGCGCCACCGCCAGGCCACCCTCGCTGCAATCGTGGGCACTCCTAACCCAACCCTGGCGAATGATTTCCAGCACGTAATCCGACAGGCTTTTTGCAAACTTCAGGTCCATCCGCGGCGCCCGCCCTGTCTTCAGCCCGTGAATCCGTTTCAGGTACTCGCTCCCGCCGAGTTCGTCGCCAATCTCGCCAATCAGCAACACCGCGTCTCCCGCGCCCTTGAACCATTGCGTGGTGATATGTTTCGGATCGTCAATCAAGCCGAGCATCCCGATCGTCGGCGTCGGATCGATCGCCCCCGCGGGACATTCGTTGTAAAAACTCACGTTCCCGCCCGTCACCGGCGTGCCAAATACGGTGCACGCTTCGCAAATCCCCTCGATGCACCGCCGGAACTGCCAGAACACTTCCGGCTTCATCGGGTTGCCAAAATTCAGGTTGTCGGTAATTGCCAGCGGCCGCGCTCCGCTGCAGACGAGGTTGCGCACCGGCTCGGCCACCGCAATCCTGCCGCCCTCCAGCGGATCCAGGTAACAATATGTCGCGTTGCCATCGGTCGTAAATGCGATGTATTTTTCGCCCTTGCCGGCCGCGGCGCCGAGGTCAGGCCGGTTCAAATTAATCCGCACGACCGCGGCGTCGCTGCCAGGCCCGACGACTGTCCCGTGCTGGACCATGTGATCGTATTGGCGATAGACCCAGTTCTTGGAGGCAATGGTCGGCGAAGCGAGCAACTCCACCAGCACGCCGTGATAATCGTCCGGCTCTTTGATGTCCTGAATTTCGAATTTCGCGTTTCGAATTTCCCAGTCCGGCTGCCTCACTTCCCGATGGTACACCGGCGCGTCTTCGGCCAGTTGCCGGGCCGGTATCTCCGCCACGACCCTGTTTCCAGCCTTCACCCGCATCAAACCGTCGCCGGTCACGCGGCCGATCGTCACCCCGTGCAGGTCCCACTTGTTGAAAATCGCCTCGACCTCCTTTTCGCGCTCCTTCTGCGCGATCAACAGCATCCGCTCCTGCGATTCGCTCAGCAGGATTTCGTACGGCGTCATGCCGCTCTCGCGTTTCGGCACGAGATCCAGGTCAATCTCGGTACCCGTGCCGCCGCGGCTGGCTGTTTCGCAGGTGGAACAAGTCAGTCCCGCTGCGCCCATGTCCTGAATGCCCACCACCAACCCGTCGGTCCGCATTACCTCCAGACACGCTTCCAACAACAGCTTCTCCATGAACGGATCGCCCACCTGCACCGACGGCCGGTCCTGTTGCGATTCCTCGGTGAGTTCCCGCGAAGCGAACGCCGCCCCGGCCAGGCCGTCCCGACCCGTAGCGCTGCCGACGTAGATGACGGGATTGCCGGCGCCGGCTGCCTTGCCCCGCTTAATCTGGTCGTGACGCAGCACGCCCAGCGACAACACGTTGACCAGCGGATTGCCGTTATAACATTCATCGAAGTACACCTCGCCGCCGACTGTCGGTATCCCGATGCAATTGCCGTAATGGGCAATTCCCGCCACTACGCCGCCAAACAACCTCCGGTTGGTGGCGCCGGCATCGCCGCCTGTGCCGCCATTGGAACCCTCATCAATCGGCCCGAACCGCAGCGAGTTCATGCTCAGAATCGGCCGCGCACCCATCGTAAAAATATCGCGGATGATCCCACCCACACCCGTCGCCGCGCCTTGGAACGGCTCGACCGCGCTCGGATGATTGTGCGACTCGATCTTAAAGGCGATCGCCCAGCCGTCACCGATGTCCACAATGCCCGCGTTTTCCTCGCCCGCCTTGACGAGTATGAAGGGCGCCTCCCGTGGGAATTTCTTCAGCTCGGCTCGTGAATTCTTGTAACTGCAATGCTCGCTCCACATCACCGAGAAGATTCCCAACTCGGTGATGTTCGGCTCGCGCCCGAGAATCTGTTTGATCCGATCGTACTCCTGATCCGTGATCCCGTGCCGGGCAATGATCTCGGGCGTTATCGCCACCACGGTTTTCATCTCGCCAGAGCCTCTATATCACGCGCCACCCCAAAAACGAAGTCATTCGGCGGCGGCGATTGCTCGTAAGCCAGGGGGCATTACGTAACCAGAACCGCATGGACTACCTCATTAAGCTGCAGGAGATGATTGACGAATACAGAAGCGGATCGATCAACGTGGAGACATTCTTCAAGCGGTTGGTGCAATTCAGCCCGTCGCTGCGGGCCATTTAGGTGGACAGTCGGTGGCACTCCGGCGGAGAAGACGTGCAGGTTACCGGGTTGACACCGCATCCCCAGCCGTCTTAACTCACGTTCTCTCAGGGACTTGACGGGCCTGTTAGAATTGAACGTGGTTAGCATGCGCCATGTCAAAATGGTGACTTCAGGTTCGTGAACCTCAACAGGAAAACCAATGGAACAAGGCATCGCTGCGATTAACGAGCAGGTAAAACGCGAAAGCGAGTTTGTACGAGTGCTGGTCGGCGAGATCAGCAAGGTCATTGTCGGACAGAAATATCTGATTGAACGATTGTTGATTGGATTGCTGGCAGACGGGCACGTCCTGCTGGAAGGTGTGCCGGGCCTGGCCAAGACGTTGTCAGTGAAGACGCTCTCGGCCGCGATCCAGACGTCCTTCCACCGGATTCAATTTACACCCGACCTGTTGCCCGCGGACGTGGTCGGCACGCTGATCTACAACCCCAAAGATGGCGAGTTCCGCATCAAGAAGGGGCCGATTTTTGCCAACCTGATTCTGGCTGACGAAATAAACCGCGCGCCGGCCAAGGTGCAAAGCGCATTGTTGGAAGCGATGCAGGAGCGTCAGGTCACGATTGGCGAGCAGACATTCAAACTGCCGGAGCCGTTTCTGGTGCTGGCAACGCAGAACCCGATTGAGCAGGAGGGCACCTATCCGCTGCCGGAGGCGCAGGTTGACCGGTTCATGCTCAAGCTCTCGATCCAGTACCCGAGCAAGTCGGAAGAGCGCGAGATACTGGATCGTATGGCCGAAACGGGCAAACAGATCATCACGCAGCCCGTGGTCGCGTCCGATCAGATCCTCAAGGCGCGTAAGGTGGTGGATGCCGTCTACATGGATGAGAAGATCAAGAACTACATTGTCGACCTGGTCCATGCCACGCGCGAACCGGCCCAATACAAGATCGACGTGGCCCGACTCATCCAATACGGGGCGTCGCCGCGGGCGACGATTTATCTGACGGTTGCCGCCAAGGCCTACGCGTTTCTCCAGGGCCGCGGCTACGTCACGCCGCAAGACGTTAAAACGATCGGCATGGACGTGCTTCGCCATCGCGTGATTGTCAGCTACGAAGCCGAAGCGGAGGAAATGACCAGCGAGAATGTGATCAAGAGAATCTTTGATGAAGTACCGGTGCCATGAAGCAGTAGATGGTAGGCAGGAAGAAACAATGGCCATCGCATATTTTGAGCAACTGGAAGTGTGGCAAAAAGCTCACGCCGTGGTGTTCCCGCCCCAATGAATCCCGATCGAGATTCCCAGTCTACTGCCTACCGTCCACTGCCTGCGGACATCTTCAAGAAAGTCCGGCAGATTGAAATCCGCACGAACCGCGAGGTCACGGACGCGCTGGGCGGCCAGTACCATTCCGTTTTCAAGGGCCGCGGAATGGAGTTTGAAGAGGTCCGCGAATATCTGCCGGGCGACGAAGTGCGGTCCATTGACTGGAACGTCACGGCGCGGTTCGGGCATCCGTACATCAAGAAGTTTACGGAAGAGCGCGAGTTGACCGTGATGCTGGTGGTGGACGTGAGTGCTTCGGGGCAATTCGGCAGCGTGCGGCAAACGAAGAACGAGCTGGCAGCAGAACTGGCGGCCGTGCTCGCCTTTTCGGCCATTCGCAACAACGACAAGGTCGGTCTGATCATGTTCAGCGACCTGATCGAGAGATTTGTCCCGCCGAAGAAGGGGCGCCGCCACGTCCTGCGGGTGGTGCGCGAGATCCTTGCATTTCAGCCCCGAGGACGAGGGACGGACCTCTCCCTGGCGCTGGATTACCTTAACCGCGTTCAGCCGCGTCGGGCGGTGACATTTGTTGTGTCGGACTTCCAGGTGGCCGATGAGGAATCGGTCCGCAAGAAGCTGGGTGTAACGAGCAGGCGGCATGACGTGATCGCGCTGAGCCTGCGCGATCCGCGCGAGGAAGAATTGCCTGCGGTCGGGCTGGTCGAGTTGCGCGACGCCGAGACCGGGGAGCGGGCATTGGTCGACACATTCGACCGGAGGGTTCGCCAAGAGTTTGCGGCGAAGGCGCAGTTGCGGCTGGAGGGATTGCGCCGGTTGCTGCGGTCGGCGAGCGTGGACCAGGTGGAGATTCGTTTGGATGCAGATTACCTGCTGCCGTTGATTCGGTTTTTCAGGATGCGCGAGCGACGAATCTAATGGAAGATATTCACGATATCAAAGGATTGGTGGCTCTGCCCCAGCAGTGGTGGTGGCTCTGGCTGTTATTGGCGGCGGCCGCGGCAGCGGTCACATTTTGGCTATGGAGACGGCGGCAGCAGTCCGGTGCATCCGCGTTTGTCGCTCCGCCTCCGACGCCGTACGAAATCGCGATTCGGGAACTGCGACGGCTGCGCGAGGAGAATCCGCCGGTGGAAGAGTTTTACACGCGATTATCGGACATCGTGCGGCAATACCTCGAAGGCCAGATGGGCCTGCGCGCGCCCGAGCGCACCACGGAAGAGTTTCTGTATGAAGTGTCCCTCGACCAATCCCTTTCCTCCGACCACCGGAAATTGCTCGGGGCGTTCCTGCAGGAAGCCGACCTCGTAAAGTTTGCGAAGTTTCAGCCGGGTGCCGAGGAAAGGATGCGCGCGCTGGAAGCGGCGGAGAAGTTTGTCCAGGAGTCCGGCGGGTCGGCGAACGCCCCGGCGGACCGCAGTGATGAATCGATGGCTCCGCATGAGCCTCGCCCTCCCGCGGTGGTGACGGCATGAGGTTTGCCAGTCCCTGGTCTTTGGTTTTGTTGTCGCTATTGCCGCTGTGGCTCTGGTGGGAACGACGGTCCGCGCAACGCGGCGGCCTGAAGTTCTCATCCGTGGCAACGGCGCGTTCCTTATCGTCGATTTGGGCGGAGGTCGGGCCATCCCTGTTATTACTACTGCGCGGGGCGACCCTGGCGCTGTTCATCGTGGCGCTGGCGCGGCCGCAATTGGGCCGCAGCGAGAGCAGGGTCAGGACCGAGGGGATCGACATCGTGTTGGTGATCGACATTTCCGGCAGCATGCAAGCGATGGACTATCAGAAGGGCGGACAACGCGAGTCCCGGATCGATGCCGTAAAGGATGTGGCACGGGAATTCATCCGTGCCCGACCGAATGATCGCATCGGGATGGTCGTGTTCGGCACGCACGCGTATGTGGCCAGCCCGCTGACGCTTGACCATGATTGGCTGGAGCGGAACCTCGACCGGATCCGCATCGGGTTGGTCGAGGGCAACACCGCCATCGGCGCGGGCATCGGCACGGGGGTCAATCGCCTGCGCGATAGCAAGGCGAAGAGCAAAGTCATCGTGTTGTTGACCGATGGCGGCGAAAACGTCAAGAACCCGCCCGCGCTCGACGCGGCGAAGGCCGCCAGAGAATTCGGTGTGCGCGTATACACCGTCGGCGCAGGTTCGGAAGGACTCGCCCCGATGCCGGTCCACGATCGCGCGGGCCACCTGCTCGGGTATGAGCAGATCGAGGCCGACCTCGACGAAGACCTGCTCAAGCAAATCGCCACGGTGACGGGAGGACAGTATTTCCGCGCGGCCGACACGGCATCGCTGCGGAAGACGTATGCGCAAATCGACGCGATGGAAAAGCAGAAGGTCGAGACGGTTGCCTACGAGGACTGGCAGGAGGTATTCCCCTGGTTTCTGACACCCGGACTGGGTTGCCTGGTGCTGGCGGTCGCGCTGGAACACACGCGATTGCGGAGGTTGCCGTAGTGCAGTTTGGCAATCCACAATTGTTCTGGTTGCTGGCGCTGGCGCCGGTTCTGGCATTGTTCCTGGTTTGGGCATTCGGCGCTCGGCGACGGGCTTTGGAGCGGTTTGCTTCCCAACCGCTCACGCAACGGTTGGCGGACTCCGTGCGCCCGGTGGCGCGAAGATGGAAGGCGGTGTTGATCGTCACCGCGACAACCCTGGCGGCGCTGGCGTTGACCCGGCCCCGTTGGGGGTTCGAGTGGCGTGAGGTCAAACACAAGGGAGTGGATGTGTTCGTGCTGCTCGACGTTTCGAAGAGCATGCTGACCGAGGACGTGAGGCCCAATCGGTTGACCCAGGCGAAATACGCCGTTCAGGACCTGCTGGAAAAACTTCGTGGCGACCGGATCGGGCTGATTGCGTTCGCGGGAACGGCGTTCGTGCAGTGCCCGTTGACCGTGGACTATGAGGCGTTCCGGCTGACGTTGAAGGATGCCGATCCGCACATCATTCCTCGCGGCGGAACCGCGATTGGCCCGGCGATACGCACCGCCCTGAAGGCTTTCGACGCCAGCGAAGGACGAGACCGCGCCATTGTGCTGATCACCGATGGCGAACAGACGGAAGGCGACGCGGTGGCGGCGGCCGACGAGGCGGCCAGAGAAGGAGTGAAGATTTTCACCATCGGCGTGGGAACGACGGAAGGCGAATTGATTCCGATCCGCGAAGAAGGCCAGCCGATGGAATTTTTGAAGAACCGCGACGGCGAGGTGGTCAAATCGCGGCTCGACGAGGGCACGCTGAAGCAACTCGCGTTGAAGACGGGTGGCATTTACGTCCATAGCGCGGCGGGCGACTTCGGGATGGATGCGGTTTATGACAAAGGCATCGCGCAGATGCAGCGCAAGGAATTCGAATCGCGGCTGCAGCGGCGATATTTCGAGCGGTTCCAGTGGCCGTTGGGGATGGCGCTTGTGCTGGTGTTGGCAGAGTCATTTCTCAGCGATCGGAGGGCGCTATGAGATTGTGGTGGTGCTTGTTGTTGCTGCCCACCGTGGCGCTGGCGGAGACCGAAAACTGGCCGCGGCAATACAACACCGGCGTGACGGCCTACCGCAGCAATGATTTCTCGCGGAGTTCCCAACTCTTCGAGAACGCGACTTCGTCAACGGATCGCATTTTGCAGGAACGCGCCCTGTATAATCTCGGCAATGCCGATTTTCGCCTCGGCCAGACTCAGCCCCAACAGGCGCAGCAGCTCTGGCAGCGCGCGCTGAAGAATTACGAGGGCGCGCTGGCCATCGATCCCAAGGACGCGGATGCCAGGTTCAATTATGGGTTCGTCAAAAAGCGGCTCGAAGAGCTGAAACAGCAGCAGCAACAGAAGCAGCAGAACCAAAAGCAGCAACAGGATCAACAGAACCAGAATAAAGACCAGCAGCAAAAACAGGACCAGCAACCGCAGCCAAGCGAGAAGAACCAGCAAAACAAAGATCAGGGCCAGAACAAGGACCAGCAACAGCAGAACCAGCCGCAGGGGCAATCACAGCCGAAACCCGAAGATCAACAGTCCGAGCAGCAGAAGCAGCAGCAACACGCGGGAGAGCAGCCGCAGCAACAACAGGCGAAGGCGGAGCAGCAACCGCAGGAAGCCAATGGCCAGCCGCAAGACATGGACAAAATGCAGGCCACCGAGATGCTTGACCACCTGCGTGAGGACGAACGCGACTGGAACTTCTTTCCCGAAATGCAAATGAAGGACTTGAAAGATTCCAGCCCGCCAGCCAAGGATTGGTGACGATGAGATTCTGGCTGGTACTTGGGCTGCTGCTTTCGGCAACGAGCGCGTTGGCCGATGTGTCGGTTGTCGCCGCCGTTGATCGGAACCATATCGCGTTTGGTGAATCGGTGACGCTGACGATCTCGGTGCAGGGCAGTCAGAGTGGCGCGCCGCCATCGATTCCCAGAGTGGATGGCCTGAGTTTCGATGGCCCATCGACACAGAGCAGCTTCTCTTTCGGCAACGGGCAGGCGAGCCAGTCGATCAGTTTCGTGTATCAGGTGACCCCGGCGCGAACGGGCGAATTCATAATCCCTGCATTACAGGTAAACGTCGCCGGCAGGAATTATTCTTCCGCACCGATCCGGTTGATTGTGGAGAAGGGGACAGTCCAAAACAGTTCGAACCAGACGCTCTTCGCTCAAATCCGGTTGCCGTCCCAACAGTTGTATTTGGGGCAAACCGAGCCCGCCCAGGTCATCTTGTATTCGCGTGCCGACGTGCCGCTGAAAGGAGTTGGCGGGTTCAACTACGAAGCGGACGGCTTGGGATACAAGTTCCTGCCGAATCTGAAGAGCGGTTCGCAAGTGATCAACGGTGTGTCATTCAATGCGCTGGTCATCGACGGCTCGATCTCGCCGAGCCGGACTGGGACGCTGAACTTTGGTCCGTGCATCCTGAAGGCGCAAGTGGCCATTCGGAAGCAGGGGCGCAGCGGCTGGCCATTTGACGATTCGATGTTTGACCAGATGTTGGGTCGCGTCGAGGTGCGCGATGTGGCGGTGACAGTTGATGCGGCGCCCATCGAGGTCATGGCGTTGCCGGAGGAGGGGCGTCCCGCAGATTTCGCCGGCGCCGTCGGGCAGTGGAACCTCGAAGTGGTCGCCAAGCCGACCGAGGTCGCGGCGGGTGATCCCATCACGCTGACGATCAAAGTCAGCGGCAACGGCAACATCGACACCGTGCCGGCGCCTAAGCTCGGATCGATGGACGGATTCAAGACGTACGATCCGACGACGAAAACGACGAAGGACGATTTGAACACAACGGGCGAGCGGGTTATCCAACAGGTGCTCATCGCGAAAAGCACCGAGGTGAAGGAACTTCCTGAAGTTCGGCTGGCATATTTTGATCCGATTACCCGGTCATACAAGACCGATGTCCAGTCGCCGATCAAGCTCGTGGTCAAGGCCGGCAGCGGCACTCCAACGACGATTGTCAGCGGTGGCGGGCGATACCGAGCCGAGGAGAAATTGGGGCAGGACATCGTTTATCTGAAGGGCGACATCGGCCGGGTGCCGCCGGGAGTAGCTTTCTATGGAACGGCGACGTTCTGGGCGCTGAACGTTACCCCGCTGCTCGCGTTGTTGGGCACAGTCGGTTGGAAGCGGCGCACGGATCGGCTGCGTGGGGATGTGGCCTATGCTCGTCGTACGCGAGCAGCAAAAAATGCCCGCAGGCTTCTGACGTCGGCGACAAGCTACGACGAAATTCAACATGCACTGCAGCAGTACCTCGGGGATCGGCTGAATATCCCGATCGGTGGGATCACGGCATCCGTCGTTGACGAACAGTTGGTGCCACGGGGCGTAAAAGGCGA
>Ga0187858_10006139_pt1 | contig 10824 bp, 9 predicted proteins | sample June2016WEW_8_15_FD_133015 | JGI IMG/M metagenome (GOLD analysis project Ga0187858, IMG submission 133015) | Peatland microbial communities from SPRUCE experiment site at the Marcell Experimental Forest, Minnesota, USA - June2016WEW_8_150 | ecosystem: Environmental > Terrestrial > Soil >...
AGCGACAGCATCAGCGCCGCCACGGTGGCGGACGTGCGCCGCGGCGATTGAATGAGGCTGTCCGCGGCCAGCGCGCCTTCTACCGGCCGCAGCAATTTCAGGGGTCCGCGCAACAAGCGGGAAAGGTACAGGGAAAGTGCGGGCGTCAGCAGCAGCATCGCCAGCATCGCCAGCGAATATCCGGAATAAAACGCCACGTTGGATTTGCCAAATAGAAGGCAGCCCGCGGCTATGGCAATCGCCCCTAAAGCCGCCGCGCGCCGCCTGCGGTTCTCGCCGGCGGAGAGCACCTGGTAGCGTCCCTTCTGCAGCGCCTTGACCGGGTCCACGCGGGCTGCGTTGCGCGCCGGCAGAAACGCCGCGATCATGCTGGTCGACACGCCCACCACAGCAGCCGTCACGAGCAGCCAGGGTTGCACCAGCACGCGGTCCGCATTCGACGAGAGTCCAAACACGCTGTCCATCATGCTGTTGGCGTTGGCTGCCATGGTGCGCGCCATCAGCAATCCGAAGACGATCCCCACCGCGGAACCGGCCAGGCCTGCGATGGCGCTCTCGCCCAGAAACAGCGCGCGGATCTGGCCGCGGGTGGCCCCCAGCGCGCGCAAAATGCCGATTTCGGCGCGCCGCTGCGTCACGGCAATCGCGAACGAATTATAGATAATGAACATGCCGATGAACAGCGCGAACAGGCTCGCGACGTTCATGGTCGTGGTGTAGACACCCATCAGCGATTCGAAATGCTGGCCGCGGCTGGAGGGCTGCTCGACTTCGAAGCCCGGCCCCAGCACCCTGCGCAGCGAGGCTTGCGCCTGTTGCAGCGTGACGCCCTCTTTCAGGCCGATATCGATGCGGTCGAAGCGTCGACCCATGCCGAAGACTTTTTGTGCGGCGTATATATCCATGATCGCCAGGTTGCCGCCAAATGCCGAAGTCATCCCGCCGGAGCGCAGAATGCCGCGCACGGTGAACTGCTTGGGACCCTCCATGGTCTGCATGGGCAGTTTGCTGCCGCTCGAAAGACCGTTACGCGAGGCGAATTCGCGGGTCAGGATCAGCGAATCCGGCTGCGCCAGAAACACCAGCGGATCGTCGATGATGTCTTCGTCGCCGCCTTCCAGATCGTAGTCGCGCAAGCTGCGGTCGCCAGTCATATCCACGGCCAGGATCAGCAGCTTACCTTGGCCTTTGATGCCGCTATCGACCACCTGCTCGATGACCGGCGCCGCCGCGCGCACCTCCGGAGCGCTCTCCACGCGCTCCAACACCTCTTCCGGAAAACCGCTGTCGCCGGCGGAAACCTGAAGCTGCGTCTTGCCCGCGATGCGGTCCACGGTCTGGTTGAAGGCCTCGAGCACGCTCTGGTTGGCCGTGTACATAGCCACGAGCAGCGCCACGCCCAGCACAATGCCGCCGATGGTGAGCAGCCAGCGCACCAGGTGCTTCCGGGCGTAAGGCCAACTGATCAGCCGCAGCAGGATCACCGCCGCACATCCCCCTCTATTCGCCCGTCGCGCAAAGTCACCATGCGCGGACAGCTCTGCGCGACTCCGGCGTCGTGAGTCACAATCAGAACGGTGGCGCCCAGGCGCTCGTGCAGATCGCGAATCAGATTCAGAATCTCCGCGCCGGTGTGGCTGTCCAGATTTCCGGTAGGCTCATCGGCGAGCAGGATCGGCGGATAGAACGCCAGCGCCCGCGCGATGGCCACGCGCTGCCGTTCGCCGCCGGAAAGCTCGTCGGGCAGATGATCCAGGCGGTGGCCGAGCTGCACCAGGTCCAGCAACTCGCGCGCGCGCTCCGCCGTCTTCTTTTTCGGCATGCCTTTCAAATGCAGCGGCAGCGCCACATTTTCCAGGCAGTTCAGACTCGGCAGCAGGTTGAAGAACTGGAAGATGAAGCCGATCTTATCGCGGCGCAAGCGCGTCAAGTCATCGTCGGAGAGGCTCGCCAGAGCCCGCCCGTCGATCCGGATCTCGCCGGCGCTGGGGCAATCCAGGCCGCCGATCAAGTTTAGCAGCGTGGATTTGCCCGACCCGGAAGGCCCCACCAAGGAGAGCATTTCCCCGCGCGCGACATGCAGGTCGATTCCCTCGAGAGCCGTGACCTTGCGCTTCCCATCAAAGCTTTTGGCGACGCCATTCAGCAGAATCACAACTGGAATCCCGCCGCTTCAATTGCTTCGCGCCTGGAGATTTTCATCGAACTTTTAGAGTACCAAAGGCGGAATATTGTGCCTATCCATCCCTCTGGATCGGCGCTGTTTTTTCTAGATTCTCCATGCTACCGCAGCCCGGGGTTCTGGGGAGCAGTTTCCCCCCATCCAACGGTGCCTTTGGGACAACAACCTGCTGGTGTATGTAGCGCGTCCCGTCGACGCCAGAGACGAGGCGGTTACAGCTAATTCAACGGCCGACCAACTCGTGCTGGACCACTGGGAGCGCTTCGCGAGCCCGTTCCATCTCAAATTCGATCTGATCCTCGGGAACCGGCGTTTCCAGGATTACCGGAATATCTTCGGGAATCATACCCCCGACTTCTTGAAACGCGAGAATCGAAGCGTATGAGAGTGGATCATGTTTGCTCCGGGTGTTCACTTCGCTGACATGGACCTGGCGCAGTCGATCCCTGAAGCGCTTGAGCATGAGGTACGCTTCCGTCATGGTACTGTCGATCTGCCGGGCATGACCGATATCGAAGCAAAAGGCTGCCTCTGGAAGTCGATCGAAGACGCTTTCGAGTTCAGAAACAGTCCTGCCGATAGGTTTGCGTTTGTCCATGTTCTCGACGTACAGCATCTTTCCCAGCGAGCGCCACGGCGCATACTCGTGAATAGCATCAGGATGCAGAATGACTGGCCAGCCGCGGGCGCACACTCCGTATAGGAGGCCGACAATCTTTTCCTCGTCATCCCTAGGGAACTGGCTCGGCGCGTGAAGGGAGATGTACTCAAATTGCGAGAGGTCCAATTCATCCAACGCCTCCACCATAGGGCGCAATTCATTTTGTCGCAGGGCCGAGAGCTCGATGGCGCTTACGGCTTTGTGATGAAGCATCGCGATACCCCTTCGAAAGTCCGCATAGGCCAAGGCTCCGGAAGAAAAGCCAATTCGTCGCATTAGAAAACCGGGTAGTGGGCTACTTTGGATTTTCCCGTGCCTTCTGCTGATTGGTCTTGTCGCTCATTTGGCTACGGGCATGTCGGTAGGGAGGGGCTTTAATCCAACGAAGATTACGATGTCCAAAACGCCCATGTCCTTATACCTCAGGACGGGGGCATATATTTCGGCCGCGCGCAAGGTACGTTGGAGCGAGCGCAATACCCGCTCATTTACCCTGAAGGCATCTCCTGTACGTATCTGCACTCCGACTGGAAGTGGTCCGCTGAGTAGATTGGCTACGGGATCTGCTGCTTTTAACCCGGCAACATTAAGCGCGCTTCGTATGGCATCTGCATATAGGCCTCCCTCTAGGTCTCCGGCGATATATTCCATTCCTACGTTTAACCAAATCAATTCTTGTGGCCGTGCCTTGCGAATAGCTTCGGCCTGTGGCATAGACAGACTCCGCCACTCTAACCGTTGTTCAATAGCTATACGGGCTGTCGCTTCATCCTCCGCTCGTTTTACGATCCTAGCGGCCTGTTTTCGTAACACTGCTGCTTCCCGTTCGTTTTTGCCAGCCCGCTCGTTTGCTTTACCGGCATTTTGGTCTGCAAGCCCGGCCCGCTCGTCCGCTTCACTGGCCCGCTCGATAGCAGAGCCAGCCGCCTTGAATGTTTGTCCTAATTGTTTATCGGCATCCGCTGTCTCTTCAGCGGTTAGGTCGGTAGCTATTCGGTGTGCAGATAACTCTATAGCTAGGCCGACTATCAACACTGCGACTGATAATTTAGCGAGTGACCGATACTTACGGGCGTGTTCTTCCGTCCACTCCGCAAAGGTTTCTCCGATCACTCCTACGATTACCAATACAGTAGCGACATCACCAGACCAATCCCAAAAGTATCGGAGAGTCCAAAAGCTGCTCGATAACCAAGCCCAGATTATCAATAGTGACGCTAGATACAGGAATATTCTTACAGGGAGCGATGAAAGAAGGTTTAGTATTACGTTCGTGGCCCTAATCGCGTTAGTTGTGATTCGCTTAATCAGGGACAATAAAAAAAGCCGCACTATGCTGCTTTCTCCGTCCGTTCTTCCGCTTCCCACGCGGCAACTAGGTCATTTACATCCCATAACCGATCCGTCACACCAGCGGCCATCGCAGGCGTCGTGCGGAGGGTGCGATGAACCTTGATGAAGTTATAGGCGAAGTAAGTTAGAGCAACGGATGCAATATGGTTCTCAATCTTCTTAGAGAATGCGTTAGTCAGTCTTGTGAACCGGCGTGCAGTCATCCGCACGCTGAGATTGTGTCTCTCGATATAGCTAGTGTTGATGTGCTCCGGATCAGGGTTACCGATGATAGCGTGACTCTCGCAGCCGATGCAAACGGCGGGACTGTACCGCTTCTCAAGCTCTTCCGGCAGGCCGTAAATCTTCACCAGTTGCGCATAGTCGATATCGCCCGCAAACGCCTTATCAACCGCCTTGACGTACATCTTAAGGCCATCGCTGGTAAGTTGGATGCGATTCGACAGACGGCTGGCAAGGTCTTCGATGAAGTCACGGGCGCTTGCCGGGTCTCGTTTGCCAATCAGCCAGCAGAGCACCAGCTTGGTATCGGCATCAATCGCGGCCCAAAGCCATGCATCGCCCGCGCCTGGATTCTTCTCCGCAATCTCCGAGGTAACGTTCTTCTGCTTCGCGTAGCAGAACGACCAGCATTCATCAACCTGAATCCGTTCGCACTTGAGATTCTGAAAAATCCGGTTCTGGTAGTTAGCGCAGAACGAGCCGACTTCAAAGACCAGTCGCATGACGGTCTTTTTCGCCACGCCGGTTATACGGACGGTCGAGCGGACGGAGTCGCCTTCGATCAGGCAGCTAATCACTGCGGCGCGCTGTTCAGAAGTGAGCCTGTTCATACTTATAGTATGCCAGACGGCTCACGCATTGTCAAGACTTTTGAAAAAGATTCTGCAAAAAAGTTATGGTTCGATCAGGACGCCTTGCGATTGGCCCAGCGCGCTTTAGCTGCTTTACGAGCACTTCTGCGGCGTTGTTCTGGCGTCATGCTCTCAGCACGGCGCTTACCCCCGATTTTCCCTCCTTCACGCCCAAGCTCCGATAGGATTTGGGACCTGAGGGACCTGACGGGCTGTTCCGGTTCCACAGTGGTCGGAAGGTCTCCCAATAATCTGTGGACGGCCATGAAACCGGCCTGCACTTCATCTTCTGGTTCTCTGCCTGACGGCTTTCGCATACGCCTCCAGCCTTGCACGTTTCGACGGGTGGCGTCAAGCCTGTGGAAAACCAAAGTAGCCCACTACCGAAAACCCCGTAATTCTTCGTTAGCTCAAACAGACCCGATTTCCGATCAAAGAACAGATCCAACAGGCCTTCGCGGAACTGATGGCTGAGTTTCCGGGCATCTTGAAACACCGCATCGGATTCATACGCGTCAGCCTCAAGACTTGCGAGACGCTTGCGCGAGTCGCCGTCCGCTAGGATACCGAGGAATCCATCATAGGCATCGAGGAGCTTGCGGCCCGTCTCATTCAGATGGTCGAAGTGAAGCAAGGCACTGGCAAGAATTTCGCGCGGCGTTTGGCGCAACTGCCGGCGGAGGCAGTCGACACACTCGGCCGCCCCATTCGGACCGGGGGAGTCGGGAGCCCGCTTTACGTCACCGAATCCAAGTTCACAGCCAAAGCACGTCAGGAGACCAGACACATAAAGCAACTTTCGCGACATGCGCAGCTTGATATTCCGAATGGCCGCGCCCTCTCCGAATCGTGTCCTCTGCTTGTAGGCGAAATCGACTGCCATCGTCCACCAGTATCGTGCGAAGTCGTTCAAGAGGAATCGAGGCACGTGGTACGGTCCGGACTGCTGGACGAATCCACGGTCCTCGAATATGTAACGACGCAGGATATTCGTGACGACCCGCTCATAAGCTTCCGGTCGTCCAACGATGTTTGACTCCAGCAAAAGCAGAATGCGCCGGGTAGTGTTGCGATTAGTGTCGTCTTCGCCACCGATTTGCTGTACCAGTTCGTGGCTGAAAGCCAGGTTTCCGAACGCCCCCTCCCTGCCGGGAGGCTTGGATGTGCTGCTCACGATCTGGTCGATCTTGCGCGCGAGTTCGAGATGCTTCGGGTCGGCAAAGCCGTCGACGAGGAGGGTCCAATCAACGTCGCTGCCTTCCGTGAATTCGTCCCGCGCCAGGGAGCCAAAGACAACGATGCTTGTGTCCTCAGAATCAATACGCCGAAGCGAGAATTTCAATTCCTCCCGCTTTGCCTGTGAACGAGACCGTGCGCCGTTGATGTGGCGCCAGCTTGCACCAAGGCGGTTCTCCAGTTGGGTCAGCCGTGAAGGGGATGATTCCATAAGGGATTCTCCTATCATGCGCCTTTTCTTCGTTGTTCTGCAGTTGGCGTGAGACGGGCACTGGCTTCGCGGGGGCGACTGGCGCGCTTGAACTGCGGAGGGAACCCTATCGCCGAGCGCACCCGCGAACATCTCCCTGCGAGCATCCTCCTTTCCCCGCCGTCCACAAGTGATAATATAAACTCTCCAATCCGCGCTATGGACCACATTCTATCGATCGTCCTTTTCACGCCCCTGGCCGGCCTCGTGGTTCTGTTCTTCCTGCCCGCATCCAACCCGCGCCTCATCAAGCTTTGGGCCAACGCCGCATCGTTTGCCGGATTCCTGGTCTCGCTGCCGCTGGTTTTCCAATTCGATCGCGGCAAGGACTTCCAGTTCGTCGAGCATGCGCCCTGGATTCCCAGCATCGGCGCATCCTATCATCTCGGCATCGATGGGTTCGGCCTGTTGCTGGTAATGCTCACCACGGTGCTGGGCTTCCTCGCTATTCTGTGCAGTTGGAACGCAATCCAGGACCGGCTCAAGGAATACTACGCGTTTTTCCTGCTGCTGCAAACCGCCATGCTCGGCGTGTTCATGTCGCTCGATTTCCTGCTCTTCTTCGTGTTCTGGGAAACCGTGCTGGTGCCCATGTACTTCATCATTGCCATCTGGGGCGGCGAGCGGCGTGCCTACGCGGCCATCAAGTTCATCATCTACACCTTGATCGGCTCGGTGCTGATGCTGCTCGGCATCCTGACGCTCTATTATCAGCACTACACACAATTTCAGGCGTATTCGTTCGATATTTTCGACCTGCTGCGCACCAGCCTTTCGCCCGGCATGCAGTGGTGGGTCTTCTGGGCGTTCTTCGTGGGCTTCGCCGTGAAGGTCCCCATGTTCCCGTTCCACACATGGCTGCCCGACGCTCACACGGAGGCCCCCACGGCTGGCTCCGTGATCTTGGCCAGCGTCCTGCTGAAGATGGGGACATACGGATTTCTGCGCTTTTCTCTTCCGCTGCTGCCGGACGCGGCCAAGAATCCTACGATCGTGAACATCATGGCGGTGCTTTCGATCATCGGTATCGTCTACGGCGCGGCGGTGTGCCTGATGCAGAAGGACTGGAAGAAGCTGATTGCGTACTCATCGGTCAGCCACCTGGGATTCTGCACGCTGGGAATCTTCGCGCTGAACCCGGCGGGCATCGCCGGATCGATCATCCAACAGATCAACCATGGCATTTCCACCGGGATGCTCTTCCTGATAGTAGGCGTGGTCTACGAGCGCCGCCACACGCGCGAAATCAGTGAATACGGCGGGCTGATGCGGGTGATGCCGGTATTCACCATCGTTTTCCTGATCGCTGCGCTTAGCTCCATGGGTATGCCGCCGCTAAACGGCTTCATCGGCGAGATCACGATTCTGCAAGGCGCTTACCAGATGTCGTTCAATTGGGCATTCTGGGGCGTAGTGGGGATTGCGCTGGGAGCGGCGTATTTGCTGTGGCTGTTCCAACGGACGATGCTGGGCGAAACCTCCGAGAAGAACCTGAAGCTGCACGACCTTTCGCTGCGCGAGGTGGCCGTCTTCGCACCGCTGCTGGCGTGGGCCTTCTGGATCGGCCTGAATCCGCAGCCGTATTTCCGGGTGTTGGATCGGCCGGTGGCGCAGATCGTGGAGCGCGTCCGGCCTGGGTACTACGCCGAACATCACCTGGTGAATCCACTGGCGGTGACGGGTGGAAGCAGCGGCACATCAGCGGAGCCGCGCTGACGAGGCCACTGTTCGGGAGCGCCGTGCAGGCGCCGCGCATTGGGTGGTCCCCGCACGGTGACGACGGGGCAGTTCGCGCAGTCCTGCCGCTCCGGCCCGTGCGCAGAGCTAACTCGACGGCTGCGATGTCCAGCGCGCCGGTCTTGCGCCGCTCGGCGCAGAACACGGGCAGGCGTGTTTATTTCCTGTTCGCCTTCCTGATGGATCGCAGCAGCCGTTTTCTTTCCTCGGCGCTCCAACCCTGGGGTTGCTTTTCGCGCGGACGCAGACGGCAGATCTTATCGCCGATCTCCACGAATTGCGCACACAAACGCTGAAAGCGTTGGTATTCGCGGACTTCGGCTTGTGCTTTGCGGAAAGCGGCGGGCGAAGGAAAGGACTCGGCTATTGTTTTGCCATGCACTCTACGCGTGAGGCGCATTTGCGGATTGTGGCCGGGGTCGTTGGGCTTGGCGCAGTGGCAAGTGGGCTTGCCGCAGCGGCGCGGGACAGCGCAGATGGAGCCTGGGCGCAAGTCGCCGAGGGTGGAGATCTGGCGCAGGATCTGGGAGCGTTGGAATTCTAGAGCGGGCAGGGAATCGAGCAAAATGCGTTTCTCCTTGATCTGAGTGTATATCAGCACTCAGAAGAAAACCACCGAAAAAGAGAACGGGCCACTTGCCCCGTCGGTATCGCATACCACGTACAAGGGGCCGCGGTCGTGACAAATCCAAGCGCAGTAGGGTAGGATGACGAGAGGCTGATGACAGAACCGGCGGTACCCAAAGAAACGCCAGAGATACCGGACAAGCTGTACTTTCGGATCGGCGAAGTGGCCGGTTTACTGGGCGTCGAATCGTACGTCCTGCGTTACTGGGAAGGCGAGTTCCCAACGCTTGCGCCCAAGAAGTCCGGCACCGGGCACCGCCTCTATCGGCGCAAGGACGTCGAGCTTCTGCTCAAAATCAAGCACCTGCTTTATGACAAGCGGTACACCATCGAAGGCGCCCGCCAATCGCTCCACAACGAATCCAAGGAGCCCAAGTCCACGGTGGCGGATCGGCAACAGGGAGACCTATTCACCCCCGATCCTTTGGTTCGAATCCGCACTGAATTGGTTTCTATTCTCAAAATGCTGAAGTAGCTTACTGTCCGCCACCCACGATGGTGGAATAAATTCGATCCAGGTCTTCGGGGGAGTAGTACTCGATTTCGATGCGTCCCTTCTGGCGGGCCTTCTCGATGATCCGCACCTTCGTCCCGAGGACCCTTTCCAATTCCTGGATGGCCGCCTTGACGTTGGGATCGGGTTGGACCTCATCGACCGCTTTCGGTTTACGGTCTTCCATGATCCGCTGGGTCAGGCGTTCGACTTGGCGCACCGACCAGCCCTGCGCCACCGATTTCTCGGCGACCTCGCGTTGTAGCTCGACCGTCGGTAAGGCCAGGAGACAGCGTGCGTGCCCGGCTGACAGTCTCCTCTCGGCTATCAGTTGCTGGATGTCCGGTGGAAGCTGAAGGAGGCGGATTAGATTTGCGATTGTGGACCGGTCCTTGCCCGTCCGGCGGCCAATCTCCTCATGATTCAACTTCAATTCGCTGCACAGGCGGTCGAAGGCCTGAGCTGTCTCGATGGGATTCAGGTCCTCACGCTGGATGTTCTCGATGAGTGTGATCTCGAGCAACCGATCGTCGGCGATTTCCTGTATGACTGCGGGAACCTGCGCCACTCCTGCCATCTTGGCGGCGCGCCAGCGCCGCTCACCTGCTACTAATTGATAGTGCTCGGCGTGCCGCCGCACGACCAAGGGCTGAATGATGCCGTTGGCGCGTATCGACTGGGCTAACTCCTCCATGCGATCATGCTGGAAGATTCGCCTGGGCTGCAGCGGGTTTGGCTGGATCGAGTCGATGGGAAGTTGCGCAACCTCTTCCCCTGAATGGAGGACCTCCGCGGGAGGTTGCGGCGTCGGCCGGGTGGGCAGCAGGGCACTGAGGCCCTTACCTAGCGCTCTGCGCGGATTTTCCACGTTTTTGTTCATGATCCAGAATCTCCTTCGCGAGGCGGATGTAACTCTCCGCGCCACGCGAGCGGACATCGTACGCCAGGATGGTCTTACCGTAGCTGGGCGCCTCGGCAAGGCGAATGCTTCGCGGAATGACAGTCTTGAAGACTTGATCGCGGAAGAAGTCCCTCAGGTCGGCAGCCACCTGGCGAGTCAGGTTCGTGCGGTCGTCGAACATGGTGAGGAGGATGCCCTCAATTTCCAAGGCGTGCCCGAACGATTCACGAATCCGCTGGATTGTATCCATGAGCTCCGAGATACCCTCCAGGGCAAAGAATTCGCACTGGATGGGCACCAAGACGGAATCGGCCGCGATCAGGGCGTTCAGGGTCAGCAGGTCGAGTGCCGGCGGGCAGTCGATCAAGATGAAGTCGTACTGGGCGCGCACCGAACTCACCTTTTCCTGTAGGCGGAACTCCCGCCGCGGCGCGTCCACCAACTCCAGATTCGCGCCTACCAGGTTTTTGTCGCCGGGGACCAAGTCCAGCCCCTCGAATCCGGTATTTACAATAGCGTCTGTTACTTCC
>Ga0187858_10006142_pt1 | contig 10822 bp, 7 predicted proteins | sample June2016WEW_8_15_FD_133015 | JGI IMG/M metagenome (GOLD analysis project Ga0187858, IMG submission 133015) | Peatland microbial communities from SPRUCE experiment site at the Marcell Experimental Forest, Minnesota, USA - June2016WEW_8_150 | ecosystem: Environmental > Terrestrial > Soil >...
CACGATGTCAGCACCAGGCAGCGTTTCTACATCAAAACCTTGCGTGAGATGTCACCACCTGCCATGAAGCAGCTTGAGGCACAGGTCGCTTGTACGGCAGTTGTACAGCAGAAACCGCCCAGCGATTTGGTAAACTAAAGAAAGTAAACCGGAAGCCGACGTAGCTCAGTTGGTAGAGCAGCCGATTCGTAATCGGCAGGTCATCAGTTCAAGTCTGATCGTCGGCTCCATTCTCGAGAAATCCGGAGCGCGGCTTCCCCACCGGGCTCCGGCGCCGCGAACCAGGAGACCAGTTCACGGCAAAGTTATTTGGCTGTGCCTGTTGCTAGTCTCCCGTACCAGCGAGCCGGACGATTTGCGTATCTACCCCGTCCTTCACCACCGACGTCGCGGTGCGCGCCCCAAAAGTCACCGTGATCGTGTGCGCCATCTTCTCGGTTACCTTTCCGGGGTGACTTTATGCCTTTTAACTACGGCACCTGGAAAACCACATTGCTGGTGAGAGTGCCGTTGGGCGTTACCACCTGAACTTTTCCGGTGCTTGCACCCTCGGGTACGTTGGTCGTGATTTCGGAACTGGATGCCACCTTGAACGTAGCAGCAGTGCCGTTAAATGTGACGCTGGTCGCGCCCGTCAAATCCGTTCCCAGAATCTTGACGGCCGCTTTCACCTTGCCGGAGGTTGGCAGTGTTTCCACAAACGGGCCGAGACCCATGTCCAGGCTGAAGATCGTGCCGACGCATACGATGCTGTTGCATGGCCAGCTAATCCCGCCCTCCTGCATTGTCCCGTAGAAAGTCCCATTGGTGTCCTGCATCAGCGTGCCGCCGCCGGCCGGGCCAGATCCGTCCGTACCGTCGAAGTTGTGCAGCGTCGTCAGCGTTCCGCTGGGAGTGAATTGGAAGATTGTGCCTTGGTCGTTGTTGTTGACTCCGCCAAACCACGTTATCCCGTAGAAATTCCCATCGGTAGCTAGATAGAGGTTCGCGGGTTGTTCGCCGTCCGCGCAGTTTTGCAGGCTACAGAAGTTGTAAAGCGTGGTCAGGTCGCCGCCCGAGGTGACGGTGAAAAAGGTGCCTCCGGCGCCGTAAGTGCCGCTACCACCGTCAGCCGTCGTCCCGTAGAAACTCCCGTCGGCGCCCTGGACCAGCGCCGAGCTGGATTGAGTGAAACCCGGAAAGTTGTAAAGGGTTGTCAGAGTACCGCCGAGCGTGATCTTGAAAATCGTTCCATAACCATCATTGACCCCGTCGTTCCCGCCCACCGATGTCGTCCCGTACAGGTTCCCGTCGCTGCCTTCAACCAGCGCAAAGTTGGGCTGGGCGCCGTCCGTGCAGGCGCCGTTTTGGAAGACAGAACAAAAGGAGTAGAGGGTCGTCAGCTTGCCCGCTGCGGTCATCTTGAAGACGTTGCCCTGACCGTTGGCCCCGCCATTCACCGTTGTGCCGTAGAAGTCCCCATTGGAGGCTAGAATCAGCGACGCTCTGGGAACGGCGTTGGCGTTGGTGTATAGAACTTTCAACTTGCCATGCGTGGTGAGTCTGATGATCTCACCATCGAGAGCTACCCCGTAGAAATCCCCATTTGTTCCCTCAACCAAATTGGCTGAAGGCGCCTGGGCGTCCCTGCAGGCTCCAGGGTCGTAAAAGGAGCAAATTAACTTCTCGTCGCCGCTTGTGTTAATTTTGAAAAATACGCCGGAGTCGAACTCGTCTCCGCCTGCCGCCGTTACGCCGTATAAATTTCCGTCTGTTCCCTGCACCAGCCCCATGGGGTAGGCTCCGTAATTACTGGCTGTCCCTTGGAAGGAGTACAGCAAGGTGAAAGTTTGAGCCGGCGCGGGGCGAACCGCCGCGGCGAGGAAAAAGAATAGGGGAAGCATGGTGAGCGCAACTGCGGCCATACTAAATTTCTCACTTTGATGGCGAATGCTATACATTGAAGGGTCTCCTGAGAGGGTTGAGTCTTCTTACGGGGGAATTTGCGCCGGAGTTGCCCGCAGCCTCTGCCTCAAGGGTGTGAATCACTCCGAACACGGCGCTCACTTTCGCCGAAAACCGAGCCCCAGTCAATTCCCTGCCGGTCACGCTTCGGCTAAATCCCGGTAACGCCGTAAGTATTTTTGTTTTAGCGCGATAGGGCAAACGGTAACGTGGTTTTAGAACGCAAAAACCCGCCCGCTACCTTTCGGAATCAAAGCGGCTCGCTCGGCCCGGATGTGTTAAGATTTTGTCACTCTCCCCCCCACTGCCAAGAGTTATGCCAGCAGGTATTTCTTCCAATGCCGTAGTGCGATTCGGAGTCTTCGAGGCCGATCTGCGCTCGGGCGAATTGCGCAAGCTTGGGAATAAGGTCAAAATTCAGGAATTGCCGTTTCAGGCACTGAAGCTGCTACTCAGCCGTCCCAACGAAGTTCTTAGCCGGGAAGAGATTCGTCAGAGCCTGTGGCCGGACGGTGTATTTGTGGATTTCGATCGCGGCGTGATCAGTGCGATCAATCGTCTGCGCGACGCGCTCGGCGATTCCGCGGAGAACCCCGTTTTCATCGAAACCGTCGGGCGTCGCGGCTATCGTTGGATTGCGCCCACACACGCCGAGTCTCCAATGGAGGTGGAGGTTAGCGCCGCGCTGGGAGATGTGGCTGTAGCCGCTGCTCCTGCGGCCCCCCCATCCGCTGGTTATTGGAAATGGAAATTTCTTCTTGTCCTTCCGGCGCTGGCAGGGCTCTTTGCGGCCGGACATTACTGGCCAAGGCATGAAACGACGTCTGGCAAGACGAGCGCCGTCGCGCCTGCCGCATCTTCTGCGCCCGGAGTCGCTCATCCTGCCGCTAATCGCGAAGCCGAAGAGTTCTATCTCAAGGGCCGCTACTACTGGGAGAAACGAACTCCCGAAAGCCTGAACAAAGCTGTGGACGCCTTCACCCAAGCCATCGTCCACGATCCGAACTACGCACAAGCTTATGTAGGACTCGCCGACTGCTACAACTTGCTGCGCGAATACACGGTCATGCCCTCCTCAGAGGCATACCCGAGGGCTCTTTCCGCCGCAAGAAAAGCGGTCGAACTCGACGATCGGTCTTCGGAGGCGCACGCTGCTCTCGCCTTCGTCTCTTTTTACGGCATGTGGGACGCCGCCACAGCCGAGCGGGAATTCCGGCGGGCGATTGCGCTCGATCCCAACAACGCCGTCGCTCATCACTGGTATGCGACTTATCTCATGAGTCTTGGCCGCTATCCCGAGTCGCTTGCGGAAATCGAACGCGCCCGCACACTCGATCCCGCTTCAAAATCAGTGCTGGCCGACAAGGGTGCGATTTTGTTCAACGCCGGCCAGCGGCAGGAAGGCATAGCCCTGCTCCGACAGATAGAGGAGAACGAGCCCGACTTTATCTCTCCGCATCGCTTTCTGGGGGAGATCTACCTGATAACGGGGGACTATGGACGTTACCTGACCGAAGCGAGAAGCGAAGCGATTTTGGTGCACGACAGCTCCGCCATCGCCACCGTCGACGCCGCGGAAAAGGGCTTCGCCACGGCGGGCGGCAAAGGTTTGCTGGAAGCCCTGCTGCGGCGGCAGCAAGAACTCTATGATCGTGGACAGTTTTCCGCTTTCTTCCTCGCGGAAACATGCTCTGTCGCCGGAAGAAAGCAAAAGGCCCTGCACTACTTGAAGCTTGCCTATGATCAGCACGCCGACGGTCTTATTATGATGAGATCCGTACGTGCCTTCGACAACTTGCACGACGACCCGGCCTTCCGCCGCGTGCTCGCCGATGCAGGACTGCCTCCCTTCCCCTGAACTATCCCGAGTGGCGGCGCAAATATTTCCATCTGGCGTTGCGCAGCGCGGGAGAAGAACCTGCAAGGTTCCGAGGCTCGGGAACAAGTTATGGGACGCCCCGCTACTCCACGACATCAGCATCGAGCACACGGTCCTGCTCCAGATAATGCGAAACGGCATACTGGGCTAGAAGCGGCGTCTGGAGGCGAATTTCGGCCCCAATCCATTCGCCCTTCGTGTGGGGCGCCTGGGGCGCGTGGCTGCAGCGTCCGCCACTACCGAATTGGGGGCCGAAGTCGGCGCTTTGGATTGGAGCAAACTGTTTGACCTCGCGCCAGGCTTCGTCGCCGACGGTGCCGGCTACGTCGATTTTCAGTCTTACGATCGGCATAAGATGGCATCACCTCACCTGGAATCGGCTCGCGTGACAGTGTAGGTGTAAGTCTTTGCACCGTCAAACTGTCAGCCGAAAAACAAAAGGGGAACGCTTGCCGTTCCCCTTTCGTCGTTTGCGCTGCGCCAGCTTTGGCAGGTTCGCCCGCCGGCTCCGCGTGTAGCAGCCAATGCGGTTGCGGGCAAGTGAGCGGTTCAGAAGTACAGGGTCGACGTACTTCCGGAAACCGCCACGTTAAAGTTGCATTGCGGGCCTCCGCTGCCGAAGTAGTTATAGTAGGCACCGTAGAACTCCTCCGGGTTGACGAATTCATAGTTGGGATATCCGTGTGCGACGTAGCTGTCAAAAAATTGAGTTGACCCGGAGGCGGGATACTCCGAGCAGGAGGTGACGTTGTATGCCTCAAGCACGCCAGCGAACGCCCAAACCCAATGTTCCCCTGAAATGTGGATGCTGATCGTGGAATAGGCGCCGCTGGTCATGTCCTGCGCACTCACAAAGTAATCATCGGTGCTGCCTGAAACCCCCGTTTGTTCGGTATAGCCCTGAATCAGGTCGCCCGAATGGACCTTCTCTAGCGGGCTATAGAAGGCATAATTGTCTGGTCCTACGAGCCAGCTGCCGATCCCCCAGTAGTTGCCACCCCCGTTCCTGCTTCCGTTCCCGTATTGGAGCACAGGTTGCAAGACCCAGTTCCCGCCCGTGGGCTCAATGCCGTTCCAGAGATAAATCAAAGCGCCATTGTCCTTGGGAGCCGCCGGAACATTCCAATAGCCGAACATATAATCGATGTTGTCACTCGCGCCCAACGATAACTCCCACTGCGAGGTTTCGACCCAGCCGTCTCCATAGCTGGGTTCTTGCTTGCTACCTCCCAGGTGACGGGTGTCGATGCCAGCCTCAGGGCAGGGATCGTAGTGGGCGATGACTTGGCCGTTCATCGTCACATCGCCGGTCGGTTCGCCGTTGTCGCCGAATTCGACCCGCGCGCCATTTGGGACTTCGTGAACGCAATCGGGACTGATAAGTTTGCCGGGAATCTGCACCCAGCCGGGATGCTCTGCCTTAAGTTGACTGTAGCTCTTCCCCGTTTGCGCGCTTAACATTCCACTGGTGACGAACAGGAAAGTTGCGGCGCTGGCCAGGACGCGGTTGATGGTTCGTGTCATGCTTACGTTTTTCATAATAATTCTCCTTTTTAAGTGCTCCGTTTCGGAGCCTGAACTTGATTTCCAGGATTTTTTATCGGCGGTCCCCCATATCGTTCATGCGAAAGCCCGTCACTGGATGTAGCGGGGAACAGGGGGCAGAGGGGTCATCCTGACGGAAAAATCCGACCGAATTTTGATCTGGGTATGGCTGGCGCGCCCAGAGTCAATGTGATAATTTGCCTCTACGCCACATTTGCCTACGCCACAAAGAAGAGCCGAAGCTATGCCGGGTTTTTCTGAAGGTCCCTCAAAAGTCGAAGTCACTCAACTACTTAAAGCGTGGGGCGCGGGAGACGACAAGGCACTGGAGCAGTTGACCCCGGTAGTCGAGAATGAACTCCACCGGATCGCCCACCGCTGCATGGCCAGGGAAAGGCCCGGCCACACTCTGCAAACCACGGCTCTGGTCAACGAGGTTTATCTCCGCCTGGTGGATGTCAACGCGGTGGATTGGCAGGACCGCGCTCATTTCTTCGCTATTTCAGCCCGCATGATGCGACGCATCCTGACGGATTTTGCGCGTTCGCGGAATTATCAGAAGCGAGGGGCGGGTGCGGTGCAGGTTTCTTTCGACGAAGCCCTCATCGTTACTCCTGAGAAGGATGCGGATATCATGGCGCTCGACGAGGCCTTGACTGAGTTTGCTGTGCTGTATCCGCGGCAGAGTCAAGTGGTGGAACTTCGCTTTTTTGGCGGACTCGAAGTTAAGGAAGTGGCGGAGGCGCTGAAAATATCGCCCGAGACAATCAAGCGCGACTGGAGGTTCGCCAAAGCCTGGCTGTTGCGCGCCATGAGTGCCGAAACCAGCGGAGCCAAGGACGATGGGTGCTGAGATGGTTCCGGAAGAGGATGCGGAACGAGCGCGGCGGCTGGAGCAGCTCTACCACTCCGCACTGGAGCATCCCGAGGCTGAGCGCGGCGCATTTCTCGGAAATGCGTGTGGCGCAGATACGGTCCTCCGCCGAGAAGTGGAATCGCTGCTCGCTCATGACAAAGACGCGGAGGACTTTATTGAAGCACCGGCTCTGGAAGTGGCCGCCCGGCTGGTTGCTCAACAGCGAAAACGCTCAGACGAAGGAAGTGGTTCTGTCCTCGTAGGCCAGACCGTCTCGCATTACCGCATTCTGGAAAAATTGGGCGGAGGCGGGATGGGCGTCGTTTATAAAGCGCGCGATACCCGGCTGAGACGCCTAGTAGCGTTGAAGTTCCTGCCTGAGAGTTTTGCCGCGGACCCAACTGCCATCTTCAGATTCCAGCGTGAGGCGCGTGCCGCCAGCTCTCTCAACCATCGCAACATTTGTACGATCTATGACATCGGCGAAGAGGCAGGACGAGCCTTCATCGCCATGGAGTACCTGGACGGGCAGACGCTGAAACATGTCATCGAATCCGGGGCGCTCGCAACCGACCGGCTACTGCCACTGGCTCTACAAATCACTGAGGCTTTGGATGCCGCCCACTCCCAGGGCATCATTCATCGGGACGTGAAGCCGGCCAACATCTTGTTACCCAGCGCGGCCAGATCAAAGTCCTGGACTTCGGACTGGCGAAGCTGGCCCGTGAACGCCATAAGGCAGCGACTGAGCCCGCAGGGTCCGGCTTGCTGGACGAAAGCTCAGTGGAGCAACTGACGAGCCCCGGCATAGCAATAGGGACGGTTGCATACATGTCGCCGGAACAGGCCCGCGGCGAAGAGCTCGATGTCCGCACGGACTTGTTTAGCCTCGGCGCTGTGTTCTACGAGATGGCCGCGGGGCGCCGTGCCTTTGATGGAAACACAGTCGCCGTGGTTTTTGACGCCATACTCAATCGCGATCCGCTCTCGACGGCCAGCCTGAATCCTCAACTGCCTGACGGGCTGACACATATCGTTGCCAAGGCTCTGCAGAAGGACCGCGCGGAACGCTACCAGTCGGCGGCTGAGATTCTCGGCGACTTGAAGGCCATCGCAGTCGGAAGGCGGGCTCGGATCGCCCGCGCCCTATCAAGTCGAAAGCTGCGGCTAACGGCGCTGGCGACAAGTTTGACGGCGATCGCGCTGGCGGGTCTGATTGGGCTGCTTCTTTATTATTCCGTCCGCAATCGTCAGCCGCGCGCCGGCCGAGATACAGCTTCCTCTTTCGCAGTTTCGAACGCGAAGTCTCGCCGCTCGGTCGCGGTTCTCGGGTTCCGCAATCTTTCGGGGCGGCCTGACCAGGTGTGGGTGTCAACAGCTCTCTCGGAAATGGTAAACACCGAGCTTGCCGCGGGAGAAAAACTTCGCTTGGTTTCGGGCGAGGACATTGCCCGAACCAAACTCGATCTGTCGCTCACCGACACCGGAACTTTTTCCAAAGACACGCTGGCGCGTATGCGCAAGAACATGGGTAGCGACCTTGTCGTGCTCGGTTCCTACACGGTTCTCGGCGGGAAGTCCAACGAAAGCATCCGCCTCGACGTCCGAGTGCAAAATGCAACCAATGGAGAGACTGTTGCCGAGGTGGCGAGCGTAGGAACCGAAGATGACCTGTTCGATCTGGTCTCGCAAGCCGGAGCTCGCTTACGGGAAAAGCTGGGCGTGGAAGCAGTCACTCCCGCCGACGCCGTTAGCGTGCGCGCCTCGATGCCCGACAACCCGGAAGCGGCGCGCCTCTACGCTGAAGGTCTTGCCAAGTTCCGGGCCCTCGACGACTTGGCGGCACGCGATCTCCTCCAGGCGGCAGTCGTGGCCGACCCCAAGTATCCGTTGTCGCACGCGGCCCTGGCAGGGGCGTGGGCTGCGCTTGGATACGATGCCAAGGCAAGGGCGGAGGCCACCAAGGCCTTCCAGTTATCGGGCAAGCTCAGATACGAAGAACGGTTGGCGGTCGAGGGCCGATATCGGACCATAATTAACGATAACGAGAAAGCCATCGAGATCTATCGCACCTTGTTCACGTTGTTTCCGGACAACCTCGATTACGGACTGCGCTTGGCCGACGCTCAGTATGGAGCGGGAAAGGTGGACGATTCGGCCAGTACGCTGGAGACTCTGCAAAAGCTTCCCGCGCCGCTGGGCGACGATCCCAGGATCGACATGAAGATGGCCTCGGCCTTTTCCGGTTCGGACGATGCTAAAGCGATCGCCGCGGACGACCGAGCCATAAAGAAGGGACTGGCCTCGGGCGCCACATTGCTGGTTGCCCGGGCGCAGGGAACCCGGTGTATCAACCTGATGGACAGCGGCAAAATAGATGATGGTATCGCAGCCTGCCAGGAAGCAGAGCGTCTCTATGCTTCTGCCGGCGACCGCAACGGGGTGGGGAAAGAGATAAACGACATCGCCAGTGCCCAGTTCGATCGGGGAAACATGGCCGAAGCTAAACGGTTGTTTCAGGAGGCGGCGCAAACTCTTCGCGAGGTCGGCAACGATGAGGGCGTTGCCACAACCCTGGCCAATCTTGCAGATATCGTGTACATCGAGGGAAATCTTGCCGAAGCGAAAGAACTTTTCCGGGAGGTGATTCCCAGATACCGCAAGATTGAAGATACCTCAGGCGAGGCTGACACGCTGGTGAATCTCGGCGCTCTGCTGACTGACCAGGCAGACCTCGGTGCGGCAGAGAACACGTACCAGCAGGCTCTCGCCTTGGCGCAACGGACGAATGATAAACACCTAATTGGATACGCACTGGCCGGACTGGGCGACTTGCAATTACGGCAGGGGAACCTGGCGGCAGCGCGGAAAACGTTTGAGCAGTCCCTCGTGATCCGCACCGAAGTCGGCGAAAAACAAACTGCGGCTGAATCTCGAACCCGTCTCGCCGAAGTGGCGATTGAAGAAGGCCACGCCGCCGACGCCGAGAAGTCGGCCCGTGAGACGATCAACGAGTTTCGCAGCCAACAACAAGCCGATGATGAACTGACCGCAGCACCGGTTCTGATCGAGGCATTGCTGGCGCAGGGCAAGGCGGCGGACGCGAAGGCGGCGGCCGATGCCGAAGCCGAAGTCGCGGCCAAGAACCAGAATCGGCCCGTTAGTCTTAAGTTTGCCATTGTTGCTGCTCGCGCCATGGCGGCATCCGGCAAGCTCGCCGAGGCAAAGTCGAATCTGGAGACACTCTTGAAAGACGAGATCAAGCGCGGCTTTCTCGCCTATCAATTCGAGACTCGTCTCGCACTTGCCGAAATCGAACTGAAATCTGGACGCTCCGGGGCTGGCCGATCTCAGCTCGGAGCCCTCAAGCGCGATGCGCAAGTGAAGGGCTTCGGCCTGATTGCGCGAAAAGCAACGGAGTTGCAAGAGCCTGTGCCGGCGAAGACATAGATTGATTTCAAACCGGTCGGGCCGCCGGCGAATTTGATCGCGATGGGAAACGTCACTGACGGAAGAATTGTTTTTACTGTGCGACGCTCGGACTTTCTTGCCGGATCAACAAGGCAACGCGCGGAAAAAGGAAGTGCCCGCCAGCGTCATCGATCACATTCACCTGGCAAGTATAGAAACCGGGCCTGAGCGATGTCAGCGGCACGTCTAACTGGAAGACGGCAGCCTTCCGCTCTCGCGCATTCAATTCCGTCAACTCCACGAGCGAGCTTTCGTAGGCTTTGGCTTTGCCTTGGAAGAAAGCTACGTTGGACAAGAGCCGGATGCCGGGCTTGGTGTCTTTCTCTCTTCTAGAATCCGTGTCTCTTCCAGAATCGGCGCCTCTTGTCGAATCTGCGACTGCCGGGCGCGCCGGATCGTACACTTCATAATAAAGAAACAGGTGCTGCGTGGCCGAGAAGACGTGCGTGATGTTTGGGATAATCTCGGAACCGTCATGTATCAGTGGGTTCAGATTTGCACTTTTTTTGACTGTTTGTATCTGGCTGGCCAGCACCACGGAACTCATCTTCAGCGGCTGCGGTTTCAACTCGGGCACTTCGATGTCAGTTTCGAACGATCCCATGCGGCCGGTCTGATTCTCGCGGACGACAAATTTCAGGTGATACTTGCCGCTGAGCAGGCTCATGCCCGTGTCGTACTGCACATTCTTTTTTTGTACGCCGGCTGATGTGCTCACCGCGAGCTTCACGGTGTCGCGAATTCGGTTCAAGGGATGGTGTTCGTTATCGAGCACCACGCCAATCACATCGAGAGTCGCCTTGTCGCGGTCGCTGCTGCGGACGAATGGAATCTGCGAGCCCGGCACCACCAGCGAGATGGGAACGAAAAACTTGTTGCCCTCCAGTCGAAAGTACGAGACGCCCAGATACAGCGGCAAATCCGTGGATGGCAACTCCGATGCAAGTTGTTCCTCAAGCTGCCGCTCCTTGTCGTCCTCCGTGGAATGCCGGTAATCCGCGGGCGCATAGTAGCCGCGGCGGTAGTCGATCTTCACGCCGGAAATAGTGCTCTTCACGACGATGCGCCGGTAACGCCCGTCCCGCGCGGGATTCGTGCTGTGATAGCCAAGTACGTAGTAGGTTGAC
>Ga0187858_10006143_pt1 | contig 10821 bp, 8 predicted proteins | sample June2016WEW_8_15_FD_133015 | JGI IMG/M metagenome (GOLD analysis project Ga0187858, IMG submission 133015) | Peatland microbial communities from SPRUCE experiment site at the Marcell Experimental Forest, Minnesota, USA - June2016WEW_8_150 | ecosystem: Environmental > Terrestrial > Soil >...
ATCAACACGCGCAAGGGAGTGGAGCGCTGCGTGAGGTTCGCCTTCGAATACTGCCGCAAACGCAACAAGGCAAAGAAGCTGACGCTATGTGGCAAGACTAATGTGCTGACGTATGCCTTCGACCTGTGGGAGAGGACATTCTACGAAGTAGCCAGAGAATATCCCGATATAAAGACCGAATACGCCCATGTTGATGCGACCTGTATGTGGATGGTAAAGAACCCGGAGTGGTTCGATGTGATCGTGACGGACAATATGTTCGGCGACATCATCACAGATTTGGGAGCAATGATCCAGGGGGGCATGGGCATAGCCGCGGGCGGCAATATAAATCCGCAGGGTGTTTCCATGTTTGAACCCATAGGCGGCTCAGCGCCGAAGTATACCGGGCTGAACGTGGTCAATCCGCTTGCCGCTATCATGGCGGGGCAGATGATGATGGAGACATTGGGAGAAGACAATGCAGCGGCGGCCATGGAAAAAGCCGTAATGAAGGTTGTAGCGGAGAAGACTAAAAGCATGTCCGCCGGACAGATGGGTTATTCAACGAGTGAAGTAGGCAGCCTCGTGGCCGGCTTGATTTAGTTCCGGGGGGCTTTCGATAAAGCATGCAGTATCCATTTCCAATTGCTATCCCCTGCCACCTGGCAATCCGTTCCGATGGAGCCTTGGGCGGCTATCAGGGTAGTCTAAAAATGAAACGAACGCTGTTGGCGATGGAAGGTGTCGCTTTTCGTGATGCAGGACATGTAGCAACCCGACGATTCTTTTACGAAGATATAACACCGCTTAGCAAGCCAGGCGTGCGGCAGTATGCCGCTATGTGTAATCGGCGCCGTTAGAATATCTAAAGGATGGAACTATGCCTGATGAAACCGCTCGAATGGTCAACTCTCTGCCTGCTTATCTTTCACATCATGCCGTATTTTTTCAGCTTCAGGTGCAGTGTCCGCCGGGTAATGCCGAGCCGTCTGGCTGCTTCGCTTTTGTTTCCGCTGACCATTTCCAGTGCCTTCAAAATCGTTTCCTTTTCTACAGATTCCAGAGACGGCTCTGCGGCTCCGATCCGCTGAGCCGACGCTTCTTTCTCTTGCGGCTCTGTCTGTAAGACGAGGGTGAATTCCTCTTCACCGAGGTATTCCGAGCGGGAAAGCACGACCCCCCGTTCAATGGCATTCATGAGTTCCCGGACATTGCCCGGCCAATTGTACTTCAGAAGTCGATCCATGGCCTGCGGGGTGAATCCCTTGATGCTTTTGTGATTCTTCTTAGCAAACAGGGTGAGAAAGTGCCGGGCAATAAGCGGTATATCTTCCCTCCGCTCCCTCAGTGGCGGAACATTGAGCGTCACTACATTCAGACGGTAATAAAGATCACCACGGAAACGTCTGGTCTCTATTTCGCGCATCAGATCCTTGTTGGTCGCGGCTATAACCCGCACGTCCACCTTGATGACATCATCGCCACCCACTCGGGTGATTTCCCTTTCCTGCAAAACGCGTAATAACTTGACCTGCATGGCCGGAGACATCTCGCTCACTTCATCCAAGAAGAGAGTCCCTCCTTCGGCCTGACGAAATTTTCCTTCCTTCCGTTTATCGGCGCCCGTAAAGGCACCTTTTTCATGGCCGAAAAGCTCGGATTCGAGAAGTGTTTCCGTAATCGCAGCACAGTTGATTTTCACGAAAGAGCCGTTTTTCCGAAGACTGTTAAAATGGATGGCTCCTGCAACCATCTCTTTACCTGTTCCGGACTCGCCGGTAATCAGAACGGTTGCCTCAGAAGGCGCAACCTGGATCATGGTTTCGATGAGTCTCGTCATGGCCGGACTGTGCCCGATTAGGTGTTGACTGTTAAATTGAGTGGCAAGACTCTCCCGGAGGTGGCGGTTCTCCTCTTTTAGGTGGCTGTGTTCCATTGCCCGTTCGATGGTTAGTTTCAATTCGTCAAAATCAAGCGGCTTGGTGAGATAATCGTAGGCTCCTTCTTTGAGGGCTTTTACCGCCGTTTCCACCGAGGCATACGCGGTCATTATGATGGCAGGGATAGCGGGATTGAACCTCTTTATCTCCGCAAGGGCCTCCAATCCGGAGACTTTGAGCATGCGAATGTCCATCAGAATCAGATCAAATGGTCTCTGTGAAACGGCTTCGACGGCCTTTCCACCATCGTCGGCTTCGGCAACTTCATATCCCCAGCCGCCAAGCAGCGTCCTTAACATTGTCCGATGGGCAAGATCGTCATCCACTACCAAGATACTATTTTTCGATTTCATATCCCTTACTCTCCCAAAGCCTGATTTCCCGATGTTTGCATCGAAAGCAAATAATACTCGTTTCTTATGTCATTTCGAGGAGTAAAACGACGAGAAATCTTGTCGTTCTTTCATTCCGGACAAATTTGAGGAATCTCTAATATCCCTCGTTCCGCTCGTGATTAAGATTTCTCCCGTTGGTCGAACTGACAAATTTGAAATTCCTCCGTTGCTTCATATTTCCTGCTTTGAAAAAATGTATGACTCTTTGGTTCAGGGCAGAGACCTGAACCAACAAAAAGGTTATGCACAAACGGCAGAGGCCGTGCCGACAGGTAGAAAGATCGACACTGTGGTTCCCTTCTCATGTTCACTTGCCACCCTGATTTCACCGTCATGGGATTCCATTATTTTGTGGACAATTGCCAGCCCTAGACCTGTTCCTGAAGACCTGGTCGTAAAGTACGGATCAAAGATGCGGGCAAGGTCCTTTTCATCGATACCTTTTCCTGTGTCGGAGACATCGATCCTAACCATGCGGCCCTCGTGCGGCAAGACTGCTACCGTAAGCGCGCCGCCTTTGTCCATGGCTTCCATGGCATTCAAAAACAGATTAAGCAGCACCTGCGTGATTTTATCTGAATCTATGAAGATATCCCCTATATGTTCAGGCAAATCTGTTCGAACGGTAATATTTTTCGCCTTCGCCTGCCCTTCGATCATTCTCAGGGTATGCCTGATCACCTCCAGGATGGAAGTCCAATGCCTCTTCATCTCCATCGGCCTTGCAAATTCAAGGAGCTGACTGATAACCCGGTTTAGCCTCTCGACCTCTTGAACCATGACCTCTGCGGTCTTCTGATCCTCAGGGTTATCACGGTAACGCTCTTTGAAAAAAGTGGCGAATCCTTTGATGGAACTCAGGGGATTCCTTATTTCATGGGCGATCCCGGCTGCCAGACTGCCGACTGATGCTAGGCGTTGACTACGTTCCATTTCTTTCTTCAAGTGCTGCATCTCGGTGATGTCTCTAAAAAGTATTACATAGCCAAGAAAATTGCCATTATCTTCCTCCAGAACCGTTGCAATCACTTCGAGGGAAATTGTTCTGCCATCTGTAAGAGGGCAATCTATCTCCTCCTCGATTACTTTTCTTTCCGCTTTCAGGCCCTGCAGTAAGGCCATACACGGCAGGGGTATGATCTCATGGGCCTTCTTTCCCAGGACATCTGAATGCAAACAGCCCAGGATGGATTCGGCTGTCTGGTTAAATGAGATGATTTCCTCCCGATCATTTATGGCAACAAGGCCGATGGGCATGTTTTCCATAAGGCTGTCGGAAAAGATCTTCATTCTGGAGAAGGAGGTCTTTGCCGAGCGATACCCTTGGGCGAGAAAAAGGGAAATGACTCCCGAACATCCAATCAGAATAAAAATGGCGGCGATCAAGACGGTATGACGTGTATCCTGCTCTCTTGCCGCAATTACAGGCCCCATATCCATGCCGACAAAAATGATGAATCCCGACGATGCTCCCGCTGACTTATCCGTTGCACGCGGTAATGCTTGCTTATCTGATTTTGGTCCTTTCTGAAATCCCTGAAAAGGTTTTTCCGTCGGGGCAAATTGCCGGTATACTTCAAATGTATCGGCGCCTTCAGGATTGGGCACCTGCCGCCATTCTACTTGTTTTAAAGCAGCAAGATGCGGAAGATCAAGATCTGTTCCGTACGTTTCCCCGATCATCGAGGGATCGCTGTCAGCCACTACTGCGCCGTTGACATCAGTTACAATCAGATGATCGATGTCCGGCTGCTGCGCAGTTTCAATCAACAGTTTCTGGAGCTGAAAGCTGCTCCATCGCATCCCTATGCCTGTTCTGGCACCCGCTTCAAAAGATCTTATCAGCGCTGCTCCCTTCTCAACCAAGAGCTGGGTAGTGTATTCTTTTTGTTTGTTTATAGTCTGGAGGGTCAGCACAACAAAGATTGGCACAATGATGACCACGGCTCCGATAATAACCCAGGGCGAGACACCGACCCAGAATTTCCTGTCCCTTCTATTTCTTTTCTTCTTCATGTTCATCTGGATACTTTTTATTCAACTGGATACCATGATTGGATATTTTTTATCCATATTTTTCTTTAGCATTAGACATAAACTAATGAATGGCAGCGGTTGATTAGCGAATAACTAAGTGTTATTGACATCATACATAACATGACTTTTATTTGGCACGGCCCTTGCTCTTCCTACAAGCAAAAGAAGAAAATAACATCTGAGGAGAATACGACCATGAAAAGATTAACAATGACATTAGTCACAGTGCTTGTCGTGACAGCTTTATCGGCTTATGCATTTGCCTACGGTCCCGGCTGGGGAAGAGGGCATGGTGGAGCAGATTGCTATGGACCGGATACATCATTTTTATCCCAGCTTAATCTGACACCCGAACAGACGGCAAAAATCAATGCCCTCCGCGAAGCCAATTTGAGGGACACAAAGCCCCTCAAGGACAAGATGTTCAGCAAGCGTGGCGATTTAAGGCTGCTCTGGCTGCAAACGAATCCCGACCAGGACAAGATTACGGCAGCGCAGAAAGAAATCAGGGCACTGAGGGATAAAATGCAGGACAAGATGACCGCCTATCGGCTGGAGATTCTCAAGGTCTTGACGCCCGAACAGCAGGAGAAGGTAAAGTCTTTCAAAATGCGGCGCGGTTTTGGCCCCGGCATGGGTGGTGGCCCTGGCATGGGCGGCGGCCCGGGTATGATGAGAGGCAACTGGTAAAATATTCTTTTCTAACGATCATCCGGAAGGCCACCTCCACCTTCCGGATGATCATCGTATTGCGTTCCGTAGTTTCGGCAAAACAATTCGTTCACATTACGCATCGTCTCAAAAAAACGCAGGCGCCATCTTTTCAAGATTTTGCGGCTGTTCAACATCTTCTTTACTTAGTCAAAAAGCCCGGCCACCTTCTTTCCGTATTCGAGGCATGCCTCAATGCTTTCGGTATCCGGGTTCCACAGGGTTTTTATGCCTCCGTCAACCACCACGAAGCCTGCGGATTGAAGATTCTCTGAAATGACCTTTACGGATTCGCCGCTCCAGCCGTAACATCCGAAGGCAGCCGCTTTCTTGCCCTGGAATCTCAGACCTTTAATTTCTTCTAGTAGGGCCGCAACCGCAGTCAGGATACCCCGGTTTATAGTCGGGGAACCAACAAGAATGGCCTTTGACTTAAAAATCTCTGTGATCACGTCATTCTTGTCCGATTTAGAAAGATTGTACAGCTTCACATTTACTTTCTGATCAGATTGCTTTATGCCGGAGGCGATATTCTCTGCCATGACGCGGGTGCCGTTCCACATGGAATCGTAGATGATGGTGATCTGGTTTTCTTTATAGCTATCGGCCCATTTCAGATACTGCTCAACAATTTGAACGGGGTTATCCCGCCAGATGACGCCATGGCTTGTACAGATAATATCCACGGGTAATTTGAAGGATAAGACCTCCTTAATTTTTTTGCCGACGAAAGCGCTGAAAGGCGTCAGGATATTCGCATAATACTTTATGCATTCCTCCATTAATTCGGCCCGGTCGACAAGATCATTAAACATGAATTCCGTTGCATAGTGCTGGCCGAATGCATCATTGCTGAATAAAATATTATCGCCCGTCAGGTAACAAAACATGGTGTCCGGCCAGTGAAGCATCGGCGCTTCTATAAAAATCAATTCCTTTTTCCCTAAACTAAGGCGGTCGCCTGTCTTTATTGCATGGAAATTCCAATCCTGGTGGTAGTGGCCTCTGAGGTATTTGATGCCGTTTGCAGTGCAGTATATGGGCGTATCGGGGATATGGCTCATGAGTTCGGGTAGGGAGCCGCTGTGATCTATCTCCGCATGGTTTGCGATAACATAGTCGATTTTCTTTAGATCAATTATTTTTCGCAGGTTCTCAACATACTCTTTTGCGAACGGAAGCCATGCCGTATCGATCAAAGCCACTTTTTCTTCTTCGATGAGATACGAATTATATGTCGACCCGCGATGTGTGGAATATTCATCCCCATGAAACTTCCTGAGCTCCCAATCAATTTTACCGACCCACGATACGTTGCTCTTAATATGTAACTTCATGCTTTATCTCCCTTCTTCCTATGACTAACTCTCTTGCAGTTTGATCAACAAGGTCTATCCATATTACCCAGCGATCACCTCTTAAAACTGAGGCGTTGGATGACCGTCAAATATCGGCGCAACACGTTTGCCCGCCTCGTCACGGATGGGGCTCGCATGTATGGCCGTGATTATTACTTAATTATACCCGTATCTTTCATAGAGGTCAAAAATATTTTTGTGGATTTTACTGCTGGCAGGAGCCATATTTTTATTTAATATGGATTGATGTCTTAAGAAACACATCCCTCGTGCAAAATAAGTTTTTAATACATTGACTGGCACGTAAATAAATATCCGGATGGAGTCAGGGAGAGCAAATTCTGCTTCGATAGAAATATCGTGCCGAGACCGGACATAGACACATGGGTGGCAGAATATTTTGCAGGACGGCCATCTCTGCAGGAGATTATCGATTCCCTTCAGGCGTACCCCATCCTTCTTTACCCCTGTTAAGGCCTTACGTCTGAACTTTCAGAAAGGCCTCCTACAGCGCTGGCCTTTACCCTGAAGCTGTTGCGCCATAATGAGCATCTCCCCCATGGACAAGGTTTATGAAGCGGACCTTCGGGCCGTGTTATTTATCGTAAGACATCCGGACTTCCTGGAAGGCGTTCGGGCCCGTATCATAGACAGAGATGATCAGCCCCCATGGTAACCCGAAAGCATTAACGACGTGGATTTTATCTTTCCCCACACCCATGCAGGCCTGTGACTCTTCATGCTCTTGAAAAAATGCCTTGACAGTATTTCTATTATGATTTATTTTAAACTCAACATTAAAAGGATTTTCTGAAAGTGACGTTTCGCATGAAGAAGGCATTAGTTAATTCAAACAGCACCGCGATCCTGCTGGTCCTCGCTCTTCTCCGCCTTTTACTTAATGGCAGGCGCCCGTCGTTTTTAGGTAATCCGTAGTCAACCCCAAATAAAACGTACCTAAAGGCCATGGGCTCCAGAAGCTCATGGCCTTTCTTATTTTTTGGATTAGATTGAATGGAGGGTAAAATGGATACAAAAAAAAGGCGCGTCTTAATATTTGATACGACACTCAGGGATGGGGAGCAGTCACCAGGGGCGAGCATGAACCTGGATGAGAAACTGCGAATCGCGAGGCAACTCGAAAAGCTCGGGGTAGATATCATCGAGGCAGGATTCCCTATCGCTTCAGATGGCGACTTCCTGGCTGTGCAGCAGATCGCCCGTGAGATCAGAGAGCCGCAGATTGCCGCCTTGGCAAGGGCCAATGCCGCCGATATTGACCGCGCCTGGGAGGCCATCAAAGAGGCGGCTCACCCACGGATCCACACCTTTATTTCGTCATCCGATATCCATCTGAAGTACCAGCTCAAAAAAACACGGGCCCAGGTTCTGAAAGAAGCCCGCGCCGCCGTGGCCCGCGCCTGTTCCTACACACCGAATGTTGAATTCTCTCCCATGGATGCCACAAGAACGGATTGGGATTATCTCTGTGACATGGTGGAAGCAGTAATCGCAACCGGGGCCACCACAGTCAACATTCCTGATACCGTGGGATATATAGTGCCCGATGAATTCGGCAGTCTGATCGATTATCTCTTTGCAAATGTCAATAATATCGGCAAGGCAGTAATTTCTGTTCACTGTCATAATGATCTGGGGCTCGCCGTGGCTAACTCTCTGGCCGCTGTTAAACACGGCGCACGGCAGGTGGAATGCACAATCAACGGGATCGGAGAAAGGGCCGGGAACGCAGCCATGGAGGAAATCGTCATGGCCCTCGAGACCCGGAAGAAATTCTTCGGATTTCGCACGGGAATCAAAACAGAACACATCTATCAGTCGTCGAGACTCTTAACTCACATAACGGGTATACCCGTTCAACCGAACAAGGCGATTGTCGGGGCCAACGCGTTCGCGCACGAATCGGGCATCCACCAGGACGGTTTGATCAAAGAGAAGATCACGTATGAGATTATGACTCCCAAATCCGTCGGCATCTCCGGGACCCATCTGGTTCTCGGGAAGCATTCAGGCCGTCATGCCATCTCCGAACATCTTAAGAAAATGGGTTATAAGCTGACCGCAGGTGAGGTTAAGAAGGTCTTTGTCAGGTTCAAGGAACTGGCCGACGTCAAGAAAGAGATCTTTGATGAAGATTTGGAGGCTATTGTCTACGAAGAAGTGTATAAGATTGCCGAGAGGTACAAACTGGTTTATCTGACTGTGATGAGCGGCAATGTGGCCGTACCTACGGCTACCATGCAGATAGAAGTAGACGGGAAAATCATTCAGGACGCAGGCTTCGGCGTCGGGCCTGTGGATGCGACCTTCGCTGCCATCAGGAAAATTACCAAGACCAACTACCACCTTCTGAAGTATGTAGTTTCCGCTATTACCGGAGGAACCGATGCCTTAGGAGAGGTCATGGTTCAACTCAAGTATAACGGGCTCTCTGTCGCCGGACGCGGCGCCGAGCCTGATGTGATTGTTGCATCTGCAAAGGCATATATCAATGCGCTAAACCGTCTCGAGTTCCTCAAAGGGGATGTGAAAAAGGTTAAAGTTGTATAAAGAAGGTTAATGGTGTAAAGAAATAGATACATAAAGAAAGTGGAGAATTAACACCGTGGGAATGACCATCACAGAAAAGATACTGTGCCGCCACACAGATCTCAAAGAGATACATCCGGGGATGCTGATAAACGCCAAAGTGGATATCGCCCTTGGGAATGACATAACGGCTCCTATAGCTATCGCGGTATTCAGAAAGGCCGGTGGTCTCAAGGTTTTTGATCGGGATAAGGTAGTGCTTATACCTGATCACTTCACGCCCAATAAAGACATCGATTCCGCCCAGCAGTGTAAGATAATCAGGGAATTTGCACGGGAGCAGGGATTAACCCACTACTATGACGTTGGTGAACTGGGCATTGAACATGCACTCCTTCCTGAACAGGGTATCGTTCTCCCCGGAGACCTGGTCATCGGCGCCGACAGCCATACCTGCACATACGGCGCTTTGGGGGCATTTGCCACCGGTGTCGGAAGCACCGATCTCGCGGCCGCCATGATGACCGGTGAGGTCTGGTTCAGGGTTCCTGAGACGATGAAGATCGTCTTTTCCGGTAAGATGAAAAAATGGGTTTCCGGCAAAGACCTGATTCTCTACATCATTGGCTCGATTGGTGTCGATGGGGCTCTTTACAAGGCGATGGAGTTCACCGGTGACACCATAGGGCAGCTCAACATGGCGGACAGATTAACCATAGCTAACATGGTCATTGAAGCAGGCGCGAAGAACGGCATCTTCATACCGGACGATATAACGAAGGCTTATGTAGCGGAGAGGGCAAAGCGGCCGTACAGTTTTTACAACTCTGCCCCCGATGCTCAATATGCCGATGTCATCAATATCGATGTCGGCAACATCGAGCCCCAGGTGGCATTCCCCCATATACCATCAAACGTCAGGGGGATCAGCCAGGTGGGCGAGGTCAGGATCGATCAGGTTGTTATCGGGTCTTGCACGAACGGCAGAATAGAAGACCTCAGGGTTGCAGCAGCCATTCTCACGAAGAAGAAGGCCGCGCCCCATGTCCGTTTGATCATCGTACCAGCCACGCAGGGAATATACAAACAGGCCCTGAAAGAAGGCCTCATAGAGATATTTATCGATTCACATGCAGCGGTCAGCACGCCGACCTGCGGCGCCTGTCTGGGCGGTCACATGGGCGTGTTAGCGGATGGGGAGAAGGCCGTTTCCACAACGAACAGGAATTTCATCGGGCGCATGGGGCATACCGGCAGTGAAGTATATCTTGCCAGCCCTGCTATTGCCGCGGCATCCGCGGTCTTGGGACGGATTGCCGGTCCGGAGGAGTTGTAGGGTACCGGGGTCAGGCATTAGAGGTCATGCAATGAAACCTTTAAAAAATACCACCCCTGTCATTTCGAGTGAAACGAGAAATCCTTGTCCCGAGCGGAGGGAGGGATATTAAAGATTCCTCGTCGCGATACTTCTCAGAATGACATTAAATACATTTTATCAAATACCTCAAACATGAAAGAGATATCGGCTTGAAAAGGTGAGTGGTTATGAAGTTCAGAGGGAAAGTCTGGAAATTTGGAGATAACGTAGACACCGATGCGATCATCGCGTCCCGTTATTTGGTATCATCAGATCCTGCGTTTCTCGCCGCGCACTGCATGGAAGACGCCGACCCTGAATTTATGAAAAAAATCAGCGCCGGTGATTTTATTGTGGCAGGGGAGAATTTCGGCTGCGGCTCATCGAGAGAACACGCGCCTATCGCCATCAAGACTGCCGGGATTTCCTGTGTCGTCGCCAAGAGTTTTGCCCGCATATTTTACCGGAACGCCTTCAACATCGGACTGCCC
>Ga0187858_10006150_pt1 | contig 10815 bp, 5 predicted proteins | sample June2016WEW_8_15_FD_133015 | JGI IMG/M metagenome (GOLD analysis project Ga0187858, IMG submission 133015) | Peatland microbial communities from SPRUCE experiment site at the Marcell Experimental Forest, Minnesota, USA - June2016WEW_8_150 | ecosystem: Environmental > Terrestrial > Soil >...
CAGCATGATTATCTGCCGCCGACCCTGAACTTGAGACAGCCCGACCCGCAATGCGATTTGGACTACATTCCCAACACGGGACGGCAGGTGCGGGTGAACCGCATTTTGTCGAACAGCTTCGGCTTTGGCGGCATCAACGCCAGCATTGTTGTTGGCCGTCATGAGTGAGTTCGACGTGATCGTCGTCGGCGGCGGGCCGGCCGGTTCGACAGCCGCCGCCGGCTGTGCGCAACGGGGATTGCGGGTGGCGCTGTTCGAGCACGCCCGGTTCCCACGTCACAAGCTCTGCGGGGATGTCCTCAACCCGAATTGCTGGCCGGTCCTGGAACGACTCGGCGTGGCCCGCAGAATTCGGGAGTTGCCCAGCCAGGCAATTGACGGCGCCTGCTTCACCGCCACGGACCGGCAGACACTCCGTGTTGCCGTGCCGCCCGCGACCGTGGCCATCCGCCGCAGTCTGCTGGATGCAGCGTTGCTCGACCACGCACGGTCGTGCGGGGTGTGTGTCATCGAAGCGGAAACGGTTCACGATGTCTCCGCCCATGGTCGCTTGCGAACTGCCCACGGCGAATACGCGGCCCGAACCGCCATTATCGGCGCGGACGGGCGGCACTCGCTCGTTGCCCGCCAAGCCGGTCTGGCAGGTTCCCGGCGCCGGGGCAACGAATACGTGGCGTTCGGATCGCATTTCCGGGCGCCGACGACGCTGGATTCCCTTGCGCAGCTCCACCTGTACCGCGGCGGCTACTGCGGTCTGGTGCGGCTGGACACGGAGCAGGTCAACCTTTGCATCGTGACCGGCCCGTGGGCCGCCCGTTTCCACGCTGACTGCGAAGCGCTCTTCGCGCACACCGTCTGGCACAACCCGCATTTCCGTGAGTTGGGAATCGCTCCCGAGCCACTCGACCCGTTGCGGATCGCTCACCCGCTCCAGGCGCCGCCCTCTCGCGCAACCGGACAAGGTTTCTTCCTTGCCGGCGACGCGCTGCGGGTAATGGAACCGTTCACGGGCCAGGGGATCTTCTTCGCGTTGCGAACCGGGGAGCTTGCCGCGGAAGCCATCGGTGCTCGTTCCCAGAGCGAGCGATGGTATGCCTCCGCCGTGGCGACACTATACCGACAACGCGGCCGCACCAATGCCTGTCTTCGTCGGGCGATGTACCGGGAGCGGGCCGCTCGTGCCATCCTCCCTCTCGTGGAACGGGCGCCCTCACTGGCGCGCTGGCTGGCAGACAACGTGCTTGGCGCTGATACGGCAGTTCGCTAGGCTGTCACCTCAATGAGCCGCAACGCCGGCAATGTGCGGATGGAAGCGACGCAGGGCGACTCAGCGCAGGCTCCGTGTGTCCCTCCAGGGCCGGTTGTGGTTTTGGATGCTGGCCGCGCGGCAGCGCGGCCCTACCGGGCAGGCCGTCGAACCTTTGGCCGCAAACAGCTCGTCACGGTGGACTTGGGGGTGGGGACACGGTGCTCCGCGTCCATCCTGATGTGGCCGCGCGGAAGCGCGGCCCTCCGAAGAGGGCGCCGGTGATGGGCGGTGAAACGGCAAAGTCCCGCAATACTGCGGGATCTCTACGCAGCGCCGGTACGTCGCCGCATTCCAAAAGCGGAGGGGAAGTGCGCATGACCACCAATTCTAATCAAGGAAACCGGGCGGTTTTCCTGGATCGGGACGGGACAATCATCGAGGATCGCAGCCACATCGGGGAGGTCGAGAGCGTCGCATTGATCCCAGGCGCTGCGGCGGCGCTGCGGCAATTGCAGGATGCCGGCTACCGATTATTCATCGTCACCAATCAGTCCGGCGTCGGGCGCGGTTACTTCCCTCGTGAATCCGTGGAAGCCATCCATGCGCATCTCGACCAATGCTTCGACAGGGCCGGCGTGCGCTTCGATGGGCATTACATCTGTCCCCATCATCCCCAAGACAACTGCGACTGCCGCAAGCCGAAGCCCAAATTCCTGCTCGAAGCCGCGCGCGAGCATCGGCTCGACCTCTCGTGCTGCTTCACCATCGGCGATCGCCCGAGTGACGTCCAGCTCGGCATCAACGCCGGGACCCGGACAATTCTCGTGCTGACGGGAGTGGGCCGTGATACACAGGCCAGGCAGGAGGTGAAACCGGATTTCGTGGCTGAGGACATAGGCGCCGCCGTCGCGTGGATCCTAATGACCAAGTGAGATCTGCCGTGAGCCTGTGGGCGGTAGGGACGCGGTGTCCCGCCATCCGGGCGGGATCCCGCAGCATTGCGGGACTCCGCGTCCATCCTCATGGGGCCGAGCAGCAGCACGGCCCTACCAACCGAACATTCCTGAGTTGCACTCCGATGTTTTTTGAGAGATGCTACTGACGAGTAATTCAACCCGTGAAGGCTCTTCGAGAACCCGATCGTTTAGCGCTGGCCAAACTGCTGGCCGACGAGGATCCGCGCACCGTCCAGTTGCTGCAGGATACGTTGGCGGCACGGGGCGAAGAAGGCATTCGGTTGCTGGAATCCATTGCTCGCGATGGCGAGCCGGCGGCACAGCACAACGCCACGCAAATCCTGCGAGTCCTGCGCGAGACGGTGGCTTGGGATACCCTGGCACGTTTTTGCACCACCTGCGGGAGTCACTTCGACATCGAGGTGGCCAGCTGGCTGGTGGCCAGAACCCGCTACCCGGACTTCGATGAGGCGGCGTACCGGACGCGGATCGATCAGATGGCCCGCGAGCTGCGCGAGCGATTGACGGGACGCGAGACGCCGCGGGCGACCATTGAAGTCGGCAACCATTACATGTTTCGCACGCTCGGTTTCCGCGGCAACCGCCAGGATTACTATGACCCGGACAATTCCTACCTCAATCGCGTGCTGGATCGGCGGGTGGGCATTCCGATCAGTTTGTCGGTGTTGTACCTTTTACTGGGGCGGCGGTTGCACCTTCCATTGGTCGGCATCAACATGCCGGCGCACTTTCTCCTGAAGTGGCATTCCACCACGACGAGTTTTTATTTTGATCCGTTTCATGAGGGCGAATTGTTCGACGAGGCGGACTGCCGGGAGTTGTGCAAGCGATTGGGCGTGGTCTTCAATCCGGTGTTTCTGACTCCCACGACCCCGCAGATCATCCTGCTGCGGATGTGCAACAATCTTCAGGCCATTTATGCCGAACGCGAGCCGGCGCGGGCGGAACAATTTGGCCGCTGTGCCGCGAGGTTGTCGCGGGTGTAACCAGCAGCGGCGGGGTCGGCTAAGGGCTGGTGATGCTGATCTTCAGCTTGCCGAATTGGCCAATCGGGCCTTCGCCGACGATGTAGTATGTGTTGGTCCCGTCGGCGGTGAACCCCAGTTGGACTCCATAGTTCCCGATGTTGTTATCCGCACAGGCCACTTCGGTGAGGTTGTTACTTCCACAGGAACCCGTCCAAACGTCCAGCATTGTATAGAAGTTGCTGCCGGCCGTGGATACGGTAAAGTGCCTTCCGCTCGTACCGACCTCGGGAGTGATTTGCCACACGGCGTCGGGGCCGCCGCCGCCCAGGCATAACGTCGAGGTCGGCATATTGTTTGTGTATAAGTTTAGACTGGCCGATGACGTGAAGACGGCTGGAGCGAATGGATCGGAGGCGTTTGGAAATACCACGACCTGGGCCGCTTCGCAAGAGTTGTTAACGCCGGGACATGTCGCTTGTGTCATCGGGTCCCGGGCGAGTTTCTTCAATGTGGTTTTGACCACCCCGGTCCCGTTCGTCAACACAATGTTGCCGGTCTGTGCGTTGCATTCGACCAGTCCGTTGGGGAGATTATTGGTAACGCCGCTGATGTTGAACTGTTTGAGAAGCGCGGTCATGTTCTTAATTGCCACGGGATCATACGCACCGCCAACAGCTTGCGCCTGCGAGATCAGGTCCGGCGGAAAATTCGTCGTGATTCCATTGAGAGTATAGGTGGCATTGCCGGGGAAGGTGCCAAAGAGCGCGACGTTGGCTTCGGCGGCGATCAACTCCACCGCCAACTTCTTGCGCGCGGTGCACAATCCGGATCCCGGCAGCCCGGCGCCTTGCGAACCTCCGGGCTCGCCGGTCACGCCAGTCGATCTCCAGTAAAAGCTGAGCGCTTCAATCAGCGTGCTATAGGCGTCGATCCCATTGCCCGCATTCCGGTCGGCCGTGGGCAGCGTGGCGAATCCAAGAGGCAACACGCTACCATTGGCCTGGATGGCGTTCAACAGCGTCGCGCAATTCGTGTCCGTAAGCGAGAACGCGTGGGTAAACCAGAAACGCGAAGTCCGCGTAACCAGCTGATTACTCCCGACGCTGCTGGCCAGGCTGACATTCAACGCCGAGAGCACAGACCCGATGGGCAGGCCGAAAGCCACGCCCGTACTCGGATCCCCGGCATACAGCAGTGCCACCGCGTTGTTGTCGGGATCGACAATGGGGGAGCCAGAGTCGCCGGGCAAGGCAAACGCGGGCGAGGGAGGCATTGGCGTAATCATGATATTGTTGGTGAACATGGCCACCGATCCGCAGTCATATAGAACCAACCCAACCAAATTGATCGCGGTTACCGTCCCCACGGTGCAGGCGGTCGTCCGCCCGTCTTTTTGGACCGTCTGGCCGACGAAAGCCGGAACCACATTGTTCACTTGTGGGCCCAGATTCAGGATGGTGGAAGAGACTTCCGAATCCAAGCTCTGGACAAAGCCCGCGTCAACCACGCTGTTGCCACCTGAGAAATTTATCGGGACAACCCGCTTCAAAAAGCCGACGTTTTGATCCGGGATGCAATCCGTGTCGATAAGACCGGGCTGATACTCCGGTGTACCAATGAGCGTTGCGTCCGGACACAAATTCGTTTGGTTCGCCACAACGTGGGCATTGCTGATCCAGCCAACAACGCCCGGGTTCGTGTTATCCCGGACCTTGAACCCAATGGTGCCGCCGACGCATTCGACTTCACCCGGCGCAAGTGTCACAGTAATACCATTGCCCCCTGAAACCCCCAGTGGTACAGGCAGCGGAAAGGCTGCCTGAGGATTGCCGCTACCACAGTCAAGGGCCCGAATCGTCCCCACGGTCACTGCGCTCACCGGAAAACCATCCAGGGTCGTGGGCAAAGTCGCCGCCGTATTCGTGCTGTTGACAAGAACCACGATCCCCAAGCTGTCGTTCACCATCCCCACCCCAACCCCCCTCACCCCTTCCGTTGCCAGCAGCGCGGGTTGGTTGGCCGCTTGCACGGCTATCGCCAGGCCCAATTGCTGGCTGTTGGGGAACGGCTGCGGTTGGAGAGACTGCGCGGAGGCGTTGGCCACGAAGATCCCCAGGACTCCAAGCAGCCCGCACACCAGGCTGTTGCGCATCGGTCTCCCGCGGTGGTCCGCGCCCATCCTCTGGCCGCGCGGCAGCGCGGCCCTACCGCGACGGGACTCGAGGTTGAGAGCACCGGATTGGCGCACAGTCAGTTCTTTTTCCGTGCTTCCACACATGCACAATCGGTTCATAGGATCAATCCGTCCTTACTTTGCCACCCCGGTTATTCGCACCGCGTCCTGCGCTGCCGGGTCGCTGACAGATGTGAAGGTCAACGTGAAGCTCGCCTGGATCCCCTTCAGCACGACAGTCTTGTCCGCGAACACTTCGGCTCGAATCATCGTCGATTCATCCGTGATCGCCCCTGTTTCCATCGTGCTGGTGGCAAAAGTGCCCGCCATCACCGCGGCGGTTATCTCCACGCTCTCGGAAGGTTTGGCGCCAAGGTAATACTTGACCGTCCAGCCTGAGCCGCCGCTGAGTTGCCCACCGCGCACCATAAACCGGTCGGACGACGTACCGTCGTTCTTCACGGCCACGTAATAGGCGACGCCGTGCTTGGCTTCCGCGATAACCGCCGGCTTTTCCGGAGTCACATTTTGCACGATTTCCTGTCCGATGCCGGTTGTGTTGAAGACGCCAAAGCCCACAAACTTGTTCAACTTACAACACGCCTTGCTGATCGCGGCATCCGGCTGAAAGAGGCTGCCTCCCCCAAGCAGCGGCACCGTTTGCGGGCTGCCCCCCGGCACATTGTTCGACACCAATAAGCTTGCTGATTCGTTTCCTCCCACACCCGGGACGAATTGCAAATCAACCGTGCACGTTGCGCCTGAAGACAGGACGCTGCAGCTGTTGCTCGAAGTGATGAAGAAATTGGTCGCGTTCGAGCCTGTAATCGTCAGGCTGGTGATGTCCAGATTGGTGGTTCCGCAATTCGTAATTGTCAGGGTCTGAACCGAGCTGGTGGAGCCCACTCCAACACTTCCGAAGTTTATCGAACCGCTGCTGAAGCAAATCGCCGGCGCCTGCGCGACGCCGACGCCCTGAAGCACGACAGTCGTCGGACTACCGGCCGCGTTATCTGCGATGACCAGATCCGCCTGAACAGCCCCGGATACGGTGGGAGTAAATGTGACGTTCATCGTGCAATTGCTCCCAGCCGAAATAGGCGAGTTTGTACAAGCTGTCGTTACCGAGAAGTTTGCCGACCCCGCCCCGCTGATCGTCACGCTGGAAACGGTCAGGGGGAACGAACCGCAATTCGTGATCGTAACGCTCTGCACGGTACTGGTTGTCCCAATCAATTGGTTTGAGAAGACAAGCGTTGCGGCGGTGCTCAAGCACACCTGCGGAGCTGGCGCCGTGGAGTGCCCGGTCAAGAGAATGCTGCGCGGACTGCCGGTTTGATTGTCGACGAAGATCAAATTGGCTTGTAACGTTCCCACATCATTCGTCGCTGGCGTAAATTCCACGCCGACGGAACAATTGCCCCCCGGATTTAACGAGTCGCCCGAGCAACCGTCATTGACTACGGTAAAGTCAGCCGCGTTGGAGCCCGTGACCGAGACGCTTTGGATGCTGGCGATGACAGTGGTCCCATTTGCATAGGTGACCGACTGCGGCGCGCTTACGGTGCCCGCCGGCTGGGCGCTGAAGGTTAGGCTCCCGGGGGTAATTGTAATGGGCACTGTGCTGGCGGTCACGTTGAGAACCATGGTTCCGCCCAATCCGTTGCCTTGCGGCTCGACGACGATGTAATAGTCGTTTGACCCATCGGCTGCAAAGCTGACCGAAGCTCCGCCATTGGTGGATATGGCGGACACAAGCTCCGTCAGTGCTCCACAGTCGCTGCGGACATTGATCGCCTCGGGGAGGACCTTCACTTCCCACACTGCCAGCACGGTTGGAAACGCGCTGCCGATCGTGTCGACGGTAAACGCGGTTCCCGGCGTCGGCAAAGGTATCTTGAAGAACTCGTCCGCATCCCCCTGCCCAACCGACGGACTTGGCTGAACGTGTGCATAGGCGGCCGGGGTGAGAGAGTTCGTGAACGTGAAGGGGAATTGCGTCACCGGCATGGCGTTCTGACAGGAGTTGTTGATCGCCGGCTTCGGAACGTCCGAGAGCGTATTCGTCGCCGCGTTGTAAATGACCAGGGCGAAGTCCTGATTCAGAGTGTTGGACCCACTCGGGATCGGCTCACCCACATTTGGCACGCCCTGGCCTGCAATATTCGCCGCGCGCACGATCACCTTGAATGGGGCACCGTTCGACACCGCAGCAATGCCGTTCAGCAGATTGGTCGGGTTCAAAAACACACTCTGCAGGTTATTGACGGTGTCGATTTGGTTGTTGGCCGTTGACACATTTTCAAAAAACTGATTGCCATTGTAGGTGACAGCGTTCGTGCCCGATCCGAGGGTCACCTGCAAACCCAGGGTGTTGACGAGTTGATTGCCCGCCGGGACGGCCGGATTGCCGGGCGGATCGACCCACGCCAGGGTCACGCGAAACGGCAATCCATTGCTGGCGATTTGGCCGGAGACTTCGTAAGACTGCCCGGACTGGCTGAAGTACGTCTGTTGCGGCGCCGGATTCGTGGCAATGAGCGGCGTGTCAATCGCCCGCGGAGAACTCTCATCCCGAATAGCTCGCGGCACCATGTCGAACATCGTGGCCAGATCCAGTTCCCCCATCCCTTGGGCAATGGATGGCAGGGTGTCCAGGGTTCCATACTGCGGGTTCTGAATCGGCAAATAGCGGGCGGCGTTGCAGACGTAGGCTTTGGCCATCGCCGGACTGGGTTGCAAGAGGGCATTCCCCAGTTCGTTGGTCAGTCGGTGCTGGAAGTACCACCACAGAAGCTGGATCGCGCCGGAAACCTCCGGTGCCGCATAACTGCTGCCCGAATCGCAGTCGTACTGCGGAACGGACACAAAGTTGGTTCCAAAGGACATCTCCCCCGGAGTCGACACAACGGCCCCGCTCGGGTCGTTGGAACTAATGGTAGATTCACAATTGTTAAGGTTCGTCTGTACAAGCGTGAGGATCACGTTAGTGAGGCCGGGAACGGTACGAAGACTTCCGCTACCCGTTCCGCCTGTGCTGATGGTTCCGGTCGTCTCGTTTGGGATGGGCGTAATCCCGTTTACTGGATCAATATAAGCCGCTAACAAAGACCGTGCCGCCCAGACCGAGGTGGCCGGCGCCACGATCTCGGGCTTGATCCGCCCGTCCAACGTCGGACCAAACTCGGAGAGGTCATACATTTCCAGCGAGTCAGTCGATTGATCGGGGTCACAGGAGCTTCCATCCAGGCGCACGCTCTGGGCAGAGCAAACGGTGATGACGTTTTTGCCGGTGCCCGGAGACGTAATTCGGATGTCTCCGATCCCGCCGGTGCCCGGTATCACGCCTACATCGCCCCTGATTGATAGGCCGGCGAACACAATGATAAATTCCTGATTCAACGGAAATGGCGTGGGAACATTGTTCGAATCTCCCACCAACAAGGCATCGCGAACCCCGGTATCATAAATCTGGGCATCAAGATCATACCGGCCGCCGTTGAGGCCCTCGAAGGTTATGTCTTCACCCCAGCTATCGTTCTGAATACGGGCTCCGAGCGTATAGGCATGGAAAAAGAGCGATGGATAAGATCCCTCCATGCACGGCAGAGTAGGCTGAGGATTAGGCAGGAAGCGTACGTGTGGTGGAGTTCCAATCGTGTCTGCAGCTTGATGCCAGATGCGCGAGCTGCCGATCCAACCAAACGGTGAGACGCCAAGACCCAAATGAAATCCGCTCGGATCCTGTTGTATGAAATTGACCGTCTGAGTGACAACGATTTCCACCGGAAGAGTAACTACAGGAAAATCAGCGGGACAAGTGACGGTAAAATTGGTGGTAAAACTGGTGCGGCACGGCGTTGGAATGGTGACCGGGGGGGCATCCATAGTCCCGGTCTCACAGATGATTGGTAACACGACATTGCTAATTTCAATCGTGTTGTAAATGAATAACTGATGAAGAACGTTTGTATCTTCGTCATATCCGGCAATGACGGAAGCCACCCGTGTGCCGTGATCGTAAAAATCTTCCGTTCCGATAAAATTGAGGTTCAGTGCCGCGCACCCATTGTCTACCGTGGCACCGTCAAAGTAGCCAGCGTTACCGGGTTCCGCGTAGGCGACATGGCCGGCAAGCGACGGTTGGACCACACCGTCAACGTCAAGACCGGTGTCCGCGACATCGACAATCGCGTAATTGGTCGCAACCAGAAAAGATGGCAATCCGCCACCGACCGTGTTGGTCAGGAAATCCACATAGTTCGTGAACATGGCCGTTACACCGCCGAGGTAATTCGTGAAAAACGCGCCGGTGATCGCGTTGGTCGGCCCGTAACCGGGACCGGAAGTCTGCTCGGCCTCGATAAGGTCCTGCACTTCATCCAACAAAACTGCGCGCTCCATCTTCTCGATCCACAGTACGCCCTCCAGCCGGGCAATCCGTGGAATGTCCGAAAGTGGGACGATCATTCGTGCGACTTTTTCGTCGTGCTTGGCGTGAAATGCGGATTGTATCAGCCCAAACTTCTTGAGCGCGCCCGTCGTCTGCTCCGCCTGCGGTCCGCCTGCTGCCATGGCGATTTGCACATCGATCAACGCGTTTGTGTCTTTCCCACCGGCATTCAAAATGGCGGGCGAAATCTTGTAGTAGGGGTGGTAGGGGCCTATCCAGCGGATGGGGCTGTCGATTCCCTGAGTGGTCCGCAGCCTGGTCTCCGTCGCCTGATCGAGCCGGATCACATAGGCATCGTTCGGCACATAGGCCACGACTTCCACGTCGCCAGCCGAGCGCAACTCTTGCAACCATTGTGGCCGGATGGGCCCACAAAACTGCAGCAGCCGCAAGCGCTTGCCGGACGCGTCCGCTTGACGGAGGCTCGCGGGAACCGCCGGCTCACTCTCGATCGGGTCAAATGTCCGGCTCGCCAGATGGATACGATTCAAATCGTTCTCCACGACCGCGCGCGCGCCGTAGATGCTCTGAAGGTCCTTGACTTGCGCATCGGTGGCCTGCACCAGCCAGTAGGAACCGTAGTTCCTGACGTGGGTGATGCCCTGCTGGGTGAGTTGCCCGGCGCGATCAGTCGCGAGAGGGTAAATGATCACTTTGTTGTTGCCGCCTGGCAACAGCGTGCTGGCATGGCAGTTCACCCCCATGATCCCAAGGCCCGCCAAGAGAACCAGTACGCGCCATCTGCATACGGAGAATTTCATTCCTTAACTGTCCTCCAACCGACGTGTCATTCGGAAAGATTTGCTGGTAGAGTCAACGGTATCAAAAGACCTTTTCGGATTGCAACCAGAATGTTCATCAAACTTCCCAACGCCTGACCGCTCGGAAAAAACCAAGCATCCCTCGTGTTATTGTTTTAACACCACGTGCGGAGGCGCAGTTTCGCGCTGTTGACGCGATATATGCGTGCCCGCGATTGAATCCGGCAGTGGTAA
>Ga0187858_10006152_pt1 | contig 10814 bp, 10 predicted proteins | sample June2016WEW_8_15_FD_133015 | JGI IMG/M metagenome (GOLD analysis project Ga0187858, IMG submission 133015) | Peatland microbial communities from SPRUCE experiment site at the Marcell Experimental Forest, Minnesota, USA - June2016WEW_8_150 | ecosystem: Environmental > Terrestrial > Soil >...
ACTTCGGCATCGTCGCCGACCGGCTCGACGATACGGTCGCGGCAATCCGGCGCGCGCGCGAATACGGCGCCGACATTCTCGTCACCTCGGGCGGGGCTTCGGTCGGCGAGTACGATCTGGTGCAGAAGGCGTTTGCCGCCGAGGGCATGGAATTGTCGTTCTGGAAACTGGCGTTGCGGCCCGGCCGTCCGCTGATGCACGGCCGGCTCGGCGCGATGCAGGTTCTTGGCGTTCCCGGCAACCCGGTTTCCGCCTTTGTCTGCGGCTTCCTGTTCCTCGTGCCGCTCATCCGCCGCCTCGGCGGACGCCGCGATCTGGCCATGCCAACCGAATCGGCGCTGCTCGGCTGCGACCTCCCCCCGAACGACGAGCGCGCCGACTATCTGCGCGCAACGCTCAGGGAGACCCCGGAGGGCTTGGTGGCAACGCCCTTCCCGGTCCAGGACAGCTCGATGATGCTGCCGCTGGCGAAGGCCGATTGTCTGATCATCCGACAGCCTCACGAACCGGCGGCGAAAGCCGGCGGCCGCTGCACGATCGTACGATTGGAGCGCTAGACACTCTAACGGCGATGCAAAAAAGCCCGGGGCGCAGCCCCGGGCTGAGATAGTTCAAAGGATCGCGTGACGCTATCGGCCGAACCAATTGAAGCGCCAGACAAGCGAGCTTGTAGCCGTCTGCACGTACTTCTGTGAGTGCTCGTAGTAGCCCGATTGCGTCCCAGTACTGGTAAAGACGAGCGGAACGTCTTGGGCCTCGTAGCTCGCATACCGATACTCGCTGCGCCAGAACAGGCCTTGGATCGGAAGCCACGTAAGAGCATATTCTATACCGCTGCCAAGGAACCAGCCGCTATAGGTTGTCCCCGGCAAACTGTAAGCGGTTGCCACGGATGGCAGAAACTCCCTAGAAAAATTCACTTGACCGAAGCGCGCCTGGGTATAGCCGCCCTCAAAATAGGTCAACAGCGTCGGCGTGACCAGATAACCGATCCGGCCGCCCACATACCAGGCTCCAGTCTCCGTTTCGCTGCCCGAAATATCCGCAATGTTAGTGGTGATCGGTAATTGAGACTCATTCGTGCCCGTCAGACTCATGGGGTCGTAATCGCCGAAGGCGCCCACGACCCAATTGCCCAAATTGCCCATGCTGAACTGATAATCGCAGCCGCCGCCGATGGTGCCAAGCCACCCTCGGCCGCCATTGGTGTAGGTCACCGAGACTGGGTCAAAGCCACCGGTTGTGAAAATTGGCGGACCGAATTCGGCGTAGTGGTCCTGGTTCCACATGCCGTAGCCGACGCCGCCATTGATGTAGCAACCGGTCCAGTTATAAACTGGCGGCGGCGGTGCCTTGTAAACCGGTGGCGGCATGTCGGCGGCGCGGGCAAGCCCAAATGCCGCGAATGCAACGAATGTGGCACTGCCAATCAGAAGCTTCTTCATGGTCCCCCTCCGATTCGTCCCCAACCCGGTTCCGGAACACAGCTAATGTACAGCGTTCGCCGGCTGGAGGTTGTGCCTTTTGGGTCACGGTCATGATAAATCAATAGCAGCGAGCGTTTGGCGTTGCCCTCGGTTTGTTCGCTTCAAATTACGTGAAAAAAAAGATTTCAAAGCGTTGCAGGTACCAACGTAGGTGGGGTCCGCTCATTGCAACGGATGGGCATTCCGGAAAAAACACTAACTTCGATTAGAAGGACGTCGCTGCAACTGGCAGAGGCCGGGCACGTCAGGCGGTTTGCGGTCAGCGTCTCGAAGGCGGCTATACCTGCTTCGGCTGACAGAGCGAACTAGGGTCAGCCATGGGCGGTTGCCGAGCTCGGGGAAATGCTGGCCTCAGCCCTGACCCTCGACCGGTCGGGCCGGAAGATCATGAACCATGATGCGCCGACCGTTGATCGTCTGGGTGGATATGCGACCACGGCGCTCGTCTGAGTCTGCGACCTTGACGGCTGACGTGCCGGCAGACGCCGAGCGGGCGATTCCTGGCCAAAAACCTCAAGGGAACCAGAGCCGAGACAGCTCTCTCCGTCCCCGCTCAACATGCTCGGCGCCGTCAATATCAAGATCGCAGCCGCCTGAAACAGAAAAAAGGCCCCGGTTTACTGGAGCCAATTTTCCCATTCTCAGCGCTTTAGCACCACCTCGATCGCAGTCAGCTTCCGATATTGGCGATCGTGTGACGGTGGCCCGCGCAATAAAATCTTTGAAACAACCCCTTACAAAGTAGGTGATCCAAGCTTGCGGGAGATGCAGCCGCGCGTTCTTGGTTATCAGCAATATCGCGCCTCAAGTACGTCTCTTTTACGTTGCCCATCCAAACAACAAGAATGGTGGAAATGACGCCGGCAACCAGTGCGCAGATCAAACCTATATTTGCCCAATCGTATAGGCATGATGCGATCTCAAATGACGGCCATATTCGCCTTCCTTTTTGGTTCCCGCTTTCCGCTACAGGTATTGTTTTTTCGCTGGTTGTTTTTTTGTGATTATTCAAATCGTCCGAATAGTTGGTGAGAGGCGGCGGTGATTAATCAAATATCTTTCAGTCGCACAACGTCGGATTTGATTGCAATGAGCGACGCAAGAAAGAACATTGCTGAGAACGTCCCCCGACTGATCTTATTCGCAATGCTGGCCTCAGTCTCCGTCAAGCCATGCTTCTTGAGCCGTTCGGCCAATGAAGCCACGGCCAAGACGCCCGCGAACTCAACCTCGATCAGCTCCAGATCGATTTTGCGGGAATTCCCGGCGGTAGCGTGATCGCTGTCCTCTGGACGAGATACGGTGGGACGAACTACATGAGAAACCAACAGAAAATTGGCTTTGTTTTGCATTTTCATCGCAAGAGACATCTTATAATTGTATTATTGTCTTGTTCGACTTTTAATAGCACGCACCGACCATGCGCGTATTACCGCGGCGCGTCGCTCATACCGGTCAAGCTTGACCAGGTCGGGCAGCGCGCGTCGCACAGCTTCGGCCAAGCGCTCGGGGTCTGACGAGGGCATTGTCGCGGCGGCGTCGATGGCCGGGGGGATCACCCCAGTCTGCTCGTACGCGCGGTCATGGGCTATGAGCGTCTTGGTAGAGACCTCCGGTATATCAAGCTCGCCAAACACACACAGACGTTCGATCAGCGCGACTTTGACCTGACGCACGCGTGCAAGGTCAAATTCGGCTTCCGCAGCTGTACGGGCGAACTCGAGGAGGACGACGTCCGTGGTATCGCCGGCGATCTTGCGTGCCAATCTTTCTATGCGTTTGGCGCGTTTGGTGCTTAAGGTAAGGCGCGCCGTAAGACCGTGACGGTAGGAATTGCGGCTCGTCCTTCTCTTGCCGGCGCTGGAGCGCGGACCGGTGCTCTTGCGCGCGTTGCGACGGTTCGCTGCAATTTGCCGTTTGCTGGCCACGGTCAAGCTACTGCCGATGGCTTTTTGCTGGAGGGTTTTTCCAGTGCGAGGACCTTGCCATCGATGATCCGGTTGCTGCTCTCGCGCAGTTGCCGCGCAAAACCGCCGCGATAGTCGGCGATGCAACGCAGCGCCTTGTTACGACGCGATTCCAACGATGCCAGTAACCTGTCAATTCGCTCGAGGTCCGCAGCTGAACTTCTGATGGCCTCCGCTTCAAAGGCCGATTCATCAAGCTGAAAATCACTGAAAAATTCCAAAACCTGTTTTTTGGCTGCTGGACCAGAGAACCATGCGCGCCCGAGAGACTGCCCCATACCTTCCATTATATAGGCCTGTCCCCGGGGGCTCCCCGTAACCTGCGCGAAAAGGTTATCCACGGCATGACGAAACGCGGAATTGATGATGCCCGCTTTGCAGCGCCGCAACCGCAGAATTTCCCAGCTAAGGTATGCGATATCGGCGACATACATCTGCTCGATGATCCCGCGCGGCTTGATTTCCTCATCGAAAGCATCGCGCATGCGATCGAACTCATCCCCGGATTCGGTGATCAGTAGCGGTGACGCCGGCAGGAGCGCCGACTGGGCGCGACGGTGTTTGGACATTTGTGCTCCACGGGCAGAAATTGATCCCCTGATAAGCAGAAATTGATCCCCTGATAAATTGGGTTGAAACCATCCGATTTCAAGCACGGACCGAGTTGGCGGACAGCAGCTGCCGTACCGCGCCTTGACTTCAAAATCTCAGCGCGGCTCGATTGGAGCGTCGCGCATTTATCGGCGGCTCGGACGCCCGAATCATCATGGGCGACGACGCGGCCGCCCTCGTCCACCTCTGGCGGGAAAAGCGCGGCGAAGTTGAGCCCGAGGACTTGTCGGGCAACCTCATCGTCCAGCTCGGCGTCGTGACCGAGCCCCTCAATCGGATCTGGTACGAGCGCGGTAGTCGGCCGTCCAAGACGTCCAGTCCGGATAGACCGCCACCCGGTGAATCGGCGGTGGTCGACCGCATAAATCCCGCAAAGTTTGCTCTTGGTGACGGAAGCGCGCTGCTCCGCCTACGGGGGATTAAAACGCGGCGACGCTATTTTCGCTTTGGACGCCGCGACTTTCGAAGCCGAAGGCCTTCCCCGCCCCCGTTTTCATCAATGAATTCGATTCCGGCTCGCTCCAAAGCCATTCGGATTGCTTCGACAGCTGCCAGGGAAACTTGCCGCCGGCCTTTCTCGAAATCGACCACTGTCGACAGCCCTCGGTTGGCCGCATCCGCAAGCTGCGATTGCGTAATTTCCAGCAGCCCACGAGCAGCTCGACATTGGGCTGGCGTCATTTTATCAACATTTTTTGTTGACAAGCCATGTGGCACCAACTATCAATAATTTTTGTTGATGGCGGACTAACTGAAGACAGCACAACGAAACCTTCGACGTGGGAGAGAACTCGGTGGACGCTCAGACTCAAAGAATAACTGATTCAACACGTAGGCGCAGCTTCATCGGCGGCTCCGACGCCCGGATCATCATGGGCGATGACGAGGCCGCCCTGCTGCGGCTGTGGCGGGAAAAACGCGGCGAGATCGAGCCGGAGGACCTGTCCGGCAACCTGATTGTGCAACTCGGCCTCGCCACCGAGAAGCTTAACCGGCGCTGGTACCAAGCCAATACTGGGCGGGTTGTCACCGATGTCCAGCAATGGGTCCGCCATCCAACGCTTCGCTGGATGGCGGCAACCCTCGATGGTCGGGTCGAGGGTTGCGATGTATTCGAGAGCAAATTCATGCTGCCGTGGTCGTTCTCGGAGGAAGCGGCGGCCGAAAAATATATGCCCCAGCTCCAGCATAATATGTGGATCGTCGCGGCAAGGGCTGCGGTCCTCTCGGTGATTACCGGCGGCGGCAAATGGGTCGAAATCAAAACGCATGCTGATCCGCTGTATCAGCATCTCGTCCTGACCGCCGAACGGAAATTCTGGCGCTGTGTTGAGAGTGGCGAGCCGCCTGCCCTCTTTGGCGTTGAACCACCGAAGTCGCGCATCGAGGCTGTGCGCATCGTGGACATGAGTTCATCCAACGCCTGGGCGGAATTTGCTGGCATTTTCGCCCGAACCCGGTCGGCTCATCTCGAACACGAGCAGGCCAAGGCCGAGCTCAAGAGGCTAGTGCCTGACGACGCCCAGTAGGCTATTGGCCATGGCATCCGAGCCAAGCGTTCGAAATCAGGAGCCATCAGTTTCGAACTCGTTGACGTGGAAGCCAGTCATGCAGCGGTCTAGTGGCTCCATCGGCAACTTGGCGGCCGCTCTCGCCAAGGCTCAAAGTGAACTGGTCAATCCGGAGAAGTCGCTCGTTGCGACAATTTGTATGGATCGCCGTGGTGGAGCTGAACAGACATTTCGCTACGCGCCACTATCGAGTGGGCTCGACATCGTGCGTAAAATTCTGGGGCAGCACGAAATCGCCACCGTTCAGACGACTTCCATTGACCAGACAGCTGGCATGGTCAATCTCACGACGGTATTGGCGCATTCCTCGGGGGAATGGATCGCCTCGGACTGGCCGGTCTGCGCCGTCAGTGAGACTGCGACCCCGCATCGGATGGGAGCGGCGCTCACCTATGCGCGCCGCTATGCCCTGTTCACCCTGGTCGGGATTGCCGGGGAAGACGACCTCGACGCGCCGGATCCCACCGCTCCGACGGTACCAGATTCAAGACCGGAGAGACCGGTTATTACCTCGAACAAGATGGCTGCAATGAATGGCGGGCGGGGAGCAGGAGCAACGTCGATCCGGCGAACCCGAAGGGCCCCTGCAAATATCATAAAACCTGTGCTCGACCCGGACGAATCGGCGGCGTTGCGCGATCAGCTGTTAACAGACGTGGACAGCCTGAGTTCGACCGATGCCGCCGCGATGTGGGCGCACCGGATCATGGCGGCAAAAAACAGCCTGGCGGCCGCCGACGCTCGATGTGTCGAAGAGGTATTTGCGGCGAAAATGGCAACCGTCGGAAGCCGTGACGGAGACGTGATCAACGGACCCTTATCGTCACCAGAACCAAGCCAACTTCACCTGCCGCAAAATCGGCCAGCAGTAGAGCCGAGCGAAGTGTCGGTTTCCGATCGCATCGACAAGAGCCTGCTCGCGTTACCGGAGCCGCGCCGGTTTCGGGACAAGACCCACCGCAAATTCGTGTCCAAGCAGCCCTGTGTCATTTGTGGGCGCCAACCAGCGGATGCGCATCACCTTCGGTTCGCGCAGCATCGTGCGCTCGGACGCAAGGTGAGCGACGAATTCATTGTCCCGCTGTGCCGGGGCCATCATCGCGAAGTGCACCGATCAGGTGATGAAACCGCATGGTGGAGCAAAGCCGGAATCGACGCCATTGGCACCGCCCGGACGCTTTGGACCGAGACTCACCCGCATTCGGTCGGTCGCAAAAGCTCCGGACTCTGATCAGTCGATGACACCGCGAGCAGGAAACTCGGATTCAACATCCGTTCGACGGCCGCCCAAAGGCACCCGAAATCGCGAAACGAAGCCAATTGTTGCGGCCGGCGCTCCCGCGACCAGCGCAGGATCGCCATGCCAGTCAGCTCGGTGCCGTTGTCGGACGAACTCGTCAGGCCGAATCGGCCGTCCTTCACCGCGGCAAATCAAACTGCAACCGGCAGCGCCGAGTGCTGAGCCAAGTTCTCCGGCGGCGCGATGGCGATGCATTCCGGGTTCCAGGACAGCTCCATGATGGCGCCGCCGGCGAAGGCAGATTGTCTTTTGATCCGAGAGCCTTATGAGCCGGCGGCGAAGACCAGCAGCCGTCGCTCGATCGTTAAATTCCAGCGTTAAGCGGACGTTGGACGCGACCCCCGTTTTCTTCACTTCAAATTAAATGGTTGCGGAACACATATGGAACGGATAGTGTCCGTTCATGATTTGTTTCGGCTGCGGCCGGGCAGCCAGGGGAAGCGCCAATGCTCACACGCAAGCAAGCCGAACTCTTGCGGTTCATCCATGAGCGCCTCAAGGAGGCCGGAGTTCCACCTTCGTTCGATGAGATGAAGGATGCGCTCGACCTGCGCTCGAAGTCCGGCATTCATCGGCTGGTCACCGCGCTCGAGGAGCGCGGCTTCATCCGCCGCTTGCCCAATCGGGCACGCGCCATCGAGGTGATCAAGTTGCCTGAGTCGGTGGCCCACGGCATCGGCTCGAGCCGCGTGCGGGGATTCACCCCGAGCGTCATTGAAGGAAATCTCGGCCGCGTGCGCGCCGCTTCGGAAGATGAAGGCGGCCGTCCCGTCGCCGTGCCGGTGATGGGCCGTATCGCGGCAGGCACGCCGATCGAGGCGATCCAAACCCGCAGCCACACCATCAACATGCCGGCCGACCTGTTGACTACGGGCGAGCATTTTGCGCTCGAAGTGCGCGGCGATTCGATGATCGAAGCGGGAATTCTCGATGGCGATATCGCGCTGTTGAAACGCAGCGACGCCGCCGACACCGGCGACATCGTCGTCGCCCTGATCGACGACGAGGAAGCGACTCTCAAGCGTTTCCGGCGGCGTGGCGCCTCGATCGCGCTCGAACCCGCCAACACCGCTTATGAGGTGCGCATCCTGCCGCCCAACCGGGTGCGCATTCAGGGCAAGCTGGTCGGGCTATTCCGTCGGTACTGATGCGCTCAATCGTTTGGATCGAGATCTTCCGGCCGCGGTGTCGCGTCGCGCGGTCACGCCGCGCCCCACGCGCGATGGCGAGGGAGCTTGGGGAGAAGGCGACGCCGTCTAACTACCGCTGACGACCTTGGCCCAGCTGTCGCGCAATCCGACGGTGCGGTTGAAGACCAGGCGCTCCGACCTTGAATCGGGATCGCGGCAAAAATAACCCTGCCGCTCGAACTGCACGGCATCGGCCGAATTTTGCTCGGCCAAGGCGGGCTCGACGCGCGCATCGGCAATCACTTCGAGCGACTGCGGATTGAGGTCGGCGGCAAAGGTTGCGGCATTCGGATCGGGGCGCAGGAACAGCGGATTGTAGAGCCGCACTTCCGCCGGCACTGCGTCGGCGGCGGAAACCCAGTGCAGCGTCGCCTTCACCTTGCGGCCGTCCGGCGCGTTGCCGCCGCGGGTCGCCGGATCGTAGGTGCAGCGCAGCGCGATCACCTCGCCGGCTTTATCCTTCACCACCTCGCGGCAGGTGATGAAATAGGCGTAGCGCAGCCGCACCTCGCGGCCTGGCGCCAGGCGAAAGAATTTCTTTGGCGGGTCCTCCATGAAGTCGTCGCGCTCGATGAACAGCTCGCGGCCGAAAAGCAGGCGCCGCGTGCCGGCACCGGCATCCTCCGGGTGATTGACCGCCTCGACCTCCTCGCTTTGGTCTTCGGGATAATTTTCGATCACGACCTTCAGCGGTCGCAGCACGGCCAGGCGCCGGGGCGCCGTTTTGTTGAGTTGCTCGCGGATGGAAAATTCGAGCATGCCGACGTCGACGACGCTGTTCGCCTTGGCAACGCCGATGCGCTTGATGAAGTCGCGGATTGCGGCTGGCGGCACGCCGCGCCGGCGCAAGCCGGCCAGCGTCGGCATGCGCGGATCGTCCCAGCCGCCGACATGGCCGCCGCGCACCAGTTCGGTGAGCACGCGTTTCGACAGCACCGTGTAGGTCAGATTGAGCCGGGCGAACTCGTATTGGTGCGGTCGCGACGGCACCGGCAGGTTATCGAGGAACCAGTCGTAGAGCGGCCGATGGTCCTCGAATTCGAGCGTGCAGATCGAGTGGGTGATGCCCTCGATGGCATCCGATTGGCCGTGGGCGAAATCGTAGCTCGGATAGATGCACCATTTGGTGCCGGTGCGCGGATGCTCGGCGTGCAGGATGCGGTAGAGCACCGGATCGCGCAGGTTAATGTTCCCGGACGCCATGTCGATCTTGGCGCGCAGCACGCGGGCGCCATTGGGAAATTCGCCGGCGCGCATGCGGCGGAAGAGGTCGAGATTTTGCTCGACGCTGCGGCCGCGATACGGGCTCTCGGTCCCAGCCTCGGTCAGGGTGCCGCGGGTGAGCCGCGTCTCCTCCTGCGTCTGGTCGTCGACATAGGCCTTGCCGGCGCGGATCAGGTATTCCGCCCATTCGTAAATGCGCTCGAAATAGTCGGACGCGTGATAAAGATGCTCGCCCCAATCGAAGCCGAGCCAGCGCACGTCGCACTCGATGGCATCGATATATTCCTGCTCTTCCTTGGTCGGGTTGGTGTCGTCGAAGCGCAGATGACAGCGGCCGCCGAATTCCTCGGCGATGCCGAAGTTGAGGCAGATCGACTTGGCGTGGCCGATGTGCAGATAGCCGTTCGGCTCCGGCGGGAAGCGGGTGACCACGGTCTTGTGACGGCCGGACGCGAGATCGGCGCGGACGATGTCGCGGATGAAGTCTTGCCCGGCTTCCCGAGTTATCGTTGCGTCCGTCATCGGTCGCCGACTCCCATCGCTCAAGTCCTGTTAGCAAGCCGTGTTGTGCAAGTCCTGCTATGTCGGTCCGCAATCGGTTTTACACAAGCCAGCGCCAGAGGAATATCACCAAGCCGGCGACGAACAGCGTGCCGAAAATTGTCTTATTGTGCTGGGCCAACCAATTCGGCAAGTAGATGTCGAAGTTGTCGGTGCGATCCTGCGTATACCGGCCGGCGACATTGGTCAGCGGACATCGACCGTTATTGGTAGCCAGCGCTACACACTCGATGAGAACCACCACGCTCAAGGCCGCGGCGAGATGGAACCGATCCATCAAGGCCGCCGCCGGCAGCACCAGAATACAACCGACCATCATAACCCAGATCAGGGTATGCAGGATTTTGATGGCAACAAGCCGGGAGATCGGGCCGCTACTCCTCAGCAGCCGGAACCTTGCTCTTCGCCGAGTCAATGCGGGCCTCGTCAGCGGTCTTTGAGGGTGAGCAATAACTATACTTTCACGCCGGCGCATCGCATCCACGCGGCATTCCGCTATGCCTTGCCATCCAATGATTATGGTGTACACGGGCCGCAATGACCGAGTCCGTCGTCGTCCGCTTCGCCCCCTCGCCGACCGGCTTCCTGCATATCGGCGGGGCGCGCACCGCGCTGTTCAACTGGCTTTACGCCCGCGGCCGCGGCGGGAAAATGCTGCTGCGGATCGAGGACACCGACCGCGAGCGCTCGACGCAAGCCGCTATCGACGCCATCCTCGACGGGCTCAGTTGGCTCGGCATCGATTGGGACGGCGAAGCGATTTACCAATTCGCGCGCTCCGCCCGGCACCGCGAAGTGGCCGAGCAGCTCCTGGCCATGGGCCACGCCTACCGCTGCTACGCGAGCCCCGAGGAGCTTACGCAAATGCGCGAAGCGGCGCGGCGTGAAGGCCGCTCGAAACT
>Ga0187858_10006154_pt1 | contig 10811 bp, 10 predicted proteins | sample June2016WEW_8_15_FD_133015 | JGI IMG/M metagenome (GOLD analysis project Ga0187858, IMG submission 133015) | Peatland microbial communities from SPRUCE experiment site at the Marcell Experimental Forest, Minnesota, USA - June2016WEW_8_150 | ecosystem: Environmental > Terrestrial > Soil >...
GGTCTACGCGCTGGGCGGGATGCTGACGGGCCTGGCGGGGATGATCGAGGCTTCGCGGCTGATGACCGGCCAGCCCGCGGCCGGCAACGGCTACGAACTGCAGGCCATAGCGGCGGTGGTGATCGGCGGCGGCAGCCTGCACGGCGGCGAGGGCAGCGTGATCGGGACACTGATCGGCGCATTCATCATGGGGCTGCTCTCGAACGGCAGCGATCTGCTGGGGATCTCGCCGTATCTGCAGCAGGCGATTATTGGGGCGGTGATTATTCTGGCGGTGTCGGTGGATGAGCTGCGGAAGCGGCGGGGCAGGGCGGAGGGGTGATCCGTCGTTATCCGGAGCTGGCGGCGAGTATCTTCGGGCAGGAGATGGACGGCGTCACCTAATGGAGGCACTTTTGCGGTAAGGCAGCGTGCGGTCATGGTGAGCGGCTCAAGTCCTCGTTCGATCCTTGTCGAGTTATAGGTTCTCCGCTATAACGCCGGCCGAGGCTTCCATACTTGATTGCCGCGCTTGTCGATATACCCGAACCTCTGCGTCGGGCCGTCGGCGCCATCCTCGACGGCGGCCAACCCATTCTTGAAAGGGTGGATGCCGCTGTACGGTACATCGATGGCTACTTGCCCGCTCCTGTCGATGTATTGCCAAGTCCCATCCTTGCCGACATCGGCCAAGCCTTCTGAAAGACTTCCACAATAGGAGAACTTCAACGGGATGGCAATTGCTCCTGAGGGGTCGATATACCCGCAATGGCCGTGAACTTCGATAACCGCGAGTCCCTCGGCGAAGCCTTCGGCTCGTTCCGCATTCTTAGGCAAATCAATCCTGTTCCGCCCATCTTTTCCGATGAATGCCCACCTGCCGCCCGCGGGACCAACGATGATCGAGTCCGTTTTGCCGCCCACCCTCACTGCTGCCAATCCGCCGGAGAAATCGCCCGCAATGGCAAACCGAGGCTTGACCGCGAAGCTGCCGTGTTTGTCAATGTATCCAACCTGCTTATCGACGGCGGCGGCAGCAAGGTCTTCGTGAAAACTCCGAGCAGCCTGGAAGTAAAACGGAACGATCAAGTTACCTTTCGTGTCTATATACCCCCATTTTCCATCGTCGCTTTCCACGGCCGCGAACCCTTCTGAGAACGAGCGCACGGAATGATACTGTGCCCGAATCACCACCTTGCCTTGCTTGTCGATGAACCCCCAATGCTGGTTTTTATCGCAGTCAGTGCAGCTGTAGCTGGTTCTGTCAGTGTCAAAGGCGATGCCGGCGAGCCCCTCGGAGAAGTCCATAGCGGCATCGAATCGCGGAGGAACGGCAACGGCCCCGCTCATGTCGATGAACCCCCACTTTTCCTCACGAAAGATTCGCAGCTTTCCGTTCTTATCCAGATAAGGGTATTTCGCTGGCGTCGGCTTAACCGCTTCCGCAAAGCTGGCGCGCTCCTCGCTGAAATTGATTACGTACGTAACTTCAAGACTGATTGGTATAACTAACACCCCTTTTTGGTTGATGTACCCGTGTTGTCCGCCCTCAAAGACCACAAACCGACTGTCCTGGGCTCGGAGTGCGGGGTAGAGCACCAGTACAGCAACCGCAAAAGGGATGGCGTATGAATGTCTGGCAGTCATCGGGAACGGCCCCTACCATTGTAGGCGTCTGAAGCATGGGAATCCAGCCTTTCAGAGCCGGCTCTCTTCTGTCCAGTGGTGACGCGGTTCACTGGCACACCAAGCCTGCGGGCCAACCCGGCGGCGTTGAGCCATGTCTTTTCCCGACTGCTTCAGGCAAGCGTAACCGACATAGCGCCGTGTTCCTTGCGTGTCGGCCTAACCGTGATTTCAACATCCTGGCCGAGGGCGGTCAGGAAGGTCATCAGGCGCTCGACCGAGAAATTGCCGGAACGGTTGCGCATTAGCAAGGATACCTGCGGCTGGGCAATGCCGATAATGTTCCCTGCCTGCACCTGAGTGAGATGGCGCGCTCTGATAATGCGGTAGATTTGCAAGGTCAGCCGCGCCTTGAGCAGTTCCTGTTCGGGCTTGGGCAGGCCGAGGTCGGCAAAGACGTTACCGCTACTCTTCTCATAGGCGATCCTGCCTTTTTTCTCCGTGGCCATTTCAGTTTTGCCTTTCCCTGTGCATTTGTCCGGCCTCTGCCAGCCGGCGGCGGACGAGTTCGATATCCGTCCGCGGCGTAGCAATACCCCGCTTCGATTTTTTCTGGAAGGCGTGGAGCACGTAAATGACGCCGGAGAACTGCGCCGTATAGACCGCACGGTATGTATTCGAATTGTGCCGGTCTACGATTTCCATTACTCGTGTTCCGCCGAAGCCCTTGAGAGGTTTTGCCGCCGGATCGGTTTCGCCCATCTGGGCCGCGTAGATTGCTTGGCCGATATCGGAGCGAACCTGCCGCGGAAAGGCCCGCAGGTCCTTCCGCGACGACCCCACCCACACGGCCGGCTTCAAATGACCCTCTATCTATAATGTTATGTATATAATGGTATAATTGTCAAACTGAATTCGCCGCTGGCTGGCAGCGGCCGCCTCCGTGGGCGATGCGGTCCGCGATGACTTCGATCGCGAGGCGCTCGGTGTTTGCCGATGGCCTCGTCGCGAGTCTCGCCATAGCACATTACGCCCGGAATCTCCAGGGCTTCGGCGATCCAGCGACCATCTTCCTCGCGGTCCAACTCAATCGTCAGATTCACTCCAAGATCACACTCCCACGGGGTGGCCCATTCGCCTCCTCCAGGATGGCGCATCCTTCGACGTCACCGCGGTCTACGCGCTGGGCGGGATGCTGACGGGCCTGGCGGGGATGATCGAGGCTTCCCGGCTGATGACCGGGCAGCCCGCGGCGGGCAACGGCTACGAGCTCCAGGCCATCGCGGCAGTGGTGATCGGCGGCGGCAGCCTGCACGGCGGCGAGGGCAGCGTGATCGGGACGCTAATCGGCGCGTTCAGCGCGCTCACGATGGGGCCACTCTCGAAGGGCAGCGATTTGGTGGGGATCTCGCCGTATCTGCAACAGGCGATCATTGGCGCGGTGATTATTCTGGCGGTGTCGGTGGATGAGCTGCGGAAGCGGCGGCGGCGGGCGGCCTAATTTGGGACAGTGCTACCGACCGAAAATGCAAACGCCGGTGAAGTGGCCCGGTCTCCACTCGTAAAGCGCGGCGCGACTTGCGGCTGATAATGCATGATGGAGATCTTGCCGAGCAATTGAACGGGATGCCGTATACGCGGCCGGGTGGACAGTTTCGGAGCAGTATCTCGGGTGCAAGCAGCGACTGCGCGACACCGTCAACGACCGGATCGGCACCGAGCCGATCCCTGCGAGGTCCTGTTATTCGCGCCGCTCGGTCCGCCGTGGCAAAAGCGCCTCCGGAACGCCCGCGACGACAGAGCTCCACTCAACCTGGAAGTGCCCCTTGTAACCAAACAGCCGGCCCCAGGTCCGGTTTTTGACCACGACTTCGATCCGAAAGCGGTTATCGGTCTCGTCGTACCATTCGCAAACGTCCGCAACGCCCGAAAAGAGCATCGGGAATGTAAGCCCCACTGGCCCTTCGTAGAAGCGCTGTGCGCCGGAACGCAAACGCAAGCCACCATTGGAGGCGACGCTAAGATCGATATCCACCGCCAGGTGTTGATGAGTCCCCAGATAATCGACGATGCACTGCCGTTGCTCGCTGTAAATCATGTACGCGTCAAAACGCCGGGGACGCTTCGCATGGAATGTGCGGATCCACGTAATCGTCTCTCGCCCAAGGGCATCCAGATAGCCATAATTCACGATCTGAAAAGGTATGTCGCGACCGCTCTCTGGGAACATAATGCGGCGCGCTGAACCCAAGTACAAGAAAGGCAGCGTGTACGGTGGCCCATGCCAAATTTCCTCCATCACGCCGGTCCCTATGCAAGCGGTGTTGTCTTTGCTGGAGAAACCGAATCGGCGCTGTATTTCAGGGTGCAGCCGGGCGAAATCGGAGCCGAGAGCGCGCTCGTAGATGGACTTCATGGGGTCTCTTTAGGAGCACGCCGAAGGCAACGAGAGGCCGAAGGAATCTCGGCTGCCGAAAAATAACCGATGATCGAGAGGAGCGCCACACCCGCGTTCAGCGTCACTGGATTGAATGCGCCCACAAGATAGGATGGCGATTTCAGAGAGACGGCTATAAGCGCCCCGGCCATGGCCAAGCCATTCAACAGAAAAAACGGCCGCCACCGCCAAAGTCCCAGGGTGACAGCGGCGAATGCCAGCTCAAGCAAGCCGAGAGCCGGCAAGAACCCGGGCGGCAGGCCCGCCGCCGCGATCATCGCCCGTTCGTCAACATTTGCAAACAGCAGCTTCGGCACAAGTCCCTGCCACAGCCAAGTGAAGGCGATTCCCAATCGTGCCAGCGCGTGAATCAGTGCCATTCGCATGCTGAATTGAGGTGGCACGCCACGGTCAATCCAAAGGCGAAGCCGGTCGAAACTCCATGCGGTGGCCCAGCCGATCAGGGGGCGGAACAGTAGCCGATCGATCAGCCGGCCGGCTGCGCCAAAGCGCGTCCGATAGTCGTACCAAGTTAGAAACCTCACGCCCCCAGCCGTTGGAACGTATTGCCAATATCCGGAGCCTTCTTCGATCAACGATTTTGGGTCCGCGGACCAGAATTTCAGGGCGGACGTACGAAGCCCGGCAGCGTCCCCGTGTGCCCCTGTACTTTCACCCTCGCCATCGACACTGAGTCCAAAGCCAAGCCGCGTCGAGTAACGAAATCGCTGTGGCTCTTCCTCCGAGCGCCGCGGCAGGTAGTCAATTGCAGTAAAGCGCAGATCCCAGAGTTCGTGCAGATCGGGTACTTGAGTACGGCGCCAGACTTCGTCTACACCAGCACAGATCTGAATCTCGACGTATACTCCCCGATCTTGTGCCATTGACCGAAGATAGCATCTCCAGCGAAACAAAGCAGTCCGGCTGTGAGCGGCGACCGGCCAAAGAACGCTTTTGCTCTTTGCGCGACATCCATGCGCGTAGCAGCCCGTTGCTTACACGAAGCAATAGGAACACTACATCGCAGCCAGCGACTCTACGTTCTTGTCACTTGACGGTAAACGCGCTATCCATGGATGTGCCTGTGAAGTTGAGATGCACCTTTCGAATGCTGGGTCCGGGCTACCGCCCGCGACCAACGCCGGAAGGCCAGGCATCACAGATCCTTTGAGCTCAAACCAGTCCGCTTGGCGATTCTCGCCAGCATGCGCGGTCCAATCTCGTCCTGGTCGTAATAGGCGAACTCATAGTCCATCCACACCGGTCATGTCAGCAACCGGTGAGAGCCGCGCTGACTCTTCACGCGCCAGCCGATCCTCTCCAACGCAGCCAGGACCCGCGTCGCTTTACTAACGGGCCAGTTGCTCATCCGGTCAGGAAGGTCATTAGGCGCTCGACGAAGAGATTGCCGGATCGGTTGCGCATCGGCAGGGATATTTGCGGCTGGGCAATGCCGATGATGTCCCCAGCCTGCGTCTGGGTGAGCTTGCGCGCTCAGATAATGCGGTAGATCTCCAAGGTCGGCCGCGCCTTGACCTGTTCCTGTTCGGGCTTGGGAAGGCCTGGGTCGGCAAAGACGTTAGCGCGACTATTTTGGCAGGCTATGCCACCTTTCTCTTCGTAGCCATTTCAGTTCTGACTTTCTTTGAGAACCGGTCCTCTGTCTGCCAACCGTCGGCGGATGAGCTGCGGAAGCGGCGCGGCCGGGCGGACCTGCCAAGCCTGCGCCAATTCCTGCGATCTGATCCGGTGTCCAAAAACTCTACAGACAGCGGATTACGGCTCACAACCTATGTGCCATCTCAGGATTCTGCATGCCAAGCGTGGCGACGGCCACCGCGTCGATATCCGGCGATCCGGAAGCTTACGCAGATTCTGGCACCACTCGGATGTGGGGACTTGTGAGTTCGTGCGCCCGCTGGGCACGGCTTTCGTGTGACCGGGCAGGGGGTCTCGCCGCGCGCCGCGCAGGGCGGCCGGCACCTCTTTCATTAAAATCATAGCATCGGATACATAACTCATGTATACTTGAGACTGCCAATGGACGTGCCTGTGGTGCGACCATTCGCGCGGCTAGGCAAGTCGCTTTTCGACGTTCGCCAGTCTCGGGCGTGAGACTCGGTAGGAATTCTCGCGTCGCTTCTTCGATTCGCGTTCTTTTTTGGCAGGCAGACATGGACGCGCTTGTTGAAGGCCACAAGTCCGAAGAAGAATTGGAGAGTTATTCTCTGGGGAGGCTGGCACCAGCCGACGTGGCCGCCCTGGAAGAGCATCTTCTGATTTGCGCACGGTGCAGGGCCAAGCTAGCCGATATCGAACCGTTTAACTTCGTCCACTACACAAGCGACGGGCCCTTCTACTCCCGGATTACCCGGCTAAGAACCGGAACATTCTTCGCTCGGCATTGGGGCCGGATCCTGGAAGGCGGCAGAGAGTTCCGTATGCGCGCTAGCGCGAAGACGTACCTGGAGGCTTCATTCTCCCAGATGTTCCCGGAGCACACCTGCACATCCCGCTGCGGCCCGACGTGTTAGCGTCCCGCACGGGCAGGGGGCAAGGACGGACGTCGCACTGCGATACGTTCGGGTCTAGCTTATAGTACAATGTACTTAGTGGCGGCTCTGATCGGAGCTGCGCGATTCAGCAGGGGACCATCCGAACTGAGCGTAACTGCGAGTGTGGGTGCTTAGTACATCCCTTCACAAGTACGGTCTCGTATTCCGAGGAGACCGCTCCCTCACGGTCGCGGCTCTGATCGGTGCTCAAATACGCAACTGTAATTCCGAACGCGGGTACTTAGCTATAGCTATAGGCATGCTACGGCGGCTCCCGACACAGTTCCATGATGAAGGCACGTCCTTCGGCGCCATGGATAGCGGCGACGTTCGAATGATTCAGCGATGCCGTAACCTGCCAGCACTTGCGGCTCGCGCTGGAAGCGGTCGAGGCGGTCGGGGTCGGCAGCGAAGGAACCGGGAGGGCTTGACGGCGACACTGCGCCCATGCAGCCTTCGCCGAGCCTGGCGATGATGCGATATCGCGCAATGAATTAGCGGCTGTGACGCGCGAAATGGGGCCAGGGCGACGCAGTCGGAAAACGCTACAGGCGCGCCCGGCGTTACAATGACGGAAGCATGAATCTGTCCGCTGCGCCGTGCGCTTCGTCACCCTAGCGTGAGGGCACCAAATAATAAGGCTGGGAGTCTCGGGTAAATGTCCGGCCGGAGGTCTTGGCGTAGAGGCATCTGTGATGATTCATTCAGCAACCCGGTACGTGCTCATCGCCGCGGCCACCGCGCTCTCAGCTCTGGGCCAGAGCGCCAGTCCCAGCACCATTATGGGAGCTGGATACGCGCTTCCCACTCCAATCAACGTCGCTCCCGGACAAGTCGTCACCGTATTCGCGGCGGGAGTGGGCAGCACTCTCACACAGCCGGTATACGCCGGCGCCGGCAATTTGCCCACTTCGTTGGCGGGGATCGGCGTCACAATCCAGCAGGGGATCGAAATCCCGGCGCCGATCCTGGAAGTGCGCCCCGTCAGCACCTGCGGCGCAGGTTGCGGCGTCATTACCGCCATTACCATACAGATCCCATACGGGTTGGTTACGGTCTGCAATCCGTCGAACGTTGCATGTCCTTTGATCGCGTTGCTGACCGAGTTCTTCGTGACAGAGAACGGCGTGGCGGGGACCTCGAGCGCTTTGACTGTCCAGATCGACCAGGTGCATATTCTGACTGCCTGCGATACGGTCTTGGGAGGGCCGGGTACTCCGGTTGGCACGTTGCCATGTCAGCCGATGGTGACGCATGCGAACGGGGCGCTGGTCTCTACCATGAGCCCGGCAATGGTGGGCGAGGAACTGGTCGCATATGCCGTCGGTCTGGGCGCGACGAATCCCGCAGTGCCGACGGGGCAACCTGCGGCCCAGCCCGTGCCCACCGTGGAGACGTTCACGCTGGACTTCAATTTCCACTCTGGCGCCCTGGCATCCAAACCACAATTATCGGGGACGACGGCGCCTTTACCGTCGCCCCCGATTCCATTGTTCTCGGGCCTGACACCCGGATATCCCGGCCTGTACCAGATCAATTTCATCGTCCCCACGCTGCAGTCCGGCGCGCTTCCGTGCGCTTATGGGGAACCGCCTCCGCCAGGGACTGCGTCAGGAGGCGCGTTCAGCTCCAATCTTACAGTGAGCGTAGGAGGCGCCGCATCGTTCGATGGCGCGGCTATTTGCGTCGCTCTGGTGGAGTGACCGTTTCACAAACCGCCCGCATTGGGGGGAGGATTCGCTGGCCTCACGCTGAATGCCTCCGCCCTCTACTTCGCGTGCTGTTAGTTCGCGGTGGTGGGGCAGGCGCTTTCGCCTGCCAACCGCGACTCACCGTGACTTCCGCCAGGTGGCTGCCAGTGTTCTGTCCCCACGTAAGAATTTACAATGAGCGCGAGAGCGCGACCGGGGGTCGCGCGCGGACGAGGGCGTCCGCCCCACTTTGCTTATGCGGACGTTGTAAAGAGTTAGGAGGGACAGGACACCAGGGTGCGCGCCCGCTCCGATACTGGAAATGAAGCGGTGGCGGGTGCCGGTCAGGTCAGACACCACACTTGGACCGCCAGCAGCCTGTCGTAGAAGTCCTGGGAGGCTGAATGCCCGCCCACCAAATTCAATACCGGTTGATTCGCAGTGGTGGGGCAGGCGCTTTCGCCTGCCAACCGCGACTTACGGTGACTTCCGCCACCAGACCGCTAGGGTGCCCGCTCCGATCCCGCAAGTGACGCGCCAAGCCCCGCGTGGCATAGCGAACGAATCAAAACGGATCGGCGCTACCCGCCGGCAATGGCTCCCACCACCAGAAAAGGCTCCGCCCCCGAGGCGACCGCATCCGGCAGCGGCGCATCCGGCGGCTCATGGGACAGATCCTGCTCGCAGGCGAAGAACCTTACGAACGGCCGGCGCTGCTGCGTGACGTGGTCGCGGAGCGTACCGCGTAGCGCCGGATAGCGCGCCTCAAGTGCGTCGAGGACCGAGCGCTGCGTAGCCTGACCCTCGACGTCAAGCTGCACCTCGCCGTCGACGCGCGCGATCGTCCGCAGATGCGCCGGTAGCACCACCCGGATCATGGCAGTGTCTGGACCTCGACGGAAAGTACGGGCGGAAAATCCCGGACGATTGGAGACCAGTTGTCGCCGGCATCGGCCGATGCGTACACCTGCCCGCCGGAGGTGCCGAAATACACGCCGCACGCATCCAGCGAGTCGACGGCCATGGCGTCGCGAAAAACATTCACGTAACAGTCGCTTTGCGGCAGCCCTTTCGTAAGCCCCTCCCACTCGTTTCCGCCCGTCCGGCTGCGGTACACACGCAGCTTTCCCTCGGGCGGAAAGTGCAACGAATCGCTTGTGATCGGGACGACGTAGATGGTCTCCGGCTCGTGCGCGTGAACGTCGATGACGAACCCGAAGTCCGTCGGCAGGTTTCCGCTGACCTCTTGCCAGGAGTCGCCGGCGTTGTCGCTGCGCATGACGTCCCAGTGCTTCTGCATGAACAGCACACCCGGGCGCGACGGGTGCATCGCAACGTGGTGCACGCAATGGCCGACCTCGGCAGTCGGATCGGGGATGGTTTGAGACCGCAGTCCTTGGTTGATCGGCCGCCACGTTGCTCCGGCATCGTCGGTACGAAACGCGCCCGCGGCCGAAATGGCGATGAAGATCCGGGCTGGGTTGCCAGGGTCCAGAATGATCGTGTGCAGGCACATCCCGCCGGCGCCTGGCTGCCAGTGGGGCCCCGAGCCGTGGCCGCGCAATCCGGGGAGCTCGCCCCACGTTTGCCCGCCGTCCGTCGAGCGGAAGATGGCGGCGTCTTCAATCCCGGCGTAGACCGTGTCCGGATCGGTGAGCGACGGTTCCAGATGCCAGACGCGCTTGAACTCCCAAGGGTGCGGGGTGCCGTCGTACCACTGGTGAGTACCCGGAACGCCGTCATACACGAATTTGTTCCCCACCGGCTCCCACGTCTTGCCTCCGTCGTTGGAGCGCTGCATCATCTGCCCGTACCAGCCGCTCGACTGCGACGCGTACAGCCGGTTCGGGTCCGCGGGCGATCCCTTCACGTGGTAAATCTCCCAGCCCGCAAAGTGGGGGCCGCTGATGTCCCAGCGATCGCGCTTCGCGTCCGCCGAAAGGACGAATGCGCCCTTGCGCGTGCCCACCAATACCCGTACACTGCTCATCGCTCACTCCTGCATGAGGTTCACGCCGATCCTTCATGACCGGCACGACCAGCCTACCTCTACACTCGATACGTTAGCAAAAGTCGACGTGCCAGGTGTAGTGCGATGGGTCGCGTCCCGTCCTACTGGGCGGGTGTGGCGCCGCTGTGGGCCGCCTCGTAGATTTGGTGGCTAAACTGGTTCTCCTGTTGATTGATGGCTTTTGCGTCGGCCGGACTTAAGGTCCCTCCATCGGCCTGCTCGTCGGCAGCGGTTTGCTGCTGGATCGCGGCAAGTTGTGAAGACAACTGCTTGGCTTGATCGCCGCTCAGGTTCCCAGCCTTCTCGTCCAACGCGATGCGGCCTGCTTCCAGGGCTTCACGCGCGCCGGCCCGGGTCACATCCGGAGCGGACGGCGGAGTCGCGCCGTTGTGGGCATCGCTGTAAATTGTCTGGCTCAACTGGCTCTGCGACTGCTGGATAGCCTGTGCATCGGTGGACGAAAGCGCGCCCCCGTCGGATTGGCGGTCCGCCACGATCTGGCTGTGGATGGA
>Ga0187858_10006170_pt1 | contig 10789 bp, 8 predicted proteins | sample June2016WEW_8_15_FD_133015 | JGI IMG/M metagenome (GOLD analysis project Ga0187858, IMG submission 133015) | Peatland microbial communities from SPRUCE experiment site at the Marcell Experimental Forest, Minnesota, USA - June2016WEW_8_150 | ecosystem: Environmental > Terrestrial > Soil >...
ACATCCATGTGGCGAAGCCTTCGTTGAGCCAAATATCGTCCCACCACTTCATGGTGACCAGATCGCCGAACCACTGGTGAGCCATCTCATGCGCAATCACCGAAGCGATGGTCTTCTTCAAATCGATGGACCCCTGCTTCTCGTCGATTAGCAAAATGACTTCACGGAACGTAATGCAGCCGGTATTCTCCATTGCCCCCGCGGAAAAGTCCGGCAGACCGATCAGATCCAGCTTCCCGTAGGGATACTTGATGTTGAAATACTTGTCGTAGTAGCTGAGAATGTGCTCCGCCGATTCCAAAGCAAACTTCCCCATTTCCTTTTTCCCGGGAGTGCTATAGACGCGGATCGGAATGCCATCCGCCTCGCCTTCGATGTACTCAAAGTTGCCCACCACCAGCGCCGCCAGATACGAAGACATCCTGGCGGTCGTGGCAAAGCGGACCGTGTGTTTGTCGCCGGGGCCGGGCGTGTCGGAAACGATCTTCTGGTTCGAGATCGCCACCAGGCCCTTTTCGGCAACCGCCGTGATGTCGAACGTGGCTTTGTAATCCGGTTCGTCGAACGACGGAAAGGCACGCCGCGCGTCGGTGGCTTCGAATTGCGAGGCAGCATACTTGCGGCCCTGATCGTCCTTGCCCAGGTAAAGGCCGCGCATCTCGTCATTGAGTTTGCCAGCATAAGTAATGTGGATGGTAGCGGCGCCAGGGGCCAGCGGCTTCTCGACTGTGAGCAGAGCCTCTTCCTTTTCTTTGTCGCAGGTTCCGGAAACTTTTTGCGTCGTGCCGCCGCTGGTAATCGTCGCCTCGTGGATATCGATGTCCGCCGCGTTCAGCGTAATTTCCGAAGTTGGTTTCAGCACCCGGATGGAAATCGTCTCATCCCCCTGGAAGGTCGCTGTCTCCAGATTGGGAGTAAATGTGAGCTTGTAGTTCTCTGGCCGAGCCACCTCGGGCAGCCTTTGCGCCCCTGCCACGGAGAATGCCGCCAACACACAAATTAGTACCGCAAGAATTCGCTTCATAGGATTTCCTCGGGAGATTCTCTTCAATTCGTTCGTAACAGAGCCGTTCTCTGAGCTTTCAGTAAAAGGCGTATTCAGCCGCGTCCCACAGGACGCAAGCATTGCTCTCAATTCTATACGGAGGACTCGCCGCGAAAGTTCACTGTGGACCCACAACCAAGCCGTTCATCACCACCATCGAACACCGGTTCGCCCCGAACCAGTAAGGAATCTCGCGGTAGTCTTCGACACCGAATACCGCCAAGTCGGCGTCTTTTCCGGGCTCGATCGTGCCCTTCCGGTCGGCCACGCGCAGGGCCCACGCCCCATTAATAGTGGCCGCTGCAATCGCCTCCGCCGGGGACATCTTCATATGTGTGCAAGCCAATGACATCGCCATCGGCATACTTAAGGTCGGCGATGTGCCCGGATTGTAATCCGTGGCCAGTGCCACCGGCACGCCAGCATCAATCAGCCTGCGCGCGCGCGGATATTCCTTCAGCCCCAGAAAGTAATTTGCCCCCGGCACCACCGTGGCGACCGTGTCGTGCTTACTCAACTCCGCGATGTCGTCTGCGCTCACATGATCCATGTGATCGAAAGACGCGGGGTTAAAGCGCAAGAACGGTCGCAGCAGCGTCTCCGAAAGCTGGCCCATATGAGCTCGCACGCTAAGGCCGTGCTGCTCGGCGGCTTCAAAAATCTGCTCCGTTTCTGCTGCCGTAAAGGCTCCCTGCTCGCAGAAAACGTCTACGAATTGGGCGAGCTTTCGCCTCGCAGCCTGCGGAATCATTTCCTTACAGACTCTCTCCACATAGTTTTGTGAGCGGCCCTGAAATTCCTTCGGCACGACGTGCGCCCCCAGCAGGGTGGGGATGACGGTCCCCGGCCAGCGGGAAGCAGCCTCGCGGATCGCTTCCAGTGATTTTATTTCCGACTCAACCGTCAGCCCATAGCCCGACTTGGCCTCAACCGTGGTTGTGCCGTGCGCTGCCATGTCGCGCAGAACGCCGAGAACTTTTTCCGCCAGCAGCCGCTTCCCTGCCTGGCGAACACCTTCCAGGCTCGAACGAATTCCGCCTCCGGCAGCGGCGATCTCTTCGTAGGAAGCACCCTGGATCCGCTTCTCAAAATCCACCAGCCGCGGGCTTATGAACACAGGATGAGTGTGCGAATCGACAAAACCCGGCAGCACGACTTTGCCCGCGCAGTCGATCTCGGTGACTTTCTTGCGATTCTTCTTCAGCCAGGGATCGCACAGCGCATCTTTCGTGGTGCCGACGGAGACGATCTTACCGCCGAGGCACAAGACCGCGCCATTTTCGATGATGCCGAGTTCGGAAAGTGAAGCGCCTCGTCGCGGTCTGTCCGTCGTTGAGCGCAGGGTGAGAAGCTCGCCGATGTTCGTTAAGAGCAGGGGACAATTGGGCTTCAATTGCTTCACTCGTATCCCTGAATGTTCCTGTGTTCAAGTCCCTCGAGGATTTTCGGACAGTCGCGTACGTTCTCAAGTGGAACCAGAATCCTGTCATCCTCCAAGAACGCTACGAATCCCGGAAAAACCCACATACTCTCGCTACGCGCGGGAGGCCTGAGCTTCAGCTCGATCATCGGGATCGGCGACTTTCGGTCGCAGGGCATATATCGGCCCTCGAAGACCACAGGAGGACGTAGATCGCGTGCATACAATCGGCAATGATTTGTTTGCTGATCTAAGTCAACCCAGCAGTCTTCCCACCAGCCGCGATAGAACCCGAATGGGTCTGCAGGGGCGTCAATCCAAATCGCGTTTGGCATCTCTTTCGGTCGGCGCGCCTGAAACGCCGAGTAGCCAACGCAAGAAGCCATCAGAACAATGGGCACGGCAACGAACATAATCAACAAGATCCAGATCGGCGCAAGTTTTCGACCTTCCCTCAAGAAGTCTTCCTATCGCCCGACGGCATCGGCACCTTCACGCCGCTCTTCTTCGCAAACTCCTTCGCCTCGTCATACCCCGCGTCCACATGCCGAATCACGCCCATCCCCGGATCAGTCGTCAGCACGCGTTCGATGCGCTTGGCCATCGCATCTGTTCCGTCGGCAACGGTAACCTGGCCAGCATGCAGCGAATATCCGATGCCTACACCGCCGCCGTTGTGAATCGACACCCACGACGCGCCTGCCGCCGTGTTCAACAAAGCATTCAGCAGAGGCCAATCCGCGACCGCGTCCGAGCCATCCTTCATGCTCTCGGTTTCGCGAAACGGCGACGCCACCGAGCCACAGTCAAGATGGTCACGGCCAATCACGATCGGCGCTTTGATTTTCCCTTTCTTCACCAGATCGTTCATCGCCAGGCCAAACTGCGCGCGCTCGCCGTATCCCAGCCAGCAGATGCGCGCCGGCAGTCCCTGGAACTTGATGCGCTTGCGCGCCAGATCAATCCAGCGCCGCAGGATACGGTTCTCGGGAAACAGTGCTAAAACCAGTTCATCGGTCACATGAATATCCGAAGCTTCGCCCGACAAGGCCACCCAGCGGAAGGGCCCACGTCCCTCGCAAAATAGCGGACGAATATATGCCGGCACGAAGCCGGGAAAGTCGTAGGCATTCTTCACGCCGCGCTGGAACGCAAACGTGCGAATGTTGTTGCCGTAATCGAATGTCACCGATCCCATCTTCTGCAGCCGCAACATGCCTTCCACATGCGCCGCAATGGCATCGAGCGATTTCTCCTGATACCCCTTGGGATCGCTTTTCCGTAACTCGACGGCCTCGGCCAACGTCATGCCGTTCGGCACATATCCGTTCAGGGGGTCGTGCGCCGAAGTCTGGTCGGTAAGAATGTCAGGCACCACGCCGCGCGCGGCCAACTCTGGAATCACGTCCGCGCAATTTCCCACCAGCCCGACCGACACATTCTCTTTCTTGCGCACCGCATTCTTCAAAATGCGCAGCGCTTCGTCGAGCGTCGTAACCATGAAATCGCAATAGCCGGTCTTCAGTCGCTTCTTGATGCGTTCCGGATCGACGTCAATCCCCAGAAACGCCGCGCCCGTCATGGTCGCAGCCAGAGGTTGAGCGCCGCCCATCCCGCCCATGCCGCCCGAAACGATCAGCTTTCCCGCAAGGTCGCCGCCGAAATGTTTCTCGCCCGCCGCCGAGAAAGTTTCAAACGTTCCTTGCACAATTCCCTGCGAGCCAATGTATATCCACGAACCCGCCGTCATTTGGCCATACATCATCAGCCCGGCGCGTTCGAGCTCGTTGAACTTCTCCCAGTTCGACCAATGGCCAACCAGGTTCGAATTGGCGATGAGCACCCGCGGCGCATAATCGTGCGTCTTGAACACGCCCACGGGTTTGCCCGACTGCACCAGCAGAGTCTCGTCGTTCTCCAGGTTCTTAAGGCTCGCAATAATGGCGTGGTATGCCTCCCAACTCCGCGCCGCCCGCCCCGTTCCGCCGTAGACGACGAGGTCCTGCGGCCGCTCGGCGACGTCCGCGTCGAGGTTGTTCATGAGCATGCGCATCGCAGCTTCCTGCTGCCAGCCTTTGCAAACGATGGAGTTTCCGCGCGGCGCGCGAATGGACGCAGGAGCCTGGGTGAGTTCCGAAGTAACGGGCATGAGTAGATGTTACTTGCTGAGTGTGGAACTGTTCAACGTTGGAAGTTTAGCGAGAGGCGGAGGTTCAGGGAGAGCGGGCTCACCACGTCGAATACGCCGTGCCCTCACTGGAGATCGAATTCGACGCCGAATGCACATCGCAGATGCCAGGGTCCTGCTGATCTATGGCCTCCAGTTCTTCACACGTTGGCGCTTCCCAGTTCACTTCACCAGTCATCGGATCCTTGGGGATCGTTTTGATGTAGCCGCCCTGTACCAGGTCATCCAACGACTGCGGCGCCTTTTGCTTGTCGAGGGTGTACTGGGAGATCAGCTTGCGAAGTTCGAACAGGTCATTTTTCAGCACGGCCTCACGCGAACGCAAAATCGACTGAGTGTAAATGGGAAGCGCAATCGACAGCAGGATCCCCATAATGACGATCACGATCATCATTTCGAGCAGCGTGAACCCGAAGCTCCGCCCCATGAAGTTCCGCCCGTTTTTGAGCCTGCTTACCATTTACCAGTCCTTATACTTCGTGTCATCCAGCGCTGTGCCCTGCGATTTGGTGTAGACGTCGAATACGCTCTGCCCGCCAAAGGAATCGGAATCCGGATCGTCCTGCATGGAACGCAGACCCCACTCCGTGGAGTTCGTCATGGGATCAATCGGGATCTTGCGCAGGAAGCGAACCTTCTTGCCCTGCACATCCACGCCTTTCACCAGCGTTTCGAGATCGGGTGGATAGTTCTGGCTATCCACCTTGGTTTGGAAACCACCCCGGTCGGCTGCGTCTTTGTAGCGGTCGATCGCATCCCGCATCTCCCATAAAGCGAACCGCAACTGGCGCTCCTTTTCCCGCTGGATCGTGACCCGCGCCATGGGAATTATCATCGTCGAGAGAACCACCAGGATGGCTGTCGCGATGATCAACTCGAGGAGCGTAAAGCCCCGTTCGGGCCTCGTGCTTTGCCCCTGATGGAATCTGCGTAGCTTCATCTTCTATTCTCGGATTGGAAAACCGCGCCGGGCGTCGATTCATTACACCGATTTACGGCACGGTGACCGACGCCTGCGCTCCGTTCACCGCAATGGCCTGCTGACCGGGATCGCGCGCTCCACCCCGCGTGATGGTCAGCGGAGTCTGTCCGCTGGCCTTCGCCTGAAATGTCAGCGTAACCACGGCTCCCTGTCCGGAAACTCCACCGGCTCCCGGCGGCCGTGTAGCCGTGATCTGTAACGTTCCCGTGGTCTCATCTTCGCGATGCACCAGTGCCACGGCCTGTCCGTCCTGGGAGAGGAACCCGCCGTTTGAAACGTTCACTAACTGGAGCTTGGCCGGATCGTAATTCATCTGCACCGGCACCGAGTAAACATTCTGCGCGCCCGAAATCAGCAGGTTCACCACAAACGTATTGCCCTTCACCGCCGTGATCTGCCCCGGATCAAACAGGAAGTTTGCCGATCCCTGCACCGCCGGATTCGCCACCGGATTGGCCGACGATTGGTTCGGAGTCTGATTTGCCGGGGCCTGACTCGTGGGAGGCTGTACCGCCGGGGCAGGCGTTGACGCCGGCCGGCTGATGTGCCGCAGTTCAATGGTGTTCGCCGTCCCAATATCAATTTGCCGCTGGTTCAACTCGCTGACCATGGTTCCACGAACCACGTGCGGAGTGATCACGAATACCGTCTCGTCTTCCGAATGGTCCTGCGTGACCTGCCCAAACAGGTATCTCAAGATTGGAATCTGTGCCAGCCCCGGAATCCCCGCCAGAGACTTGGTCTGGGAATCGTCCATGATTCCGCCAATCAAGCTCGATTCCCCATCCCTCAACCGGATTTCGTGTTCGATTTTCTTCTGCCCAATGATGGGCTGGCTGATGCCGCCGATGCTTGACTGACCCACCACCGAAGAGATCTCCATCGAGATCTTCAGCGTGACTTCCCGGTCCCCGTGCACGTGCGGCGTAACGTCGATGTTCACGCCCACGTCGAGGTATTGAAACTGCGTATTGACCAGCGGGTTAATACCCACACCGCCGATTCCCGGCTGAAACGACCCCGTAGCTACCGGCACACGTTCACCGATCTTCAGCGTAGCCTTCTGATTATCGAGCGCCCGAACCTGCGGATTCTGCAACATCTTCGTGTCGCTATCGCCCATCACCGCCGACAGGTTGGCGGAAGGAATCGTCACTTGAAAATCGGTTGCGTTCAGGTTGCCAAGGGTGTTCAGTTCCAGTCCGCCGCTGGAGCTGCTGCCAGTTGTGCCCGTGGTCGTCCCGGTTGTGCTTGTCGTGGTGTTGATATTGCTCTGCAAGGCGACCGTCGCGCTGCTCGGCCAGTTCATTCCCAGCGTGCGCGATTTATCTTTGCTGATCTGCAAGACCGCGATGTCGACGATCACTTCCGGACGCGCTTTATCCAGATCCTCCACCAGCTTTTCCGCCAGCGCGATCTGGTCGGGTGTGCCTCGCACCACCAGCGCGTTCTGCGAGAGCAACTGCTGCACCCTCTGCACATCCAGCACGGCGCGGATCGCGTTCACCACATCCTGCAACTCGGTGGGCTGCGACAGGTTCGACAGATAAAACGTCTTCAGTACGCTTTGCTCCAATTCCTTGCGCTTGGCGACATTATCCTGCGCCACGAAAATCGTATTCCCCGTCACCGGTCGCCAGAAGGTTTTCGATTCCAGCGCCGTAATCTGCAGCGCGTCTTCCAACGTTACTCCATTCAGCTCGACCTTAATGCGCCGCGAAGTATAGTCCGGGTCGAACAGCACGTTGATCCCGGCCAACTGCCCGATCGTCTGATAAATAACCTTGGAATCCTCGGTGAGTTTCACGGTGATGGGAACGTTCGAGATGGGAGCGAGTTCTACCGGTCCACCCGCTTCCTTGATCTTGCGTTCCAAACTGCTGGGCGGTCCCGCGGCCTGCGGCGGGGGATTTTCCTTATCGCTGATCATTTGCAGCGTGCGCTTCAACTCCTGCTGCGCAATGAACAGCGAAGGATCAATCTGCAGAGCCTTTTGGAATTCCACCACTGCGTCCTGCAGCTTGCCCTCATCGCGAATCACTTGTGCATGATGGACAATCGACAACGCAGCTTTCGAGCGCATCCGCTCGAACGACGTTCGGTAGCGCAAGTCCTTCGGCTTCAGGTCGTAGGCCTGCTTGTAGAGATCGTAGGCGACTTCGTAATTCTGCCGCGCCTCGGCGTCCTGGCCTTTTTCGTAAATACTCTTGGCCTTATCGGCGATGGCAGGCAGTATGGCTAGCAAAACCAGCAACCCTACGGCCGCAGGCGTCAGACGTCTCATTCGTCAGTCCTCGTCTAAAAGTCTTCCCCGGAAGTCTTCGCCGGACAAACCATTCTTACGCCCTCGGCCCGTGGACCCAGGACTCAATCGACGCAACTGTGGAGCACTTTGCTGCGATTATAGCATCGCCATTCGCTACTCCCCATCTGATTGCACCCACGGCAGTTACACTCTTTAGTCTTAGTCCCAACGGGCCTCGGGCTTCAGCTAAACCTTCACCCCAGTCTGAGACAACCGCCTCATCCGACCGCTTTGGCAACTGGGCCGAAGCCCGATAGCCGAAGCCCGAAGCCCAGTCCCCTCCTGTTAAGATTGAATCTGATCCGAACTCCATGCCCCGCCAGTCCACCCACGAAACCAAGCCCAGCAAAGAGAAAGCTCCGCGCCGCGAGCCTACGGCATCCGGTCAGCGGGATGCCGCCGTTAATAGGATCGCTTCACATAACTACTTCTTGCTGGAAAAATTTGAGTGTGGCGTGGTTCTTACCGGAACCGAGGCCAAATCCGTCCGTGGAGGCCTCGCCAACCTCAAAGATTCCTACGGCCTGGTCAAGGACGGAGAGCTCTGGCTCCTCAACGCCCACATCGGCCCCTACGAGCATGGCAACATGAACAACCACGCCCCCCTGCGCACCCGCAAACTGTTAATGCACAAAGAAGAAATCCGCAAGCTGATCGGCAAAACCCAGCAAAAAGGCCTAACTCTGATCCCCGTCCGCATGTACTTCAAGAACGGCAAAGTAAAGGTTGAGCTGGCCCTAGCGAAAGGCAAGCAGCTCTGGGATAAACGGGAGACGGAACGCCGCCGCACCGCCGACAAAGAAGCCAGAGACGCCATCCGAAACCGGAAGAAGTAAGCACCACGGGCCATGTAGGGACAGCTCCCCCAAGCCTGCCCTGAGCGGAGTCGAAGGGGCTGTCCAGCCGGGCAAAGCCCGGCTGTTCGCAGAGACTCCGGCCCACGTTCCCTTCGCCACTAATAGTGGATTGGTGACTATGCTCTAAAACTGGTTTGTCATTCCGAGGCGGCTTCGCCGCCGAGGAGTCTGCTGTCAGCCCGCAGCGCCGAATCCCCCGCCCAAGAACCTACCGTTGATCCCAACCCAGCAAAGCGGCGTGTGATGGTTGGCCACCAGATCACCCCGATGACGAATCCCGAACCACTGCGAAACTACAGGCCAGGCGGACGCCCACTTGGACCGGAACAATGTCCGCTTGACGACTGCCTATGCCAGGCAACGGGTCAATGAGTGTAATGCGATATTTCAACAGCGACCCTTCAGTCTTGAGTCTCTTCGTTTACCCAATCCCCGAGGAGAGTTTGCTCAACTGCTATAATTCTTGAGATTTTCAGTACCATCGCTTCTTGTACTTCCTGTATGGTGCCCTCGAACGCAGTCGCCGTGGGACTTCGTCCGGTTGTCCCACCTACCTCCGTGGCTGAGGCAGGGGCCCACGAGATAAACTCTTCGACGCGTATTCCTGCGCTAGACGGACTGCGCGGCATTGCTATCCTGCTGGTGTTGATTGCACATTCCTTTCTGGACATTCATTTCTCCCACCATCCTGGCTTGAACTGGCTCGTCAGAATGAGCCGACTGAGTTGGAGTGGCGTTGATCTCTTTTTCGTGCTTTCGGGGTTCCTGATTGGAGGAATTCTGCTGGACGCTCGAACTTCCACGAGTTACTTTAGGACCTTCTATATTCGAAGGGCCTATCGCATTTTGCCACTCTATGCTTTAGTGTTGGCATTCGCGTGGCTGATTTTTCAGGCGGGTCGGCTCGGATGGCTGCGCGGCGGCTGGGGGGAGTTGTTTAGTGGGCCAATTCCGTGGTGGACGTTTTTCACCTTCACGCAAAACATAAGCATGGCGCTGGCGGGTCGTTTCGCTGGAAGGGGCGGTCTCTCGCCAACGTGGTCGCTTGCCGTTGAGGAACAGTTCTATCTGACGCTGCCGCTGGTCATTCTCTATGCCTCGAAGCGACGGCTTGTGCAGATCATTTTGGGTTTCATCGTCGGCGCTGCGGTCCTCCGGGTTCTAGTGATTGTCTTTTTCCCGGGTCGAATCTTTGCAACCTATGCTTTGATGCCCTGCCGCGCTGATGCTCTGGGTTTGGGAGTTTTGGCTGCGCTTGCTGCAAGAGAGCGTAGGACATGGTCATTCCTCCGGGAACACCGCGCGTGGCTCTACGGAGGAGCCGGCATTCTTCTCGCGATTCTGTTGGTGATTGACCTCTCGTCCTTCGAGCCGTTCTCTGGCACACTCTACGGCGTAGAATACTCGGTTTTGGCGACCTTCTATGCGTCATTGCTGTTGATCGCTATCACGGGTACAGACTCACTCGTCAGAATAGTGTTCTGCAACAGGGTACTGATGAGGCTGGGACTGATCGCGTACGGCACCTACCTGTTTCACCGGTTTACACTTCGAGTGTGTCATCTGTGGCTGGGTTCGCCGAGGACGTCACATGCAACAGAGTTTCTCGCGGCCTCGATCTTCCTTGGCTTGGGCGGCGCGATTCTAGCTGCGCAGCTTTCCTGGACTTGGTTTGAAAAGCCCCTGGTTCGACGTGGCCATCGTTACGGCTACTAGGGCGGAGTACCTTATCAAGAGAGATCGACGCTTAAGTTAGCCGGCTCTCGACTCGACGGGGTTCGAGTCTGATATTGCCTGCGCTCTAACCGTCATCTTTTGAACCTGGGAGCGAGCCATCCAACGCCCGCCGTAACGGAGCCCAAACTTTATTTTCGGGCCGGGGATCCACAGCGGGAGTGGTCAGTGGCCGTTGATCCTCTTTCAGTAAGAATTCAGTACTGGCCACTGACTACTTTCCTAAATGAAAACTGCCAACCTCAAGTCCGACATGCC
>Ga0187858_10006184_pt1 | contig 10777 bp, 7 predicted proteins | sample June2016WEW_8_15_FD_133015 | JGI IMG/M metagenome (GOLD analysis project Ga0187858, IMG submission 133015) | Peatland microbial communities from SPRUCE experiment site at the Marcell Experimental Forest, Minnesota, USA - June2016WEW_8_150 | ecosystem: Environmental > Terrestrial > Soil >...
AAGTCAAGCGGTAGGATGCCGACTGCTTGTCACTCTTCGACTCTCAACTCTCGACTTCTCGACTTGAATTCGACGGAACAAAGCGAAAATGTCTATGAAAACAAAGGGCAAGTACAAAAAGTCGCTAAATCGTAGAGCGCAAGACTAAACCGGCGTGCTCGAGAAAGACGGCGGCGTGTACCGCCACAGCGCCATGAGTTCCCTATTTCTTGACCCGCGATCGCCCGCGAGCCTCGCAGCGATTTTGGGGTTCCTGGGCAACCCCATGGTCACCAGTCCGTTCGACCACCTGGCTGATATCGTGCGCACGGGACGCACCAGTCTGCCGGGCCAGGGCACCGTGGAACCGGAAAACCCGGTTTGGGTCGAGTTCGCCCACAGCATGGCGCCCATGATGGCTCCCATGGCGGGGCCGCTGGGGAAGATCGTTCTGGAGGGAACGTCCGGAGATCTGCTCGTGCTCGACATCGCCGCCGGACACGGGCTTTTCGGTATCGAGGTTGCCAAACAGGCGCCACGTGCCCGCATCGTGGCACAGGATTGGCCGGAGGTGCTCAAAGTCGCGAAGGGTAACGCCCAAAAGGCGGGAGTGGGGGATCGGTACGAGACCTTGCCGGGAAGCGCGTTTGAGGTGAACTACGGCGGGCCCTACGACATCGTGCTGCTTACGAATTTCCCGCACCACTTCGACTTCGCAACTTGCGTCGGGCTGCTCAGGAGAGTTCGCGCGGCGCTGAAGCCGGGCGGCAAAGCGGCAGCGCTCGAATTTGTACCCAATGAAGACAGGGTAAGCCCTCCCATGGCCGCCGCTCGACCCAGGGCGGTAAGCGAGCGATGACCGACGGACCCTTTGCGGAAACGCGCGAGCAACTGGGCGGATTTTTCCTGGTCGAAGCTAAGGATCTCGACGAGGCTATTGATATCGCCGCGGGCATCCCGGCCGGGCGCTGGGGCACGGTTGAGATTCGACCAATCATAGAAGTCCCGAGCCTGCCGAAGACTTAGGACGGTATCGTTCCCGGAATTTGTGCATCACATCGTGCGGAACCATTCCCTCAACACCATCCCAGAATAGGCCGAGCGCAAGCACGCTCCGCTTCCCGGCCCAAGCCCACTGCCCTGACGCCTCTTAATGTTGTACCCGAATTCTGACCATTGCCCTTCTAGGTGATCGCAAATGCAGACTGCAGCTCACCCGGCGGTAGTGTCCCTCTTGGTCTGCCTTTCTAGCCAGATTGGCAACCGAAAACGCGCTTTATCGACGACGTAGGCGACTCAGCATTTTCCCAAGCTTTCAACGCCAGAGAGCGACCGAATTCTGCTACGGCAGCAGCAAGTGTCGCCCATTCTACTACGTTGTGCGTTTTCTCCAAGGATGAGCCGACCAACGCCTCCTTCTAACCCTCTATGAATCAATGAGTACCCAATGAAGCCCTGAAACTTCAGAACCCCAACCTACTGATTTTCGATCAGTTGCTCTCTCCTTCCTATAACTCCTTCATTTTCAGTATATGCTTTCGCAAGTTTGCAAGATTAATGGCTGAAAAGTGACCTACTTGGAAGGCAGCCTATGTATGTTAAGCCGTTTACTTACAGTGAGTTGGTGAGCCGTACAGGAATCGAACCTGCAACCTACTGATTAAGAGTCAGTCTGGTCTTCTTCCATAATTTACATCTTCTCCCCTCCTTTCCATACACTTACATCAATTCTGGGAATCTGCTTTCGCTCAAAAGCGGAACCTGTTTTCTTGCACATAGATAGGGGAGAAGAGGGTTTTGTTACGGTTTCATTACGTTTCGAGCCAACGAACGCGAACGCAGGCCACTCCGCCTGCTGCGGGGACCTCATCTTTCAACTCGCTTCAGTCCGTACTGCCCTCTATCGGTCTCACCAAACGCAAAGTCAAAAAGCTCGATGCCATTTGCCTGGTGCACGAGGAACGCAGAATCGGCAACCAGCAACTCGCCTACCATGCTCGTCCTTTCATCCTCTGTGGCCTTCCTCTGCGGCGACCGCCCGCGGACCAACTCACCCATACCCGGCGCAACGGCAGCTTCAGCCTGGATATCATCGGGCACCCTCGCTACGGGTTGCCCTTTGGCCAGGATCGCCTGATCCCCGTTTGGGTTGCGACCCTCGCCGTTCTCCAAAAGAGCCGTATGGTCCGTTTTGCCAGTCCCTCTCAGCTCCTCGACTATTTCGAACTACCCAAGAACGGATACCACTATAAGAGAATCGTTCAAGGCTTTCAACGCATCTTTGGCGCCACGATCTTCTTCGGCACGGAGGAGCAGCGCCAGAGAGCGGTCGTGTCCAATTCCGCCCGCTTTCACTTCTTCGACCACATGCAGCTCTGGTACAACCGCGAGCAACCAGTAGAATACCACCGCGAGGAATCCGACAACATTATCACGCTGAGCGAGGCCTTCCACAACGAAATCAACCGCCACAAGATTCCCGTCGAGCGCCGAGTGGTCGCGGCCCTGGCCAATGCTCCCGGCACGCTTGATCTATATGTCTGGCTCGTTTGGAGAAGTTGGAGTCTCCAACCAGGCCGGCAGGCTCGCGTACCGCTTTTCGGAAACGCGGGCTTAGGCCAGCAATTGGGATCGAAAGAGTACGGTCGACCGCGGAATTTCCGGCAGAAGCTCGCCCAATGGCTCCGAGAGGTTAAGGCGTGGTGGCCGGAATGCCCTGCGTCTGCCTCCCCGGATGGATTATTCCTGATCATTTCTTCAGCCAGAAGCTCACCGGCAATCGGCGCCGCGGGTAGCGTGTAAATCCGCAACTCGGGCCTCGGCAATGCCAATTCAGCCACAATTAACGCCGCGTCTGAGTACCCGGCAAACCCAGTGATCGAAACTCAATTGGCGAAGGCCGGCGTCAGGCTCCCTCAACTCTTCAACCCCGCTTTGAAGTTACACGCCCGGCGGACCTCGGGGGCCCATAAGGACAACATCGTTATGTACAGCTTCCGGGTGCCGTCATACGCCACCACCGCCCAAGATGACAGCGAGGACCGCATCAAAGGTTTGTCAACGATGCGTCGAAGTGTTTGCGTGCCATGGAGGGCAGCTTGCGAGTGCACAACCGCTCGGGACTTGAGGGAATTCTATCTACACAACGCCGTGAGGAGCCATTCGCCGATTACTTGTGGGAAGGGCTGTTATCACCGGCTATTGGTTGGGCCAATCCCAAAGAGTTCATTGCCACGCGGTTGGTCAGGAAGGACAAATAGCTTGCTAGCGGGCCGGATTGGACTTCTCCGCTAAGCGCCGATACTACGATAGGCACCCCCCTCCCACTCGTGTGGAAATAGAATGTTGTTCGTCGGCTCGTCACGTAAGGACAGCATCTCTTCGGCTGAGACTTGCTAGCTGTAAGAAAATCGGGTTCCGTGCCCAGTTGCCTGACCAGCACTGGCAAGACATAGCAAGACTCGCCGCAGGACCGGTCGGACCGAAGATGAAATCGTTGCCTCACATGGGCAGCAACGAGACTGTCTCTGCAATCACCTGCTTCGCTTCAGGACTGAAGGCGTTCGATGAAATGGTCAACCTCCGAACTGCGACTCTGGCAACCGGCACCCAGGCTAGCCTTCTCGCTCTAGTTCATCTGGTGGGCGCATCCAGTTCAGGCTTGCCCGAGGCGTTGGCATCTCGGCGCTCTGACAGTCCTGATTGACCAGAAAACGAACCGAGTACACAAAGAATTTCCAAAATTGCACAACATCGACATACTCTACAAAATCAGCAACTAGAACCTGCAACGCAACACTCAGAGAAGGCTCACAGAAATCCGTGGGCGTCAACGCCCCAGAAGGCATTTCCTCCGGGAGTGCCTTGACAGCTTCTGACAAGCCGATTCTATAGTGCTCAGGTAAGTAAGTGCAAAGGTCCTTTGGGCACCCATCCGGAACCCGGCCAGCGGCGAACATGCCCAAGAAAGTGCCGCACAACTGGCTACCACTCCATTCTTCGGCCATCTTCTCTAAGCGTATCCGCGCCAACTCCCACAGCCGCTGCTTGAGTAGTTGTTTCTTAGGTTCAGCGACTTCCCTGCCGGCGCACTGCCCACGCATAAAGTCGAGAAGCTCCGTCGCGTACACATACGGAACTTTCGCTCTTAGGGGAGCTCGGATTCGAGTCATGGAATGTTCACTTGTCACGGCTCGCTTCAACGCCGGCGACGCTCTCAGCCATCCGTCAGCGACGCATCCCAATATCAGGCGAGGCATGTATACCTTCATGTGGAACATAACTTCCCCGTAAGTAGGTGCATCCGTGTCTCTCACTTTGGGGAATCGGACCTCCCCGACGCGGGCGTCTCCCACCTCGCCGATGGGCGTATCGAAATGCCCTAACTCGTCGTGCAGGGAGAATCTAAGATGATCGTCAATCCACAACACGTTTTGGCGCATGTTCAAGTAGGGCGGCAGGTCAAGAATTGCCGCATCGCTGACACAGAGGCCAGCATCGCTGATTAGTTGGCGAAACGGGTTTGCCCCGTAGTTGGCCAGCCCGCGCAGAAACCTCAGCGCGGTGCTGGACCTCACTGCAGCCTTCTCATTCGCACTTGACGGCATTATCCTCGGCAATTCGGCCAGTTCAACGACGCTCGTAGCAAATCCATTGAGGACCCCCATTTCGTTGACCTGATTCTCTTTCGGTTTTGCCCCCTGTTTGCCTTCTTCCTCAATGTACTGTGGCTGATCATAATTGCCGGAAAACGCAAAATGATGAATGCGTGGATTTTCGCTGACGCTCACGTAACAGTCGCACAGTTTAGCGATGGAACCCCGTGTCATCTTAACGTCATGCATCCACTTCTCTTCGGTTGCATCGGGCCGGCGAGCACCCAAAAATATCACGTCATCGCCGAAGCGGAAAATTGGGACCTGTCTGCCGATATGCGCGATCCGAATCGCGGCCTCAGCCGTCCCCGGCGCATGACGAAGCATCCGGTCATTTCGACAATCAAGAAGACACCCGTATTTTTGCCTCGTTTCTTTGTCGAGGGACAGCGCCACTTCGTTCAGTAACTCCATAAGTTCGTAAGCACCGATGATCTGAACCTCTTTCGTCTCTCCTGGAAGACCCGAAAGCATGCGAATACTGCCCAACGCGAGTGCAAAGTCAGAGACCTCACTACTACGTGACCGTGGCCCCTCTTGATGAGCAAGGAGGTGTGCCCATCCGACATCCACAAACACGAACGCTCGGCCGTTCCAGTACTGTCCATTCGAACCACGTAGGGGCTTCAGGATCTCCGAGAGATATCTCATGTCTCTCCTAAAGCGATCCTTAAATGCGGTTGTCCATGCAAGCCCCCTAATTCGCCAGTTACAGTCGGTGGACGGCGCGAGATAATTCACAAATAAGATATAGCTCCGCCCAACGTTCGTTTTTCTGCCCAATTTCACCAGCCTTGACAGGCCTGCCCCAATTCCGAGAATGGCAGCAATCGTGCGTAAAGGAATCACCCCCTGAATCTGGAGCTTGCCCACCCGAACCGAAACTGGAATCGTGAGCATGCCATTGTGGGGTGTGAAGATGTATTTTGGCTTGTCATCAACCGAAGGGAGTTTGGCAAGAGCTCGGGCCAGCTCAAACTCCGTCCTAGGTAATTCAGCTCGCGCGAACTCATCGACCAACTCTTCGATCACTCTAATCATGCACTCACGCGCTTCGACGTTGATCGATTTCCACAGCTCAGAATCGCTGGCAATGGGTCTCCCAGCATGGTCATAGAGTAAAACGGGAGAGGCCGCTAACTTCCGACGAGCTCGCGCTTTGGCACGTGACGGATCGAAGATCATACAGAAATAATATGTCAGCGCTCAGTGTCAAAACAACTATGCTTCAATTCAAAGCAGTGCCGACGGGGTGGAGAGAAGCGATTGGTGTTGGGAAATCCCCTTCACACCATCTAAGGTGGACTGCGAATAATGAGAGCTTAATCTTGACTATTGCCGCATTTTAACCGAAGATCGGAGCCTTGGATATTGCTTTCTGGCACAACGCTATCTTATTGCAGTACACTGTTCGAGGAATCAGGATCCGACTATTTCCCTCTACTGGAATGGCGTCTGCCACAAAAAAGTCAACTTGCCGTCACCCCATGCTGACCGTGAGATTGAGTTCTTCTTCGCGATGATTTGGCCTCGCACAGGGAAAGAAGGACGCATCAGGCAAGATGCGTTCGTAGGAAATCCGGGATTTGGGCTTGGCCGCAGAATTCGAACGCTAGCGAAAGGCGGCTTTGCCTATTACCGTGCTCTAGTATTGGCCTAGATGGGACCTTGCCTAATCGGTTTTCCCTGAACCAAGATCAAACCTCAAGCTACGAGCCTGCCACTTCTTCAAAGCCGGTCAACGTCTCCGGTTTTGGCCTATGACCTCCTCCGCGATTGCTTAATCAGCTCTTCTCCCACGTCATCGATGTCCTGGCCTACACGCTCCCGGAGATCCCGCCACGTCAACCACGCTGTGATGCCCAGCCCTGCTACCATAACAACAACTGGCCAAAGCCAACCCCTTGCTTGTATCTCGTAGGCGATATTGGACACAGCATAGGCCAAAGAACCCAGCCCAACAATAAAGTAGAACGGCGACTGTAGCCTTGGCGCCAGAAACACGACGCCGACTGAGGCAATCAGCAGAACAGGAGCCCACGGCGTCAAATTCTCGACTAAGAACGGAGGCCTGTTCTCGAACCAGATGCCTCGGTCCAGAATTCCGATCCCTGTGAGAAAGACCACCGGCGCAAGCCGAGCCAGCACGAGGTATGCCGTTGCTCCCTCGACTCGGAAACGGTTTCGCAAGTATATTGATGAGCCAAGATAGACAACGCCCAGCAGGATCTCGAGTAGGGCGGTTCCCAGAAGAGGATACTTCCACTCCCAGGTGTTCGGGCCTCTCAGAGCGATGGCTTGGCTGGCAAGAATCGCCACAACCATAGCGATGGCGAAAAGAGGCCTTGATTGGCCCGTTGGTTCCGGTCTCTTCGCAACAACGATGCCTGCCAGGCCCAGAATTCCTGCCGCGAAAAGTATCCAGAGCCCACCATATCCGAGCCCGTCACCGAAGAGGTAAACTAAACCCCTGACGTCCAGGACGGTTATATACAGCAACACGAAGTGTATGCCCGCGATGGTAGCGCTAGTCAAAGTGCGTGACTTGATCGCCACGTATATATCCCAGGCGAGCGCCACCAGGAGCGCCAAGGTAATCTCGGGGATCGGCACGTTGGTGGGCAACTGCTGTTTAGGATCTCCCAAGGCCACCAACTTTCGCAACGAAGCGAGTCCACCAAACCTATTACTTGAATCCGGCGCATTTGTCGGTTGGGTAGCTATACCCCAAGTCGACTTCGTGCGTGTTTGATGAATCTGAAGTCGTTCCGCGATAACCTAACCTTTGGTGAGGTAATCGCGGAATGCGCCATTCACCTAGAAATCTGCGAATCGCCTGTGATCATCGTGGTTTGACGCACTTTGGCGGTGTGTGCTTCTTTCATGAGTTTCTTCAGGTGCTGCAACTACGGCATTTCTTGGCTCAAAACCTGACCTATCCCCGGCGCAACCGACGCTACAGCCTCTCCCAGATGGTCCTCGCTCTGGTCTACCCTATCGTGTTAGGTCTGGACCGCATCCAGACCGCGTCTTTCCTGCGTTCCAACGGCACCTTCCAATATCTGACGGGCCTGCCGTGTTTCCCCGACCCACAAACCTTGCGTCGCTTCTTACTCGAAGCTCCTGACTCGTTCCGGGAGCAAATGCACCGCGTGAATGACCGACTGCTGCAGAATTTCATCCATCTCCCAAACCACCGATCTCGTTTGATCTTGGATCTCGACAGCAGTGTGGTCACGGTGTTTGGACGTCAGGAGAATGCGGCCGTCGGTTACAATCCCCGTTATCGTGGCAAGCGCTCTTATAACCCCGTGCTTTGCATTGAGGCCAACTCTTCCTACCTATGGGATAGCGAACTCCGCGCCGGCAACGCGGGCACCTGGGAGGGCAGCGTCGAATTGATGGCCTCCTGCTTCCTGAACGTACCGCCGGGTATCCGCGAGCTTCGAGTTCGCGCCGATGCCGGCTTTGGTTTTGATCCGGTCTTGGAAATCCTCGAAGCCAGACCTTCGCAATACTCCGTCGTGGCACGCCTGACGCAGGCCTTCAAGCGAGTGCTCCCGGGCTTGCGTTATGAATCCGTCAACCGCCAGTGGGAAATGGCCGACTTCGAGCATCGTCCGCATGGCTGGCCGCAGGCCCGTCGTTTCGTCGTGGCGCGACGATTCATTCCCGAAGACGAATCGCAAACTACGCTCTTCGCTCTGGGGCGCTACGTCTATCGCGCCTGGGTAACCAATATGGACCTCACGCCGGTCGGCGTCTGGCTCTTCTACGACGGCCGCGCCGGGATGGAACCGCGCATCTGCGAACTGCGCGAAGACTTTGCCCTCCGCGAGATTCCCACCGCCGCGTTTGCAGCTAATGCGCTCTACCTGGAAATCATTCGGCTTGCCTACAATCTGGTCACAGCGTTCCAACGGAACTGCTTGGAAGAATCTTGGCACAATCTGACACTCCAAAAGCTGCGCTACAAACTTTTCTTGCTCCCCGGTGAGCTGACTCGCCCCCAGAACCGCCCGATCCTTCGCCTCAGAGAATCCCCGATCTTACGAGACCTCGCGCACAAAACACTCGAAAAGACCCATCGACTGAAACCGCTCTACTCCTGATCATCGTTTTCACGCCGGATTCAGGTATTAGCGAGTTCGTATACTGCCACCCCAACGGCAAACGGCAATGATATGAGGCCTACAACCATGGCTGCGAAGGCGAAGCGATAGCTGCCCTTTCTTGTGAAGAACAGCCATAGCCAGTTGGTCAGCAGAACAGGAAGTAGTCCTATGGCCACGCGAAAGAACGAAGAGTTTTCGACTATCCCCAAGTGACTGACTAGTTTCAAATAGTAAAGGATGAGCCACATCGCGGCTCCCGCCAGAAACAGCCAGCTGCCAAGATAGAGCGCCAACACTGACCGATGAACTAGGCGCGATTCGCTGACAGCCTTCAGACCCGACCGCGTCAGTGGCTGGTATGCCCGGCGAAGTCGTACGTATTCGCTCTCGGTGATCAGAGACTTCGTGTACCACTCCTCGATTTGTCCGACATGATCTTTGGCAGGGCTTTCGATCAAGTTGTTGTAATAGCTCGGGCGGACCAACACTGGCTTCCCTTGGCGATAGCGCTTGAGGTCTTCGCACATCTCGTGAACAGAGCTGTACCGATCACGGTTCTTCTTCTCAAGTGCCTTAAGGCAAATACGCTGGAGCTGTTCGGGCACCTTCTCCTCCCTGAGAATGGGCAGATCCGGCGCTTCGTGAAGCTGTGCTGCTCGGATATCGTGGAGGTTGTCGGCCGCGAACGGTGGCTCGCCCGTCAATAGTTCGTAGAGAATGGTGCCGAGAGCGTAGACATCGGTTCCTGGTCCAGGTTCCTCCCCTCGAACCTGCTCCGGTGCCATATAAAGCACTGTCCCCACTGCTCCCATCGAGCTGCGCCTGGAGGGATGGGTATCGTCGTCCAGGAGCCGACTTGATCCGAAGTCAAGAACCTTCGGCCTCTGATCGGGCAGAATGAGGATGTTGCTGGGCTTGAGGTCGCCGTGGACGACTCCCTGGCGATGGGCGTACTCGATCGCATCGCAAACCGCCTCAAAAAGTCGTGCCTTTGTATGCCAATCGGCGCCCTCGAGCGCTTGGGTGATGGGCTGCCCATCCACCCACTCCATGATGAAAAAGGGCGGGCTCGCTTCCGCAGAAACCTCCAGAACAGAGACGACGCCTTCGTGGTTTAATCGCCCCGTGACCTCAGCTTCCTGCACGAGCGACTCCCTGTCAGCTGCACGCTTGTTGTCTGCGACCGTTTTCAACGCGACCGAGCGATCATCGGCGAGGCGTTTGGCCCGATAGACAATACCAAAGTCACTTTGACTTATCAGTTCTTCGATCGCGTAGCCGAGAGACTTCACTCCCTGCACTAGCTTCGGATCAAAACCCCTTCTCTCGGCTTCGCGCAACGCCAAGCTCGCCTCCAGAAACTGCATGGTGCTCTGGAATTCGCGGTGGTAGAGCGCGGCCCATGCTCGGTTCGGGTTGTTCTGGTCGCGCCAATCGACTGCCAGCTGCAGCTCCGGGTCCCGCCAGAGGCTAGCCTTGTCTACAGCCGCCGTGTCGGCCAGGCGATTAAACATCTGAACAGACCGTGCTTCCTCATCCGTCCACACAACCAGCCGCTGCCAGACCCGCATCAGGCTTTCATGTGAGATGTCAATCACCGTATCCGCTTCACACGTTTCCCCGGCTGGCGGCATGAGAAAGGAGCGACTCGGTTTGCGAAACACCCCCATGACCTCCGCGACTTCTTCTTCGGTTGCTTCGGTGAGGTCAAGCAATACGCGCATAGTCGTGGGACGCCGAACTCCATGCGGGTCCGTCGCTTTGTTCGTGAGGGCTTTGAAGAGCTTCTCGCAGATCTTCTTCTGCCGCGCGGAGTGCAGTTCGGAATACGCTTTTTCGGCATGCTGATCCAGCGCAGAGGCTATGCCGCCGATGGCCTCGTAGTGCGAGAGGTCCAACGAGCCCTCGGCGCCACACTCATTTTCCCAGTAGGCCCAGGTGCGATTTAGCGCGTGCTGAAGAATGGACAGTTGATCGGGATCGTCGCCTACGTCGTTGACCAGGCGTGTCAGCAGCACCGGCGCGATT
>Ga0187858_10006186_pt1 | contig 10771 bp, 18 predicted proteins | sample June2016WEW_8_15_FD_133015 | JGI IMG/M metagenome (GOLD analysis project Ga0187858, IMG submission 133015) | Peatland microbial communities from SPRUCE experiment site at the Marcell Experimental Forest, Minnesota, USA - June2016WEW_8_150 | ecosystem: Environmental > Terrestrial > Soil >...
CTAAAGACACAAAGACGGCTTAAATCGAATCGTGGAGCAATTGCGGAGGGGATTTGAGGACGGATCGGAGAGCGGTTTTGTTGCGGAGACAGGATTTGTGGACACCCTGCTTGGAGATTCCGAGATGCTTGCCGAATTGAGCAAGACTGAGAAACGTTTCTGCCTCTGCTTCCATGACAGCAGGGGCGGGGCGTCAACTGGCGACATAAAACCATTGCCGGATAGCTGATTTTCAAGTAGAAGCCTAGTGGAGGACGTTTTGCGATTTGATAGGAGAATCCCATGAATAAAGGATTGATTATCACCACCACAGTATTTTTCGTAATGTGTAGCCTGCTCACTGCTGAACAGCCTTCATATCGAGATGGAGCTTCAAAATGCGATCAAGAGGTGCGGGACAATCTTGCGAAATTGTCCGAGGAATACGCCCATGAGCTTTCTGTCCTCATGGACACGTTTCGGGTCAGAGGCGATTTGGACGGAACATTGGCTATCAGGAAGGAGAAGGAACGCTTTGACTCAGAGAAGACTCTCGGGGAGAAGAATCTCGTGGAAATCCCGAGTCAGTTGAAAGAGCTTCAGCAGAAATATCTGGCCGCTCCCCAGAAAGCCACTGAACAGATTGCCAAGAGCAACGTCGTCGCACTTGAGGATCTAAAAAGAAAACTGACGATTGACGGCAAACTCGATGAAGCAGTTTTGGCACAGGGCGAAATTGACAAGATTCTAAAAACATACGGTATCGTGAATCCAACGAAGGGGAGCCAGCTTCAGAGCCAAGACCTGCCGAAATATATCGCCATGAGTAGAGACGTGAAGATTCCTACAATGGTTGACGGACAACAGGTCGGCCTTGCCGGTCTATACAAAGGGAACGCATACAAACTGGTAAAGGTAGATGGGGCTCAGGTGACAATTCGTGTAGCCAATTCTGATGTTGTTGTTCCAGTAGAAGATACAGACTTATTGCAAAGAATCGAGCGGAAACAAAAGGGGCCTAGTGAAGAAGCGTTGGAAGAGAAAGGAAATAATGATGTAATAACGGCACTTCTTGGAACTTGGCGACAGAAACGGGTTGGCAACCAAAAGGGAGACTTTCTATTTATCTTTTCCAGCGATGGGACAATGGTCAGTATACATATTGCTGATGATCGGGAACAACGTACTACCAGATGGGCAGTTGAAGGAAATACAGTGATCTTTCATTGGCCGGGCGATGGCTGGGATGAGTTTTTATTGCCAATTGACCCGAAGGAGACGGTGGATGTAAATGACTTGGGCCAGCACTATACATACTGGAAAGTGACTTCGCCCTAAAGAAGTCTTTGATATTAGATGCTCGGTTTATGCAGAGCGGGGCGTCAAGCGTCAACCAGAATTGACGGTCTAACAGGGACTTCCCACCCCGTGCGTAAACTCTGCAAGCGGGCTTTCGCTTAATAGATTTCCTGCCGGGGGACGCCACTCAAGGCTTCGGAAGTCGGGCTGAATCCGAAGAACCTCCGGCTCCATAACGATTACCCGCGCCCACTCCATACCCTCCGGCGCGATAGACGCCCCCCGCCATGCCAACGGCGTCGCCTGCTCTGCCCTTTCTCATTCGGGCGGGCAGGCCCGCCCATCTCCGCAGGGTCGGGGCGACCGGGAATGCCCCCTCTGGGGGCTCCGTTGCCCTGCCTGACATCTAATGATGCCCGCCCCTGAAATACCCGCCAATTGGCACTCATTCTATAGCCGTAAGTATCACTCTCTGTGCTGGTTGCGTATCTTCGACCAGTGGACATTGCCATTCAGACCTGCTTATAATGGATACCATCAAACCGGAGGTCACAATGGCAAAGAAACCCACCAAATCAAAGCACCGCAAGCCGTCCAAATCGTCCAAAAAACCGTCCCAAAAACCCACCAAGGCGTCCCAGCGCGTTCCGAGGCGCCCCCAGTCCGCCAAGACCAAGCCGAAGGCTCCCAAGGCGGCTCCGAGGTTCAACAGCCCGTTCCCCCGCGACCCGCGGAATAGTTTTCGGGAGGGCAGCTCCTACGCCGTCACCTTTGACGTTCTCGCCCATGCAGGCGAGGAAGGCATGACCCGCGAGGCGCTGGTGGCCGCCGTCGCCAAGGCGACCCACAAGGATTTGAAGCACGCCGGTTACGATGTCGCCGTCCTCTTGAGCGCGAAGGAGGACGGATCGCGCCATCAGAGTTGCAAGCCGGGGTTCTGGGTGGAGCGGATCAATGATCATTGCAGGTTGCGGACGAAATGAACTCAAGCGTCAACCGCTTCGGCGACGGGATCTCCAAGCCGCCGCCCGAGGCGGTTGACAAAACTCGAATTCTCGTCGCCATGGTTATGCTCCGACGCCCCTCAATCAAGTTCGAGTTCCTTCCGGGCGGCAGCATCCACTTTCGCCTGCCACTCGACAACTCGGCAATGTCGTCCTCCAATTTAGAGCAGGCGAGGCTGATGCGAACGAGATGGTTCGCCGATGCCGTCGGCGAGTATTTAGTGCGGACGAACCTCGAAAAGTTGGACACTTTCGTTCGTCGGGCTGAGTTTCCCGACCTCGCTGGGCTACAGCGGCACACAGGGTTCGGACTTTGGATCAACCCCGACTCGCTGCAATTCCTGTTTCACTGCTCTTTGCTCAACAGGTTGTTCAACGAACATCTCAAATGGGAGCTTCGAGGCGTCGAGACATGATACTAAAAGTGCCCACATTTATCGGTCTGAGGCAAGGTGTGCCCGAACTTTCCGGCGGGCAAATTTCATCCAGTACGCCGATTCCTCCGGAAAACAGCAATCCCCGAGCGACAGCCTCGATGGGCAGGTTCGGTCTATGGGGCCCGGAATGCCTCGGGAAAGTGAAAGGAAAATGGAGACGAAATGAACCAATACAAGATTGATTACACCATCAGAAACGGCGGCGTGCAGCGCCAAGAAATCATCAGCGCCCGCTCGGATTATGAGGCGCGTCGAACCTTGGAGAGCCGTTACCGCCAAGGCGAGATTCACATTGTCTGCGTAACCAAGGTCGCTTGATCCAACCGCGGGAAGGGGGACAACCATGACCAAAAAGAGAGCGGCCCTCTATCTTAGGATCAGCACCAATTCGCAAAACACTGACAATCAGTTGCTCGAACTGCGTCGCTATTGTGACCGGATGGATTGGAGAATCGTCCAAACGTATGCGGACAAAGGCATTTCCGGCGCAACTCGGGAGCGTCCGGCGCTGGATGATATGCTCGTGGATGCCGCTGCCAAGAAATTCGATGTCCTCCTCGTCTGGAAAATCGACCGCCTTGCCCGCTCCACTTCCCACTTGCTGGAGATTTTGACCCACCTGCGAACGGCAGAGGTCGGGTTCTGTTCGATGACGGAGTCGATTGATACCGTCAGCCCGCAGGGTCGGATGTTGCTCACGTTTCTTTCGGCGATTGCGGAGTTTGAAAGGGAGTTGATTCGGGAGCGCATCAAGGCTGGGCTGAACCGGACTCGGAGCGAAGGGACGAAATTGGGACGCCCGCGAATCGGATTCGACATCGCCAAGGCGCTGCGCTTGCGCCAGACGGGCTCTGGCTACAAGCAGATCGCCCGCGAACTTGGCGTCCCTCGGACGACCCTGTATCGGGGGATGCAGGCTATTCCAAAATCCCCACTTCCCAAGCAAGGCTGACAGGGTATGCCAGAAACCCTATTCCGCCCCCTATCCCGAAATCATTTGATTTTGGAACTACCGAGTCAGTCAGACCCCTTCTCAGAAGCCCCTCCCGAAACCCAAAGGTTTTGAGCAGCCATAGCACCACCATGACCGTAACCGAAGTCAACCAGCTTGCTAAGCGAGTCGTTGACGAATACCGCTTTGACATCGCCGTCAGATTTCTCCAAAGCCCGACAACTCCAATAGGGCAAGCGGTCTGGATTCTTTACAAAATCTCAAAACTCTGCCAGACAGATCAGGCTAGTGTCGTTTCGCATTTGATCAGCGAATTCGTTCCGGAGGCAACAAGCCCAAATGCTGTAAGAAGTCTGCGCCGGTATGAATTCCAGATGTACCGGCGGCTTGGACTGCGGCATGGGGTTGAGAAGTGCCTCCGCCGCTACATCTCCCTGTCATCAGAAGGGCGGGAGTTGTTGAAATCCCTCGGACGAAACGGACGGCTCTTGGACGGATGAGCATGGAACCAATCAAATCCAAGGAGCCGCTCCGGATTTCCGCGAAGCAACTCGGTCAGGTCGAGTTGACCGATTTCTGCGAGCGGTGTTTTTGGGTCAAGATGCGTTGCGGCGGAAAGCCTCCCTTCCAAACTCCCGTCCCCGGCATTTTCTCCAGTCTCGACGCCATGACCAAGCGGGTCACGAGGAGCCACTTTGAAAAGCACGGTCATGTCCCCCGCTGGCTCGATGGGTTTGGCGAACTGGGAGAGCCAGTCCCGATTCCGCATCATACGAGATTTTGCGTCGTTGATCCGCCGACCGCAATAAAACTGACCGGAGTGCCGGACGAGATTTTCAAACAGGCGGACGGCACGTTGTTCATCGCCGACAACAAAACCGCCAAGTGGAATGACAACCAGCAACGGATTCTACCAATGTACCGGATCCAGTTAAATGCGTATGGCTACATCGCCGAGCGCATCGGCATGGGAACCGTTCGCGGGCTCGGTTTGGTTTACCACCAACCCCAAACCGAAGTGGATGTCAGCAACATCGACTCGATTGCAATGGCTGACGGTTTCTCAATCCGGTTCTCCGCCAAGTTGGTTCCTGTGCGGCTGGACATGGAGAGCATCCCGCGCCTGCTTCAACGGGTTCGCTCTCTCGCCGATTTGCCAGTTGTGCCTGACGGCAGGGCGAACTGTAAAGACTGCGCATTGCTGAACAAACTGGTGGAAGTCATCGCCCAATGAACCGACTCACCAGATGCCCCCACTGCGGTCGCCGACTGGCAGCGAAGCCCAAGCCGCCCAACCCGGAGCGGGAGCGGTTGAAGGACGAGTTATATCGGCTGTCATCCGAAGCGAGGTATCTTGATTTTGAAACTGGGCGGGCGTTCGAGCAGGAACAAAATCATCGGCTCGCACTGTTGGCAATTTTCAAAACGTCCCGCAAGTTGGAGAATGAGCAGCGGCGGTTACGAGCAAAAATTGCGAAGGTGGAGAAGGAACTGCGGGGCGTTAAGTGACTGTCAACACTGCCCCGGACTGGATGCCAGACCGTCCCAAACCGAGTAACGGTTTTCCCGCCTTTTTTTTGCCCCATTTTCGGTAGGGGCAACAACGTGTAGGTATTCGGTTGCCCGTTGCGGCGGTCAGCAATTCATTTTCGTCGTTTTTGAACCTGCTTACCGAACCGCTCCTGAAACAGCTTTTGGAATTGCCCCTTCCACGAGTTCGGAGGCGACAGGCAGATGTTGTCCTCTCGGACAAACGCACAGACCCCCGGAAGAGAATGCTTTGCACAAGTGTTTGGATTGGTTTGACGACAGCCATGCGTTTGCATCTCGCTGTCGAGCGGATGGAGCGGGGCGTGAAAGGCGTTGGGTCGGACGCTCATTGGTTCAAATGCTTCTTCTGTATTGCCTGTCGGCGTGACCTGTGTTGCGCCATGCTAACACCGCCGCTGCTACTAGCAAGCCGTTTGGTGGTTCGGGCCGGGGCGGTTCGAGGCTAACCCTTTTGGGGCGATCTGGATTCTGGAGGGGTTTCCCCAGCGCCGATGCGGGGGTAGGTGTAAAATTGATTATACGGTTTGCCCCCTGTGGCTATTTCAGTTCCTTGCAAATCAGAGCCAAAATGTTGACCGCCATGCTTGCTTCCTCACGCTGAATGTTTCGCCCAGATTGACGGAGAAAACGAGCAGCGGCGGCGGCGCAGGATGGCGGCGGTCGAGCGCCAGTTGCGGGGCGGGGCGGGCGGGTCAGGGTCGGTGCAGTCGGGTTGATTTACTACGAGCCGATGACCGTCGCGTTCAAGATGAGATCACTTCATAATGGTGTAATCGGTAATGATCGCTTTTGAACTCTGAACCTGAGAATGGATCAGCCCCATGTTAAAATTGTTCACAGTCAAACGATGCCCTACGGGAATGATTTCATAGATCGTTCGAGTGTTGCTGTCGATCTCCGTTCCGCTTGGCGCAAAATGATGGCAGGTGATTTCAATGTCCTTGATGTCAGATGCGGATGTGTTTTCGATTACAAAGTTTGCCGTCATGGTTAATCCCGATTCATCTTTAGTCCACGACCAATTGGTGATTTTAACCTTGTTATCCTCTGCGACTGCCCGTTCAAGTGCTTCCTGCAATTGTTCGGTTGCTGCCTCAAGAAGCGGGCGCGGTGCTAACATTGGAAGGTCAATTTCTTGCCGTAATGCTGTTTCAAATTGTCGCAGCGCCGTTTGGATTATGGGGCGTATCGGTCGTGCTACTCTTGACTCCACATCGTGTGCTACTGCCTCAATAGTTCCGGTCGCAGCCACCACCTTGAGCCGATCTTGTTGTTCCTCTTCTTCAGCGCGTTTGGCTTCTGCTGCCCGCGCCTCGGCATCCAGTTGTGCCTTTGCTGCCCTTTCCTTGTCTTCAGCGAGCTTAGCCTCTTGAGCTGCTCTTGCTTCTTCCGCTTGTTTTGCTCTCTCTGCATCGGCTTGGGCTGCTTCGGCCCTGTGTCCCTCGACTAGGGCTGCGAAGGCTTTGGCTTCCTCGACTTGGGCCGTTTGCTGATCCTTCCAGTGCTTCTGAGCGAAGTAGCCAACACTGACTATCAGGGCACCTATGACCAATCCGATGAGGGCTTTTTGGAGCCAGCGGTATGCTCCAATAGTTTTGTCCACTGGCAAAGAAGGCATGGCAACGTCGTCCAAAGATTTGGACTTGTAGGGCACCTCAATCGTTGCCCCGCATTTCGGGCAGTCAACGAGTTGCCCAGCCCCAGCCTCGTCGATCACGATGCTCTGCCCGCAAGAGCCGCATGTAAAAGTGATGTCCATGCTCACTTCGCTTGCTGAAAAAAAGATTCTAGGCCCATGACATGCCGGAGCAAGCAGGAAAACGATTGCGGGACGAACCGGAGCAGCGGCGGTTCAGAAGCGGTTGCAGGGCATCAAGTGACTGTCAATAAACCGGTTTCGGGCTCGTGTTAGGCTGCATGATATCCGCAAGGTCGTTTTCATTTTTTGTTCAGCCATGCTTTTGATAAGATTCGGCTCGCAATGACCGAATCAGAAAGCGGGAGAAAGAAATACAGCGTTGCGGTGGCGGCGGGCGTTACCGTCTTCTTCCTTACGACGTACCTGATTCCGTGGTTGCGCGAAAACATGCTTCTCCCGTGCGTTCGGGGAATCCGCGACTTCTTCGTCATGCTCGGTCGTCATTTGAAATCGAGCGCAACGATACCTTGGTGGTCGCTGTGGATTCTGATTGCTCTTTCCGCCACCATTGTTTTGCGGATTATCAATAGTATTCGGCGTGGGAAATCCATGGAGTCAAGAAAGCTCGACTGGCGCATGTTCAGGGAATTCATCTACGGGGGAATTAGGTGGACTTGGGGTTACAGTTTCTCCGGCGATATCATACAGCTTGCTCCATTGTGCCCTGTTTGCTCCTATCAATTCGACTTGAGACATGACGCCGTTCCCGATGATCGTCTCCTATATGGACTTCGCGATGTGACGAGGTTCTGGTGCGACAATTGTAAGGAAGAAAAAGCCGTTCTTGACGGAGATTACAAGCGGGTCGAATTGAGAGTTAAGAAGGAAATCCATCGGCTTTACAATTCAGGTGAATGGGAAACAATCGTTCGCCGACAGATAGCTGAACGATCTGAAAACCAATCGGCAGAACGCTAGTTGCGGGACGGGGCCGGGTCAGGCGGAAAATTCGTTGCGGCAGAAGACCCCCGGGAGCTATCGCTATGCACCGGGAAATTCTTGCGGCAACGCTACCGGCACCTTGAACTTGACTCGGCTGACTGACGTGTTCGTCGAGGAGACTTCGCTGCCGATGGAGGCGATATGAACAATGCCGACTTTGCCGCCACCCATTGCTTCGTTGCTGACGGTCAAGGCAATGTCAAACTCAATCATATCGGTTGTCTGATACACATTCCCAAACACAGCGGTTCTGGTCTTGTTGCCCGGATCCATTACCGGCGGGTTGACTCTACCGCCATCCTTTGCGGCTTTGGCTTGGTCATCGGCTTTTTTGACTCCCTTGATGATTTGCATGAGTGTATCACTAATGAATTCTTCGAGATTCATGGATAAATACTGCTCGCAGGGCGTTACAGTGTCAAGAAACTGGTGCGGGATACTCAGCTCGGGGCCTCCTCGCCGAACAACAACGGGCGCTCATGCGGGAGCGGCTCGAAATCGAGGGGCGGTTGGGTGGATCAGGAACGCTAGTTAAATGTCCACGTTGCGGGCGCAAATCGTGACGAACCGCATCAGGCAGGGGCGTTCGCCCTCCAGTCCAATAAAAGACTGCCCGTCAGAACAAAATGAAAAATCTGCTGTAGGGCATGATTATTGGGGGCGGTTTGGTGTAAATACAGATATGAATAGTGAAACTATATATTGGATTTCGCTCGTAACGGCTGGTTGTTTGTCGCTTGCGGCTCTGCAAGAGCTTTCGCCGAGACCGCATGTTGAACGGCCATCCTACGACACGTCCCTCTTGGTTACGCAGCCCGTACCAGTTCTGTCTGGAATCTCAGCCGATTTGGGACAAGAAGTCGGTCTGTGCGCGGTCGTCAGGTAAGTGGCGGTTGAAGAACGATGCCGGACGGAGTGGGGCCTCCAACTGAGCGGCGGACATTGGTTCGCGGGGGAACCACGCGACTTGGAAGCGTTTGTAGTAGGTCGGGTCGAACTGGTTTCGTTGAAGACGGGCGACCGGCTCCCGCAAGATGTTTTCGATTTCCAACGCCGCTTCGTCCGAGCGCGTCCGGTCGTAGCACTGCGAGATTCCGCCCATCAGCAAGTCAACGAGATGCAAACACGGTACGGCTCGCGGATGAGACACCTCCTTGTCGAGATGCTTGTTGACCATCTCTATTTTCCGGCACCGAAAGGTTATGTTCGCTTCTCGGAGGTTGATTTTGGTAATGGGGCGCTGCGGAAAGGCATCATCCACAGCAATAGCTCGCTTTTCGGAGAAGGCTTGCACGACTTCTACCGCGGGTTCGTCTGCGTAGAACCAGCGCAGTGCGCTAAAGGTAGCAACCTCGAAAAACCGGTTGTAAATGTTGCGGTTAATTGTCGTCTTGTCATCGCCAAAAACTGACCGGTCGAGGCGATCCAAGGCGATGCCAAGGAGGTAAAAACGTGCGCAGTCCCACAATGAGCCAGTGGCGGCGTTCGCCCAAAGCGCGGCAAGCTTTGTTGTCCGGCTCCGATGCGAGGCGCGATCTAGTTCGACGAAATGAACGGGCTTGGTGCTGCCGGATGTTCGCCGAGTTTCGGCAAGAAAGCGAATTAGGTGGTCGGCTTTCTGGGTCTCGACGACGAGGATGCCGTGATAGAGCCATTTCTTCCGAATCTCTCGCTCGTCGTGAAACAATGCAACCCGTTTAGCGGTTGTCGCACTACTCAGTTGGAATGATTCTGAATTAATGGCTATCAAAATCGTTATGCACTGCCCTTGTAACAACAGCGACGTATAAGGATGACAGCTATTGCCGTGTTCGGCCAAGGTCAGGTCGGTCGCAAAAATGCAAAGATCTTCTTGCCGACCGACACAATTGACTGAAGCCCGATGGCATTTATAATCGACCAATATCCACGCAGTCGAACCCACGCAGCTTTGACGCGCTGCTCATGGCTCAAAGCCTCGTTGTATTCGATCTCCAGATCCGCGAAGATTTCGTTGAAGACGTGCTCCATCGTTTTTTTGCTGTAGAACCATGACAGGATTAAACGCAGGCGCGAGCCCGGGGGGCGAACAACACGACGGGACAGTAGGGATGCAATGATATTACGAAGGGTCGCCCACGAAGACGGCGCTGGACGCGAAGACGCGGCCTGCGTCTTGGGAGAGTGGTGCCTGACCAAATTATCATAATTAAAGCTAAGCTGGAGAGTGGGCGTTAAGCTGCGCAAGAGCCTGCCCATGTCGCTCGGAGTGATTTTGTCTTCTAAATCCCGTAACAGTTCGTCCCGGTATTTTTCCGGCATGGCGTTTACATAATCTACGAGGTCTTGAAACTTTCCCTCATCGTCTCGATTGGGGATTTGGGGAAGCCCCTCCAGACGCATTTCGCGCCGTAGTTCTTTGAAATCGGCAGGATCGCTCATGCCACGCTTAGTCCCCTTACCCACGCATTCTTCATCAACGTCCAAACCCGAAGAACCCTTACACCTTGGCCTGTAATTGAATAGAGTCGCCTCGCCGGGCCGGGTTCGTTCCCTCCCAGCTTCTCAAGATCGGATTCGACCAGCCCTTTGTCCTCCATCCGCCCAAGCGTTACGTAAATCGTCCCGCGTTTCAGCTCGCCGCCCGATTCCTTCACCAATTCCAACCCATATGCCGTGCCGCTATTTTCAAGCATCTTCAGGATCAAAAACTCCTTCGCCGACAAAGTCGGCACTTCGTCGAGGTTTTTCGCGCTCATCGAATATAAGTCTTACTCATTGTAAGACTGGTGTCAAGCAGCATTCGCCGTTCTTTTTACAAGGTCGCCCGCCCCCGGGCTGCCGGAGCAGCGGCTGCTGAGGGATGCGATTCTGAACTGCCGTCCATCTTGCTTGTCGCACACCCCCATCTCTGATATTCTCCGTCCGC
>Ga0187858_10006187_pt1 | contig 10771 bp, 6 predicted proteins | sample June2016WEW_8_15_FD_133015 | JGI IMG/M metagenome (GOLD analysis project Ga0187858, IMG submission 133015) | Peatland microbial communities from SPRUCE experiment site at the Marcell Experimental Forest, Minnesota, USA - June2016WEW_8_150 | ecosystem: Environmental > Terrestrial > Soil >...
ACTCGATGAACCACTTGTGCTCGTCGGAGGTATGGTTCAGGACTTGGTCCATAATGACGCGGATGTTGCGCTGATGCGCTTCGCGCAGGAGGCGGTCGAAGTCGCCCATAGTCCCGTACTGGGGATCGATGGCCTCATAGTCGGAAATGTCGTATCCGAAATCGACCTGCGGCGAAGGGTAGACCGGGCTCAGCCAGATCGCATTCACGCCCAGCGACTTCACGTAGTCGAGGCGCTGCGCGATACCTTTCAGATTTCCGATGCCCGAGCCATCGCTATCCTGGAAGCTGCGCGGATAGATTTCGTAGATCAAGGCGTGTTTCCACCACGGCTCCGCGCTCTCTGCGGCGAAACAGGCGACGGCGGAAAACAGCAGGACGAAAATCGATCTCTTCATAAGGATCAGTTGACCACATCTCGCGTGGCGCAGGCTTCAGCGCGAACGGACCGGGGCGGTCCGTCACCAATGTCGGGAACCTTGCGCCGCTTCGTGGCGCAGGCACTCCTGCCTGCCGCGCCGGCACTCTTGCCGGCGCAGGCGAGCTTTGCTCGCCTAACTTCCCGCGTGGGTTTCTGGAGAGCCTGCAGCGGGACTTCAGTCCCCCTGGTGTTTCTACATTTTCCCAAAGTGCCTTGGTGGCACGGTTATACAAGAAGGTGGGGCAGGCGCTTTCGCCTGCCAACAGCGAACTTCAGTTCCCTGCAAGCGGGTGTTCAGTCCCGCCAGATCGACAACTTCCAGCGTGAATCTCGGAGCGGACTGGACTGGAGGACCCCGCCGCAGGGCTGCGATCCGAATTCGGCACATGTAAACCGTTAGTTGACACAGGAAATGCGTGCGCATCTTGCAACTGCTGGAAGTAGCGGGGCAGCCCGAGAACATGAATATCGCAGGATTCCGTTTCCACGGCTTGCAAGGCAAACCGCAGCGCTGGTCGGTGAGGGTGACGGGCAACTGCCGGATCACCTTCGGTTGGTCGGGCGAAAACGCGTTGGACGTCGATTTTGAAGACTACCATTAGGGAGAAGCCATGCAGAGAAAGAACGCACTGCCGCCCGTCCATCCGGGCGAGATCATCAAGGAAGACGTCCTTCCGTCCACCGGCCTGTCCGTAACTGCGGCCGCGAAATCCTTGGGCGTGTCGCGCCAGATGCTGCACGACATCCTGGCAGGGCGCAAGCCCCTTTCCGCCGTCATGTGCCTGAAGGTGTCCCGCCTGTTTGGCGGCACGCCGGAGTTGTGGATGCGCTTGCAGGCAGCCTATGACCTGAAGAAGGCCGAAAAGGACAAGAAGATCATGGAACGCGTCGCGCGAATCGTGCCTGCCAAGACAATCGACCGCGTCCAGGCGTGACACGCCGTCCCGTGGCATCCGGTCTCCACCACACCATCCGGCGCGTACCCGGTGACGCGTCCTAGATCTCCACAACCAACTGAAACAAAACAAGAATGCACCAAAATGGACTGCACTCCCCCTGCCCGCGTGCTACGCTCATCTCGCGTGGAGGGTCACCGCCACGGCTCTCCGTGCCGCCCTTCGCGTTGAAACAACTGAAAAAGGTTCCCCGCATTCGCCCGAAAAAGTGTTCTGTCAGGGAACCACCTGGATCTTTGACAATTAGCCTCCGCCGGGGGGCCGTTCAGCCTCTCCGCACACCAAAAAGTGCAAAACGAACCCAACAACCCCTGTATTTGCAACAAATCCAAGACAGAACGAACCCAATCTCGACCGGATGCCCCCGAAGCCGCCGACGCATCGCTGCCCAACACCAAAAAAACCGAACGAACCCAATTCGATCCGATAACTGCTTTATTTACAATGGAAATGCCAGGAATCACCCCAGAACGAACCCAATTTCCCCCCCATCCAAATCACTGATCCAGAATCGGCGAACAACACGGCGTCCGCACCGGCTTCGGCTCCATCAACTCCGCCCGCGTCCCATTCGGATCGTAGAGATTGAGCTGCCACTTGCCATCCCGGCCAATCTGCGGCTTCTCCGGCTTCAGCCCGCGTTCCACCACCGTGCGATACCCCTCGGCCACGCTCGGAACCCCCAGCGCCAGATGATGCATCACGCCGAGCGTGCGCGGCGAAGGGTTGTGGACATTCAGCATGTACTCCAGCCAATCCGTGCCGTCCGGTACCCGCATGTCCACCCAATCCGTAACGTCGTCCTTCATGCCCCCGTGCCAGATATCGTGAAACCCGAGGATGTCCCGGTAGAAGCGGTCGGCCGCCGCGCGATCCTGCACCGTGATTCCCACATGAATGATCCGCTGCGAAATGCGCGTCTCCGGCAGATACTTGCCGAAATTACGGCTGTGCAGCGAGCCAGGCCGATACTCCACGAACTCCACGTTATGGCCGTCCGGATCTTTGAGCATCATGCTCAAGTTGCCGTCCAGCCCGGGTTTAAGAGTATCCGGCACCTTCACGCCGCGCTTCGCAAGATAATCCCGCAGTTGTTGAATGTTGGTGGTCTCAAACGCAATATGAGAGAGGCGGTCTTCGGTCGCGCTCTTGAGTTCCGGAAACACTTCGATGTACTGGTGATCGTTCACCTTAAAATAAGTCAGCATCAGCCCGCCCGAAGGCTTGTCCACCGTGAAAGGCTCCTGGAAGCCGAGCGCGTTCCCATAGAATTCGCGCGCCGCCGCCAGATTGTCCGTCTTGAGTCCGATGTGCGCCACCCCCACGATGGGCGGACGCTCCTGCGCCCAGGCCGGCAGAGCTAGCAGAACCACAAACCGCAGTAGGTTACGCATGAAGTCACCCGTACCACCTTTCGCCGCCCCGATCAAACCGGCTTCCTGCGCGCGAATAGCATGGCGCTCCAGGTCTCGTTGACCGAGCAGATCTTGTAATCCACCAGGCCCACCGCCGCAGCCGATTCCCGCAGGAACTGCTGCGTAACGCCGGATTCTTTGCCGCCGCGCTTCTGCCAGAGCATCCACAGCTTCGTTCGGCCTGCGAGTTTCCGCATTCGCGGCAGCGCCTCCCGGCAAGCGGCGGCATCGCCGGCGAACCATAGCGTGACCGGACACGCTCCGGTGGCTGCCTCCTCGAGTCTTGCGCCGGCCGGAAGTTCGCCAAACACGCTGGCATAGTTTCGCGGCGGATCGAACAGCGCTACCGCCGTGCCTTCGCGGATGCCGAGCTTTTGGCAGGCGGACCGGGCGGCGTAACGCTCCATCATTTGCGCGGGCACCACCGGGTTCGCCGGCCGCTTCGCCAACGCCTCACGCAGCGCCGAACGTACCCGCGTGACAGGAGCGTACACCGCATCCGGCAACAGCTTCCGGATCGCCGCGACTTTCTCCGGCGCGCCGCCGACGAACACGATCGGGATTTGCCGCGTTGCTTTCCGCCCGCGGAAAAAAGTAGCCACTTCGCGGCCGTGCGATGGCAGCCGCGAAAGATCGATGACAAACGCATCCGGCGGCGATCGCTTGATGGCGGCGAATCCATCCGGATGAAGCTGCTCCTCGTAATCTACCTGGTATCCCGCCCCACGCAGAACATCCAACAAGGCTGCGGCTTCGTTAGCTTTCCAGTGGATCAAGCGTATCCGTGGCATAGATCAAAACCACCAGCCACCAACTTTGGCCATTTACCAGCACTCTCGTTGTTGCGGGCCAGGACGTGGCGCAGGCACTTTTGCCTGCCGCGCCGGCACTCCTGCCGGCGCAGGCGAGCTTTGCTCGCCCCTTCGGTGCAGAGGAGCTTTTCGCCGCGTCCACGATGCCGGCTGCGTGCATGTCGCCGCCGCAATCGCCGAAAGCATGCGCATCCGTATATATTAATCTCTTGATCCGGACCTCTCTATGAGAACACTTCTTCCCCTGATGGCGTTGGCGTGCTCCGCCCTTCACGCCCAACCCTCCGCCCAACTGTTCCTGCGCGAACATTGGGCCATCCAATCTTCCGCCATGGCACAAGATCCTGGCGACGTCATTTCCAAACCAGGCTACCAGCCCACCGGTTGGTACCCCGCGGCCATGCCCTCCACCGTGCTCGCCGCGCTGGTCGCCGACCACGTCTATTCGGACCCCGGATTCGGCATGAATCTGCGGTCGGTCGCCGGGACCACCTACCCGATCGGCTCGCTCTTCTCCAACATCCCCATGCCGCCGGAGAGTCCGTTCCGGCGCCCCTGGTGGTTCCGCACGGAGTTTCAAGCGCCCGCGGATTACAAAGGCAAGACGCTCTGGCTGCGCTTCGACGGCATCAACTACCGCGCCAACGTCTGGCTGAACGGCAAGCGCATCGCCGATTCCACCAGCATGGCCGGCGCGTGGCGCCTCTTCGAATACGACGTCACCGACGCGATCCGGCCGGGCGCAGCCAACGCGCTGGCCGTCGAAGTCTTCGCCCCGCTGCCCGACGAACTGGGCATCACCTTCGTGGACTGGAACCCTGGGTCGCCGGACAAAGGCATGGGCCTCTGGCGCGACGTTCATTTAGACGCCTCGGGGCCGGTCGCGATCCGCTTTCCGCAAGTGATCACCCATCTGAACCTGCCCGCCACCGACAAGGCCGAGCTTACCGTAACCGCGGAGGTGGTCAACGGAACCAAACACCCCGTCACCGGCGCGCTCAAGGGCCAGATCGAAGGTATCGCATTTTCGCAGCAAGTGAGCCTCGCCGCTAACGAGCGCAAGGTGGTGAAGTTCACGCCGGATAAGTTCGCGCAGCTCAAGATCGATAATCCGCGCCTGTGGTGGCCCGCGCAGGTGGGGACGCCCAACCTCTACACCCTCAAGCTGCAGTTTGAAACCGGCGGCGCAGTGTCCGACGAAATGTCGCAACGCTTCGGCATCCGCGAAGTGACCTCCATACTCGACGAACAGAATCACCGCGTGTTTCGCGTCAATGGCAAGAACATCCTGATCCGCGGCGCGGGCTACACCTTCGACATGTTGCTGCGCGCGTCGCCAACCCGGCAGGAGGCCGAGCTGAAGTATGTGCGCGATATGAACCTCAACACCGTGCGCCTCGAAGGTAAGCTTGAGAACGATCACTTCTTGGATCTCGCCGACCAGATGGGCATCCTGGTGACGGCCGGCTGGTGCTGCTGCGATCACTGGGAAAAATGGGCCAACTGGAAAGAAGAAGACCATACCGTCTCGGCCGAATCGCTGCGCGACCAAATCCGCAGGCTGCGCAGTCACCCGGCGATCTTCAATTGGATGAATGGCAGCGACAATCCGCCTCCAGCCCGTGTCGAAAAGAAGTACATCGAGATCCTGAAGGAATTGGATTGGCCGAACCCCTTCGAGTCGTCCGCAACCGAGACGCCCACTGAAGTAAGTGGCAAGACCGGCGTGAAGATGACCGGACCATACGACTACGTCCCACCAAATTACTGGACCCTCGATAAGACACGCGGCGGCGCGCACGGCTTCAACAGCGAGACAGGCCCCGGACCGGCCGTGCCGCCGATTGAGAGTCTCCGCGCCATGCTGCCCCCGGAGCACCTTTGGCCCATCGACTCGTGGTGGGACTACCATGCGGGAGGCGGCCCATTCAAGGACATCAAGATCTTTACAGCGGCGTTGGACGCACGTTACGGCCGCTCCACCAGCGTGGAAGAGTACGCGCGCAAGGCGCAGGTAATGGCCTACGAAGGTCACCGCGCCATGTTCGAAGCATTCGGACGAAATAAGTACACTTCTACCGGCGTCATCCAATGGATGCTCAACAACGCCTGGCCGTCGATGATCTGGCATCTCTATGACTGGTACTTGCGTCCGGGCGGATCTTATTTCGGCGCGAAAAAGGCCAACGAGCCGCTGCACATTCAATATAGCTATGATGACGCGTCAGTGGTGGTCGTGAACTCTTTCTACCAGGCGTTTCCTGGCATGAAAGCGCACGCGTGGGTCTATAACTTGGATATGACCGAGAAGTTAGTCAAAGATGCCACACTCGATGTGGCGCCCGATAGCTCTACGCGGGTCCTGACGATTCCCGCGATTGACGGACTATCTTCAACTTACTTTGTCCGCCTGGCCCTCGAAGACGGATCCGGCAAAATGGTTAGTACCAACTTCTACTGGCTTTCGACCAGGCCCGACGTACTGGACTGGGATCGCTCCACATGGTATTACACACCCACCAAGACCTACGCCGACTACTCCGTGCTGAACAACCTGCCGCCGGTAGAGCTGAAGTATTCTGCGAAATCCGAAGTGAAAGGCGATGACGGAATCACCCGCGTCACCATCGAGAACCCATCGCACAGCCTGGCCTTCGCCGTTCACCTGCAGGTGAAGACCGTCATGCACGATGAAGAAGATGTCCGCTCGGAAGTCGAAATACTGCCGGTGCTCTGGGAAGATAACTACTTCCCATTGCTGCCCGGAGAGAAGCGCACAGTCGCGGCGACTTACCACGCCGCGGCTGCCAACGGAAAGCCGGCGGCTGTCGAAGTGGACGGCTGGAACATAAAGTAGCCCGCGTGGCGCAGGCACTCCTGCCTGCCGCGCCGGCACTCCTGCCGGCGCAGGCGAGCTTCAGCTCGCCGAGTCAAAACGTAAGCCGCGCCCCGATCTGCGCGGCAAACGGAACTCCCACCGTAGTCCCCGGCCCGAAAAAATCACCCAAAGCGCCGGCAGGCACACGCAACTGATTCAGGCTGGTGATCGGCTGTGTCGCCGTACAGGCCGCATTGAGGCAGAAAGCTGTAACGTTGGCCTGATTGTTGACCGGCAAAGGAAACGCAGCGACATTAGTGACATAATTTGCGCCGGGATTGTTCCGATTGAAGAGATTGAAGAACTCGATGAACGGCGTCAACTGCCAGTGGTCGTGAAAACCGATCGGCCGGCTCACGCGCAGGTCCGTCTGTATGTAGGGCGTGCCGCTGAATTGATCCAAGCCGGTTTGGACCCCGTTGACCACCGCGCGGTCGTCTAACGTGTCGCCCAGACCGTTCACGTCCACGGGCGTTGTCAGAGTGAAGGGCCGGGCGCTTTCCGCCTGACTCAAGACCGACAGTTGGAATCCGCCCGGCGCGTGCCAGATACCCGCCAGAACCGCGCGATGCGTTACGTTCTCTCCCGAAGGCCCATAATCCGCTTTGGTGAACGCATGCAGCGGATTGCACACGCCATCCACATAGTCGAACAACTCACCCAGAACGCATCCGTAAGTGTAGGCGCTCGACAACGTGTAGTTGAAGATGAGGCTGAAGCGTTGCGAGACGTTGCCTTGTAAGTGAAGCGACAGACCGTCATAGCGCGAGCGATTGTCGGAGCGGAAGACGGTCAAGTTGGGGACATTCTGCTGCTGTGTCGCAATGTCACTGGCGAAGAGCGGAGAGAACAGCGTATAGCCGGCCTCGTATTCATAGCGGGCGTAAGAGTGTACGCCTTTCTCATGAGTCCAGTCGGCGCTCATCATCCACTTGGCGTTGAATGCGTGCTCGACACCGGCAGTGGCATGCAGCGCGTAGGGAGTCTTATAAGCCGGGTCGATGAGCGCGCCCGCGCCGCCATTAGCAGCGCCCGGGAGGCATCCTGGGTCGCCCGGTTTGGCGCATAGCCCAGCGGGTTCGTTTACCGCCTGAAAAGCAGTCACCCAACCGTTCTGCGCCAGATCGTTGTAGAAGAGACCGAAGCCGGAACGAATCACGGTTTTCGCGGAGTCACCCAAGGCGTAGGCCAGCCCCAAGCGCGGCGCAAACGCCTTGCGGTAATCGTGGGGAGCGGCCGGATGTTGGAACAGCGGAATTTGCAGCGCTTCGACGGTAAGCAACGCCGGATTCTCCAATTGGGACTGGCCCGAAGCAGTGAAGAGCCCAAAAGTCGTGTCGTAGCGCATGCCGTAGTTCAACGTAAGCCGGTGAGTCACACGCCAGGAATCCTGGGCGTAGAATCCGAGTCGTTGCACATTCTGCGAGAAGCTGCCGTTGCCCGTCGGCGTGCTCGAACAAACCGTGCCTGGAGTAACTTGCAGTGTAGCCGTAGAAGTGCAGGTCAGGTCTACAGCGAACTGCGCCGGATTAGCCGCGTAGTAGGCCGGGTTCTGCGCGAACACAGTCAGGTTCTCGGCGTTGCCCGGCAGCGCGCCGCTCATCACAGGCTCGTGGATGAAATCCACGCCGAAGCTGGGCGAGTGGTTGCCGGAAGAGTGTGTCACCGCGTAACGGGCCTGATACTTCTCCTGGTTACGCAGTATCGGAAAAGCCGTGATGGGAGTGACAAACTGGTTGTCGCCAAATGTCTCAAATCCAGAAATGGTCTGCGACGTGGAACTGAACGGAAATGCCAGCGCAAAGCCGAGGTCCGCGTTGCGCGCCTCCGTAAGATGCAGGCCGCTGGCGTCGAAAGTGAAGGCGCCCAACCATGTGGGACTGAAGATGTACTGTTCACCCAGCACCAGGTTCATGTAATTGGAGTGCCAGGTAGCGCCCGTGGAGGATAGCGTGGCTTGCTCCACAAAGGCGTTGTCGGTTACGTAGTTATCGATGGCTGCCCGCATGAACCACTGCGAACGCGAGGACTGCGCCCAATCGAAGCGTATCGTGCCCAGGAAATCCCGGAACGGCACTGGGACACTATTTGGTACCGAGATCGAATTCACGCCCGGGATCAGCCCCTGCGCTGCCAGCGCGGATAGGGCGTTGAACTGCGTCAGGCTGGCCGGGCTGTAAGCGATGCTGGCGTCCTCCTGTACATGCTCAAAGGAAGCGAAGAACCAGAGCTTGTCTTTCACAATCGGCCCGCCCAGCGTGCCGATGTAATTCTGCCGGGAGAAAGGCTGCTTGGGCAGCGGCGCGGGATTCTCAATCGGGTAACGTGCATCCAAGGACGCGGCGCGCTCGTAGAAGGCCACGTCTCCGTGCCAGTCGTTCGAGCCGCGCTTAGTTGTGATAACCACCGAACCGCCGACCGTCCGGCCCGTATCGGCGTCCATCTGCGAAGTGCGCACCGCGAATTCCTGAATCGCATCCGGGGAGAAGTTCTGCAGGAAGCCGCCGATGTAATCGTCGGAATTGTCGCCCCCGTCTACCGAAAGGACATCGTTCAGGCCGGAGCTGCCGCCGAAAGACACCGCCGTGATGCGCGCCTTGGTGGGGTCGGAAGGCTCGACCGGCTCCGTCCCCGGGACGAGGTAGGCAATGTTGGCGAAGCTGCGATTCGCCAGCGGAATGGCCGCCAGATCCTGTGCGGTTACCGCGCCCCCGTGCACGGCGCTGGTAGTGTCCATCTGTTGGGTGGCGATGGAAGAAGCCTGTCCCGGCACGTTGACTGACTGTTGCACGGAAGCCGGATTCAACGTGACTGTGATCTCTCGCGTGGAGCTGATGACCACGGTCACTTCCGCGCGGGCCTCGGCGAACCCCTGGGCATTGGCAGTGACGATATACGCGCCCGGCGACAAATCATCGAACCGAAACTCTCCACGGCTGTCGCTGACCGCCTTACGTTCTATGGAAGTGGCGGCCGCACGCAAGGTAATCGCGGCATTGCGGACGAGCCCGCCGCTCGCATCGTTGACCGTGCCGACCAGGCTGCCGCGGAAATCCTGAGCCAGACACACCACAGCGAGCAATAACAGAAGATATAGACGTTTCATCAAAGTCTCCCAGGCTGCGCGGCGCTGCAACTACCCTGCAACGAGGCGACCCATTGCCGGATCAGCGCCACTCCCTCCTGATGAACTACCGTGCGTCCCAGTTCCGGCATCATGACTTTGGGAGTGTTGGATTCCATGCGGTGCACCAGGATGGATTCCTCAGGCTTGCCCTGCACTACGTCGAACAGCAGGTCGCCCGAGCCCTGCCCGGCCGATACCGGCACTTTGCACAAACCCAGCCGCATGGGATCGGTCTGCGCGGCAGTAAGATAGAGTCCCGTGGTGTTGGCCGGCCCTTGCGGATTGTGACAGTGACCGCAGTTCATCTCCAGATAGGCGCGCGCGCGTGTATCGAGGGTGCCGCTAGACGGATCGTCCCAGACCGCCAGCTTCGGCGCGGCTTCCGGTGCGGGCGCGCCCTTCAGATATCCAACCTTGGTCCAGTAAGCGAGCTGGTTGGCGCGGCCTTCGGGATAGTTGAAGTCCTTGTTCAGGTTGCGCGCCTTGGGACCGATAGGCGTCATGATTTTCGACTTATCGTGACAGCCCTTGCATTGGTTGGTGTTCGGGATGACGTAATCAATCGCATACCGAACGCCCGAAGGATGCACCCAGTGCACGACCGTAGGGTCGGCAGCTACGTCGAGGGTGGCCTCTGTCTGTTCCGCGTTCCACACATACGGCAAGCCGACCCAGCCCGAGTTGGCGTGCACCAGCAGCCGTGTCTCGATGATTCGCTGCTTGCCGCCATGATCGGTGTCGGGAAACGCGAACGTCTTTGCGAAAATCGTTCCGACGGGAAACTCGAATGCATCCGTGTCGTTGTAAGTTGCCGCGGTTCCGGCCGGCATCCAGACGAACCGGTACTTAGTGGCATAGTCGGAGAACAGCGGCGTGTTCAAGTCATAGGGAACCACGCCCGCATTCGGTTTCAGTGCGGCGGCTTCTCCGGTGAACAAGCGCCACCCGGAGAGCTTGGCAGGAAACGGCTCGTCGATATGCGCGCGCACTCCTCGCGTGCCGCAAGCGGCGCACAGCAGGATCAGGCCCGCCAGGGTGGCTGCGGGCAGCCGTGGCGCAGGCACTCCTGCCTGCCGCGCCGGAACTCCTGCCGGCGCAGGCGAGCTTTGCTCGCCTATCGTGCTAATGGGACGTCGGTCCCGCCAGATCATCAACTTCCAGTG
>Ga0187858_10006189_pt1 | contig 10770 bp, 4 predicted proteins | sample June2016WEW_8_15_FD_133015 | JGI IMG/M metagenome (GOLD analysis project Ga0187858, IMG submission 133015) | Peatland microbial communities from SPRUCE experiment site at the Marcell Experimental Forest, Minnesota, USA - June2016WEW_8_150 | ecosystem: Environmental > Terrestrial > Soil >...
CCAGTCGGGTAGCGGCGGCGCGTTGCCGCGCCGCCGCCCCCTCGGAACCGGCCGTGCCCGCTTTCCAGGCAACCGGCTCGGGCAAGCCCAAAGGCGTGCATTGGGTCAGGTCTGCGGAAGTGCTGGTCCACCGCTGTCGCCGCCTGGGAAGCGGCGTCGGCAGTGGGTGTGGATGAGGCTGAGCACGGCGGGTCCGCTTTGGGTCCCGGGCCGCGCGTCGACGGTGATCGCCTGGTGGCGGGTCGCTGCGCGGACGGCTGTGATCCACTGTTCCCATTCGTCGGGGTGTTGTGGTTCCCGGTCGGCGTGCAGGAGCAGCTGCCCGCAGAGCGGGCAGCGTCCACGCTGCCGCTGGAGTAGCCGTAGCCGGGACGGGTCGAGCGGGGGTGTCCCGCGTCGCCGCCGGGCTGCCCAGTAGCTGGCCAGGGCCGGGTCGTCGGGTGAGGCCCAGCCCTTCACCAGCGTGTGCCGGGTGATCTTCGTCCAGGCGAACTTGAGGAGGTAGGCGCCGCTGTCGCGGTCACCGAACACCCACCGGTCGCGCCTGGCTGGGACGAATCTGCCGAAGTACTTGCGGACGATCCAGCGTTTCCCCTTGTGAGGGTGGGTCCAGTTCGCCCACTTGTAGGTCAGCTTCCACATGTGGTCGTCCAGTTCGTCGAACACCTTGGAGGACACGCAGTGCCGGTAGTAGGCCGACCAGCCCCGGATGACCGGATTCAGCCGGATGAGGACCATCTGCGCGTTGTGCCCGCGCAGGGCCCTCATCTCGGCGGTCAGCCTTGCCTTGATCCGTTTCACGGCCGCCTTGCTCGGCTTGATCAGCAGCTTGCCGCGGTAGCGCCTGACGCTGAACCCCAAGAAGTCCACCCCGTCATCGAGGCGGACGATGCGGGTCTTGTCCTGGTTGAAGACCAGACCCCGGGGTTGCAGCCACGCGGCCAGCCGCGCCTGGACCTGCTGCGCCTGTTCACGTGAGTGGCACAGGGCGAGCGCGTCGTCGGCGTAGCGGATCAGCACAGGTGAGCCCGGTCTCGCCGTTCCGGCGTTGCTGCCGGTGGTCATGTACCGGACTCCGGCGGCCTCTTCCATCCCATGCAGGACCACGTTCATCAGGACGGGGCTAATCACCCCGCCCTGCGGGCTGCCCTGCTCGGTCGGGGCGAACCGGCCACGGTCGATCACCCCCGCTTTCAGCCACTGCTCTATCCGTCCCCGGGCGGGGAAGGTGCCGAGCTGGCCGAGGAGGTAGGAATGATCAATGCGGTCGAACGCGGCGGCCAGGTCGCTGTCCAGCGCCCACAGGCGCTTGCAGGTCTTTCCCCGTGCGGTCACGAAGACGGCCTGCATCGCGTCCTGGCAGGAGCGGCCCGGCCGGAACCCATACGACCGGGACTCGAACCGGGCCTCCCACTCGGGCTCCAGCGCCCCCGCCGTCAGGGCTTGCAGCGCCCTGTCGGCGATCACGGGAATGCCGAGCCCGCGCCGTTTCCCCCCAGCCTTCGGGATGAAGATCCGCTTGACGGGCCTGGGCCTCCACGAGGTCGTGCCGTCCTGGAGCCAGAAGACAAGCTCTGCCTTTTCCCAGCCGCCCAGCACGATGCGCCCGTCGACCCCGGCCGTCTTGCGGCCAGCGTTGACCTCCGTCACCCGCCGCACGCTCAACAACGCGTTCGCCCGGGAGCGGAGCATCAGTTTCTGCAGATTACGGACCTTCTTGAGGTCCCCTGCCTTACTCGCCGTGAAGATCCGCTGCCGCAAACGCCGTACGTCGTCCTCGGCCCGCCGCCACTCGACGGCGTCCCAGTCCAGAACATCGTCCTCAGGTCCGTTCACCATGATGGTGTCCAACTTGCCCATCGGTTCCAGCGTCTCCGTTCACCAGGTCCTCACAGGCTCACCTGACCCACGTCAGCTCCCTTTCGGGCCGGGCACCAGCCCGTATCCGACCAGTTATGCGCAGGCCACCCGGCGGAGGTGCCGGTCCTGCGGCCCCCGGTTTCCTGCTGCCTTTCGGCCGTCGGCCTTGGCTTGCTGGGTCATCCTGCGCCCGCTGGGGAGTTGAGCCTTCCTTACGGTCGGCTTACCGGCCACCACGCGGCCGGACCCCAACGGGGTTGTCGTGTTGCACATGAGCAAGCTGCGACCGGGCAGGGCGCTCTCTTTATCCCGGGGACGGTGGTGCGTTCCCGGCCGGCGATTACCCTCCGGCCGGCACCTGCCGCTCTTCCACGGCCAGTCCCTACGGCCCCGCTGGAACATCCCATCTGCGGGGGGCACTTTCACGAGACGTCAACGAGAGTTCACGCTATTCACCCATCACCCCAGGCCCGGCTGGCTACCGGCCCAAGGCCGGGAACCCTGCCTGCAGGCTCCCGCCGGTCTTCTCCTCGCCCGCGGCCCCCGGATGGAACACGGGCCGCTTCGGCTTCTACCCCGGGCTCCGCACCCCGCAGTTACCCGCGACGCACGCCGAGGCGGAGACAGGCCATCACGCACTGGCCCGGGTACTACACCCTCGACATCAGCCGAACCTCCAAACGGTGCCTCCCACTTGACTCAAGCACCCTCACGTCGCACGTAGTCCGATGTGGCCTCCATCGACACCATCTGCACCCCGGCTGCCTTCAGCTCTGCCGCGAGCTCGGTGATCGCCGGGACCGTCGCCGGCACCGTCTGCAGGTGCGACGTCCGGTGCTTCCTGCCCGCCGCCGGCGGCATGCGGACGCACACCACGGCGGACTCCTTCGCCACGTCGATCCCCGCGGCGATCTCATAGCGCAGCTGGTAGTCCTCGTCCTCTACCACCTGCGCGCTCATCCGCTTCTGCTTCTGCTTCTGCTTCCGCGCGGCCACCACGTCCCCTTATCCTTGACCTCGGGTAATGACAGGCGGGCTGCCCGGGGACCAGGTCAGCAGGCTCACGCAAGCCGAAGTCTGACCAGCGCGCTCACGGCAGCAGAAAGCGACCCTCAAAGGTCAGGTCCCGGCGCCAAGCTGTAAAACGGGCTCAGATCCCACAAACCTGCCGGCGTCACGGGCAGCCCGCCGCCATAAAACCTCATCCGCAGGCCCGCACGGACCGCAAACGCCGTACCGCAGGCGGGGTAACCCCCGCCAGCAGCCCACCCGCGCGTGCCGAAGATTTCACGCGAACGCGACCAGCCCCGATGAGCACAGCTGTAAAGTCGTCGGCTTAGCCGACGCTGGTTCGAACCCAGCACCTGCCACCACCTGTAAAGACCGCTTACACCCGGATCTGGGCCCCCCGCGTCTAGCCTCGCGGGACACGCCGGCGGACGCGGCGCCCATTGTGACGGCCGGGCAGTGAACGCTGGAGTGCCCAGCCAGCGTTGTGGTTCATCAAGTTACCCTCACCCTGGGGGAGAGCACGTCAGCAGCGCTGGCCGGGCCGCCCGGTGCAAGGCCAGTCCCCCGCTGACCTCTGACCGGCCTGGCGTATACCTGCGACGGACCTGGCGGGTACCCCGGCGGCTCGCGCAGGCGAGGGCACGAGGTCAGATTTGAGCGTCACCTGTGGGCCGCGGCCAAGCCGCACGGCGGCGGGTGTTCCGCACCGCGCCCGGCTGCGCCGTCGGGCGCGGCAGGCTGGGCTTGAACGCTGCCGGGAAGATCCAGCGGGACTCCCGGCCCCGGCGCTGAACGGATCCGCCGAAACCCGTCCTGGGCGGCCTGATCAACGAATGCACGCGCGCCGCCTGACCCCGGCGAACCGCAGGTCACAAGCTGAATCCTATTTTCGAGCGGGACAGGTTGAGATATGGCCGGCCCGCCGGGAGGCTCCCGGCCCGGACGGCACGCTCGGTGGCATGGGCTTGTCCCGTTGCGGCAGAGGAGAAACCTGTAGCCGAGGTGCTCACGGATGCAGCTTTTCGTCAGCTGGTCCAGGAGCAGGTCGCCGCGGCCGATGTCGCGCTGCTGCGCAGCGGTGAGGACTGGGACGATGAAGCGGTCGCAGATGCAGGCGTTGAAATGGTCCCCGGACCGCCGCCTGTGCCTCAGCTACAGGTTTCTCCTCTGCCGCGATGGGCAGCTGGATACTCTTTCCGGGCGGGCCTCGCACCGGGAGCTGCCGGGCTAGCTGTCAGTGAGCGGTTGCGTATTGGCGTTCTAGATCGGCTGGAATCCGGCCACGGTCGCTGACCTCGAACCCTTCAGCCTTGGCCCATGCCCGGATGTCGGCGCTGTGCTGCCGGTCAGAGGTCGTCCGGCGGCCAGTAGCTGGAGCCCGGCGAGCCTTCCTGGCGTGCGGCACGTACTTACTGGCCACCTTGTCGAGAGCGCGTCCGTCTTTGCCGCACAGGTCGATTTCCCGGGCCTGGCCGTCGAGGCTGATCGTGTGCGTCTGGGCATCCTTCGAACTTCCGCAGATATCACACGTAATCGTTACAGAGACCTGCTGTGCCATTCCCCACCCCTTGGTGTTCTCTTGTTAGCTCAGCCAGAGGATACCCGCGCGGTGGGTGTCCAGCCGCCCTAGCGCGCAGCTAGAAGGCGTTCTTTGTGGCTGACAGCACGACGCGAAGCTGGACCGTATGGCCGGGTATGGATTGGCGGCCGGGCAAGGATGAAGGGTTCTGTAAGCAGGGTCCCCGACCGGAGACCCGCGCCCGCATCGGGCGCGTCATTTCACGTGCCGCCGACACTCCGCCCTGCACACCGTCGAGCGGTACGCCAACAACCCGGTCGAGGCCAATCACGGACGGCTGAAGGCCCGCCTGCGGCCGATGGGCGGACTCAGAGCCATCGGTCCACGCGGATCGTCTCCGCCGGGTACGCGTTCGTGCAGAACTTCTTTGCACCTTGCCGCGGCTGGAGGTTAGCTAGCTGCCCGCCCAGGGGCCTGCTGGGATTCTTGCGGCGCTTTCTGGCCTGGAATGACGGGACTACCATGGGCACCGCCCCAGGCAACTTACATGCTGGACGGCGGTGCCCTGCTTGTGCCGGTTGCAGATGCCTACGGACGGGGGATGGGCATGGCTGATTCGGCAGGTTCGGGCGACGGGTTGCGGGTGTTCATCTCACATACCTCCGAGATGCGAGCCTTCCCGGAGGGGATGTCGTATGTGGCCGCAGTGGAACGGGCCGTTGCCGCGGCCGGGCACGTCATCGTTGACATGGCCGACTTCCCCACCGCGGATCGGCCTCCGGCGGAGCTGTGCGCGGAGCGGGTGCGGGGGTGCGATGTGTATGTGGGGGTGCTAGGCACCCGATACGGTTCGCCGGTGCGGGACCGGCCCGATGTGTCGTACACGGAGCTGGAATTCGAGACGGCCACCGAGGAGAACCTGGACCGGCTGGTGTTCTTGCTGGATGAGGGCGCAACCGACGTGGGTATCCCGCTGTCGGCGCTGCTGGACCGCGAGTTTGGGTCCAGGCAGGACGCATTCCGCCGCCGGATCCAAGACAGCGGCTTGGTCACGGGGTCGTTCGCGAACCCGGACATGCTGGGGCGGCTGGCGGAACGCTCGCTGCGGGAGCTGGCTGCCAACCGCCCGGGTTCGCGGGAGCGGATGCTGCAGGTGTGGAACATCCCGGCCCGCAACCCGGGCTTTACCGGGCGGGATGGGCTGCTGGCGGCGGTGCGGGAACGGCTGGTGGCCGGGGACACGGCGGTGGTGCAGGCGTTCCAGGGCATGGGCGGGGTGGGCAAGACCCAGCTGGCGATCGAGTACGCGCACCGGTTCGCCGACGGCTATGACCTGGCCTGGTGGGTCAACGCCGAACAAGGCGGGCTGATCGGCGACCAGTTCGCCGCCCTCGGGATGGCACTGGGATGCGTGCAGCCGGGCGCGGCCACCGAGGTGGTGCGGGGGGCGGTGCTGGGCGAGCTGCGGCGCCGGGACCGATGGCTGCTGGTGTTCGACAACGCCCAGGATCCCGAGGATCTGGAGGCGTGGCTGCCGGGCGGGACCGGGCACGTGCTGGTTACCTCCCGGGCCCCCCGGTGGGCCGAGGTCGCGGTACCGGTGGAGGTAGACGTGCTGGACCGATCCGAGTCGATGGCGCTGCTGCGGGACCGGGTGCCGGGCCTACCCGAGGCCGACGCGGACCAGATGGCCGGCGCGGTGGGGGACCTGCCGCTGGCCCTGGCCCAGGCGGCGGCCTATCTGACCGAGACCAGGATGCCCGCTGGGCAGTACGCGGGCCTGCTCGGGACTCGGGCGGCGCAGCTGATGGGCGAGGGGCGGCCGCCGTCGTACCCGCGGCCGCTGGCGGCGGTGACGGTGCTGGCGCTGGACCGGCTGCGCGGTCAAGACCTGGCCGCAGCGGAGCTCGCCGGGGTGTGCGCGTTCCTGGCCCCCGAGCCGGTGCCCCCGGACTGGTTCCCGGCCGCGGCGCTGTCCCCGGTGCTGGCCGGGTCGGCTGTGGACCCGCTGGCCTGGCGGCAGGTGCTGGCCTCCCTGGGCCGCAGCGCGCTGGCCCGCGTCGACGCCACCGGGCTGGTGATGCACCGGCTCACTCAGGCCATCATCCGCGGCAGCCTGCCGCCGGGCCAGGCCGCCGTCTCCCGGGAGCTGGCCGAGGCCATCCTGGCCGCCAGCAGCCCGGGCGACACCGACACGCCCCGCACCTGGCCCGCGTGGGCGCGGTTGCTGCCCCACCTACTGGCCCTGGAGCCCGGCGCCACCAGCCACCCCGACCTGCGTCGGCTGGCCCTCGGCGCGGCCCGGTACCTGATCGTGCGTGGTGACGCCTCCGGCGGCCATGACCTGGCCAGCCGCCTGTACGGGCAGTGGCGGGACAGCCTCGGCCCCGACCACCCGGACACCCTATCGGCGGGACACCATCTCGGGCATGCCCTACGGCAGATGGGCCGCTATCGCGAGGCACGCCAGCTCAGCGAAGACATCCTGGCCCGGAAACGCCGGGTGCTGGGCGAGGACCACCCTGACACCCTGGCCTCCGCCAACGGCCTCGCCGTCGGCATGCGCGCGCTGGGTGAGCATCAGGCGGCGCGGGAGCTAGACGAGGACACCCTGGCCCGGAAACGCCGGGTACTGGGCGAAGACCACCCCAGCGCACTCATATCCGCCAAGAACCTCGCCGAAGACCTGCGAGACCTGGGTGAGCATCAGGCGGCGCGGGAGCTGGATGAGGACACCCTGGTCCGGTACCGCCGGGTACTGGGTGAAGACCACCCCGACACCTTGACGTCCGCGAGCAACCTAGCCGACGACCTGCGCGCGCTGGGTGAGGTACAGGCCGCCCGGAACCTGGACCAGGACACCTTGGACCGCAAGCGCCGGGTGCTGGGCGAAGACCACCCCAGCACCCTGACCTCCGCGAACAACCTGGCCGCAGACCTGCGCGCCTTGGGCGGAGCGGACGATAATCCTTGAACTGCCTGTCCCGCTCGAAATAGGATTCGGTCGGTGACCTGCAGGTCTTCCGTCTGTCAGGCGGCGTGCGAGTGCTCGTTGATCAGGCCGCCCAGGACAGGTTTTCGGCGGGCCTGTTGTGTGTCGATGCCGGTCACCGTGGCGCGGGGACCGTCAGGTTCGTCGTCGGGAACGCGTTGCGCTATGCCCTGGTGCGGCCGGGCCGTGTTGTGTGCGCCTGGTAGTCGGTCAGGACGGCGCGCAAATGTCGCTCGCGAGGATCAGCACGCGGTCCAGGAGTTCACGGCGCCTCACCTCGCGGAGTACCGCTCGTCGCTCTGGTGGATGATCCCAGCGGCCGACCTTGTCGTGGACACCGGACTGCGAGGAACGGCAGGGCCCATATGACCGATAGCTGGCGGGATCGCCCGCCTCCAGGCCGGGCTGGCGGGGATGATGATGTGGAAGTGAATGTGCTGAAAGCCTTCCACTTCGGCGAACAACGCGACGTAGGTCTTGCGGCAGCGGACCACATCCCGCAGCGCCGAGCTGACGGCTCTGAGCAAAGGTCCCAGATCCGCGGCTTCATCGGCAGTCGTGTCATCGAGCGCGACGGTATGACGGCGCGGGACAAGCACCAGCCAGCCGGGCAGCGACGTGCCGGATGCGTGGCAACGCGCCATCGCGGGCCTAGGTAGCTCCGCTCTCGTGCAGGCAGATCTACCCGCGAATTGTTGGCACAGCTCACGCACTCCTGGTCTCCCGGCGCGAGCCGCATTGTTGACGAGGTGGCGGCAAGCTGGGCAGCACTAGCTCCAAGGAAGTGGCGATCAGCAATCCCCGGACGGCTGGACCGCCCGGCCTGGCACCTTCGTCTTCGTGCCGCGGGATCACCCGCACAGCTTTACGGTTACCAGTGCGGGGCCAGCCACAGCACTCGTGATCACAGCGCCGTCCCAGCTCGACCGCCAGATAGTGGCACGTGGCGAAGCTGCCCCCGTCATAGACCAATAACACTCGTGGACCCTCACACCAAATGCGGCGCAAGAGTGCGTCTCCGGTCTCAGGCCTTCATAATAATCATCCAACTCGGTCGGCCAGACGGCCGCTGACGGACCCATGGTGGACACGAGTTGTGCGTGCAAAATGGCGGCCGATCCGGCCGCCCGCCCTGCGCCAGCTGTTGTGTCGAAGGCGTCCAGATGGAACGCTCAGTGCCCGCTATGGGTCCCACCGAAAGGGCGCTCGGAGCCTCTAGCCCGGAACCTCGGGCTTCGGTACATGCCCAGGCGGACGGAGCTATCCGCCTCGGTAGCCGCCTCGCCCGTGTCCCGGAGGACCGTCGAATTCAGCGGGCATGCGCGTATCACAGCGCGTGCAGCAACCGTTACCAGTGAGGCGGTAGCGATGCCTGGTTGACGGGACCCCCACACAGGCGTATAGCAACGGTTGGGGAGATTGTTCAGTAAGGAGAGGGAAATGGCGGATCGAGTAGCTCACGTGGCCTGGGCCAAGCCGGGGCGCCACTTTGGATTTGGCGCGGGCTTGGCGGCAGTGTTCATCGTGGCCCTGGCGCTGCCAGCGAGTGGGCTGACCAGGCCTTCCTCGGCCGCCCGCGCGATCCGTGCGAGTTCTCTAACGGCTGACCAGCAGTCGATTAGCGCGAAGGTCAGTGCCCTGCTGGGGCGGATGACCGTCGCCGAGAAGTTCGGCCAGCTGGAGATGGCGGGTCCGGACGGGCCCAACGGCACGCCGGGCGACCTGCTGACCGAGGCGAAGAACGGGCAGATCGGCTCGGTCCTCGACCTCGTTGGCGTCAACAACATCAACCAGGTCCAGCAGCAGGCGCTGGACTCACGGCTCGGAATCCCGCTGATCTTCGGGCTCGACGTCATCCACGGCTACAAGACGATGTTCCCGGTGCCCCTCGCCGAAGCCAGCAGCTGGGACCCCGCACTGGTCGAGAACGACGAGTCCGTGTCGGCCTCGGAGGCCACTGCGGACGGCATCAAGTGGACGTTCAACCCTATGGTCGACATCAGCCGCGATCCGCGCTGGGGCCGCGTCGTCGAGGGCGCAGGCGAGGATCCGTATCTGGGCTCCGCGATCGCCGCCGCAAAGGTTCGCGGCTACCAGGGCTCCGATTTCAGCGCCGCGGACAAGATGGCGGCGACCGTCAAGCACTTCGCGGCCTATGGCGCCCCGGTCGCCGGCCGGGAGTACAACACGGTCGACATGTCCACCCAGCAGCTGTTCAACGACTACCTGCCGCCCTACAAGGCGGCGGTCGACGCCGGCGCCGCGACGGTGATGGCCTCGTTCAACTCGCTCAACGGCGTGCCCAACACCGCCAATCCGTACACGCTGACGACAATCCTGCGCGACGAATGGGGCTTCGGTGGCACGACCATCAGTGACTACCAGGCCGTCCAGGAGCTCGAGGCCTTCGGCTACGCCGCAAACGGGGCGCAAGCGGCACAGCTGGCACTGACGGCCGGAATCAACATCGAGATGGCGGTACAGGTGGGAAGCTCCAGCCCGTACTCCAACTACGACAACTACGGACCGCAGCTGCTCGCGTCAGGGAAGATCACGATGGCCCAGCTCAACGACGCGGTCCGGCACGTGCTGACGCTCAAGTACCTGGCCGGCATGTTCTCGCACCCACTGACCGATCCGACGCGGGTGCAGACGGCGGAGCTGACGCCCGCCAACCTGGCCGCGGCGCGGAAATCGGCTGACGAGTCGATGGTCCTGCTCGAGAACCACAACCACGCGCTGCCGCTGAGCACCGGCGCGCCGTCGATCGCGGTGGTCGGCCCGCTCGCCGACGATGCGCTCGACCAGCTCGGGCCCGACGTGCCGATCGGATACGACACCAACACGAGCGATCTCAGCACGGTCGACAAGATCGTCACGGTCCGCCAAGGGATCATCAACGCCGTCCCGAAAACAACGACGGTTAACTACGCGCCGGGCTGCGCCGACCCGTACTGCACCTCGACCGCTGGCTTCGGCGCCGCGGTCGCGGCCGCGCAGGCCTCGGATGTGACGGTCGTCGTGGTCGGCGAGCCGTCCGCGTACACCGGTGAGGCCTCCTCGCGCACGATGCTCGACCTGCCTGGTCAGCAGCTCGCACTGGTGCAGGCGATCGCGAACACCGGCAAGCCGTACGTGGTCGTGCTGATGAACGGCCGGCCGTTGACGATCGACTGGCTGGCCGCCAACGCACCGGCGCTGCTGGAGGCGTGGTATCCCGGCACCGAGGGCGGCGATGCGGTCGCGGACGTCCTGTTCGGGAAGGTTAATCCCGGTGGCAAGCTGCCGATGACGTTCCCGGTGAATGTCGGGCAGATCCCGATCTCCTACAACGAGCTGCCGACCGGCAGGCCGTATGACCCCAACAACAAGTACACGTCCAGGTACC
>Ga0187858_10006190_pt1 | contig 10770 bp, 9 predicted proteins | sample June2016WEW_8_15_FD_133015 | JGI IMG/M metagenome (GOLD analysis project Ga0187858, IMG submission 133015) | Peatland microbial communities from SPRUCE experiment site at the Marcell Experimental Forest, Minnesota, USA - June2016WEW_8_150 | ecosystem: Environmental > Terrestrial > Soil >...
GGAAAGCAATCCCTCGGTCGCGGTGAAGAGATAGGCGACCGAGTTCGAGAGACGCATCCAGTAGGCTTCCGTGAAAGCGGGCAGCAGCGCACGCAGCACGATAATGCCGGCAAGCCCGGCGCCCGCCGCGAGCGCGAAGAATCTTGCCAGGCGAATGCGCGGCCGGTGCAGGTAGATCAGGACCGTGGTGGCTACCAGCACGTTGAGCACGGAGGCGCGCGAGAAGGAGAGCACCAGCGCGGAAGCGAAAATCATCCCGCCGAATAGTAAGCCGCGGCGGGAAACGGGCGCACGCTTACCGGGCGCCAACAGCGCCGCCGCGATCATCACCAGGAAGAATGCGCAAAAGTTGCCCAGCGTACTGGCTTCGTAGAACAGGCCCTGCGCGCGCCGGTAGACGCCGGAGCGGAGCCAGATGAACTGCGGCCCAAAGCCGGCCGGCGCCGGAAACTGGAAATAGAAATCGACGCAGGCGAATATCGCGGAGGCCACCGCGATCCAATACAAGAGGCGCGTCTGCGCGAAGGGATCGCCGACGCGATCGGCGCCCGGGCCGTAAGCCACGTAGAAGAACACATACACGGAAATGCCGAACAACAGGACTCGCGCCAGGCTGCCCAGGCCGACAACCAGGCCCGAGTAGAGCATAGCTTCCGCCACGCTGGCCAGCAGAACGAAGAAGAAAACCGCCAGCGCGCGATTGAGCGGCGAGGCAGGCACGCGCCATTCTCCGAGATTCCATACGCCGGCGAGCAGCCCGAGCAAAACGAACACAACCGAAGGGTGCGGCCCGGAGTCTCCGGCGCCCAAGGGCAGAGGCGGAAGCAGCAGCGCCGCGGCGAAGAAGAGCGCCACCCAGCGATCGCGCTTCAGCATCGTCCAGTAAGCGATCGGGATGGCAGCCAGCGGCGCGGCCAGCACGAGTGCGCCGGCCGGCTTCGGCGCCAGCGCTATGGCCGCGGCATAGACGCCCAGCGCCGCCGGCCCGAGGAGCCGCCAAGGACGGGCCAGCGCCCGCGCCTCACTCATCGCGTCCCGTCCCAGTCACTCGCAATGTGCTGCGGCGCGCATTTGAGCGTTGGGCCTGGTAACTCAATTCCAGCGTGAGATAGACGATTGGCGCGACGATACCCAGCAACAGGGCCGCGAACAGGTTGAGCGGGACGTTGGGAGAGGACGGCCGCTCCGGAACGATGCCGGGGTCGATGATCTTCAACCGTTCGCTGCGATACGCCAGATCGCTGCGCATCTGGCTCAGGCGGGTGCCGATGGCGCTGAACGCCGTCTGGCTGGCGGTGCGCTCGGCGTCCAGGCGATCGCGCTCGGCCAGACGCGCCGACAGCAGTTTCTCCTGGGAGCTCAAGTCGCTTTTCACTTCAGCAAGCTGTTTGCGCAGAGTCTCGGCGCGCGCCCGGACGGCGGCGGCATCGCCCGGCTGGGCTTCGGCGGCGTCCTGGCCGGCCCGCATGAGTTGCCGCTCCAGGCTGGCCTCCAGTTCGCTGCCGTTCTGTATCTCTTCCTGTAACTTCCCGATCGGCCGCTGCGAGAGCATACGGGTCCAGGCCGCTTCACTTTGGTCCAGGCGCGCGTGGGCGTCCGCCTCCTGCTTCTCGATCTCTTCCGTCAATTCGCGGTTGCCTTCCTGGTCAACGGTGTGGCTGAGTCTTACCGTCTCCTCGCCCAGATACTGCGCCAGCGCCTGCGCGGTCTTCGGATCCGGCAGCGTGACCTTGATCTCCAGAATCTTGGTGTCGCGCACCATTGCGACTTTCAGCATGCCTGTCTTGAGCGACTCGACGGGCCGGTCCGGGAAACGTTGCCGCAAGTGGAACTGGTCCAGTGCGCGGAGAAACAGGCTGTCGCTCGCCGCGAAATGTTCATAAGTCTTAAGCGACTCGAAGTACATGGGACTGACCGCGCGAAGATCGGCGCCCGCCGGCGGCTCGATCAGAATGCGGCAAGTGGCGGTGTATTTCTTGGGAAGCGTCAGGCTGACTGCCAGCGCCAGGCTCACCGCAATGGCGCAGGATGCCGCGATGAACCACCACCGCGAACGCAGAAAGCTCAGATAGCGATACGCATCTACCGACTCCGGCATGGCCTGTGAGATAGTGTAGCCTATATGGCGCTGCTGCTGGCCCTGATACAGGCGTTAATTCCGCTGGCGATCGCGCCGGATCTGCTTTTTTACTTCGATGTTACACCTAAGATAGTGCTGCTCCTGCTAGGGACCGCCGCGGCGATCGTTTGGTGGGCGGCAGCGGGTGGCGCAACCGGATTTCATCGCGCTTCGCGCCAGGCGCGCTGGCTGGTGCTAGCGATGTGCGGGATGGCCGCATCGCTGGCAGCCTCGACGCTGGCTTCGGTGAATCCGGCGCTGTCACTGGGCGGAAGCGCGTGGCGATCCTGGGGTCTGGTGACGCAGCTTGCGGCGCTGGCGCTGGCTTACCTGGTGGCCGCGTGTTGCGCCGGGCGGCCCGAACGGCTGTGCGTGATGCTGCGCGGGCTCGCGGCTAGCGGGTTGATCGCGGCGGTCTATGGCGCGGCGCAATACTTCGGATGGGATCCGCTGCAGCCCTCCCAGAGCTACCACGCTGGGGAAGGCATCTTCACCATCGTGCGACCGCCATCCACACTAGGCCACGCGGATTACTTCGCAAACTGGCTATTGTGCGCGGTGTTCGCCGGCGCCGCGCTGGCGTTGACTGAGACGTCGCGTTTCTGGAAGTGGCTGGCGCGGATCTCAGTCGCGGCCGGTTGCATGGCTATCGTTTTGAGCGGAACACGGGCCGCTCTGGCCGGTCTGCTCGCCGGCGCGGTCTTCCTGACGCTCTGGCGGGGTCTGCGCGTCACCCGCGGCAAAGTTTTGGCGGCAGGCCTGGTGGTGGTTGCGCTCACGGCCTTCTACGTGTCTCCCGCCGGCGGAAAGTTAAGGGCGCGCGTGCATTGGTCGCTCGAAGACCCGGCGGGTGGAGCGCGATTCTGGCTCTGGCGCGACAGCCTGCGCATGGCGACAGCGCGCTGGCCGCTGGGCTACGGGCCGGAGACCTTTATCGCCAGCTTCGCGCGCTGGCAATCGGCCGATCTCGCCAGGGCGTATCCGGATTTCTACCACGAGTCGCCGCACAACATCTTTCTCGATGTGCTGGTCGCACAGGGCTTGCCGGGATTGCTGTTTTTCGCGGCGTTCTCGATCTTGGGATTCGCCGCGGCGTGGGCTGTACGCCGGAATCAGCCGCCGGGCGGCGCACGCGACACGGCAGGCGCGCTGGCGGCTGCGCTGGCTGCCACGACGATCGGCGGGCAGTTCGTGTGCTTCACGCTGCCTACTGCGCTGGCCTACTATGTCACCATCGCCATGCTGGTATCGCTCACCTGCCGTGTGGCTCTTAAGCCGCGGCCGGTTGGCCGGCGCTGGCCGGCAGTGGCCGCCGCGGTGTCTTTTGCAGGCTTGCTCGCGGTGTTTGCCGTACGGCTGCTGGTGGCGGAGATCGCCCTCGCATCGGTCCGGCGCGACCTGGATGGCGGTCTGGCCGGCGAGGCGGTCAGCCAATATGCACGGTATCGGGACTGGCGTTTGCCTGGCAGCAGCGCGGACTTGTGGTATTCGCGGCGGTTGGCCCAAATTGCCGCGAGTCAAGCCAACCCGGCGATCCGGATTCGGGCATTGCAACAGGGAGCGATGGCCGCGGTACACGCCACTTACACTGCTGAGGACCCATTTAACGCTTGTTACAATCTGGCCGAGTTTTATGCTTCGCGGGACGATTTCGTGCACACGGAGCAGAGCCTGCGCGCGGCCATTTCCTACGCGCCGAATTGGTTCAAGCCACACTGGATGCTGGCTCAGGTACTGGAGGCCGGAGGGCGCCTGAAGGAGGCGGACGCCGAAGCCGTGCGAGCAGTCACATTAGACGGCGGCAAGCATGTCGAAGTTACCGGCACGCTCGATCATATTCGCGCGCAGCTTCGTCCTTTGCCGCAGGTACTGCACAACAAGTAAATTCTTGCGCAAAGCCTTGGGGTTGCCGCGATCGGTCGACTAAAATTGAAGCAGAGGGTATATGCGATCTATAGGGCTGGCTCTTGGATCAATCGTGATGGCGTCTATTGCATTCGCGCAGGCTCCAGTCGTGAACATGGGAGGCGTCGTGAATTCCGGCAGCTATTCCACGGAAGGCGTCGCGCCCGGCTCCATCGTATCGATTTTTGGTACAAGCCTGGCTGCCTCGACTGCTGTCGCCAGCACCATCCCGTTATCGACTGAGCTGAGCGATGTCACATCCGTGACCTTCAACAATATTCCCGCGCCGCTGTACTTTGTAGCGGGCACGCAAATCAACGCGCAATTACCATGGAATGTGCTGCCGGAGGGCATGACCAGCGGTACGGTGAACGTGGAGGTTACGCGCGGCACCGGAACGTCGGCAGCCCAGAGTGTGACGATCATTCCGGCGTCGCCCGGGATCTTCACTGTGAGTAACAACGGGCTGGGCCAGGCATTTGCGTACGACAACACCACTGGGGCTGTCGCCGCGCCGGCGGGCACTAAGATCGGGAGTTTTAAAGTGACTCCCATCTCGCTTAGCTCGGGAGACCCGTTGATCATCGCCTGCACAGGACTCGGCTCGGTGAACCAGACTCTCGCCAACGGTGTGGCCGCCCCGAACGCGACGTTTAACACGCTGTTGACGCCAACCGTGCTGATCGGTGGTGTCCCGGCGAAGTTTATCTATTCGGTGCTCTCGCCGCAATACGTTAGTGAGTATCAGATTGGCGTAGTGCCGGACCCCACCACACCCACGGGGAACGCGGTGTCGTTGCAGATCCAGATCAACGGTGTGACCACACCGGTGCCACCGAACCAAGTCACTATCGCAGTCGGGCCGTGAACCGGTGGGACAGACGCTTTCGTCTGTCAACCAGACAGTACGCCCGATTTCTTCACGCCTTCTTACGATCGTGGCGTAGAATCGCGTTTGGAAGCCGCGTGGCGCACGCTTCAGCGTGCCGCGGCGAGCTTCAGCTCGCCGAGCTTCGACCGTGGGCTAAAGCCCGCGGCAGCACGCTCTTCCGAGAACCAATCTGGAAGGTGTTGAAGAGGCGGGACTGAAGTCCCGCTGCTAGCTAAAGCTCGCGCCACGTCCCGGCGGAAGGTTTTCCGACATTGGTGACGAACCGCTGCGGTCCGCTCGCGCTAAAGCGTGCGCCACAACCGAATGGCCATGAAAGACTAAGTGGCATCGGGCAAGATTGTGCGCCCCGCATGTGGCAATCGACAAGCGTCGCGGCGCGCAGAAGAAACTGATGGTATACAACGACGGCGCACTGCTTACCAGGCGTTCCGTCCGCTCCAGATCTCGGGCAGAGTCCACACGAGGATTTGGAAATACAGCTTTAGGGAACGATTACGCACCAGTGCCAGATCCAGGTTGCGGCGCTGTTCGTAGGTCAGCCGGCTGCGCCCCATGATCTGCCATAGCCCCGAGAGGCCCGGCTTCACGTGCAGCACCTCGGCGGCGGCGGCCCGATAGTGGAGCTTCCACTCGGAGGCCGTGATGGGCCGCGGACCTACCAACGACATCTCGCCACGCACGACATGCAGGAGCTGCGGCAGCTCGTCTATCGAGTGCCGGCGGCAGAAACGCGCGAAGCGGCTCGAGATGCGCAGATCGCGGGTGCCCTTCTCCCGCGGCCCGTTCTCGTCCACGATCCGCTCGACCAGCGCGAAGCGCCCCGTGGGCCGTGCGCGGCGCCCCCACATCGTGCGGAACTTCAGCACCCACATCGGACTGCCGCCGAGACCCAGCCGGCGATGCGCGATCAACGGAGAGGTTCGAGACAGGCAAGCGGTCGCGATCCCAACGATCAGGAGAAAGGGCGAGAGAGCCAGAAGTATGAACAACGCAGCGAGGCGTTCGAGCGCACTCAGCACCAGCCACGCGGTCGTTTCGCGCCTACTGCAGGACATCCATCTTCATTATTGGGCGCGGGGCGGCACGGCTTTGTGCGAAACTCGTAAACAATTTGTGAATTTACAAACGATGCTGCGCCAGGCGCTTCTGCAACCGCTGCTCGCGCCGCCGCAGATCCGTGGTGTCTTCGAGCGCCAGAGCGCTGCGCGTCATCTCCAATGCCACGGCATAATCGCGCGCGCGCCGCTCGTAATGGATCGCCAACTCGCGAAACGCACGCAGCCGGTACGCATTGCGCGACGCGGACAGGTCCGTGAACACAGCCAGCGCCGCATCGGATCTTCCCAGCCGCTTCTCCAACGTGCCGATGTCCCAAAGCGTGCGGAACAGGAGATCGTCGGGCAGCCCCAAATCCAAGGCGCGCCGCCACAGCCGCAGGGCTTGCTCATGCCGCCCGGCTGCAAGCACCCAACGCGCCAATCCGATGACGTCCGCGCCGTGCCGGAACGCGGTCTCCTCCGGCGCGCGAAACGCGCATGGCACAATCGCGGTCAGGCACGCCAGGGACAGAATGTCGATCGCGTTGTGATGGAAGACCGGCACCAGCCGGAAAGCTTGCTGCGTGCGCAGATATTCGAAGTAGTAATACGGAATCATCTCGCCGGGCAGGTCGCCCTGGCGCTCGACGCCCAGGATCTGGTTTTCCAGATCCACCAGCCGGCAACTGTCCAGCCGCAATTTCCAGAGCCGCCGCGCGCCGGTCAGCAGGTCCAGATGCGCCAGACGCTCGAAGGGATGCCGCGCGCGCGCCATGCGGAAACGCGTCTCCAGCAGCGGCTGGTCGTACGTCTTGCCGTTGTAAGTGATCAGCACATCGAACTGCGCCAGGTGCTCGGAAAGCCGGCGCAGTAAGGATGCCTCTTCGCCGTAATCGCGCATGAAGAACTGCCGCAGGCGGAAGCCCGCCGGCTCGATGCTCCCCACTCCGATCAGAAACGCGTACGTTCCGGTGCCGCCCGCCAAGCCCGTGGTTTCGGTATCCAGGAAGGCCCATTTGGTGGGATGCGACGACCCGATCGCGCCGTCGGAGAGCGAATCCAGAAGATCGGGGGGCAACTCGTACAGGTTCGAAATGTCCATGCTGCCGTGGCGGCGATGGCGCTCGAACAGCTTCTCGGTTTCGAAGTGCTCGCCGAGAGACGTTCGCACCACTTCGCCGCTCATGAGTTCTTCGACAAAGTAGCGCGCGGGACGCAGGTCCTTGATGCGCGAGGGTGCGCCCGCGTGCGGACCACAGGCTAAAGCCTGCGCCACCATGGCATCGCCGGTCCACTTCTTGTCGATGCGCGCGATGCGCCGGCGCAGGATGGCGAGTTGTTCCTGGATATCCTCCATGTTCGCCTTTTATTTGCCCATCATAGAACCAATCGGCGCGCGGTTCAAGTTACCATAGCAAACACAGTGAAAAGCGCGCGCCTCTTTTTCCCGATTGTCTTTACGCTGGTTCTGGCGGCGCGCCTGTGCCACCTCGATATCCTGTGGGCCGAAGAAACGTTGCCCCTGGCCGCCGCTTCGCAGATGCTGCACGGCAAGGCGCTCTACCGCGATCTCTGGTTCGATAAGCCGCCGCTGCTGGTGTGGACTTACCTCGCGTGGGGCGCGCGCGACGATTTTCCTCTGCGCCTGGCTGGAGCGCTCTTCGCGCTGCTGGCTTGCTGGCTCGCCTGGTGTTTTGCGCGCGATCTCTGGGGCCGGCGCGAAGCGTTCTGGGCGGCCGCGCTGCTGGCGTTCTACCTCGTGTTCGATATCCCTTCGGCTGTTACGCCGCTGGCCGCCGATCTGCTGATGCTCGCGCCGCATATCGCGGCGGTCTGGCTAGCGTGGCGCGGCCGCGCTCTGCTCAGCGGCATCCTGGCGGGGATCGCCTTTTTGATAAACGCCAAAGGCGTTTTTGTGCTGGCCGCCTGCGCCATCTGGAACATTCGGGCGCTGCCGCTGCTGCTGGCGGGATTTGCGATTCCCAATGCGCTCGCGGCGGCGTGGCTCTGGAGTCAGGGATCGCTCCCCGCGTATTACCAGCAGGTGTGGAAATGGGGCCGCATCTATGCGGGTCAGACGTTCGTCGAGAATCCGCTGGGCAACGGCCTGGTGCGAACCGCGCACTGGCTGGGTTTTCACGCCGCGATCGTCATCGCCGCACTCTGGTTCTGGCTCCGCGATCCGAAGGCCGGCCGCACACGCTGGGCCGCCTGGGCGGCCATCTCCTGCGCCGCGGTGGCCTTGGGTTGGCGTTTCTTTCCACGCTACTATTTCCAGCTTTTGCCGCTGGCCGCGCTGGCCGGCGCCCGCGGCTTTACGCTATTGGGCCGCAAGCGCGCCATGGCGGTGGCCGCGCTGCTGCTGGTTCCCCTGATACGCTTCGGCCCGCGCTATGCGATGCTCGGCCGCGATCTGGAGGCAGGCCTCCCGCATCACTGGGTGGATGTCGCCATGGATCAGGACAGCCGCCAAGCCGCCCAAATGGCGCGCCAGTTTAGCGAACCGGGCGATACGGTCTTCGTCTGGGGCTTCCGGCCGGAGCTATACGTCTACACGCGGTTGCCCGCTGCCACGCGTTATCTGGATTCGCAACCGCTGACCGGCGTTCCCGCCGACCGCCATCTCACCCAATCCCGCCCGGTGGAAAACGAATCTATCCGCGCGCACCGCGCCGAGTTGCTTCTTACGCATCCCGCGCTCATCCTGGACGGCTTGGGGCCAGTCAATCCACGCCTCGCAATCGGCGCTTACGAAGATCTGCGTCCTTGGCTCGCGGAATACGAGGTGGTGGGAAGCACCGGCATGACGACGATCTACAGACGAAAATAGATGTGGCGCGCGCGTCTTGCGTGCCGCTGCCGGCTTTAGCTGGTAGAACGGCGAACTGAAGTTCGCCGCGGCAAGCTGAAGCTTGCGCCACGTCATCGACCCGCCCAACACGCCGTCCGCTTCTCCAGAAACGCGGAAATGCCCTCCTGCGCGTCCGCCGCCAGCGAATTCATCGACATGACTTCCTTGGCGTAGGCGTAGGCTTTGGGCTGGTCGAGATCGATCTGCGTGTAGTAGGCCTGCTTTCCGAGCGCCACCGTGAGCGTGCTGGCATCCGCGATGCGCGCGGCGAGCTTGCGCGTTTCCGCCTGCAGCTCTGCCGCCGGCACCACCTTGTTCACCAAGCCCCAATCCGCTGCGGTGACCGCGTCCACCATCTCGCCCGTCAGCAGCATCTGGAGCGCGCGCTTCCGGCCGACCGCGCGGCTCAACGCCACCATCGGGGTCGTGCAGAACAAGCCTATGCGCACGCCGGGCGTGGCGAAGGCCGCCTGGTCCGACGCGATAGCCAGATCGCAGGTGGCCACCAACTGGCATCCGGCCGCAGTGGCGATACCTTGCACCTCCGCTATCACCGGCTGCGGAATTGCCTGGATCTTCATCATCAATTCAGTGCACACGTCGAACAGCCGCCGGTATTCGTTGATGTCCCGGCCCACCATCTCGGAAAGATCGTGTCCCGAACAGAAAACCTTGCCAGCGGCCGCGAGGATCACAACGCGAATGGCCCGATCGCGCCCGATTGCATCGAGGCAATCGATCAGTTCCAGCATCGATTCGAGCGCCAGCGCATTGCGCCGCTGCGGACGGTTCAGTGTGACGACAGCAACTGGCCCCTCATTCTGCAGGCAAAGACTCTGATAGCCCATATCGCGTCTCCCTCTTTCAGTAAAGCACGCGAGAGCGGGATGCTGAAAAGGCTCAACGACGCGCGGCGGTCGGCGCAGTACGACCGCGTCCCGAGAATTCAAATCACCCCGCTGAACGGACTGCCACGGTGGTGATCAAGGGTATCTGCCCGCTGCGCGCTCGTATTTTCTCCGCGATGCGACGGGCGGCTACAGCGGGGGAGTCGGCCGACGAGGCTTGCGCTTCTGTCTCGGCGATTTCCGCGCACCGCGCCCGCTCCGCTTCCACCGCATGCTTCACGAATTCCAGACACATGGCCGATTGTCTCTGGATGGTGAAACAGAGCCTGTCGATGGTTTCGTCCGGCTGCTTGAGGAGTTCGAATTTGCTGTCAGTATTGTCCATCGGGTGACCTTCTGTATAGTCCGAGACACGATTCTAGCAGGTTCGCAACCCGGAATCCGGCTACAATATGTACGCATGAGCGATTTGAGCCGGATTGGCGTAGCCATCGATTCGAACCTGCTGGAGAAGTTCGACCGGCACATCGCGCAACGGGGGTATACCAACCGCTCGGAGGCGTTCCGGGACCTGATCCGCGACGAGCTCGTGCAAAAAATGGCGGAATCGCCCGAAAGCAGCGTGGTGGGCACCGTCACCCTGGTCTACGATCACCACGTGCGCATGTTGAGCGACAAGCTGATCGACCTGCAGCACGATTATCACCGGGCCATCCTTTCCACACTGCACGTGCACCTGGATCACGACCACTGCCTGGAGGTGCTGGTGGTCCGCGGCAAAGCGGGAGCGGTGCAGAAGATCGCCGACGCCCTTATCAGCACCAAAGGCGTCAAACATGGCCGCCTCGCGATCACCACCTCCGGAGCGAAGCTGAAATGATTGTGGGCACGGGAGTGGATCTGGCCGAAGTGCCGCGCATCCGCGCAGCCATCGAGCGCCATGGCAGGCGCTTCATCGAGCGGATTTACACGCCCGCGGAGATCGCCTACGTCGAGCGGAAGGCCAACCGCTACGAACGCTTTGCCGCGCGTTTCGCGGCCAAGGAAGCCGGCATGAAAGCCATCGGCACAGGCTGGAGGCGGGGAGTGCGCTGGCAGGATTTCGAGGTGGCCAACCC
>Ga0187858_10006192_pt1 | contig 10768 bp, 10 predicted proteins | sample June2016WEW_8_15_FD_133015 | JGI IMG/M metagenome (GOLD analysis project Ga0187858, IMG submission 133015) | Peatland microbial communities from SPRUCE experiment site at the Marcell Experimental Forest, Minnesota, USA - June2016WEW_8_150 | ecosystem: Environmental > Terrestrial > Soil >...
AAATCGGGATGTAGCCGCTTGGCATCGCCACAAATATATCATGGTTCAGTACGTCGGGCGTTGGGAGGCGCGGGCAGACGTGGGCGAGGTGCTGGCAACCCTCGGATGACTGCCCGGTCGAAAACGCTTGCCGGCTCAGCGGGGCAACTTCATTAGCCACACGGAGGAGTTGCCGGTCTCCTGGCGCGAAAAAACCAGCCCCGGACCGCGAACCGTCCAGTCATCGTCGGGCTTAAGCGTCACCGCAGAGCCCGGCACGAACACCACTTCGTGAGGCTCGCTGAAGCTTTTCCTCCGGGAATCGAAGGCGACTGCCATGAGTTTGGATCCCTCGAAGAAGTAATAGAAGTTCCCCGTGGGGGAAGCCTCCCATTGGGGGGTTGAGGTGGGCCCGAACCCCGGGATTTCGATCCACTCCGACTGCGGCACCGGCTCTTCCCTCCAGGGGACTAGATACCCCCGGGACGCCCCCGATCCCGGCGGCTTTAGATCCATGTAAAGCCATCCGGAATCCTGACCGAATGTGCGACCGTCAACGGAAACTGAATCGGTCGGGTGTTCCAGCCAGGGCCAGTCTTTGCCGGAGGCCACTTCCAGAAGCCGCACGGTGGTCTTTCTCTTGGGGTCGTGCTTGACTTTGCACTCGGGGCAGTAGAAGAGGAATCGCCCGTCGGGAGAAAACCCCTGAACCCTGCCACAAGCCTTGCAGAGGACACGCGCCTCTTCCGGACCGCCGCCCGCCTCGCCTGACTCGCTCAGGCGGATCGAGTATGAATCGCCCTCCGCGACGGAATACGCAACCTGGCGGCCATCGGGCGAAATGGCTGGAAAAACAATCGGGGGAAGCCTAGCGATCACAAGTGTCTGCTTGCTGCTTGCCAGGTCCACGGCGTAGACACCTGAACCTGCGGGCATAAAGTAAGCGCTGCCGGGATCCCCGCCTGGATTCCACGGAAAGCGCGCGCGCGCCAAAAGCTTCTGGCGTCCATCCTGGGTGAGCCGCCGGACCACACCGGTGGGTTGACCGGTGGCAGCAGAGAGAGGAATGAGATAGAGGTTGTTGAGATAGCTTCCGACGACTTGGAGCGCCACGGTGCCCGTGGCACTGACGCTGCAAGGTGATTCGTCCAGCGTTCCAGACGCAAGCTGGTGCGGAACTCCCTGCACGCGCCATGAGCTCGGCGATAGGCGGATTTCCCAGACTGATCGCCCGCCATTAAATAGAACGCGATCACCCGTCATCAGGCGCGGCGCGACGTTGAGCCCCGCCACGCGCAACGCCGCGCCCGCTCCCGTGGCCACCTGGTTGCCTCCATCCGCCGGAAACGCGAACCATTTCCATTCCCCGGCTCTTGGCTTCATCCAGCAAAGAAGGTAGCGACTGTCGGATGTCCATACAGGCATGGCCGAAAGCAATTTCGGCATGCGCGCCCAGGCCGGCAATTCCCGCGGCCGGCCGCCGTTTGAAGAGATCGTCACCAGGCGCGGCGCGACGCCATGGCTGAACTCCGGGTAAGCGATCTGGCGCCCGTCTGGGGAGAGCACCACGGCTGGAATCCTGCCGCCCTGGATCAGCACCTGCGGCTCCCCGCCCAATGTGGATATCGCCTCAATGGTGCTCTTCGTCCCGTCCGCGGAGGTTCTCTCGTAAAGGATGCGCCTGCCGTCAGGGAAGAAGGCCGGCGACTTTACCTTCTCGTCGGAATGGGTTAACTGGATCGGGTCCCCGCCGCCCACCTGTTGCAGCCACAACTCTTTCTTGCCGGAGCGGTCCGAGATATAAGCGACGAATCCGCCATCGGGCGAGATGGCCGGCTCGCTGTAGGAATGCCCGTCATCGGGCGACACTCGCACCAGATCCGGGCCTTTCGCCTGATTGCCGCGGGAGCCGAGATAGAACCATGCGAATGCGCCCGCCGCGACCAGCATGGCCGCCGCCAGCGCTGGCCACACCCAGCGGCGCGTTCCCGTGTCCGCCACCACGGACGGCCGAGTCAGCTTCCCCGATATCGATTAGTCCCGCAACTCTTCCAGCGCCAGCTTCACATCCGCCATGCTCTGGCTGCGCCGATTGACGTCCTTGCGCAAGCACCGCGCGATGACTCTCTCCACTTCCGGCGGCGTACTGGCGGAACTCTCGCTCACCGGCGGCGGGTCCTTCTCTACCACCGCCGCCAGCGTGGAAATCCTCGAATCGCCGCGAAACGCGCGCTGCCCGGTGATCATCTCGTAGAGCACCGCGCCGAACGAGAAAATATCGCTGCGCGCATCCAGCGCCCTGCCTTCGACCTGCTCCGGCGACATGTAGGGAACGCTGCCGACGATCATGCCTTCTTCCGTGACCGGCAGTCCAGCAGCCAGCGTGCGAGTCGCTTTGTCCGCGTCATCGGCGGCGGTCGCGCGGGTGGGTGCGACGAGTTTCGCCAGTCCGAAGTCCAGCACCTTTACGCGACCGTGCGCATCCACCATGATGTTGGCCGGCTTTAGATCCCGATGCACGATGCCTGCTGCGTGCGCTGCGGTGAGCGCGTCGGCCACCTGTGCGGCGATGCGCAACGCTTCGGTAAGCCGCATGCCCTTGCGCGGGATCAGTTCGTTCAGCGGCTTGCCATCCACCAACTCCATGACGATGTAGGTCTGCCCGTCCTGCTCGCCGATTTCGTGGATGGTGATGATGTTGGGATGGTTCAGCGCCGAAGCCGCTTTAGCCTCCTGGATAAAGCGGGCGCGGCGGTCGGCATCGGTACTGCGCGCTTCGGCCAGCAGCTTGATGGCGACGAAACGATCCAGGAACTTGTCACGGGCCTTGTAGACCCGGCCCATGCCGCCTTCTCCGATCTTCTCCAGCAGGGAGAAATGTCCCAGTTCACCGCCGTCCATATTCGTTCTATTCTAATCCGTCAGTAAGGCTCGGGCTTCCTATGTAAGCATTCGCCAAATATATGATGGTTCAAGCCCATGACCGCGAACCCCCGCCACGAATACACTGCGCGATTGGAAGCGCGCCGCGCCGCCGTGGCGCAGCACGACCAGCGGCACCGCACCCTCGGCAACCTGCGGCTGCTGGTCTTCGTAATCGCGGCGGTCCTGGCTTGGCTGGCCTGGTGGCGCGGCGCGGTCAGCCCCCTCTGGCTGGCGCTGCCCGCCGCGCTGTTCGTGTGCCTGGTGGTGCTGCATGAGCGCGTGCTGCGTGCGCGCCGGGCCTGCGAACGGGCGGCGGCGCACTACCAAAAAGCGCTGGCCCGCCTGGATGGACAGTGGGCCGGCGAAGGCGAAACGGGCGAGCGGTTCCTGGATCAAGCGCATCCCTACGCCGAAGATCTGGACCTGTTCGGCCAAGGCTCTCTGTTCGAGCTTCTGTGCACCGCGCGGACCCGCAGGGGCGAGGAGATACTGGCCGAGTGGCTGCTGGCCCCCTCCGATCCAACCGTGCTGCGAGCGCGGCACGAAGCCCTCGCGGAACTTGGTCCCATGTTGGATCTGCGGGAAGATCTGGCGGTGCTGGGCGAAGATGTGCGCAGCGGCGTGCATCCGGAAGCGCTGGCCGCCTGGGGCGAGGCGCCTCCTCTGCTTGAATCGCGCCGCGGCCGCGTAATCGCTTTTCTGATTGCTTGTTCGACGGTGGCCGCCGCGGTGCTGTGGGCCGCGCTGGGTTTTCGCGATCTGTTCTTCGTCATGATTGCGGTGGATGCGATCTTCATCGCCCGCTTCCGCCGCGTGGTGCAACGCGTGGTGGAGGCGGTCGAGCAACCCGCCCACGACCTCGCCTTGCTGGCCCAGGTGCTCGGGCGCCTCGAGCGCGAACGCTTCACGGCGCCGCGCCTGGTCGAATTACGAGCGGCGTTGGATGTGGAAGGCCGCCCGGCATCGGCGCGCATCGCCAGGCTGAACCGGCTGCTGGAGCTGTTGGACTCGCGCGACAACGTCGTCATGCGCATCGTCGGGCCGCTGCTGCTTTGGACCGAGCAATTGGCCTTCGCCGTGGAAGCCTGGCGCCGTATCTCCGGGCCCGCGTTGCGGCGCTGGCTCGGCGCCGTCGGTGAAATCGAGGCACTGTGTGCTTTGGCGGCCTATGCTTGGGAGCATCCGTCTGACGCCTACCCGGAGTTCGCATCCGGCCCGGCGTGCTTCGACGGCGAGGATCTGGCGCATCCCCTGCTGGACGAATCGCGCGTAGTACGCAATAGCGTGCGGCTGGACGTCGATTTGCGCGTCCTCATCGTCAGCGGGTCGAATATGTCCGGCAAGAGCACGCTGTTGCGCACCGTGGGGACCAACGTTGTGCTGGCGCAAGCCGGAGCGCCCGTGCGCGCCCGCCGCCTGCGCCTTTCGCCGCTGGCGCTGGGTGCGTCCATTCGCATTATGGATTCCCTGCGCGGCGGCACTTCGCGCTTCTACGCTGAGATCACCCGCCTGCACCAGATCATGGAACTGACCGCAGGTCCCCTGCCGGTTCTCTTCCTGCTGGACGAATTGCTGCACGGCACCAACTCGCACGACCGCCGTATCGGCGCCGAGGCCATCGTGCGCGGCTTGGTGGACCGCGGCGCCATGGGCCTGCTCACCACGCACGACCTGGCGCTGGCGCATATTGCCGAAGCGCTCGCGCCCCGCGCCGCGAATGTGCACTTCGAGGATCACCTGGAGAACGGTCGCATGAGCTTCGATTACCAATTGCACCCCGGCGTGGTCGAAAAAAGCAACGCCCTGGAGCTGATGCGCTCCGTGGGCCTGGACGTATAGAAAGAAAGTAGCCGCAGATGCACGCAGATTCACGCCGATAGGAACCAAGATTATCAGCGTGAATCTGCGTGCATCTGCGGCTGTTATGCTTTGCTTCTCCCCCTTATGGCGCAAGTCTCCGCGTCTGGGTCCAATCGAGTACAATACATATGGAGCGAAGGTAGGAGGAACACCGAGTGGCTGCCACTCTCAAAATCACCGGACCTGCCGGCGTCACAGAAGTGCCGTTACTCGATAACAGCACTTGGAAGATTGGCCGTGAGCCGTCCTGTACGGTAGTGCTGAACGACGATGCGGTGTCGCGCCGGCACGCGATGGTGCAACAGACCGAAAAAGACGAATATTACCTGATCGATCTGGGCAGCCGTAACGGCACTTTTCTGAACGAGGTGCGGGTGAGCACGCCCTCCATGCTGGCTAACGGCGACCAGATCCGCGTAGGCATGCACCACTTGGCGTTCCAAAGCGATTCCACGTTGCCGAGGTATGTCGAACAGAAGAATGACGACACCGCCGGCGCCACCAGGCCCATGTACGCGCCGCGGACGGTGACCGTCCTGGTCGTGGACGTGCGCGGATATACCAAGCTGGCACAAGCCATCGATCATACGATCCTTTGCCAGTTGATCGGCACTTGGTTCCGCGAAGCCTCGCAGATCATGGACAAGTACGGGTCGTGGGCGCAGCAATACATCGGCGATGCCGTGATGGCTGTCTGGCTGCACGACGACCCCGCCAACCGGCAGAAGCAGATGTTGCGGATTCTGCGAGCATACGCGGAATTTGCCAGAGCCACCCTGAAGTTGCAGCAAAAGTTTCAACTTCCCTGTCCATTCCGCATCGGCGCAGGCATCAACACAGGCCTCGCCCAGGTGGGAAACACCGGAACCGGCGCCCAAACGAACTACACCGCGGTCGGGGACGCCGTCGTTGCCGCTTTTCGTATCGAGACCTGCACGCGGCAAATCGACTGCGACCTGGCCATCGGAACCACCACGTTGGAATCGCTCGGCGCGCCCGCTAAGTACTTCGAGAAGCACTCCGTCGAACTGAAGGGATTTGAAAAGCCGACCACCGTGTGGTCCACGTCGTTTCCAGCCATCGAAGACTTGCTTGCCACCGTCACGCCGGACGCGGGTTCCGGCCGCACGACCTCCCCGCTCACCGGCGCATAAAGGTGGGGCAGGCGCTTCCGCCTGCCAACTCAGCCCTGAATCACCTTACTCTTCTGAAAAAGCTCGTAGGCGCTGCCGAAATAGACCTGCCCGTCGAAGTGGAACGCCGCCAGTTTCGGATCCCGATTTGGAATCCCTCGATCTTCCGGCCCCAGGCGCACATCGGTAAGTCGCGCGCCCACGGGAATCGATCTGGGATCGCCGCTCAGGGCTAGTGCCGGAAAGCTCTGTGTGGCTTCTCTGACCTCCGGCAGTGTATCCCATTTTTCGTTAAAGAAGGTCCAGATCGCGTCCACGCACCGGTTCGGGCACGCCGGCAAGGCCTCGCCTGCGTTAACCGGGATCATCACGCCGCAGGTAGTGCAGCGATAAAGCCCGGGATTGAACACCTGCTCGTTTGCCTTATACAACGTACTCTCATGGCGCACAATCGCGCCACGCTCCCCAATTCAGACTACCAGAATAAGAGCCGCGCAAGGCTCGCAGACGACGAATTTCTTTAGGTCGCCACATGATTTGTCTCCTACGCACCGCAAGCCTTGCGCCCGGCAACTGGACGGGCCGATGTTATTTCCCGAGGCAGATCAGGCCGGCGGCGCCGCCGGGGGGCGCAGCCGGGTTTCGGTCTTGTCCGAATCCTCGGACTGCGCGCCGGCCTTGCGCACGGTCACTGTCCCGCGCTCGGTGACCAGATGGATACTGGCGCCCTGCCCGACACTGCCTTTCAACGACGCGGAACGCCCGTCGGTCTCCTTCTGAATGGACGGGCCAAAGTCGTTTACCGCCTCCCCGTGGTCCGTGCTGGCCACCAACTGGAAGGCCGCTTTATCCGGCAGTTCCAGGCTGATCTGCCCGCTACGCGATCGCGCATCGATCTTGGACAGTGGCACTTGGTTGGGCTTCAGCTCGATATCGCCGCGCTCCGTCTCGATCTCCAACGAATCGGTGAAGTCTTCGATCTTGACGTCCTTCGATTTCGTCACCAGGTGCACGGGCCCCTTCAGGTGATCGCCCGTGAGCTCGCCCAAATCCATGCTGATGTGTCCCGGCAAAGCGGCTACCTGCAAGTCCGTGTTCGGCGTTTCAAAATGCAGCGACTTCGCCAGGTTCTTGAACTCCAGGCTGCCCGAGTAAGAGCCGTTGATCGTCACTTGCCCGGCAATGTTCTCCAGCTCGATGTCCGAGCCTTTGCCCTGCAAATCCAGACTGCCCTTCAGATCCACCGCCCGCACCAGGTCGCTGCGCTCCAGCTCCACGCGCGCGTTCCCGCCGATCTTGTTCAGGCGCACGTCCGCGTGGTCGCCGTGCAGGTCCACGCTGCCGTTCAATTCGGTTACATCGTAGTCGCCGTAGTTCCCCCGCGCTTCCACGCTCAACCGCGCCGGAATGGTGATCTCCAGGTCTTCCGATATCTTCCCGTTGGTGGGGTTGTGATCCTGGTTGGAGCGCACGGTGATGGTGTCGCCTTGCGCCACGATCTCGAGCGGCGTAGCGTCGTTGGCGCGATCCGCTTCGGAATGATTCATCGCCTGAATGCTCTTGCGTCCCGTGACTTTTATCTCGGTCGTGTCCGCGCCGGTGATGCGCAAATTGCCCCGGTTGTTCTCGAAAACCACGCGGGTGGCGGCGCCCACGGGTTTCTGGTCGTCTATGTTGTAATCGAAGTGCTCTCCGAAGGCCTCCCATGCCGGCCGGAAATGAATGCCTTCGCGGTGCGCCGCATAGGCGCCCCAACCGAACAGGCAGATGAACACGATCAGCACTACTTCGCCGCCGCTGAAGCTGGTCCTTTGCAGGCTGCCCCGGAAATACTCCACCAGCACTTCCGCCAGGCGCAGCACGCCCCACAGGATCAGCAAGAACGGCCAGTATTGCGCGAGCAGGTCGAACAGCGGAATGTCCGGCCGCAGGTTGTAGATCAGGAACCCGACGCCGATCAGCACCAGCAGAATCGGGCCAGTCAGCGATCGCCGTCTCATCTTGGGCCTCCCGTTCCTCCAGCAGGCGGCAGGGTGGCCGCGGTCCGTCCCAGCAAGCTCAGCACGCCGAACACGATCAGCAGCACGGGCCAGGTCCGGTCGAAACCGTAAGGCGTGAAGTTATTCAGCACGAAGAGCCCACCCAGAGTGATCAGGGTCAGTGGCCAGCGAACCGCGCGGAGCAAATTGATTTCATTGGCGTTCATGGCCCACCTCCCGGCCCCCGATCGGGTCGCCGCTCGCGGCCAGGCGCGCATACAGCATGTAGGCGCCCATCAGAATCAGCAGCACGGGCCAATAGCGCAACAGATAGCGAAGCTGGATCACGTTCTCGTTGCTGAGCAGCAGCACGATGCCCAGCGCGATGAGCGTGATGGCGCCGACTGGAAACCCGCCCCGCCGGCCATGCACATCGAGGATGCTGGAGAATTCGTCCACCGGCTCGCCGGCGCGCCGCTTGCGCGCAGTATGGTAGGCTTCCAGCGCCATATACATCACCCACACGCCGATCAGGATCCCGAACAGCGGCTCGAGATCGCCCGCCGTCCCCGAGCTCGTGATGCTTACCAGCAGGCCGAAAACGATGGCGTGCACCAGGCCCTTGGCATATTGCGCATTGTAGATGGCGCCCACTCCGGGAATGAAGCCCAGCAGGCAGGCAAGCCCTGGAGAGACGTCGTTCGTTCCTCCTGGCGCGGGCGGCGGGGCGACGGCAGCGGCGGTTTCCCGCGCGATGCGGTCGACGACGGCCTGCTTAATGGCGCCGGTAATCGCGGCGGCCGGCGCATGCTCTTCGCAGAAGATGGTGCCTTGCGCGGTGCGCTTGCATTCCGCGCACAGGGCTTTGCCGCAGGTGCGGCAGTACGCGATGGCGGGTGTTTCACTGTGGTTGAAGCAATTCATAAAAGTATCCTCTAACGCGATTTCTGCTCCTCTGAGCCCTTCACCGGCAGGCGGTGCTGATCCGCATTGCGGCCGGACTTCCCGGTCCCCGCCGCCGGCTTTTGTTCCTCTTCTTGTTGCTGCTGCCAGTCGCGCAGCTTGGTTCGAATCTGATATACGACCTTGATGCTCTCGTAGAACTTCACGGTGCGCTCCCAGCCCCGGTAGACGCCGTCTTCCACGCCCGCCCAGACTTTGGCAGGCGCCAGGTCCTCCGGGTGCAGCTTGCGCGCTGGCGCTACAAAGCGTGCCAGCATGGCGAACGACAGAATGGTCATCGCCATCCCCATGGCGAACCGCGGTTGCAGCATCGGATGCAGCACGCGCCGGAGCCAGTTCCGCACTCCCGTGGCGGCGGTTTTGGCATGCGCCCAGGGAGCTCCGAACAGCAGCCTGGTCACCAACTCCGGCGGCGGCTCCACTTCCGCGGCGCGTTCCATGAAACCTACCGCCGCAGCCGCATCTTGCGCCAGCGCCCGGCAGTCCCGGCAGCCGGCCAGGTGCTGTTCGACCACACTTCTGGCATCCGGCCCCAGTGTGCCGTCAACGTAGTCGCAGATGAGAGTTTCCAGCTCCGCGCACGTCATGCCAGTACCTTCTGCCTTTTCAAAACACGGGCCAACTCGGCCCGGCCGCGGTTCAGCCGCGACTTCACGGTCCCTTCCGGGATGCGCAGGATTTCCGCGATCTCCCGGTATTCCATATCCTGCAGGCCGCGCAAAATCACCGTCTCGCGCAACTCCGGCGACAGCTTCTGCAAAGCTCCCTGCAAAATCTCGCTGGCCTCCCGGCCCGCCACCATTCTGTCCGGCCGCGCCGACGCCGGGGCCGCTTCCTCCAAAACCGGCAACTGCTCTTCAATCGAATCCGTGATGCGCTCCTGGCGCGTGCGCCGGTAATGGTCGATCAGCAAGTTGCGCGTCAGCCGCGCCAGCCACGTCGTAAACGCGCCTTCCGTTGCCCGGAACGTTTTGAGCGTCCGGTACACCCGCAAGAAAACCTCTTGCGTGAGGTCCTGCGCCTCAGAGTCCTTGCCCGTAAAACGATAGCAAAGCCCGTAGACCCGGCGGGTGTGGGTCCGTATCATACCCTCCCAAGCGGTTTCATCGCCGCTCAAACACCGTTCCACGAGGCTGTGATCGAGATCCAAGCTCTGTCTTGTCCAGTACCGGCCGCCGCTCTCCGTCCTCTCCTGGAACGGAGCGCCCGAAACCATAGCCAGGGCGGCGGTCGCCATAATCACCTCGTGTCCTTCGATCTGCTTCGCCGGCGCTATCGTCTTCATCCGGCTTACACTTAAAGAAACGAGGCATTATCATGATAGGTTCATTTTTTCCCGGATGCCAGCGGAGATTGGCAAATTGCGTGCCCTATCGCTGGTTCCTCCGCCGAAAGAGAGCGTCACATTAAACACAAATGGAAATGGGCGGCGCTGGCCGTCGCCGGCCTGGCGCTGGCGTTCTGGCTGCTTCACTGGCGGCTGGCGGGCCGGGGCTTCGACTGGCGCGTGTTCCGCGCCACCCTTTCCGGCTTGCATTGGGGGTGGCTGGTAGCTGCCTGTGCGGCTGCGTTGGCGACCTACTTCGGCCGGGCTTTGCGCTGGCGCGTGCTAATGCTCCCGGTCAAGGCTCAACCCAACCTCTGGAACCTGTTCTCGGCTACCTTGATCGGGTTCACCGCCATCACGCTGCTAGGCCGGCCGGGTGAACTGGTCCGGCCGTACCTGATCGCCGCGAAGGAAAAAGTCACGATGTCCTCGCAAATGGCCGCCTGGCTGCTGGAACGCATATACGATCTGCTGATCGTGCTGGCCATCTTCGGCTTCGCGCTCGGCCGCGTGCGCCGCTCCGAGGTGTCGCTGGGTCCCGCGCTGTCGTGGGTGTTCTCGACCGGCGGCTGGTTCGTCGCGCTGCTCTCGGTCTTGATGCT
>Ga0187858_10006194_pt1 | contig 10768 bp, 8 predicted proteins | sample June2016WEW_8_15_FD_133015 | JGI IMG/M metagenome (GOLD analysis project Ga0187858, IMG submission 133015) | Peatland microbial communities from SPRUCE experiment site at the Marcell Experimental Forest, Minnesota, USA - June2016WEW_8_150 | ecosystem: Environmental > Terrestrial > Soil >...
CTGCTGGTAGACGATCGAGCGCAGCAATGAATAGAAGATGGAGTGCTCGTGCCGCAGCTTCAGCGTGCATGGTCCGACGCGCTCGATCAGTTGCGCCATCCGGCGGTCGGCCCGCTTGAGGTGTTCGGTGGCTTCATCCAATAACTTGGGCTGCATGCTCTACGATTCCGTTTCTTCCCGCTCCTGCTCGAGGGCACTCAGCGTTTCGTCCTCGACCTTCCACTTCTTCAGAATTGGGATGATCACGCTGGACGGGAATCCGGCACGCGCCAGGGCGCGGAAGATGCGCGCGGCCTGCTTTTGATCCACCGGCGCGGTGATGCGTTTGCGAGCCAGAAAGGCACGCGCCAGTTTTTCCTCATTCACGCCCTCATACGCCGTTTTCACGGCGCGTTCGATCACGTCCGCGTGCATGCCCTTGGCCCTCAGGTCGCGGACCACGCGCATACTGCCGAACTTTTCGTTTTCCTTGCGAAAGGAGGAATAAGCAGCCGCATAGCCGGCGTCGTTCAGGTAGCGCTGTTCCTTCAGGCGCGCAACCACCACTTCGATAAGCAGCTCGCCGAGCGGTTGATGCCGCACGCGAGTTCGCATCAGACGCTTGAGCTCGGCAACGGTGTGCATGCGCCGACCGAGCGCCCCGACGGCGTAGTCGTAGAGTGCCTGCTCGTCATAGTCCCGCGGAGTTCGCTTGAAAGGCATGGCACCAGTGTGGCGGAATCGATCCGCTGCTGCAAGAGATCATCGCTCCCCGGCCTGTGGACTATTAGTGCGGCGTCCACTGGCTTACCAGCGAAGCACAAGACCCACTCCGGCGCGTGCGTGCGTGCCGCTGTTGTAGTGCAGCGCATCGAACTTCAGGCGAACGGCGAAACGTTTGGCACCCACGTCGACTCCGCCGCCGGGCAGCACTCCAACGTAGTATTGGCCCAGTTCGTGCGCCCCGCCCACCAGCAGATGAAGATAAGGGGTGAACAGCGCATCGCGCATGCTGAACATTACCTTCGGTCCAGCCGTTAAGGTGTAGACGTTGTCTCCGGTTGTGTAATACCCGCCCACGTCACCCTCCAGTCCCAGGTGCTTTGTGGCAAGATACGCGGCGGAGAAGTTGAAGCCGTCTTTGCCGGTAGGGCCGGTCAGGTGCGCGTAAGCGCCTGAGATCTCCGCATTCTGCGCCAGGGCGCAAAGCGTCAGCAGGAACGGGACGCAGCAAACCAACACGAACTTTCTCATCTCAGCTCCTTATCCGTCGGCGACAGGGGCCGCACGTTGCTGCGGTAATGGTAAATCTATCTCTTAGATGGCGAAGGTCCGCCGCAGTTTTGCACTTCCCGCGCTACATTGTTATCGGACGTAGCGCGGACATCAAACGCGAACACAAAACGTGCCAAACTGGTTAAAACTGAGCCCGTTGTTTACCTGCGGGAAGCCAGCCAAGCAATGCTAAGTATTTGAATTCATGAGGTCTAAGTACTGACGGCTGTTTTCGCTTCTTTTTTCGAGTAATGGGTCTCGACGTATTCGTCGAGGATGGCGATGAACTCTTCCGCGATCTTGTCGCCGCGCAGCGTTGTCATCAGGCGGCCGTCGACAAACACAGGGGCTTTCGGTTCCTCAAACGTGCCCGGCAGCGAGATGCCGATGTTAGCGTGCTTGCTTTCGCCCGGGCCGTTTACCACGCACCCCATCACTGCAAGCTTCATTTCCTCGATGCCCGCGTACTGCGTTCGCCAAGCCGGCATCTGCTCGCGCACATAGTCCTGAATGCGCTCCGCCAACTGCTGGAAGTAGGGCGAAGGGGGGCCGCCACAGCCTGGGCCGGCGGTCACCTGCGGGGAGAAGCTGCGGATGCCCATCGATTGCAGTATCTGCTGTGCCACGCGCACCTCTTCCTTGCGGTCGCCATTGGGCGCGGGCGTGAGCGAAACGCGGATCGTGTCGCCAATGCCTTCCTGCAGTAGAACGGCCAGTCCGGCGGTACTGCTGACAATGCCTTTGGCGCCCATGCCGGCCTCGGTGAGCCCCAGGTGCAGCGCATATTTGCAGCGGGCAGCCAGCGCGCGGTAGACGTCGATCAGGTCTTGCACTCCGCTCACCTTGGCGCTGATGATGATTTGTTCGGGGCGCATTCCATACTGCTCGGCGCGTTCGGCCGAGTGCAGGGCACTGGCGGTCATCGCTTCCATCATGACGGCACGAGCGTCCAGAGGCTCGGCCAGCTTGGAATTCGCGTCCATCATGCGCGTCAGCAACTGCTGGTCGAGCGAACCCCAGTTCACGCCGATGCGCACCGGCCGCTGATTTTCGATGGCGACCTCGATCATGGTGCGGAAGTTGTCGTCGTCCTTGCGGCCGATGGAGACGTTGCCGGGGTTGATCCGATACTTGGCCAGCGCCCGCGCGCACGCCGGATACTTCTTCAGCAACAGGTGGCCGTTGTAATGGAAGTCGCCGATGATGGGCACCTGTACGCCCTGCTGCGCCAGCCGCTCCGCGATCTCCGGCACGGCCTGCGCGGCAGCGTCATTATTCACGGTCACCCGGACCAGCTCCGATCCGGCGCGAGCCAAGGCGGCCACCTGGGCTACGGTTCCGGAAACGTCCGCCGTATCCGTGTTGGTCATGGACTGCACCACGATGGGCGCATCTCCGCCCAGCCGGACGCCGCCGACAGTGGCCATGTACGTCTTTTTGCGCTTAATCGAAGCCATGGGAATGTGCTTAGTTTATCATTCGAGACCCTGAGAGCGGTCAGCACGCCGCCAGAACCGGAACAGCAGATCCTTCGCTGCTCCACCCCAGCAACGGCAAAAGCGGTCGTCGCCGGGGACCCCGGCTGCGCTCAGGATGACACCGGCCAGATGCAACCGCCTCACTGCACGTGGTGCGTGATCCCTGGAATCACTTTCATCATATCGTTGAAGATCACCATGCCGGCAAACAGGATGAGGCAGACGAAAGCGGCCTGGTAGATGCGTTCCTTGATTGGCTGGCTGATGTCGCGCCGGATGACCGACTCGATCAACAGCAGCAGGATCAGTCCGCCGTCGAGAATCGGGATGGGAAACAGGTTGAAGATACCGAGGTTGAGGCTGATGGCGGCCATGACTCCCATCAGCGGTGTCCAGCCCTGCTGCTGAGCGTACATGCCGGTTACGCGGGCGATCCCTATCGGACCTTCCATCTGCTTGACGGAGACCTTGCGCTGCAACATCCGCTTTACCAGCTCCAGAATCAGCAGCGAGTTTTTCTGATTCGAGTCGATGGAGCGGGACAGCGCCTGCGTGAATGGCAATTTGTCGACGTGAACCGGCATGGAGAGAATGCCGATCCGGTAAACCTGCCTGCCGTCGTCGCTGGTTGTGAGCTGCGGCGTGACGGTCACGTCTATCTGCTGGCCGTTGCGCTTGATGGTCAGCACCACCGGGTGGTTCTTGGTCTGTTGCAGCAGGTGCGAGAGACTCTGGGTGGAGCGGACAGGCATTCCGTCCGCGGCGACGATGTCATCCCCGATCTGCATTCCCGACTTGGCGGCCGGCATCCCCGGCTCCATCTGGGTAATCGTAAACGGCTGCTGGGCCACCAGGCCGGCATCACCGAGCTGGTCTTGGCCGGAGACCTCGGGAAAGACGGTCTTCTGCAACTGCTGATCCCCACGCTGAATGATCAAGTGCACCGCCGAATGGGGACTGAGCATGATCTTGGAAAGAACGTACTCCCAATCGGGATTCTTGGTCGAGCCGATCTGGATGATCTTGTCGCCGGGCTGAATTCCCACTTTTTCAGCGGCACTGCCCGGAGCTACCCAGCCCACCACGGCGGCCTGATCCAGGTAAAGCGGGTGCTCGTAGTGCACCATGTACACCCACGTCAGCAGCCCGATGGCGAGCGCGATGTTCATGAATGGCCCGGCCAGCGCGATCACCACACGCTGCCACCGGGGATGGGACATAAACTCCTCTGGCCCGCCGGCGCGCTGGTCCAGCGGGCTTTCCCCTGACATTTTCACGTAGCCGCCGAAGGGAAGGACGGATATCCGGTAGTCGGTTTCGCCCCGGCGGAATCCAACCAGCCGTTTGCCAAAACCGATGGAAAAGACCTCGACTCGCACCCCAAACAGCTTGGCAGCAGCAAAATGACCCAATTCATGGACCAGGATCATGACCGCCAGGACGAAGAAAACCGAGACGATGCTGTAATAAAGATTAGCTGCCATAGTTCAGGAAATACCCTTCGCCGACACCGGCTTGCTAGATGCACCACTGCGCTGCAACACTACTCGAGAAGCCAACAATCGCGCCTCGGCATCCACCGCAAGTACTTCTTCTATAGATTCAGGTCTCCCCGCAGACGTTTCTTCTAAAACTTCCTGGATCGTAGCCGCGATGTCCTGAAATGGTATTTCGCCTTCCAGAAAAGCTGCCACGGCGACCTCGTCGGCGGCATTGAGCGCAATGGTTTGCGAACCGCCAGCCTCGGCAGCCTCGTAGGCCAGCCGAAGACAAGGGAATTTGTCGAAATCGGGCGGAAAAAAGTCCAAATGGCGCAGCTCCGAGACCGGAAAGCGCAGGTCGGACTCGATTCGCTCCGGATAAGTCAGGGCGTAGAGGATCGGCAAGCGCATGTCAGTCACCGATACCTGCGCCAGCAGGCTGCCATCGACGAATTCGACCATTGAGTGCACCGTCGACTGGGGATGCACGATGACCTGTACCTGCCGCGGGGGCAGATCGAACAGCCGGCACGCTTCGATTACCTCGAATCCCTTATTCATCAACGTCGCCGAGTCGATTGTGATGCGGCGACCCATCTTCCAGGTGGGATGATTCAGCGCCTGTTCCACCGTAATGGCCGCAAAGTCCGACGCCGGAGTGTGCAGGAAAGGACCTCCCGAAGCGGTCAGCCAGACGCGTTCAACCTCATGCAAGCGCCCGCCGCGCATGCACTGGTGGATGGCATTGTGTTCGCTGTCGATGGGCAGCAGCACTGTTCCGCTGCGCCGCGCCTCGGCCGTGATCAGTTCCCCGGCCGCCACCAGACATTCTTTATTCGCCAGGCCAAGTGTCTTGCCGGCCTTCACGGCTTCGTAGGTGGCCTTCAGGCCGGCGACACCGACAATGGCGCTGACAACAAAATCCACCTCCGGGTGAGTTGCGGCGGCGACCGCGCCAGCCTGACCCCAGACCACCTCTACATCCGTTACTCCGGCCTGGCGCAACTGTTGACGGAGTTGCCCGGCAGCCTCTTCCAGGGCTACCGAAACAATCCGCGGGCGCCAGCGGAGAGCTTGCTCGAAGACGGTTTCCAGATTGTTTCCCGCTGCCAGTGTGGCTACGCCGAAGCGGTCGGGATACGACTCCACGATGCGGAGGGTGCTATGTCCGATGGAGCCTGTTGAACCTAAGATGGCGAGTTTCTTCATGCAGGAAAGTTGCGCCCACGTTGAGGTTAGGGCATCTGGAGGAATTTCTCAAGCGTTCCTCCAAAAAGCAGCAGTGCCACGGGAGATGCGAACAGCAAGGCATCGATTCGATCCAGGATTCCACCATGCCCGGGCAACAAACGTCCGGAATCCTTCACTCCGGCTCCGCGCTTCATGAGCGATTCCAGCAGGTCTCCCAACTGTGCCGCCATGTTCAGGCAGAGCGCAATTATTGCCACCAACCACAAAGGTGTCGGAGCAAAACTCACGGGCGAAGCGAGCAGGTGGACCCGCGTCAGCCCCGCGACGATGGGGATTGCGAAGCGGGTCAGCAGAAGCGCAAAAATCACCGACCCGAATACGGAGGCCAAGGCGCCTTCCCAGGTCTTCTTTGGGCTGATACGTCGTGCAAACGGGATTCTTCCGAAGGCCCGGCCCACGTAGTAGGCGAATGTGTCGCCCGCCCAGACCACAAAAAAAGTGAACAGGACAAAGAACCATCCCGCCGGCATCATGCGCAAAAACACCAGCGTAAGCAGCGAAAAACCAACGTAGACGATGCCCAGGTATGAGAAGCATGCGGCCGGCAATCCACTGCGCAGATCCGCCCTCGGCATGGCCGCGCATAGCAGCACAAAGGGCGAAAAACAGAACAGGAAAATCAGCGCGGAAAGCACCGTGACCGCCGAGGGAGGCTCAGTACTGATGGCGGCCCAGAAAGCGATCGCGTACATGGTCAGCGTGATCAGGTAGCCAAGGAAGCGGAACGGTTCGACGCCATAGCCGGCCACAATTTCAAAGTATTCGCTCAACGCCAGCAAGGCTACAAGCGCCACCAGCAGGGTGAAAACCCAGTTGGGAGCGCGGAGAACCGCCAGCATGACGAGCGGAATGAGGATGGCTGCGGTGAGGACGCGCTTCATCTGGCTTACGCGTGGGCGCTGTTCTCGACGAGTCCGCCGTAGCGGCGCTCACGTTTCTGGTACTCGCTGATGGCCTCCAGAAAATGGGTGCCATCGAAGTCGGGCCACAATGTCTGGGTGACGTAGATTTCGGCGTAGGCAAGCTGCCAAAGCAGGAAGTTGCTGAGGCGCATCTCGCCACTGGTTCGAATCACCAGGTCAGGGTCAGGCAGCGAACCCGTGTAAAGGTGCCGGGCGATCATTTCCTCGTCGATCTCGAGATGACTTAACCCGCCGTTGCTGTTTGCCGTGGCGAGAATCGATTGGAAGCAGTCGACCAGTTCGGTGCGCGCGCCGTAATTCAGCGCCAGGGTCAGCAGCGTCCCGGTGTTTTTGCCGGTCTGCTCCAGGGCCCACGCCATGCGCGACTGCACCGACTCCGGCAACTCGTGCGTGCGGCCAATAAAGTTAAGCCGCACATTGAAATCGTTGAGCATGGGGACTTCCTGCTTTAAATACCGGCGCAACAGGGCCATCAGGAAGTCGGTTTCGGTCTTGGGCCGCCGTTTCAGGTTTTCGACCGAAAAGGCATACAACGTGAGCCAAGGAATCTTGACGCGTGACGCAGTCTGCACCACGTCGCGCACCGAGTCGGCGCCGCGGCGGTGGCCGGCGATCCTGGGCAGGTGACGACGTTTGGCCCAGCGGCCGTTTCCATCCATGATGATGGCGATATGTTTCGGCAGCCGTTCGGAGTCAAGCCGGGCATAAACTTCGGCTTCTTTACGACTTAGACCGGCCAGCAACGTATTTTGCAATCAGAAACCTCGAAGAATTTGAAACTAGCACACGGTGCTCTGATATGCAATAAACGCGAAGGTACGGTAAAAGTAGCACACGCCCGACGGTTCTCTAAGCTGCTGCCGGAACAAGCTAATAAGACTGATGCGGCCTGTCAACTTCGGCGAAGTCATGTCGGTTTGCTTCAACCTCAAACTCATAAGCGCAAGCGTCGCCGCCTCGGGATCGGAAGGGCAGATGAACAGTGTCCCCTGACCCAGTCTCTTGAACCCTGCATTGCACTCCGGATTCGCGCAGTGCGACTTGGGGCGCGGCTCATCGCCAGGGTCGGGCGTCCGCTTTTCCGGAAACGGTCGCATTCCCACACTGGCCTGGGCGCACGCCGAACCCTGCATTTGCCGCGACGGTTGCGAGCTTTGTGTGCACATCCATGTCTGCTCGGTTACGGCTCCGGCCCAGGTTTTCCGCGATTTCCACACTTGCACCGAAATGGAGTAATTGACCCAGCCGGAAACAGGCACTAATCTCCAACCTTCTATTCACCTCCGCTGCCGGTCGGGGCACCGGGGTGAGGCGAGGCCAGCCCAAAAAACAGAACTAAGGCCCCGAATGCCGCTTTCCCGAAACGGATTGGCAGACGCGCTGGCTGTATGGTTTTGAAAACATTGGACTACAATATTTTGTGGTATGGGCTTGACAAGCCCCATATACGGGAGTAGTTTTCACATCCGGGCCACCTTTTGGGTGCCCTTGGACGAAGGCGATCATCCCTGATCCGCCTCCAGTTCCGTGAGGTAGTTCCGGAGTGCTCCATGGCGACGTTACCGACGATCTCGAAGGCAGTTTTGCCTATTGGGCTGACGACGGGGAGTTTTCCAGCGGTCTTGGAAGGGCAGTCTTAGGACGCCTCCGTGGTACTGAAATGTAGAGTGGCCGCCGAACGTGGCCGAAGCAGTGAGTTGAATTGAACGGGTGGCAGGAGACGTTGTTTCCGCCCGTTGCCGGACAAGAAGCTCGACCCGGTGAAGGAGAATTGAGATGGCCGAAGTTACGCAGAAGACCACGACCAGCAGTGCTACCCCCCTACAGGCCCCGAATGCCGGAGTGAGTCCCAAAAAGGCTCATGGAGTGAATTTCAAGCGGTTCTTCACGAATCCCGGCGTTTCCCCCTACGACGAAATCCAGTGGGAGCTGCGTACGGCCCAGATCACCGGCACCAACGGCGAGATCCTGTTCGAGCAGCAGGACGTAGAAGTTCCGAAGGACTGGTCGATGACCGCCACCAACATCGTCGCCAGCAAGTACCTGCACGGACAGCTTGGGAAGCCCGAGCGCGAGCGCGGCGTACGCCAACTGGTTGGCCGCGTCGCCGAGACCATCCGCGATTGGGGGCTCGCCGGCGGATACCTTCGCTCGACGGAAGACGCCGCCGTGTTTCACGACGAGCTCGTTTACCTGCTGCTGCACCAGTACGCGGCCTTTAATTCTCCGGTGTGGTTCAATATCGGCTGCGACCGGCTGGAGCCGAACTCCGATGCCGCCAACTGGCACTGGAATCCGCAGCTCGGGCGCGTTGAATTCAGTGCGACCGGCTACAAGACTCCGCAGTGCTCGGCGTGCTTCATCAACTCCATCCAGGACACGATGGAGTCCATCCTGACGCTGGCCAAGACCGAGGGCATGCTCTTCAAGTGGGGTTCGGGCACGGGGACAAATCTGTCGACGATCCGCGGCTCCATGGAAAAGCTCTCCGGTGGCGGCACCGCCAGCGGTCCGCTGTCGTTCATGAAGGGGTTCGACGCCTTTGCCGGCGTCATCAAGAGCGGCGGAAAGACGCGGCGCGCCGCCAAGATGGTCATCCTCAACATCGACCATCCTGACATAGAAAAGTTCATCACCTGCAAGGCCGAGGAAGAGAAAAAGGCTTGGACGCTCATGCAGGCCGGCTACGACGGCTCGACGCCCGATTCAGAAGCCTACTCGTCCATCTTCTTTCAGAACGCCAACAACTCCGTCCGTGTTAGCGACGACTTCATGAACGCCGTTCTGCGCGACGCCGATTTCAGCACGCACGCGGTCGTCGGCGGTCACGTGATCAAAACCCACAAGGCCCGCGAACTGCTCCACAAGATTGCCGAAGCCACCTGGCAGTGCGGCGATCCCGGCATGCAGTACGACACCACCATCAACCGCTGGCACACGTCGAGGAACTCGGCCCGCATCAACGCCTCGAACCCGTGCTCCGAGTACATGTTCATTGACGACTCGGCCTGCAACCTGGCCTCGCTCAACCTGATGAAGTTTGCTCCCAACGGCAGCTTCGATGTCGCCGCCTACCGCCATGCGGTGGACATTCTCATCACCGCGCAGGAAATTCTGGTCGACAACTCCGGCTATCCGACCGAGGCCATCACGCGCAATTCGCATGATTTCCGTCCGCTCGGACTTGGCTATGCCAATCTCTGCGCGCTGCTCATGGCCTCCGGTCTGCCCTATGATTCCGACACCGGGCGCGATTACGCCGCCTGCGTTACGGCCATCATGTGCGGCGAGGCTTACTTGCAGTCGGCCCGCATCGCCGAATATTGTCCGCCGCTCACCGCCGCCGGAGACCGGCTCAAGGACGTCGCCATCAGCGGAGGCGCCTGCCCCGGCTGGTACGCCAATCGTGAACCGTTCCTCGACGTGATTCGCATGCACCGCGCCTCGGTGAACCGCATCAGCCGCGGCCACGTGCCCCGCGAATTGTTTGAAGCCGCCCGCAGTTGCTGGGACGAAGCGCTTGCCCAGGGCGAGAAATCCGGTTATCGCAACTCGCAGGTCACGGTGCTTGCTCCCACCGGCACTATCGGCTTCATGATGGACTGCGACACCACCGGAGTCGAACCCGATCTCGCGCTCATCAAGTTCAAAAAGCTGGTCGGCGGCGGCATGATCAAGATCGTCAACAACACCGTGCCCGCCGCGCTGTTCAAGCTCGGCTACTCGCAGGAGCAGACGAACGCCATCGTCAGCTATATCGACGCCACCGGCACCATCGAGGGCGCGCCGCAGGTCAAGGAAGACCACCTGGCGGTCTTCGACTGCTCGTTCAAGCCCACGCGCGGCACGCGCACGATCCACTACCTCGGCCACCTCAAGATGATGGCCGCCGTGCAGCCGTTCATCTCCGGAGCCATCTCGAAGACCATCAACATGCCGGAGCAGGCCACGGTCGAGGAAGTCATGGAGGCCTACATCGAGGCCTGGCGGCTGGGGTTGAAGGCGGTCGCCGTCTATCGCGACGGCTCCAAGAAGTCGCAGCCGCTCTCGTCCAAGGGCAGCCCTACGGCCGAAAGCAAGGCCGCACCCGTGGTCGAGGAAGAGGACCTCAATGCGCCGCCGCGTGCCCTGCGCCACAAACTTCAGGACGAGCGCTTCTCCATCACCCACAAGTTCAGTATCGCCGGACACGAGGGCTACATCACCGTCGGCCTCTATCCCGAAGGTCAGCCGGGCGAAATCTTCATCACCATGGCCAAGGAGGGTTCCACCGTCAGCGGCCTGATGGATGCCTTCGCCACCGCCGCGTCCATCGCCTTGCAGCACGGCGTGCCGCTCAAGCTGCTGTGCGAAAAGTTCGAACACCTGCGCTTCGAGCCCA
>Ga0187858_10006198_pt1 | contig 10766 bp, 9 predicted proteins | sample June2016WEW_8_15_FD_133015 | JGI IMG/M metagenome (GOLD analysis project Ga0187858, IMG submission 133015) | Peatland microbial communities from SPRUCE experiment site at the Marcell Experimental Forest, Minnesota, USA - June2016WEW_8_150 | ecosystem: Environmental > Terrestrial > Soil >...
GCGAGCGCAAAGTAGAGCGGTTCGGCGTAGCCTGCATGAGCATAGATCAGATAGGGATTGAACGCTACCAGCGAACCTGCCCTGACAAGGTCGGCGCTGGTATCCAACGGCTGGCCCGCCAGCAAGATGAATCCGTAGATCGCGAACAGTAGCGCCGCCTTGCTGGCGAAAACCATGCTCAGCCCTAGGGGAAGTTTCAACCAATTGCGGAATGGGTAGGCGGTTGCCGGGAAGGCTGGGTGAAATGGCCAATTGGCCGTGCCGTCGGTGTGAGCGGCATGGTCGTAGCCGCCTTCCACGACCGACCCGTACCAACCGCAATCCCACTGACAAAGATCGGCCGCGCTATGGTACCGTGCCCCGCCTTCCCAGGTCGCGAATTTCGCTATGCCGGTAACGAAAACATTACTGGCAAGCCACAGCACAATGGCCACCCAAATTTCCGGATTTCTCCGCAGGAACGGCGTGATCTTCTGGACGACATCACGGCCCTGCGCTCTGTCAGCAACTGATGCCGCAGCAGTGCCTGACATCAGCCTCTCCGCCGCAAGGATTCTTCAGCGCAATGGCACGTCCCAGTCATTTACCCGTTGGCCCCTCCGGCAATTTTAGCCAGCCGTTTGCTCCTCCCACCAGATTGCGAGCGATGAAAAGGTAGTAGTCTTTTTCGCCCGACGTCTTCACCGCCACGAATGTTGCTCGCTCTCCGTTGCGGCGTGTGGCTACACAGGTGAGATTGTTTTCCTGCAGCATCGCCCGTGCGCATTGTTCCGTCATGCCCCAATAGTTGGTGCGGTCATCACCTTTACTCGACCCCGGATAGAACTCCATCAGCGGCCGGTTCGACAGTTCTGCGGGCAAGTGGTCGTCGATGACCACAGTTTCCATGTACAGCGTTGCATTCAGGTTCATCATGTCATGGATGACGTCCAGGCAGCGCATGGGATCTGGCAAATGGTACATAACGCCGAGAAATAGGACCACATCGAAACGGCCGTACTTCGCTGGTGTGAGGTTGTAAACGTTGTCATGAACGAGGTTTAACTTCGATCCCAAAATCTGTTTCGCAATCGGAAACCCGGTCTGTTCCGCAGGGATATAGTCAATTGGGATGACTTCGGCTGCGCCGCGGCGCTCGCATTCGAACGAAAAAAAGCCGTCGCGCGCGCCGATGTCCAAAACGCGAAGGCCAGAGAGATCGTCCGGTAGCTCCAGCGCCGCAAGAGCGGCACTTGAGTTGTTCACGCCCGGGGTCGTTACACCTGGAGAAAACTCAAATCGGTGATACCAGTGAGGAACGGAGTCGATCTTCTCGCGGACATTCATCCGAGGCCCTTGTGGTTGCTCAACAAATTGTTACCCCAAACCATCCGGAAGCCATCTCATAAATGCTTCGTATCAGGGCACGGCTTCACAGGGCGCTGAAAAAGTAGATCTGATGCCTGGCTCGGGTAGTGCGGGCCTTTAGGCCCGCGTCAACGCCGGTCAAGACGATTCGGCCGCTGAGGTACTTAGTTCGAACCCGCTAGAACAGGGCGACTTCAGGATTTCCCGGTATGTACCTGAGAGCCTAAAGGCTCCTTGAATGGTTACACCGGACGCGGCGCTGAAGCGCCGCACTACCCGAACCGGCCCCTTCCTCGACTTTTTCAGCAGCCTCTCAGCCGTACCGTTTGCGGATCATGTTAGCCGGGAATGCCCCGCTAAAGCAACGAAGGCCGCAACGGGGCATCGCGCGATGGTAGTTGGATTATTCGTCCACCCCGCGGCCGTTCAGTGCATGTCATTCATGCCGCCGCCTGTCCCGCCGGATTGCGAAAGCATCTTGACGTTGGCTACGTGCAGCGAGCCGTCGCTGGTCATGTTGCCGGTGACCTGCACGTGATGTCCCACGTGGTCCTTAACGGCATCGGGGTTTTCCACGGCAATGACTTTTTGGTCCTTGTCGCTGACGAAGACCGGCTTCTCGCCGGCGCCGATACATTTCTTGGCGCAAGCCGCGTGAGAGGCGTTGGCGCCCTGGGCGCCGCACTTGGAGTCGCTGATCCATCCGTCCCAACTCTGGTCTTTGGCAACAGCCAGCATGGTCATGGCGCAAAGATAGAGCCCGATCACTAGCAGAACTCGCTTCATTTTCGATCTCCTTAATTGATTTGGCCGCCTGGTGGCGGGCCGGCTTTCTGGAAAAACGCTTCGGTCCGAAGCCTTGTTCGTGGAAGGCAGGTTAGGCTTGCGCCCATCTGCCATTCCTTCATCTCTGGATACGTCGCAGGCCACCCCAAAGATTGCCTTGAGGAGAAGTTTATTCCTTTATTAATCCTTTGCAAAACAGATGCGGCGGAACTTGGGTTCATTACTAGTTAATGTTGCGATCGCGATTCTGACGGTATGATGGAATTACGACAAAAGCTGGGTGATTTGCCAGGCGAACCGGCATTCGCCCAGCCTCGTCTAAAACTAATACCGAGTCCGCAGGGGCATAAGCCGGGCGGGCCTTATGAGCACATGCGCCTCTGGCTGAAAGCCCTCTTCCTGCTTTTCTCGCTCGCAGTGGTCCATCCCGCGGCGCGGGCCGACATCGGCTTGCTTCTGAATGCCAAAGCCAACGCCCATCCCTTACCTCTGACCGCGGAAATCACCGGCGAAGGGCATTCGGCGGTCTACCTGTCGCGGATTTGTCCTGCCTCGCCCGTCACCCTCAGGATGTGCGGCCCCGACGAGCCGGGTGCGGTCATTCAGAACTACGAAGATTACATGGAGGACCGGCCTTACGAGTGGAATATCGTTCCGCTGAGCCTCTACCTCTATGGCGTCGACGACCTGCGCGACCGGCCCTTGTTCGGATCTCCCGAGCTGCGCGCGGTTTTGCAGGACCAGTACCGCCAGAAGCATCTTCAGCAATTATGTGCGACGCCGCGTTGCATCAATAATCCCGAAGCCAACTGGCGCGACTCCGTGGCTGCCGCCTTCGTGCGCGAGATCTACATCTTCCAGGTCCACACCACGGTGGAGCAGGACGAGCAGTTCGTCCGCGAATTCAACGCGCGCGCCAATGTGAATCACTACAACGGCTTCTCGCGTAATTGTGCCGACTTCGCCAAGCTGGTGGTGAATACTTACTTCCCGCACTCGGCCCACCGCGATTTCGTGAACGACTTCGCCATGACGGGGCCCAAGGCCATTGCCCGCAGCTTCACCCACTACGCCGAGCATCATCCCGAGCTCGACCTGCATGTGCTCCGCGTGGAGCAGGTCCCCGGCACCTACAAACGCAGCTCCGACTGCCATGAAGGCACGGAGCAGACGGTCCGCTCCCTCAAGTGGCTGGTGCCGATTATGCTCGTGGAGGCGCAGGCGGTTCCGGTGCTGGCTGCCACCTATTTTTTCACCGGACATTTCAATCCCGACCACGAGCTGCGCAATCGTCCTTCCGAGAACTCGGCGGTTCTGCTGGAGGAATTCGACCACGCAAAGCAGGCGGGCGAGCAGACGCAGGCGCAGGAACTCCAGCGCGACTTGCGCACCGAGCGCGTCACGCAGGTTGGCGATCAGCAGCAATGGAAGACCTACCGTGACCGCTTCGAGGAAGTGCTGAAAAGCGCCATCGACGACGGGATTGTCTCCAACCGTCGCGAGCTGCGCAATCTGTTTCGCAACCTGCAGACGCAGGGTCGAGTTTATCTTGACGCCGGCGGCCAACCCTGGCTGGAAGCGCGGAAGAGCGGCCGCGTACTCCGCGTCGGCCTGACCACCGACAACATTGCCAGCGCCCTGTCGGATCCCCGCCTGGCGTTGCAGTTGTTGTTGGCGCGCACCGAGGTCCTGCTTTCGGTGAGGTCCAATCATCGCGAGTTGTCGCCGGAATTCCAATCCGATTGGGAACTGTTGCAGCGCGCCGAGGACGCCATGCCAACCGGCGGCGCACACTCCGTCATCGCCAGCCGAGCCACGCGACAGTAGTTGCGATCCTTGTAGTTTGTCATCACGAATGCGGGGGCCCCACACATTCGCGGTTTTCGAATGTGTGGGACTCGTGACCCCCTTTATTCTCTTGTCATCACGAGGAGGCCTTCAGGCTGACGAGGGATCTGCTTTCGCTGGTAGCTCGAAAACCAAGCCGGGGACGGCACGCCCTAGCCGACAACTGGCTACTGACTACTGTTCCCGTGCGCCCGATAGCTCGCGCGCAGCTCCTTCACGATTTCTTCCGCAGCCTTCCGTCCCTGCTCGAACATGTTTGGCGGAAATGAGATCGCTCCCACCCGCGCGTGTCCGCCTCCGCCGTAGCGCTCGCAAATCTTCGCCAGGTTCTCCATGTACGTCGCCGTCGTCCAGGGATTCGACCCCACCGAAACCTTCGTCCGGAAGCTGCTTTTGCTCAGGCCAACGCTGTACACGCAATCCGGATGCAGATAGTACGGGATGAATTTGTTGTAGCCCTCAAGATCGTGATCGGTAATGTCAAAAAAGACGGTGCCATCGCTGCATTGTGCGCGTTCGCGCAGGATCTCAATCGAGCGGCGATGCCGTTCCATCAATTGCGGAAGGCGCTCGGCAATCGCCGGTTGCGCGACGATCTCCCCGAGCGGCTTGTAGGCCAGCTGCGAGATCAAGCTGGGAATGAATTGCGGGTTCTGGTTCGACTCGATCAGCATCGTCAGCTTAGTGGCTGGTGTTTTCATCTCCACCGCGGCCTGCGGACTGTCGTACAGCGCCCCGTCGATGATGTCGGCCCACTCAATCATCTCGGCTGCCGGCGCGGGATTGAAGCCGAAGCGCTGCTCCGTCACTGTCGCGATGAACTTGGTGCAGGAGCGGAAGCCGGGATCGTAGAACTTGGTAGTGCTCTGCTCATGCTCAAAGTGCGAGGCATCTTCGGGCGTGAGGAAAGCGCTTTGATGATGGTCGAACCACCACGTCACCCGTGGCGACGAAGAGTACTTGAAATCGACGATGGCGTTCTCGTCGCCGGTGAAATCCGCTTCGTCGAACAACGCGCCCGCGCGGTGCACCAGTCCCTGATATTCGAACTCGGCGTGCTCTCGTATCCGTTCGCGGTAAAACCGCGTGAACAGCGCCGCCGAGCAGGCTCCGTCGAAACACTTATCGTGATAGAAGACCTTGATCCTCACAAACCCTTTCCGTCGCAGTAAAGCTGTTCAGTATAGAGGAATATCGCCCGTCACAGGAGTGACAGGAAATGAAAAGTAAATAGAAATGACATTTTCCAGCGGGGGATGTCAAGCCGATAGCCCTGGGAAAAATTTATTGACAGGGCATTCGGAGCGGGATTGCGAAGTTTTTCAGCAAACTGTGAAGCCGCTGAGGAAAGACTCCGTCCCGGCTTGATCAGGATTGCCGTTGACGGCCGCGCACACCCGTGCCGGTCAGAAGTCCGGCGTCCGCTGATTCGTCTGCAGAAGAACGATCTACGCTCCGGCCTGCTTCTCCGCCAGATCGCCGACAATAGGCAGTTTGTAAATCTGGTGCTGATAGGCCTTAATCACCAGCAGCAACCAAAGGGCAAGCACCGCGAGGCTATAGATAGGCCACATGATCGCCGTCACCGCCCACCCGATCAGCGGCACCAGATGCAGAATGGCGGACAGGATCATCAGCGCCACGTCGATCACCACCAGGGCAACGGCGACGAACAGGCACTGGAACGAGTGAAAGCGCACGAACCGGTTGCGGTTGTAGGGTTCGATCAGCAAGAACGCGATCGCCGGAATGATGGTGAAATATGCCAGCATCCCCGCAACGTTTTCCGCCAGCGGCGCAGCCGCAACAACCGGCGCTGCCTGCGCGTTATAGCTAGCCTCAGGCGCAGGGGGTGGAGTTGGCGGGGGCGCAGCCGATGCCGTCCCCGGACTGGCCTGGCCCACGGCTTTACCGCAATTGGGACAGAACGCCACGTTGTCTGCTAACTGCGTACCGCAATTCGGACAGAACGCCATTGCAATCCCTCCCTGAGATGATACGAGTAGGTCCTTTGTGGCCGACGCAAATCATCGGCGCAGGCCCAAACTGTGTGTTGCCGCGGACAATACCAGACTGACGCGGCAAAGGCAAAGCAATTATTGGCGTGCAATTGGATAAGAAAATTGGCAAACTACCGGCTTGGCGATCGTCATGTCAAAGGAGAGAAAACTATGGCTTATATTGCGACGGCCCCAGAAACCTATCAGGGCCAGGTTGTCGGCAGCGGACAGTGCGTAGCCTATGTGCAGCAGGCCAGCGGGGCTCCGCTGACAGCCAATTGGTCGCAGGGGGATTTGGTACGGGGCAATTCGACCATCCAGGCGGGCACAGCGATTGCTACCTTCGGCCCTGACGGTACCTACACCAACAGCACTGATGGAACCTCGCACGCAGCCATCTATATGGGCCAGGACGACGTTGGGCTTCAAGTGTGGGATCAATGGAAAGGGCAGCCAGTCCATCAACGTCCCATTCGATTTCAAGGTGGAGCTCCGGCAGTGAAGCCGGTGAACGATGGAGACGCGTTCCATGTCATCGATTGAGCGCTCCCTGCGGCGAGGGTTTCTTGGGTGCTCACTGGCATTCCTTGCTTCTCCGGCTGGATATGCGCAACAGAAACAAACTTCGACTCCGGTAGTCTGCCCGGCCAACATCGCAGTAGCGGAAACAACCGCGCCGGCACCTAGCTGGAGCGTCGCCCCGGCTAAGTCTCAGCACAGTTTTGAGCGAATCTCGGTCTACAACGTGGGAGCTGGCGGCCAGGAGTTCGACCTCGCTCCCGACGATCAGAAAGAGAAAGGCAAGAAAATTACGCAGACCTGGAACGTGAAAGACTACCGGTCTCTGAAGGTCTTTATGCGTTGCCGTTATAGCGATACTTCGGTGGTCCTACTCCGTGAGTTGCCATCCGACATCACTACTTGCACCCTTAGATTTACCTATGCGGCCTCCGGAATAGTCGCTGGTGAATCGAGCATGGAATGCCGCTAGGAAAATCCTGATCAAGGCTAGGAAATGTGATCCAACGAGTTGTTCTTGAAGGGGACCTCCTTCAGGCCGTCCGCAACCGGCTATGCATAAGGATGGACTTTTCCTCATAAGCGCTAACTTAAGCAGAATTCCGTCCGGGTTGTCCGTGATACGGCAAGAATGCGCAAGTGCGGCCCAACGACGTGTAGCGGGGCGTCGGGTAGTGGGTCGGTCTGAAATTGAGATCCTCTAGACGTCTCGGCTTCAACCGCTGAGGTCAGGGGTAGATTTACCTCAGGCGCTAAAGCGCGTATCAAATTGGGGCTGCAATATGCACGCCTCAAGGCGTGCTCCACCCGACACAGGGTAAGCGCGTGAATTTCAAACTGACCATTACCGGGCGTCGTTCTCAATTGACAACTACTGACACGGTCGCAGATACTGCAATCTGCGCATGTAGGATGCAACGGCAACGTCGCCGAAGGGCAATGCCCACCTACGATCTCATCGTGGAGGCCTACATGCCCAATCTAGAGAACCTCAAGAAGCAAGCCAAGCTCACATTGCGGTGGCATCGCGAACGCCACTATCCCATCGCCGCACAAATCCGCGAGCATTTGCCTCGCTTCCTGAATATGCCCGACTCCGAGATTCTTGCGGCGAGCTTTAAGCTCAGCGATGCGCAAGAAATGGTCGCAAGACAGCAAGGCTTCGATAGTTGGCAAGCCCTGAAAACCGGACTTTCGCCCATGCCGCTCAAGGTGAAATCATCGCCATCGAAAGCAACGATTGTCAGTGCAGAGCCGCAACTGTTCGTCACTGATATCAAAAGATCGTGCGAGTTTTTCCATGAGAAGTTAGGCTTTTCGCTTGTATTCAGTTACGGCAGACCTCCCTACTATGCACAGGTGGGTCGCGACGCGGCGCGTCTCAATCTAAGGTGTGTCCAGCGTCCAGTGATCGAGTCGACGGTCCGCGATCAGGAGGAACTGTTGTCGGTATCTATGACCGTCGCTACAGCGGACGAGATCAAGGTGCTGTTTCTTGAGTTTCAGTCCGCTGGTGTTGCCTTTCACCAGACGCTGAAAAAGCAGCCTTGGGGCGCCAGGAGTTTTGTCGTCAAGGATCCAGATGGGAATCTGATGCTGTTTGCTGCACCCGCAAACTAACAGCTACCAAGCCGTAGTGCGCTGATCCAGTATGTATAGCTGGCTATTCGGAAGTTACCCCAAACCAGCCACAAGGGCCAACTTCTAGGCCGCCTGCCTAAGTTAGCGCTTATGGGCCTTAGCCCTTGAGGCCTTACTGTTTGACCGCGCCTGGACGTAATTTACCGATACGTCCGTTGGGGCCAACAATGTAGGGCGGCGAGAGCGCGTTCCAGTTGCCGTCGTCCACGCGCTGCCAGGTCTTGCCACCATCATGCGAGATGTCAGACCCGTTGTATCCGGCGGCGATCCAGACTTTCGCTTCTGCATCCCATGCCACGGCCGAGCGGTATCCGCGTGGCGGCTTGGACGCAGCCGTCCAGTGACGTCCGCCGTCGGCTGTCCATGCGGCCGTGCCCGAGGGATCGTCCGGCCTCTTGTAGTCGCCGCCCACCACCATGCCATGCTTCGCGTCGCGGAACGCAACTGAGAAGGCTCCCGTCGAATCAGCTCCACCCGCCAGCGGAAGCCAAACTGCTAAACAGCCTTTGGTGCCGTCGTTGTAAGCCAGAAGAGGCGAGAGTAGTGCGCGAGCGCCGAGCTTGCCACCCGTCACCAGGATGTACCGGCCCGAGCCGAAAACAAACACCGACGAATTACTGGCAGCAAAGGCGCCCTCACCTTGGACAGCCGTGCAGGAGTCAGCGTCAACGGCCCAGCCGTGTTCCGGAATCATGACCTCGGTATAAAAACGTCCACGGACCGGGTCGCCAACCAGCACTCCAGTTTTCTGATCTCCGACTGCGCCGAAGCTCCGCGTCTGGAAGCCGACTGCATCCCAGAATCCGTCCTTCTCTGAGTTCTGTCTCTCCTCGGTCCAATGCGAGCAGCCGTCGGTTGTCTTGTATAGACGCGACTGGTCCCCCGGCCCGGACGACATAACGATCGCAGTCTTCGCATCCCATGCCCAGACGCTGCGGAAGTCGAGCGTCTCGGCTTCAGGCGGCGTAGCGCACTTCTGCCAATGCGTACCGCCATCCTCCGTGCGGAGAACAGTGCCGCCTGCGCCGCTGGCCCACGCCACGGTTCCGTCAATCGAGTGGATGCCACGGAGACCGGCCGTGGAATTGGACTGTTGCATGTCCCACTGCGCGCGCGCCGTACCAAACGCCGCGAGCAGGAATAGGACGAGGATGAAGGTTCGATTCATAGGACTAATCGTTGTGTCTGCGCACGAATCCCTGAGGTGGTTTCGAGTTCAGCGTCAGCCTTCGTTGAAATGGCTGATTAAGCCAGCTCCAGCTCGATGGTCTTGCTGTCAGCGTCGAGCTTGGCGATGCGAAAGCTCCGAACCTGTCCGGCGCGAATCGCTTCCGGCTTGGCAGCGTTGGCCCCGCCTGAGCCGCCCTTCCAACGCGCTTGCAGCATCGAAGTCAGCGACGAAAGATCTGCGTGACCTTCACTCTTGCTCTCTTCCGGCGCAGCGGTGGCTTTGAGCCGGCAGGGCGCTTGCAATCCCTCGCCCAGCTCCACGCGCGCGCCGCCGCCGGACACTTCCACCACGCGTCCGGTGACCACATCGCCTTGCTTGTGTTCGGCGATGTACTCATCCAGGCTGGTGGGGACCAGTTGCTTCATGCTCAACCGCATCAGGCGGCGCTCGCTGTCGATGGCCAGCACCTGCGCCTTGATCACCTGTCCCACCTTCAAGACGTCCTGCGGGTGATTAATCCGCTTCTCGGCACTGATCTCGCTGACGTGCACCATGCCCTCGACGCCTTCAGCCGCCTGAACGAAGGCGCCAAACTTGGTGATGCTGGTTACCGGCCCTTCGATCACTGAGCCAACCGGGAATTTCTGCGCCACGTCGGCCCAGGGATCTCCTAATGCCTGCTTCAGCCCGAGTGAGAGCCGCTGCTCGCCAACGTTCACGCCGAGGATGACGACTTCCACCGTTTCGCCGGCCTTCACCAAATCGCTCGGCTTGCGTACCCTCTTGACCCACGACATCTCCGAGATGTGGACCAGGCCTTCCACTCCGGGCTCCAGTTCGACGAACGCGCCAAAATCTGTCAGTCGGCTGACCGTCCCGCGGACCCGTTCGCCGGTCTTGTACTTCTCGGCCACCGCGTCCCAGGGATGCGGCTGAAGCTGCTTGAGGCCGAGGGAAATGCGCTGCTTCTCGGAGTCGATCTTTAGCACCTTGGCCTCGATCTCCTGCCCGACCGAGAGAACATCCGAAGGCGTGTTGACGCGACCCCAGGCGATGTCGGTCACATGCAGCAGGCCATCGACGCCGCCAATGTCAACGAATGCTCCGTAATCCGTCAGGTTCCGCACCGTCCCGTTGACAATATCCCCTTCCTTGACCTCGGAATAGCGCAGTTCCTTCGCCGAGCGCTCCTCGTCTTCCGCGATGACGCGCCGGTCGACGACCAGATCTTCCTCGGTGACATCCAGCTTGGTGATGCGGCAGCGGATCTCCTGCCCGACCAGCTTCGGCATCTCGGCAGCATCGCGCACTCCACTGCGCGAGGAAGGCATGAAAGCGCGGACCCCGACATCAACGCTGAAACCGCCCTTTACCATGTCGGTCACGGTGCCGACGATGGTGGCCTTCTCGGCAAAGGCGCGCTCCAACCCGGTCCAGTCCTTTGGCCGGGCAAC
>Ga0187858_10006199_pt1 | contig 10765 bp, 10 predicted proteins | sample June2016WEW_8_15_FD_133015 | JGI IMG/M metagenome (GOLD analysis project Ga0187858, IMG submission 133015) | Peatland microbial communities from SPRUCE experiment site at the Marcell Experimental Forest, Minnesota, USA - June2016WEW_8_150 | ecosystem: Environmental > Terrestrial > Soil >...
ACGAATAATTATTGTGAAACCTGCGCTGAAAGAATTCGGGATAAGGCTCGCAAGCGGACTGGCGCGAAAATTAGGTATCTCAAGTGCGCCAGCTATAACCGCCCGGCCAAAAAGCGTTGAGGCCCGGATTTTGCCGCCTGAGTCAGAGGATATAGCCCGCGGTGCTCCGCTGGTGCCCAAGGCCGTTGTGCGCGTGGTGTCCGGCGCGCCTAAAGATTTTTGGATTCGTAAAGTCTAGTAAAAGTAAACTCAATAAAAACATTATGTCAAAATTCAAAGATAACGCTGCAAAATCCAAGCCTGTCAGTTTCCTAAACAATCAACCGCTGCTTATCAAGGCAATCGGCCTCCTGCGCAAGTTGCGAAGGGAGGCACCTTTTAAACCCAGCGCCGCCGTCCCGTCCCCCGGAGTCACCCGCAAGCAGTTGCGCCGTTATGCGCCGGATAAATATGCGCTGTGCCCGTGCAAAAGCGGGCGCAGATTCAAATTCTGTTGCTGGCGCAAAGAATACGAAGGGATTTAATGAAATTTCCTCATTCAGTTATCACGGGCTGCCTGGTTAGCTTTGTTTTCCTGGGTGGCATTCAACTTCGGCGTTTGGAGGTAAAGGCCAGCGCGCAAGAAGCGCGTATTGTTGAACTGGAAGAGCATGTCGATATTCTAAAAGGGGCGGTCTTGCACATGATGACGTGGGAGGACGAATACCAGAAACAACTGGATGACATGCAAAAGCAAATCGGCACTGTTATGACCGCCGACATAAAAGAAAAAGGGAGAAAACATAAATCGTGAAAAATCCTTTTGACTTGAGAAAGACAATTCAGTCATGTTGTCAGTTGCTTTATCTTGCAAATCTTAGAGCGAAAACTCCCGCTGACCGCCGAAAACTGTGGAAATACTGGCGGGAATTTAAAGCTCTTTGCGAACTTTTATCTAAATGAGAAAGCCCATATATGCCCTATATTCCCCTAAAAGACAGAGCCAAATTTGACCCGGCAATCACAACTCTTGAAGAAGAGCTTATTAACTTTGGACTCAAACCGTTATCGGTGGGAGAACTGAATTTTGTGGTGTCGTCTTTGATTTGGAGACTTTTTGACCGGAATCCTTCCTATACTTTAGGGAATGATTTAATCGGAACGCTGGAATGCGTCAAGGCTGAGTTTATTCGCCGCCGCCTCAACCATTACGAGGATTCTAAAATTCGTCAGAACGGAGACCTGTGAAGAAACTGTGTAAATGGTGGCGAGGATTAACACTCGTTGGAATCATAATTGTTGAGCTTCTTCAAGAATGTAAGCGGAGGGGTATATGAACAAGCCTATCACTGTGAAAATTTTAGTAACGGTCAATGACTTTTCTCGTTTTGACGCCTGCACGCTCTGTTTCGAGACCCTCCGGGTTGGTTGGCCCACTGCGGACATCCACATCTATGTTAATGGCGACCGGTATGTGACAGCAATACTTGACAAACTTGACTACTTTTTTCAGCAAAGCAAGCCAGGTCGTTTGTTTTGGCATCAGGAATACCCGGTCGTCCATCATGCGGATTGGATTCGGTTGCAACTTACCGAGTCGTATCCCGGCCCGCTGGTGATCTGTGACCCGGACACCGTTTTCTGGAAGTCCTGCGAGGATTGGGAATTCAATGAGCGCACGCTGCTGGCCGGATATTACGTGCCGCGCATGTGGAACGATTTTGCATGCTGCGTTAGTGTGCCGCGAATTCATACGTCGCTAATGGTCTTTCCTGATGCAAACGATTTGCGTTGCGCCTTGCAAGGAGCTTACACGGAAGCATGGAAAAAACATGGCGAGTATTGTCCGTGTGACCCGTTCATGGGTCGAGTAATGTTTGATGAAGGCAAGCCCCTCTTTTGGGATTGCTGTGCTAATCTTTACAATATGCTTCAAAAAGTGCCGAAATCGGTTTCTCATTTTGGAGAAGAGCACAAAGCCTGCTACGATCATTTGAATTCCGCCTCATTCTATGATGTCATGCGAGACCGGCTGGAAACCAAAAATCGGGAAGGGTTTATCATGGCCCATGATAAGTGGGTGAAGAACCCAGTGCCGGGCCTGTGGCCGCTCGTGGACGAATACTACGAGCAGAAGAGAATCGAAGGCTGGCTTAGGCTGCCCACTGAGGAAACGTTCAGACTATGAGCACGCTTCGCAAAGACCTGGAATACCTGGCCGACTTAAAACGCCCTCAGAAACCAGAGCCGGAGCATCGTGGGGATGAGGGGCTGCTGTGGCTCATTTTTCTGCTGGCTATCCTGGCCTTGATACAGGAGTATGGATGCCGATGAGAGGCGGCATTAGAACCGGGGCAGGGCGCAAGCGTGGGCCGGAGAAGAGGCGGCTGGAAGTGCGCGTGCTGCCTGAGACGCACCGCGAGATAAACCGGCGCTCCGCCCGGCACCCGTCAATCGGGGCCATGATGGATGAGACATTCAAACCACAAGAAAAATTATGAATAGAATAAGAAAAAAATTAGGGAGAGTGATAGCAGAAGTATTGTCCTACCTGGTGCTGCCATTTGTATTGGTGCTTTACTTTGTAGTTTCAATAATCATTAAAATAATCTTTCGTCTTCGTAGGCCATGATCTCTCTCCTAAATTATCAAATCCCGCATTGTGAACGCATCTATGGCTCGCTTTGCACGCGGGGCTACGCCTTGGATGCATCAGATACGGGCACCGGCAAGACTGTTGTGGCGCTCGAATGTTGCAAGCGCCTGGGTGTTGTCCCACTCGTGGTCGGCCCCAAATCCGCGCGCGGCGGCTGGGAATACATCGCTGAGGAAATGGGGAGTGCCGTGGATTTTGTCGGTTATGAAAAGCTCCGGGGCAAACGCAAGGAAACTGTGGATACAAAAGGCAACTTGCGATATAACGCCGACACCGATTGGCTTATTGAAAAGCCCTGGGGCAGCGGCAGCTTCCTGACCTGGAAAAATGCGCCGCGCATGATAATTTTTGATGAAGTTCACCGTGCCGGAGGCTCAACTTCCCTAAACTCTAAAATGTTAATCGCCGCCAAGCGACAAGCTGAATACGTCCTGGCCCTGTCTGCAACGGCTGCGGATGATCCGCGCCAGATGAAGGCCCTCGGCTATGTGCTCGACCTGCATGGCCTCGGCAAGCGCACGCGCGCCTTGACCGATTACATTGGCTGGCTCCTACGTCACGGCTGCACGCCAGGCTGGGCCGGGGGCTTCGACTTCACCCGGGATTCTGAGAAGGGCGAGAAAGCTTTCCGGCTTATGCACGCGGAGATTTTCGGCAGCGGTAAGGGTGTGCGGATGGAAAAAAACCTTATTCCTTCTTTTCCCCGAACAACTATAGACGTAAAATTATTCACAGCGGATAATAAAGCTGTAGAATTGGCGTCAGAACTACACGAGATAAATCGTCGTGGACACGCGGGTTTGGCGGAGTCAATTTCGGCTCGGCAAGCCCTAGAGATACTTAAGATTCCATTTTTAGTGGACGCAGCAAAGGATTTTGTTTTAACTTCTAAAGTGGTTTTTTTTGTTAATTTCTCTAAAACCTTAAAGCATCTACAGAAAGAGTTACCGGGCGCGGGGGTGGTGTGGGGTGAACAGAGCGACGCGGAACGGCGAAAAGTTATTCAGGATTTTCAATCAAATCACCTCGATTTTCTAATATGTAATATCCAAGCTGGTGGGGAAAGTGTGAATCTACATGACCCGACTGGGAAGCTTGAACGCACTGCCTTAATCTCTCCCTGTGATTCTGGCCGTCGTTATACTCAAGTTTTAGGCAGAGTGCATCGAGAGGGAGGAGCGTTCAGCCAACAATACGTGTGCTTTTTTGCGGAGACATACGAGGCTGCCGTAGCAAAACGAATGCGGGCTAAAGCCTGCAATATCACTCTGCTTAATGACGGGGAACTTACGGTATGAGCAATAAAAAAGAACACCCCCTCTATACTCGGTGGGCGTCGATGTTGATTCGATGCTACAATCCCAGTCACGCAGCGTATAAGAACTATGGAGGTCGTGGAATCACGGTCTGTGATCGTTGGCGCGGCCCGGATGGGTTCAAACACTTTTATGAAGATATGGGTATGCCGCCAAAAGGCTTTACTCTTGACAGGGGAGACAATAATGGGGACTACACACCAAGCAATTGCAAGTGGGTAACGCGCGGCCATCAAAGATTAAACAGCCGCCCGGCAACCCCAAAAGAAAATTGGCTAACACAAAAAGTGAAAGCCGTCGGCCTTGGTTACGAAGCGGTTAAAAGTCGAGTCAGAAGAGGTTGGCCGCTGGAAAAAGCTCTGTCAATACCCGTGCGCCCGATTTTACGTTGACAACCCTACGCCCATTTGATACGCTGGTTAAACGATAACGATTGAAAACTTTTTTATGAAACACATTGCCGAGCAGTTCCCGTTACTTATGCCCGCCACACTTCCGCCTGTGAGCATCGCTCCGGTTGAAGTTACGACCCCCGCGCCTATTAAAAAACACCATCGCTATGGCCCGTCAAGATTAGGCTACCTGGACGAGTGCGCGGGCTTCACCAGTCGTTCCGGCACCAATGACGCGGCAGAAGAGGGCACGACCCTGCACGAACGCATGGAGGAAATTCTGCAACTGGTCGTGAAGGGGAAGGCCAAAACAGCAGCCGAGGGCCTGCGGATGCTGTCGGCCCGCATTGATTTCACCGATGAAGAGCGCGACTATTTGCGGTTCTGCTGCGTTCGCTGTGATCTGTATATTTCCCGCAACCCGCAACAGATTCTCACTGAAAATGAGATCACGGTCTCCGGCGAAGATGGGAAGATGCTCAACCACGGAACACTCGACGTGGCTTTCGTATGGGGTGATGTAGCCATTATTATTGACTTCAAATTCGGATGGGTGCCGGTGAAACACGCGCGGGAAAACTTACAGGGCCGGAACTATGCCCTTGGCATGTTTCAAAAAATCTTGGGTTTGCGCGCGGTAGGAGTGGAATTTGTCCAGCCCAAGCTCGGATGGTTCTCGACTGTTTCCTACAAGCGAATCCAGATGGCGGAAATGTTCCAACGGATTTCTGACGTGATCGCCAACGCGGAGTTTGTGCAGTCGAACCCGGACAAGGCACAGCCGCTTATGAAGCCCGGCGTTTACTGTCAATACTGCTCTTTATCCGGCTCGTGCGCGGTGCTTTCCAATCACCGGGCGCTCGCGGCCTCAAAGTTCAACAATCTTCCGGCGCCGGTTTCTTTCAAGGGCCTTGAGCTTACAAAGCCGATGGACATCGCCCTGGCGCGCTACTGGGTGGACATAATCGAGGCTGGAGTCAAGGAAATCAAACAGCGCGCCTTCGAGATAGCGGAATTGCAGGGCGGAGAAATTTCCTGTGTTCTGCCTAACGGCGAACAAATCGTTTACGCTGTGGCGGAGAAAAACGCCGACCGCAGCCTGGGCGCGCCTATCGAGATTGCCGAGGCCCTAAAAGAATTCTTGACACCAGAAGAAATTTTGGGCGCTGCGGAATTAGCACTTGGCAAGCTGGAACCCATTGCCAAGAACGCTCTCGTTGAAGCTGCAAAACAACGCGGGGAGAAGTTGACAAAGAAAGCTGCCTGGGAAAGCGTTGTTTCTACGCTGGAAGCCAATGGTCTCTTGACAAGACCAGATGGGAAAATAAGGTTCCTCAAGAGGAAAACACGGCCCTTGGTCGTGTGAATGACAACGTAGCGATACTTTTAAGACTTGTGGCCTATTTAGAGACCACAAAATCCGCAAACTCAAACTCAAACTCAAACTCAACAAAGAAAGAATAGTTATGGTAAAAGCGACCCTAAGAACAAATAAGAACAAGCCTACTGCCGCTCAAGCGCCGCCGATTGACGTGGAGGCCCAAGAAATCAAATCCACCCTTGGCGCTGGCCCCGCTCAACCGGGGGACGCAAGTCAGGATTTGACAAACCTTCTGCCCCCGCAGACTCCGCCCGGCGCTCCGCCTGTGGACAACGCGCACGTTGCCCCTGGCTGTGAAAAATTCGGCGCTCCTGCAACGGTGCCGCGCACCGAGAAAAGCGCGGATAAGTATGCGCCGCCTCAAACCGAAGGCTTTGAAGGGGACTGGGGCGCGGATGACGTGAAATTTCCGCAACTCAAGCTCGTCCAGGGCAGTGGCCCGCTCTCGCAGCAATTCGATGTCGGGACAGTTGTTTACGGAGAAGATGAATTGCTTCCCCCGGCCAGCGTCAAAGACGGTGCCTTTAATCAATCGCTCCGGTTCACGCCTATTTCGATTACGAAACAGTGGAAGGAGAAGCTCTCCCAAGATCAAGTGGAAGAGGGCCTACAGCCCCGCATTGTCGGCACCCTAGCCGACGTTGAAGAACTGGGCGGCACGACCCGGTGGGCCGGAGACCAAAGACCCGATAACTTTTGGGAGCCGTCTGCCCGGTGCATTCTGCTGATCGAAGCCCCCGAAGGAACGGAACATCCCGGCTTCTCGCTGGAACTGGACGGCAAGATGTATGGTGTCGCGGTTTACTACGCGGCTGGCATCGCCTTCCGGGACAGCGCCAAGATCATCTTCAATGCGGCCATGACTTCGCTGCTGGTGCCCATTATGGATGATAACGGTATGCCGGTCTTGAAAAATGGCCGTTCGCAGAAACGCCCGTTGCTCTACAAAAAATTCTGGCGGCTGTCATTCGCCAAGAAGACCCTCCGCAACAGCACCTTCACGCCCTGGGAGCCGGTCGTAAGGCTTCAAAAAGACGAGACCGGCCCGGAAGTGCGGGCCTTCTGTGATAGCCTTGTGCGGAACAACGCCGCTGAGACTGCCGCGCCTGCTGAGTAATCTTGCCCCGCCCAAAAGAGGGTAAGGGTCTGCCTGGGCCTTCGACGTAGGGTAGAATCCTACGCAGGAGCAAACCCAGGCAGACCGAGAATTTAAAAATTATGATTCAATTCTTTACAGCAAAAAATCTCGCCGCGAAAGCGTTAGTCCCTGGAAACCCTTGGGAGTTTGCCCCCGGCGACGGGGCTGTAGAGAAGTGGCGAAAATATCCCAAAGCCGCGCGCCGCAAAAGGCTGCTTGACCCGACTACGGTTTGGAATGTGTATAGCGCCGTCCGGGGACTCAATCCGACCGCGCGCATTTCCCAGGAGAATCCTCCGGTGGGCGTCTCCGGGCTGGCCGTGGATTACGACATGGTTTCTGATATTGACACGGTGATGGGTTTCATTCGCCAGTTGCCGGAAGAGCAACAGCCAACCTACATCGAGATTTCCCTTGGTAAAAAAATCCGGCTGATCTGGCTTTTTGAGCGCGAGATTTTAATTCCATCGCCCGCGTTCTACGGCGAGCTTATGGAAAAGTTTTTCGATGTCCTGGGCATCCCTACGCTTCTCGCCGGTTACGATAGCGCCAGTCTCAAGCCCACGGAAATGTGGACGAACGGCGGCGTTTGGTATGACGTAAACCCAAAGCCACTCTCCTGGGAATTCTGTTTTGGCGTAGTATGTGACACGAGCAAAAAAGCTTCGCTGTTTGAAAATGGGGAAATCCCGCTTCCCACGATTGCCGCCGAAGTTGAAAACCGCTGGCCGGGCCGGTGGAAGGGTGATTTTGTGCTCGACTCCCTAGGCGTTAGGTTTTGGGATGAGAAAGCTGATAATCCGACCGGCTGCCAAGTCAAAGGTGACGGGATGCTCTGTTTTACCGGCCATGTCCCGTTCGTAAAGTGGGCTGAGTTGCTGGGGCGCGCGTGGTATGACGATCAGCGGGTCTTGAGTCTTGGAAACTCAGCCCACGACATCTTTTTTGACGGCAAATTTTATTGGGAAAAGCGGGCTGAACGCTGGGAAGACTCCGCGCGAGTAGATATTATTTTACGCCTCACGGGCCGGGGCTTGTCCGATAAGTGCCCCAAAGGAGCCACACAGAGCGATGTGGAGCGCGTTCTTGACCATATCCAGCAAGTCAACCGAGTCCAAGGGGCCGCGCCTCTTATCAACTATCCGCGCGGGATTGTGAATTACGAGGGCAAGCGCATCTTGAATATCTCGGACTTGAATCCCGTCCAGCCCGTGCCCGGCCCCATCGGAGACCCTCAAAAAGATTTTCCGCTGACTTGGAAATTTATGAACGGCTTTTTTGCGCGCCCGGAGCTTCTTCCGAAAGAACATTTTGAGGCATGGCTGCAAAGAATCTACAGAATGATCTTGGAGCACAAGAGATACATGGGGCAAGCAGTCTTCATTTGCGGGCCAAGAAATAACGGGAAGACTCTGCTCTGCATGAGGATTGTCGCGCCTCTGTTGGGTGGGCGCGTGGCGAACCCGATCAGCTTTATGACCGGCGAGACCACCTTTAATAGCGAATTGTTTTCATCGGCGCTCCTGGCTGTGAATGACGAAGACGCTCCGGCCAGCGAGGGGGAACGCCGTAGGATGATGGCAAAGCTAAAGGGGCTTGTTGCTAACCCTTCTCATGCTTATCACGCAAAATTTAAGGATTCCGTGCAAGTGGAGTGGCAGGGCCGCATCCTGGTAACGCTCAACGACGACCCCGGCTCGGTGGGAATGCTTATGGAAGTTGAGGCCAACACCCGCGACAAGCAGATGTTCTTTGCGAGCCAGCCATATGACGGAGTTTTTCCGCCACAGGATATTCTGGAAGCGGAGCTTGCAAAAGAGCTTCCCTATTACGCGCATTGGCTGCTTAATCACAAGCCGCCTGCCGAAGTCCTGAGCGATGATCGCATGGGCGTGCGCTCATACTTCGACCCGCATATTCTCGACCTGTCGCACCAGCAAACTTTCGCCAGTAACCTGGGCGAATTGCTCAAGGTATGGATTCGGGTCGATGCTTATTGGCCCGACAAAACAGAGTGGGAAGGCTCGCCAACTGATTTACTCTCATGCCTGCAAACTTGTGATCTTACCACTGGCATCGCCCGCGATTGGACACAGGCCAAGACCGTCCGGGCGCTTACATCGCTGGCGAAGCAAGACGGCAGCGGAGTTGAATTTATGGGAACGGATGGGCGAGGTTTCAAAATCAAAAAATAAGTATGACAATTAAAATTCCATCAAAAACAGTAGAGTGTTGTGATATTTGCAGACACGAAAGTTGCTATCTTACAAAGTGTGTGGCGTGCGGAGTTGAATACTGCCATACTTGTGAAGGCATTTTTGGTGGATGTGTTCATAAGCCAGACGTGTGCATCAATTGTGCGGAACGTGAGAAAGTAAGAGCTATAATTGATAGGTTTGCTCCGAAGATTGGTAAACTTCTTTCTCAACGAGACCGTGCTCTACGCCGATCAATATCACTTCTATGAAAAACGTGATTATAGATTTCGAGTCTTATTACGACAAGGAAATAAATGTAGTTGACCAGGGCGTTCCCAATTACGTCCGGGACACAGACGCCTATATCGTAAGCATTGAAGTTGAAGGAGAGCAGGCAGTATGCGGCACCCTCAAAGAATGTGAGGATTTATGCAGGAATGTTGCCTCTGATGCAACTATCCGGCCCATTGCAGCCAACTCGAATTTCGACCAAGCCTTGTGGGAAAAGTATTTTACAGCCTTCTCTTTGCCCTGGCACTGCATACTCGATCAAGCGGTGTTCCACCAGTTTTCGCGCAATCTGGCGCATCTTGCCAAAGTAGTCCTTGGTCATCAAGTCGATAAGTCAATCCGGGACAAGATGCGCGGGCAGCGATATGAAGAACTTCCAGCGGCAGAGCAGGAAAAGGTTCAACTCTACTGTTTAAATGACGCGGTGGTTGAGGCGGAATGTTTCCGGGCGATGGCCCCGATGTCCGCGTTTGAAGAGCGCGTGGCCCTTTTCACTCGAATGCAAAATCGCCGTGGCGTGGCAATTGACACTGAGCTTGTCGAGAAGGACAAGACCAAGATCGAAGCCATGCGTTTTGAGGCGTTAAAGGCTATCCCGTGGAGCAAGGATTTTCCTCCCCTCTCTTATCCTGCGCTGGTGCGCTTCTGTGGCACCAAAGGGCTGCCCGTTCCCCGGTCGTTGGCTAAGACCGATGACGCTTGTGAACAACTGATGACGGATAACCCGGAGCTATCGCAAATAATTGGTCACATGTGGCGTTTTCGGCGCGCCAACACAATCTTGCGGAAAATTGAAAAATTAAATCAGCGCATCACTGAGGATGGAATTCTCCCGTTGGAATTGCTTTATTGCGGGGCACCTCACACGCGGCGTTGGAGCAGCAAGGGTTTTAATATCCAAAACCTCGACAAAGAACCGCTGGTGACAAAGCCGAATGACCCAGCTACGGATACCCCGGCTGAGACCGTCTGGTCTCGCAACTGGATTAAGCCTCGCCCTGGCAAGATTTTTTGGATTGGAGATTTTGCGCAGATCGAGCCGCGCTGCCTTAATTGGCTGGTGCAGAATGAAGAAATGATGGAGGCGCTCCGACATGGGTTTTCGTTTTATGAGTCGTATTTACGTAGTAGTGGTCAGTCTAAGCGCGTGGGTTGGTCAGGCACACCAGGCACTTTAAAAAAAGAAATCCCCTTGGCGAAATACACCAAGGTCAAAAACGAATCCCTCGGCTGTGGCTATGGGATGGGAGCAAATCGCTACACTGGATACGCCGATGTGCCTATGGAAGAGGCCCAAGAGGTTATCAAAACTTTCCGCGCGAATAATCCCAAGATCACGGCTTTTTGGCGCAGACTGGACAGCATCATTGCCAGCGCGGCCCGCGATAAAGAAAAGCACATGGTTATTGACTTG
>Ga0187858_10006210_pt1 | contig 10757 bp, 13 predicted proteins | sample June2016WEW_8_15_FD_133015 | JGI IMG/M metagenome (GOLD analysis project Ga0187858, IMG submission 133015) | Peatland microbial communities from SPRUCE experiment site at the Marcell Experimental Forest, Minnesota, USA - June2016WEW_8_150 | ecosystem: Environmental > Terrestrial > Soil >...
CAGGCTGCTGCCCAGCGCACAAGCGTCAAGCAAACCAGGCCGACATCGACCACGAAATCGAATGCGAGATCGGCGACTGGATATACGTTGCCGACGACGACGACCCCAACAATGCCAATCCGACTTTGCGGCCATGACTACTACACCCCCGACGAGATCCCGCGACTCCTCCCCCGGCGATGTCGGCCGAGCGCCGAAACCGTGCGACGATACATCCGGTCCGGCCGCCTACACGCAACCAAATTCGGACCCTCGTTCCTCATCTGCGACGCGGCAATCACGCGCCTACTGTCCACGCTACCGCCAGTGCCCAAGCTACCGAAGGCAAGCAAACCGGTGCAACAGCCCCAACTACGTATACTGCCCAGGTTCCGCCCGAACTTCAAGCGCGCCCTCAAAGCCGAACGTTCTCGACGTGCACGAGCGAATGCACTCGTATCTCAAAAGCCTCGGCCTCGTGTCCGGACACTACGAGCCCGTCGACCTAAGCGCAAGGTGCGAACATGAGTTGTTTCGCTGAGCCCACCCGAATGTGGCGGTTCACAGCCCGCGACGAGAACGACGACGACCACGACATCACCCCGGAAGGCCCGCCGTTCATCGGCCTATCCGACCAGGCCCGCAAGCGCGCCCAAGAACTCGCCGACGAGTACGAGACCCGCACAGGACACGAAGTCACCCGCGTGACCTACGAATCTCTCGGCAAGGTCTCCGGAGGCCTAAGAACACAACAGTGATTAACTCTATCTTGCTGTTGTTATCTTCGCGCGCGCGCGCGCGCGCCATTGACTGCCTCGCAACTCATTGTCTGTCAACCCCCTGCGAGTGTGGAAAACCGGTGGAAAACCGGTGGATAACCGGTGGAAACAGTGTGGAAACACTGTGGATAACTTTTCCGACTCCATGAGTTCCCGGAGTTTTCCACAGGTTTTCCACATAGTTATCCACCGGTTATCCACATTTTCGCGGCACACTTCGTGCGATAGTAAGGAGTAGTTAACACGTGGACTACCCAATAATCTGCAATTCCTGCGGCTACCCGCCCTGGCTGTACGCCGACCATTTCGGCGACCTCGCCAAAAAGCTCCGCGACCCGAGCGCCAAGTGTCCAATCTGTCATGGCCACGACTTCAGCCTCGCCATCGGCGCCCGCATAACTCCTCGCCCTGGTATCGGTAAAAACCCATGAACATCTACATCGCCTCATCGTGGCGCAACCAACACGCGGTCCAACTTCTCAGCGCAGAGCTGCGCCGCCGCGGCCACCTCGTTGCCTCATTCGTCGACGAAGCCATCAGACGCGAAGGCAAGGAACTCGACTTCAAACGCGACATAGACCAGTGGATCGAATCGGACGCAGGCCGCACCAAATACAACTACGACCGCCAGCACGCAGTATCCGCAAACATAGTCATCTACATCGGCCCCTCCGGTTGCGACGCCTGGGCCGAAGTAGGGCTCGCGGCCGGCGCCGACGTCCCAATCCTTGGTCTACTATCCAAAGGCGAGACCATCGGCTTGATGCGCCACATCGTAACCTGGTACCGCACCGCCGACGACCTACTCGCCGCACTCACAACCAACGAAAGGAACTGACCAATATGGTACAACTCCTCACCGCCGTACTCCGTGAAATCTACGGCCTCAACGCCGACATCTCAGTCAGCGTGACAATCACCAAGCCGACCGAAGGCCGATGTATCTACAACGCCAAGCTACCCTTCCTGCAGGTCTACATCATCCTCAAGGCAAGCGTAGCCGGCCAGACCAAACTCGACGTCTGGATCGAAGTCTAAGCCGCATGACCGCCGGCGACATCGCGATCGTAATCGGTGCGAGCGTCCAGGCCGCCAGCGTCATCCTCGGCCTCGGCCGTATGCAGGGTTGCATCCGCGACATCCGGGAAGACATGCACGAAGTGCGCACCAGCATCCAATCCTTCTTGATCGCCCAATCGCTCGTCGCCAACCGACGCACCCCGCCAGACCCACCAACCCCACCGCCTTCCCAACCCGAGAAAGGAGCGCCTATCGGGTAACCGACAACATCCACAGCAAACGCCAGGCGGCCCGGACACCACCCCGGGCCGCCACCCTTTCCCACCCCTCCCCACGATACACCCCGATGCTACAAAACATGACACCCCGTTTCCTTCTCACCATTTACATAATAACATTTATGTGAACCCCAAAATCGGGGGGGGTCGATGCTACAAAATACTACAATGCCCCGGCGCGCAAAAAAACGCGTCATTAGCTGCGATTTGCGGCCCGATTTCCGCCGCCGTCAAGACGACTACCTTTGGGGTTCGAGGGATCCGCCGGCAGTTTCGCCACACTTCCCTCACGATACACCCATGGTGTCCCATAAAGGCCGACGTCGGACCAACGGTCCACCCTTGGTCTACTCGCTCTGCAGCCTCGCCAGACCCTCCGTTGCCGGATGTCAAACTGGTCTCCCGCCGTTCTCAACGCGCCGTCCACGCCGTCTCATTCGAACTTCCGCGCAATCGCCACACAGATCTTGCATCGTCAATTCAGCCGTTCTCAGCTCACACCAATCAGATGTCGTACCGGCGCCAGCGCGTTTCAATCGCCGTTCGCCGCAAGCTCCCGGCGTTTTTGTCTCGCCACGGAACCGCCACAGACTCCCCACGGTCTCCCCTTAAAGCCAGCACCAACACCGCCCAAGGCCACGGGGCCAAGCAGCGCTCAAGGCCACGAGGCATAGCTCAGGCACCAGGATCCCCGGTATCCAGGGGCTATCTTGCGGCTGTCGCGATCGCCGCCCCCCAGGCCCCGACCAACACTTCGTTCGCGCGGCTTACGGCTCACAAACGCGCTGCTGGCCAAACGTCAGTGCCTCGGCACCCATGCCAACGACGCGGTCCACCATCACCAACGCCAGCGTTAGCGGCCGCAGGCGAGCTTCAGTCGTCGGCCAGCGCCATCTCTCGGCACGCTTGACTCTCAACGGTCAACCAAGAATCACCACATGGTATTCACTAAAGGCCAACACTGGTCAAGCGCGTCATTTGCGCGGCTTACGGCTCACGGGCGGATCGCTGGTAAACGGTAAGCACCCCGACGTCGCCGCCGCATGAAGGAGCGGATTGCGGCGGCGAAAAGTGGTTGTGCGAACCATCACTTGCGCGGCTTACGGCTATCGGACGCGCTGCACTGTGGCGGCAGGCGATTCGGTGGTAGGCGACGGGCCGAATCCCAGGCGAGGCTAAGTATTATGCGAAAAGAAAAGAGCCGTTCTCGTCTCAGCGGGGTTCGTTCTCGCCTCGCCGCCGCCCTCCTCCGCCGCGCTGGTGATGCGCCGCGTGGCTTCCTGTCGCCCATCGGTTCGCCCGGGTTGTCGCCGCTGTCTCGCGCGCGTTGGTTCCGGGCCTACTTCGCCGCGAGAAGGCGCTTTAGGCGTCGGTTTGCCTGGATTCGCTGTCTGCGCCTTCTCGCGGCGTGCGTAGGCCCGGCCCCTGTTGCGCGCGGCTGGGCGTTTCCTTGGGCGATCCGATGGGCTTGGGCTTCCGTGTTCGCGCGGCTTCCCCCGGGCTGCGGCGAGGCGAGTTTTCCCCGCTGAGGTCTATCGGCTCTTTTTTTTTCGCGTGCCCTTAGACTCGCCTGTGATTCCGCCCGCCGCCGTCCTGATTCCGGATTTTCTTCTTCTGGCAATCACTTCCGCCGTCGATCACCTCTCAGTCAATAACTCCACCTCCGTTAATCACCGCTGCTTCCGTCAATACCCGCCAACCCACTTGCAACGACCACAAGTGAAGGTCGGTTTGATAGCTGCTCGACACCTGGGCGCTGCGGGTAAGTGCCGTAAACCCACTTGGTGCGGCTGTCGATGAAGGTCGGTTCGATAGCTGCTGAACGATGGTAGAATCAAATAGTTAGCTTGGCCAAAAGGTCGCCGCGCGCTACGCGATCGCACGACAACGTACAACAACAACCCCGCGAGCGCCGGCGCCGCCGCCGCCTCAATCGCCACGCCCCCTAAGCTCAATGCAGTTCCCGTTCAAGCTCCCGCGACGCCCCGGCCAGGATCCCCAAAAACAAGACACCCGAACCAATCCCGATTTTGTGCGCGCCCCAACAAGGAGTCAAGGATGCGCGCAGCTCCGGCGTAGGGGGCGCGACAGAGAACCGTGAACCGCGCCCCCACTTCGAAGCGAAGTCCTGTAGGTACGCGGCGTTTACATAACGTCCTCTATGTGTAGTCGGCGTGAAGGAGCTGGATCGCCGACTACTTCGCAAGGCACATAGCGGACCGTTATGCAAACCGGGGATGCCGCGTCTACATCTCTCCCTGGCCGCGAAACCGACAGCGCTGAAGAAGCGGACGCGCTGTCTCGCTTTTCGCGGCCCTTCCCGAGCCTGACCCCCGATTGCGATCCCCCCGCGGGGGGGATCGCCGGATTCCCGAGCTTAGCCCCGATTGCGCATGCCCCGCGGGGTCGAGCGCCGGACTTTCTCCTGACACCGCGCCCAGCGCGCGACCTCTCCCCCCCCACGCCCCCTCTATGGCAGCCCCCCCACATTCTCCCCGCCCTCAAACGCCAGGCTACACCCAAATAACCACAGTTGTCAGCCCGAACCCCACAATCGCCCCCGTCACGCGCAAGCCTTCCGCCCGCCGTGACCCCGTCCCGCTACCCTGAAACCCCGGCAGCCGGCCCGCAGCCAGATCTTGACATCGTGGCACGCTTCGTGCTATACTTCTCCGCCTCCCCACAGGGAAGCAAGCACAAAACCGGAACCGGGTACGGGTCTGTACGTACCCTCCGAAAGGAGCCAACCCATGGCTAAGTTCGTCCCGGCAGTCGGCGACATCAGCGGCAAGATCGGGAACCTCGTGTTCTCGCGGAACCGCTACAGTCCCACCATTCGCCGGCGCGCCGTCCCCGTAAACACCCGCACGTCGACCCAGCGCAAAACCCGCGGGTTCCTCTCCGCTGCCTCCGCTTACTGGCGCCAGGTCATAGCCCCGTCCGGCAACGACATCGCGTGGAACGCGTTCGCCGCCAACTTCCCGCTCCACCAGGGGAAGGGAACCAAGTCCGCCGTCACCGTGACGGGCCAGGCATTCAGCGTGGCGATCAACACGATGCGCTCGCTCCTCGGGCTCAGCGCGATCTCCTCGCCTCCGGACACGTGGGGCACCGACCAGCCCTCCGGCGTCACCGCCGCCGCAATCGGAACCACGTCGATCATCATCTCGGCGATCGCCGGCGTCACCGTCGACGCCAGCATGGCCGTGCTGGTGAAGGCCACGGGCCCACTCAGCGCCGGCGTCAAATTCATCGGCAAGTCCAAGTACCGGTACATCGGTGCCTACACCGGTGCCAACGCAACGCTGCCGATCGACATCACCAACGACTACAACAACGTGTACGGCGGCGTCCCGTACAAGAAGTCGTGCGTTGGCCTCAGTCTGCAGATCGTCAAGATCAAAACCTACCTCGGCGTCTCCCCGGCGCCGGACGGGCCGCCGACCGCGTGCCCTGGCCAGCCGGTCTTCATCAAGCTGGTCTGTTCGTAAGATCCCCCCTTGGCCAAGTTTGTACCGATGCTCGGCGACATCAGCGGTAAGCTTGGCAACGTCGTTTTCACGCGCAACCGGTACGGTCCCATGATTCGGATGCGTGCCGTACCGGTGCAGGCACGGACCGCGAGGCGCGCGACTTCACGTGCGCGCCTCGCGGCCGCCTCCGCACTCTACAGGTCCACCATCGCGCCCCTCGGCTATGCCCCCCAGTGGATCGCGTTCGCCGCGAACTTCGCCTACCGCGGGACCAAAGGTCAACCCGGCGCGCTCATGCTCACCGGCCAGTCGTTCGAAACCGGCATCAACGATATCCGCTACCTCCTCGACCAGCCCGCAATCCTCACGCCGCCCGACGACTGGGGATCCTACTGGCCGGATCCGTCGCAGTCCGTCAACTCACTCGAAGCAATCTGCGTGCCTGGCGTTTCGCTCTTTGTTCGGATGGTCCCCACACCTTTCAACATCACGAACTGCGGCGTCATCATCCGCGCGACTGCCCCTCTCCCGGCCGGCTACGCCAAACCGAGACTCGACTCGTGGCGTACCATCTCAACCCTCCAACCCATCGGCTACACCCGCACCGGGATCCCGGTCACCGGCAACCCGACCCGCATCTCAATCAACACGGCCACCAATACGATCTACGTCTCCTCTCCCGCTTCGAACCTCATCTCCGAGATCGACGGCGCCACCCGGGCCGTCTCGTCGATCACAGTCGGCGCCAACCCAGTAGCATGCGCCATCAACTCGACCTCCAATATCCTCTACACCGCCAACCATGACGACAACACAAGCTCCGTTATCCCTATCTCCGGCGGCGCGCCCCACACCGCCGTAGTCGGCACCGCGCCGATCGCAGTTTGCAGCCTCGGCCCCACGACCACCGGCGCCGCAGTCGCAAACCACGACTCCAACACCATCAGCATCGTCCCCGCAACCGGACCGTGCATCACACTCCCGGTCGGCACAGGCCCCACCGACCTGGCGTACAACGCTTCCACCGCATACATCTGGGTCGCATGCCCAGGCGACAACTCCATCCACGTGACCCACGCCTCCCTGCACAGCGACACCGCGATCGCCATGCCGGCCGCGTGCACCGCTCTCGTCGTCAACAGCGTGACCAACAAAGTCTACGCCGTCGCCCCGGCAGCCAACACCCTTTACGAAATCGACGGCGTCACCCACGCCATCACGTCAGTCGCCGTGGCCGCCGGCCCCACGGCCCTCGCGGTCAACACGTCGACCAATAAGATTTACGTCGCTAGCCCGGGAGCAAACGCCGTTACCTCCGTCTCGGCGCCCGGGCTAACGAGGACCACGATCGTCGCCGGCACTACCCCTTGTGCCGTCGCGGTCAACAACGTCACCAACCGTATCTACGTCACCAACTCCGGCAGCAACGACGTCACCATCATCAACGGCGCGCTCGACACCGCAGTCCAATCCACAGTAGGAGTCGGACCGACCGCCGTCGCGTGCAACCCACTGACCAACTTGACATACGTCAGCGACACCGGCGAGACCCTCGTCACCGAAATCAACGGCGCAGTGTACAACACGTACTTCCCCGACACCCTCGACGTCACCAACGAGTACAAGGCCGTCTTCGGCGCCATCCCGTATGCGAACCAGCTTTTTTACGTCGAAGCCCAGATCGTTCGCCTCCGCACCAGCGCCGGGGCGCCGACCGGGTACGTCATGCAGCCCATCGAAGGCAAGGCCCAAACCGACAGCGTGCTCCCTGGCCCGGTCCCCGTAGGTACCGGCCCAATCTACCTCGCGGTCAACCCGTCAACCAACAAAATCTACGTAGCGAACTCCGGATCCGGCAACATGACCGTCATCATCGGCGAGACGAATCACACCGCCACCTACGCCGAGGCTGCAGGCGAGCTCCAACTCGACGTCAACACCATCGGCGGCAAAGTGTACACCGCGTGCTCGACCGCCGGCAAGGTCGCAATCTTTAACCCCGCCAACGGCAGCGTGACCCTTGTGTCCATCGCCGCCAACGTCCTGAAGGTCATCGCCAACCGCGTGACCAACAAAGCGTACGCAATCTGCACGGCCGGCAACAAAGTCTACGAAATCGACGGCACAACCAACGCCGTGACCTCAATCACAGTCGGCTCGACGACCCAGGACATCGCGCTCAACACCGTGACCAACAAAATCTACGCCTCGTGCAGCGGCGATAACTCCATCTGGGAAATCGACGGCGCAACCCGCGCGACGTACCAGCGGATCCTCGGCTTTTCGCCCTACAAATGCGCAGTCAACGAGAGCACCAACCAACTATTCTTCACCCAATCCCCAGGCACCGGCCTCTCCCGACTCACAATGCCAGGCTACAGGCTCCTCACTACCGCACTAACCCACGACGGAAACGAAGTAGCGATCGACCCGATCACCAACATGGTGTACGTCGCCTACGTCGGCGCCAACGGCATGTCCCAGTTCAACAACGCGACCGAAACCTTCACAGACGTCCCCACGCCTGGTACGTGCCTCGGCCTCGCAGTCGACACCGTCACCAACAAAGTCTACACCGCCAACGGCACGTCCCACGGATGCTCCAAAGTGGACGGCGTCACCCTCGACATCACCCCCCACGCGACCGGCGTCAACCCCGTCGCCGTGGCCGTGAACGAAACCACCGGCCTCGTCTACGTTGCTAACTACGACGACAACACCGTGACCGTCATCGGCGGCTAACACACTCGTCTATGAGCTGGGCTGGACCGGAACACCAGGCGCAACCACAGGTACGAACACTCTTGACCTCGGAAGAATATCGGGCAACTCGTCTTTCTCGTGGCCTGGACACGTGGGCTTAGTCGAAATCTGGAGCACATCACTAACACCGCTCGAGATCGTCCAGTCATTCCAAAACGAGCGCACTATCTACGGAATTTAAGCAAAACGCCAATGCGCGCCTACGCCGCCCTCCACAAACTTCGCAATCCCACCCGCAAACACCGCACCCCGAACTGGCCCCGCACCGCCGCGTGGAACACTGCGCGCCGGCACTGGCTCGCTGGCCATCCCCACTGCGAAGTCGGCGGCCAGACGTGCGGCAACGATGTGCACGCCCATGACGTTCGCCCGTGGTCAACCCTCGACGCCCTCGAACGCAACAGTTACGCCTTCCTGTACTCCAACCTCCGGACCCTCTGCCGCCGCCATCACCGAGCCCTCCACTACCACCCCGAGACCTAACCTGCAGCATCGCCGGCCCCACCGCTGGGCGCCGGCGACCATCGCCTCACCCGACGTTACGGGCCCAGACTCTTTACCAGTTACGTAACTAGTTATACCGGGCAGCTCCCGGCCGCTAACGCCGTCCCCGGCGATCCGGCCAGGCTGCCGACATCGCCGACAGCAGCGCGCCACGCTCAAGCTCGCCCATTCTGCCGAGCCTGGCCAGCCAGCGTGTCCGGAGCCGCTTCAGCCGCTCCCGGTCCCGAAAGTTCCGCCCCAGGTACCGGTAGTCATGTAGCTCGACTGGCTTGGGATAGTTCATCCACAGACACTCCTCGGCCAGCCGCCCGCCCCGCGTCATGGCCGAATACATCACCACCCTCCACGACGATAGGCGATCGCCATACAAAGCCGACCAGTAGCCCGAGATCTGCACCATGCACGGCAGCCGTGATATCACATCGATCAACCTGACGTGGTCGCTCACCTCGAGCTCGCACCGGTAAATCCGCCGAGCGCAGCTCCGCGTCTCCATCAGGTACGGCGGATCGCAGTACACGAGCTCGCGCCCGTGCCACGAATACCTCCGCAGCCACTCGATACCATCGCCGAGGAACAACAACGCCCGGGCGCCATCCGCCAAATCCGGTGATGCGCCCAGGAACCACGTCCCCGCGTCGACCATCGCCCGCGCCCGCGATATCGGATCTGCGTCCGCGTCGATGCCAATGTTCACCCGTGCCGGCAGCTTCCGCCTCATGATCGCGCCCGCGCCGAGGAAGGGCTCAATGTACTTCTCATGCGGCGGCTGTTCGCTTATGATTTTCTGGTAGACCCCGCTACCAGCCTTACCACCAGGATAGCTTCTCATGCTCGAGCATACCCGATTACGGCTATGTTGTCAAGCACAAAACTCCTCAACTCCCCAACTCCTCAACTCCCCAAACTCTCCTCTTGACAAGCCGCTACATAGCCGCTATAATGCCCCTGTCCTGAAAGGAGGACAACGTGAAAACGACAAAGTCACCGCCGCAGCCAAAGCCCCGCAATATCGTCCTAGTGTTGCAGCTCGAGTACGACTGGACGTGCAACCGCTGCGGCCAGCCTAACCACGGCACCGCGCCGTACAACACCCATATCCTGTACGGCAGATGCGGCCACTGCCACTTCCACGACATGCTCGACTACGACCGCACGCGCGACGCCCCCGAGGCCGCAATCAACATCGACAACCTTGCAGTGGGCAGCCGCACCGAACCCCGAGCCCGCACCCTCGAGCCGCTCGACAGAACAGCGAGGCAGCAATGCCGGAGGCTGTAGAACCCAAGCCCGCCATCGTCATCCGCCCGTCGATCGACGATCTCCGCAACTCACTGTCGATCCTCGTCGCCAACAATATCGCATTCTTCATCCAGGCGTGGCGCCTTGACGCCGCGCACCCCACAAACGGCTACGTCACCGGCAGCATGTACCTCTACCCCGAGCTCGACGCGCGAATGAAATCGCGCGGCGTCCCGCACTGCATCCTCGGCACCGACCCCGAACGCCCGGCCCGCGCGGTCGTCATGCTCAACACACCGCCGGAAGGCCCGGTCGAAACCTGGACGTCAACCGACCTCATCCGTTCCGACCTCTACCTCACCCTCCCGGCCAGCGAACCGTGGATCAAAGCCCCGTACACCGTCCACTTCAACCACGGCAACCAAGTCACCGACCAGGCACCGGCAACACAGGAGACACCAACATGCCAGACCCCGTAGACGTCAAGCATATCGTCCGCGACTACCTCGTCGAGCACAAGTACGACGGTTTAGCCCGCGAGAACTGCGGATGCGGTCTCAACGACTTCATGTGCTGCCTCCCGGACATGGACATCACAGGCTGCTGCCCAGCGCACAAGCGTCAAGCAAACCAGGCCGACATCGACCACGAAATCGAATGCGAGATCGGCGACTGGATATACGTTGCCGACGACGACGACCCCAACAATGCCAATCCGA
>Ga0187858_10006211_pt1 | contig 10755 bp, 8 predicted proteins | sample June2016WEW_8_15_FD_133015 | JGI IMG/M metagenome (GOLD analysis project Ga0187858, IMG submission 133015) | Peatland microbial communities from SPRUCE experiment site at the Marcell Experimental Forest, Minnesota, USA - June2016WEW_8_150 | ecosystem: Environmental > Terrestrial > Soil >...
CCCACGACAAAGTAGGTTGCATGGAGCATGATATCGATCGATGGCTGAGCCAGGAAGAAACCACTCACGCCTCCGCTGACGAACATCGAAATAAAACCCAAAGCGAACAGAGAAGCCGAGTTGATGCGCAGTTTGGAGCCATAAAGACTAAAGGTCGCGATCAGCACGATGATGGTGGACGGGATAGTGATGACCAGCGTGGGGAAAGAGAACGCCAGCGAGGAATACGGATTCATCCCGCTGACAAACATGTGATGCCCATAGACCATGTAGCTGAGGACGGCAAGCGCTCCCATGGAATAGATCAGCGTTCGATGGCTCAGTATCGGCTTGCGCATGTTGGTGATCAGGATATGGGAAACGATGCCGATACCGGGCACGATCGCGATGTAGACTTCGGGATGTCCGAAGAACCAGAACAGGTGCTGCCATAGGAGAGTTGATCCTCCGGAGTGCGCTATCGGTTGGCCATTTATAACTAGATTCGATGCGACAAAGAAGCTGGTTCCGGCCACGTGGTCGAGAATGGCGAGGATACATGCCGGCATTAACACAGCAAAAGCTGTCAGCCCCATGCACGAGGTAATGAACCATGCCCAGGCACTGAGTGGCAGGCGCATGAGGCTCATCCCTTTGGCCCGGAGGTCGAGCGTGGTGGGGATGAAGTTCAATGAGCCCAATAACTGGCCGACACAAAACAACGCGATAGAAGTCATCCAGAGTATGACACCCGTGCCTTGGCCTGGACCCGCAACAGCACCCACAGCGTTGAGCGGCGCATATTGGGTCCAGCCACCCAGCGTCGGTCCATCGCTGACGAAGAATGAAGCCATCAGGACGATAAAGGCGGTGAAGGTGACCCAGAACGACATCATGTTGAAGTGCGGGAAAGGCATATCTTCAGCGCCGACCTGGATGGGCAGGAAGAAGTTACCGAATGCCGCAAAAGGGGCGGTGGTGAGGACAAAAAAGACCATGATCGTGCCATGCATGGTCATCAATTGCAGGTAGTACTCGGGCGTCATCACTCCGCCGGGAGCACCAGTCTTCGAAAGCAATTGCAGGCCGGGGATGGGGGCATCAGTCCAAGCCAGGTGGATGCGCATCATCCAGGAAAGACCCATTCCGACATACGCGGCGATCAGGGCCAACCCGTAATACTGCTTGCCGATGACCTTATGATCCAGACTGAAGACGTGCTTCCGAATGAAACCGGTCGGAGGAGCGTGGTGGTGCACCGCAGGCGCTGACATGTCGTGCATATGCTTACCTCGAAAGAGATGACTCTATCCGCCGCGCTTGAGCGCGCACGGGAAGAGCTACTGCAATGCCGCTTCCTTCTTCAACCAGTTGTCAAAATCTTCCTGCGAATATACGTAGAGATACGCCTTCATGTTGTAATGTCCCAAGCCGCAAAGCTGGGTGCAGACGATTTCGTACTTGCCAACCTTCGTCGCAGTGAAGTGCAGAGAAACATCCAGGCCGGGAACAAAATCCTGTTGAATCCGCAATGCCGGCACAAAAAAGGAGTGGCCTAGATCTATCGAGTGCATCAGGAGATGGATCTCGCGATTAACCGGGATTGCCATCTCCGCAGTTACAATGTCATCTTTGCCAGCAGGATCGTTGGCGTCGATGCCGAAGAAATTCTCGGTGGTGTCGTTGATTTGGGCGGGATCAAGGCGACCGAATTTTCCATCGGGACCGGGATATCGGAAATAAAAAGCGAATTGCTGGGCCTGCACCTGAATCGGCACGGCATCGGCCGATGGCGCAGTGAGATATACATTGGCCCACGCCTTCGCGCCGAAGATTCCGAGGGCCAAGACCTCTATGCCTACGACCAGGAAGGCAGCAATCACCAAGCCCTTGGCGCCGCCTGGAAAATTCTTAAGCTTTGCATTGGGGCCAGGGTTTGAGAACTTCCAGATAAAAAAAGCCAGAACGAACTGGGCGGCGAGAAACGAGATGCCGGCCTCCGCCATGGTTTCTGACGTCTGCTCGTCGATCAGAGCTCCATGGGTCGAAATATCCTCTGGCGCTTCCCAGGTGTGTCGCAGTATGGGAATCGCGGAAAGGATCGCGATTACGATGATGGTGATCGCAAAAAATTTTGCCATGACGTCCTCGTCTTAATCGGGATCAGCCCGCCCTCATGTGTTTGTTGTGATTACTCGTCCTCCCCCACGGAGGACATAACGATAACTGCATTGCAAAGCTGATGCGCTATGCCACCACTTGCGATGAGCCGCCAAAGGACTTGATCGCGCTCGTTTCATCCTTTTGAATGTCGAAAACGGCGGACAGTCGCGTCATTTCGAGCAAATCATGTATTCGTTTGTTCAGATTGGTGAGTTTCAATTGTCCGCCCTGGTTCCGCATCGTGGTGTGAGCCTTGACCAATTCCCCGATTCCAGAACTGTCGATGTACTGGACTTCGCCCAGGTTCAGCACGATCGCCTTCTTGCCTTTTTCCGCCAGATCTCGAACAATCTCCCGGAGAACGACATTTCCTTCGCCAACCGTAATTCTTCCGCTGATGTCAACGATGGTTACTCCGCCCACCTGACGGATAGCGGTTTGCATCTTGATGGGGGTCCGTCCTTCCATTCCAATTCCCAGCCGGTCAAGGACGGCGCACGCTGAACTAGCAAGCTCTTTGGACTCCGTCCGAACCACGATCAGGGAGCGCCCTTCTTTGAGGACTTCGCGGAAGAACGCGACGTCATCAGAGCACTTTTCAGGCGTGGTCGGTTGAGGCGCGTCCGCCTCGTGGGTTGCCGCCGATCCGAGGGCGGAGCCGGCACTCGCGCCCGCCCCCGCGCCGGTGAGCAGTGCGGCAGCGCCGATGCCTAGAGCGAATACCGTCCCGATCCCGGGCAGAAGCAGGGTTGCAGCCACCACCCCGGTTGTGACTCCGGCGGCGCCGCCCATGAAACCACCAACATATGCGCCGAGCTCCTTGGCGATGGTTTTGGCTTCGTTCTCCGACCGCGTCAGGAAAACGATGGATTCTTCGGGCACACTCCGCTCACGCAACTCCTTGACCGCCTGCTCCGCGTGATCGCGCGAAGCAAATACTCCGATTGCAGTTTCCATATCCCCTCCCCTGTCCCCGGCGGTGATTTGGCGTTCAAGCTTGGTCTACCGTCAGCCCGTTGTATGCCAAGCTGGGCTGGCCATCTGCGCTTACCAGTCTTTCTGGCGCAGAACTTTGTGCCGAGGGTGAAGATTTGTCAAGTCAATATTCGTGCTCCCGCGAGTGCCGATTCTGACCTTCGTCCTATCGCCGAGAGTCCGCAGTTTCCCTGCGACCGCCTGGATTGTTTAAAGCTGATCTACTTTGCCTTAAAGGTAAAATCAGCCGTGGCCGCCGCGCCCGCTGCTACCGTCACCTTCTGGGTCTGAGTACCATAGGTTTCCTGCCACGCAGAGACCGTGTAGCTTCCAGGAGGCACATTTTCGATAGTGTAAGAGCCATCCTCGTTCGTGGTCGCGTACGGGCCCTTCACGACAACGAACCAGCCGCTCATCCAGGGATGGATATTGCACTTGACGGGGATCATTTCCGCGACTTTCCAACTCTTAACGATGGGCGGAGCGCCGGGCGGTTGCGACTGGTTCCATGGGATATTGCCGGCAAGAGGATTGGGATTCGGATGGATATTGTGGGCCGTCTGGTCGCTGGTCTCCACTTTAAAATCCTGACCGGCGTCCATGGCCAGCACGTGCGGCGTGTACATGCAGTTTTTCTGGTTGAATACAGGAACCGCGGTGGGCTTTGCGCTTGCCGCCTCGCCGCTCAAACCTTGGGAAATGTAGAGAACAACATTCTCCAAGCCGCCATTCTTACCGACCTCGACAAGCTGGAGGTGAGCCGGATCGGAGGAGTTTTGTTTGACGCACCAAGGGTCTTTTGACATGTCAATACCCCGCATGTGCGGGGCAGTTCCATCGAGCTTGACGGTGCCAGTAATTTTGCCTTCAGCGGCGGCACTCGCCTTGTGGCTAATCACTACCGAAACGAAACCGACCAACACTAGAGTGGCTGAGACCGCAGCCAACGCACGGCTGTACTGACGCTTCATGGCTTTTCTCCTAAGTTCGGGAAGGGTTAACCCCTCCCATCACTGTGCCGGTGCATTTGGGTTCACCGGCTTCAACCCCAGTTGGTGGGCAATCTCCCTCTCTTTGGCGTTGAAGGAGTTGTGTGGCTGCAGGCTGCGCAGATAAAACACCAGATTCCACGCCTCTTCCGGTTTAATGTTGTCTGCAAATGATGGCATGGGCGTGCCGTCCAGTCCGGTCATGAAAATCCGATAGATATCCTGATCGGTATCGCCGCATTTGGGTCGGGAGCCGTCGGTAAAGTTGAAAGCCGCAATAGGCTGCCCGAGATCATCCGTGAGGGTGGAAGCGGACGGCCCGTTGGCCATACCTTGGACACCGTGGCACTTGTAGCACTGCATCTTGGCAAACACGTCAAGCCCGGCCTTGACCCGCTCCGGAGTGATTTCCGGCTCAGGAGGGATCTGGATAGGTGTCCCAGGTTTCTCAGTCTGCCAACGCGGCGAAAAGTGTTTAATCCACGCCACGAGGTCGACGCGCTCCTGTTTACTTAAAGCATTCCACTGCGGCATGTTGGTGCGGTCAAAGCCGCGAGTGATGGCGTCGAAAAGATCCTGGTCGGTAGGTAAAGTTCCGGTCGGGGTCGAGCGGCACTTAAACACGCCCAATTGGAAATTGCGAGGCTGCTGGTACATGGGGGGTGGCATCCAGACAGCGTTTTCCCCGTTGCCATCTCCAAGCGGGCCGTGACAACCGACACAGTATCGGCGATATGGCAAGGCGGCGGCCTTGGCGTCTCCGGTCAGGTTGCCAACGTGGCTGGACGCCGCCGGCGATGTCAACCACTGCTCCTGTTGGTAGGTAGTGAGTTGGGCGTACGAGGCAGCGGACAACCAGAAAGCCGCAACCACACTCAAAAACAGCGACCGGCTGAGTAAGTTTGTATACACGGCTATCCCCCTCTTAGAAGTCGAAATCAAATCCCATCAACAACTCGCTCGTGTTGATGTTCGTGCTGGTCAGTGGCGACGTCCCGTCCTGATGGAAAAGGTTGAACTCGTTATGCCAGGCAAAACCTGCCCGGCTCGTCATAAATGGGTTGTAACGATAGCCAACCGTGTAGGTGGTGATATTGCCGAGGTCCGAGCGCGTTCCGGGAGTCGACTGCTGCGACATCCTGATCGTCTCGTATCTCGCGAGGAAGATCAGCTGCGGACTATAGACATAGTGAGGTTCGAGGAGAACGCCATTCCAAGTCGGGTTGCGCGAACCGGAGGGCAACGCCGTTCCCGACAGATTGTTGTTCGGGGCAACCCCGTCTATGAAGTCGCCGTAGCCTTGGCCAAACCATGCGCTGTCCGATCCATGCTGCGTGACAACCGTGAGATCAACATGCTGGCCGAAGTAGAATTGTCCGACGAAGCCTTCACGACTGTAGCCCTTGTTGTTGGTACCCGAACCGGCAATCGCCGCATTCGGCCCGCCGCTGGTGAGCCAAGTGGTGGGGGCTTCGCCCGCCATAATGTAGAAGCCGAGGCGTTGCACGCCGAGCTTGCCGGCATCGAACGCCTGACTGCCGGTAATGAATGTGGAATAGGATTCGGCACCGTAGGGCAAGCCGACTTGGCCATCGTTCGAGCTCAGCAGCGCAACGGAGTAGCGCGTGCGATCGTTGTAGGAATGCCCCATCACCTCAACGCCAAGTTGGTTGTCTCCCATCTGCCCAAAGACGTTGCCGTCGCCCGCAGGAATGAAGTGGTAGAGCTGGTAAATGCCACCATTTCCAGTGAGCGTCAGAATGCGCTTCTCCGAGAGCAGGTTGTCGAGCTCGAACTTGCCCAGCTTTACGTTGAACCACGGGCTGCCAGAGATGTTGTCGAGCCGGGCCATGACGGTTTCAAAATGGAAGGAGGCGGTGGGATCGGACGACGGGAGCACGTAGAAGGAAAAGTTTTTCTCCAGCGTGCCGCCGGTGTGAAAATCGAGACCGCTGAGGTCGAAACCCGATGAGGTGATCCGTTGCTCGACTTGACCGTCGCCGCTGTCGACGGCAACTTTGCCGGTGCTGACCCGGTGCCAGATCGGAGTGATGCGGAACGTGACTGGCCAGTATCCCGGGTTCTGCCAGATCGGGGAGTCGCGATCGTTCATGAGTTGGTAGCCGTTGTCCTTGAACTTCTGGCCGAAGTAATTCAGCATGGGCCAACTTTCATGACAAGCCGAGCAACGCAGGCCATACTTCCTGGCGAAGGCAGGTAACGCGCCCGCCGACTGACTGGCGCCCACGATCAGAAAGACCAACGCGAAGGCAGCGGCGAGGACGGAAGTTACCCGCTGCGGCTTCTGACAGAAATGAGACTGCGCCCACATACGCATGCTGCACTCCTCAGACAAGTTCATAGATTTTGCAAAAACGAAATTCCCCACCATGCGAAAACGACGACAGCCAAGCAACCATCAATCGGAACAGCCGGTGCCTGGCTCCTGAGTTCCAGACCACAGACCGTTAAAACTTTTCGCACGAAGGGGCGACCACCCCCACTAGGCGGTGCATATTACTACCCTCTGTCAGGAAGTGCAAGAGGGTTGTAAAAATTTTTCTACAGATTGTTTACATCGTCTCCCGAGAGGGACCGGGGGGGTAATAGCACCCAGGGTGCTTGCTGCGCGAGTTGACAGCGATCAGCCCCGCGTATAAGACTCTGCAACAGGGACGCTGGAGCCGGTTGTGATCAGGGACAAGAGTTTTTGCGGTAAGGGACTGAATAGTTCGCTGGTGTCGCATCGAGTTACGCTTGAACTCCCGCTTTATCGTGGGGTGGCCGCAGTTTTGCTTATGCTCACCGCAGCGGCGCTCCCCGCGCTTGGCCGCGAAAAAAACGTTCTTCAGTACGGCGCGGGCCTGATCGTCAATGTTCCGCTGCCGGAACCCGAAGTCGCGCAGGTCGTGGAAGACGTGGCGCAGAACGGGATTATCCGGGGCACCAAGGAATACAACAAAGACGAGTACATCGAGGGCGCGGTCGCGGCCGTGTCTACGCCGGTGTTTGCGGCATGGACGGAGGGCGGCAAGGTCTTCTACAAGGTTCGGCAGCAAGCGCTGGATCCGCGGAATTTCAAAGACAGCGGCGATGTTGGAACGCTGGCCGTGCGCTACGTGGTGCAACCGCAGGGCGACAAAAATACCGTCCTGCGCATTGACGCTCTGTTTGTGGAGGATTTTCGGCACAGCGTCCACCTGTCAAACGGCTCGGTGGAAAGCAGCGAGTACAAGGACATCCAGGAACACCTGGATGCGCTCGAACTGGTGAAAAAGGAAACTGCCGAGGCTTTACAAGCGAAACAGGAACGTTTGGCGAAGCAAAACTTCGGCCTGGGCAGTGACACAGTTGTGTTGAGCACTCCGCCATCGGAGACGTCCATCGAAAATATCGAAAATACGAATGGCGGAAGCGCGAGCGGCCAGCCCGCGGCGCCTGAGCAGCCCGCTGAATCGCTCGAGCAGCACGTTGCGGAGTTGCGCCAGCAGGTTGAGCGGCTGGTCAAGAAGCCCGGGGCCCCGCTCAAGTCCGCTCCGTTCCACACCGCGAGCACGCTGAAATCTCTGGAGCCTGGCGTCGAAGTCCTGATTCAAATTGCAACCCCTTACTGGTACGGGGTCGAAACCCGCGACGGACAACACGGGTGGATTCGACGCGACCAGTTGGAGCAGTTGCCATGACCGGGCGGAGTTTGCCACGCGCTGCTTGGCCACGCGCGCGGCGATTTTTTCGCGCTGCGTTGTCTGCGTTTCTCCCAATCGTGCTCCTAGGTGCAACGGCGCAAAGCGCGAGGGCGCAAGCAAATCCGCAAGCCGGGCCCTACGAGCGCACCTACCGGCAGTCGAAAAGTGCTGTGGAGAAAGCGCTGAAAGAATTGCAACCCTCGATGCGTGGAAGGCTGCCGGTGCTGGAAGGTTTCGCATTGCCGGGAAATCATCCCTTGAACCGGTACCAGCGGGCTTATTACCAGTCTGCCGTGCAGGTGAGTTCGACTGCATCGGGCGGATCGCTGGTGCGGGTGACGACGAAGTTGACGGCGTGGTACGCCGATTCAACTCCATCGCGCTCGGAATACCAACTGCTGACGTCGAATGGCCGCCTCGAATCTGACCTGCTGGACCAGTTAACCGATCTGCTGGCGAGCAGCTCTGGTGCGACGGATTCGGGCGGGAATTCCACCGAGAGCCTCCCGGTGATGGCTTCATCGGCGTCGGCTAAGCGGCCAGCAATTGCGGAAAAAGGAGTTACGGACCAGGGCGACTCGGAAGCTATCGTCTCGGCGCCGATGCCCCAGTTGCCGGAGATCGAGCGCACGTTCTCGTCTTCGTTGAAACAGGGACTGTCGGGTCGGCAAAGCACGGAAACGAAAGATTCGCTGAACAAAGCTGCCGATCCGGCAGCCGCGAGCCTGCAGGCGGAGGCGGCGAGTCTCGAGGAGGTGTTCAAGAATCAGGCGCATCCGAAGAATCTAGTCGCGATAAAGAAAACAGGAACCCCGGTCGTCGCGTCTCCCAGTCTGAATGCCCAGCCTTTATTTCTGGCGACAGCGCACGACGAGTTTGAGATGTTGGATTTCAACGCGGACTGGGTTCACGTGCGGATATCGGGTTTGTCACGGGGATGGATTTGGCGCACCAGCTTGGAAATGCCGGAGGGCATTTCAGATGTTCCGCCCAACAATCCGAGTGCCGCACCGGTTGCGGCCGATCTGTTTCTGGTGAAACGCGAGGAAATTGCGCCCTTTCCGGGGGATTGGGAGCCACTGCGGGGCAAGAACGTGAAAATCGTCTCGGTGCAAAAGGTTCAGGAAGACGAAAAGAACAGCGGCGCGCCAGCTAAGCTGGAATACGCCAAATCTTTGCTCGATAAGAACTATGCCGAACTGGCGGCAAAATCGCAGGAACTCGCTGGAGTGGTGCTCATTTTCGATTCCGTCGATGGCGGTATGATCGCCATAACGCTGCCCACGGTTCAGCAATGGAAGGCGGGCAAGTTGACCGACGCGGCTCTTTGGCATCGGTGTTATTTTGATCCACCCGAGACCTTCAGCGTTTCCAGCCCCGCAGGCGGACACTAGGTCCGTGGCGAATTGCGAGGGACTCGTTGGGTGCAAGCATCTGGGGGCAAGACGTGGCGGTCGTTTTAAATTTTGGCTTGACATTGAACCGATTGCGCGATACCAATGCTGTCTCTTGGGGTTGGTGTGTTTCGTGGGGATCTGTTGAGTGATTGCCGGTTTGAGCTAAACCGCCGGATGGAGGCGGGAGTGGGCAAACCGTCGAGTGTGGGGTCCAGGTTGAAAACATTCGTGTCTCTGCTGCGCGATTACGCCGAACTGACTAAGGCGCGCATTACGACTCTGATCGTCCTTACGGCGTGGTGCGGCTACTTCTTTGGCGCGCATCGCTTGGGCGTTTCGTCGTGGTCGCTGGGATTGTTCCATGCCTTGTTGGGGGTGGCGCTGGTTTCGAGCGGAACGGCGGCGCTGAATGAAGTACTGGAAGCGAACGTGGACGCGCGGATGCGGCGGACGGCGCTGCGTCCCTTGCCTGCGGGAAGAATGACCACGGCCCACGCGGCTATAGTAGGACTGGAGCTGACTCTCGGTGGTTCCGCTTATCTCGCGATCTATGCCAACTTGCTAACTGGGTTATTAGTGCTGCTGACCGCGATCGTGTATCTGGCGGCATACACTCCACTGAAGAAAGTTTCTCCAGTGTGCACATTTGTGGGCGCGTTCCCGGGAGCGATGCCGGTGGTGCTGGGGTGGACGGCGGCGCGCGGAAAGCTGGAAGCCGAGACTTTGATTCTTTTTGCCATCATGTTCGTCTGGCAGTTTCCGCATTTTCTTTCGATCGCATGGCTCTATCGCGAGGATTATGTGCAAGGCGGCATTCGCATGTTGCCGGTGGTGGATTCCGATGGGAAGTCCACGGTGTGGCGGATTTTGGCCTATTCCGGAGCGTTGATTCCGGTGAGTGTTTTGCCGGTTGCCCTGGGAATGGCGGGACGCGTTTACTTAGTTGGGGCCATCCTGATGAGCGCGGCGCTGTTCCGCGTGTCCATGGGAATGGCGCATCCGCAACTGCTGCCAACGGCAGCTGCATCCAAACCGTCGGCTCGGCGCTTGCTGCGGGCCACGATCATCTATCTCCCTGCGCTGTTCGCGCTTATGATGGCTAACTCGGGCAGTTAGTTAGTTTTCTCCACGAAAGTCTAGCCTGCATGCGCCGCCAAAGCCGCGGCGTCCGTTTTTTTAGAAGCGGGCGCGTTCGTATTGTTTCGGCCAGGCGATCTGCTGCTTGAGGACGTGGGCAGCGCGAAGCGGCCAGTAGGGCTCGCGGAGAAGTTCGCGAGCCAACAGGACTATGTCGGCCTGTCCCGTGGCAATGATGGTCTGGGCCTGCTCGGGCGCGGTGATCATGCCGACGGCTCCAGTGAGGATTCCCGCCTCGCGGCGGATGCGGTCGGCAAAGAGAGTTTGATAGCCGGGGCCGAGAGGAATTTTTGCCGTGGAAACGATGCCTCCCGAGGATGAGTCGATGAGATCGACGCCGAGCGGCTTGACCTGCCGGGCGAGGGCGATGGAATCTTCGATGGTCCAGCCGCCCTCGGTCCAGTCCGAGGCGGAGATGCGGAGCCACAA
>Ga0187858_10006221_pt1 | contig 10740 bp, 13 predicted proteins | sample June2016WEW_8_15_FD_133015 | JGI IMG/M metagenome (GOLD analysis project Ga0187858, IMG submission 133015) | Peatland microbial communities from SPRUCE experiment site at the Marcell Experimental Forest, Minnesota, USA - June2016WEW_8_150 | ecosystem: Environmental > Terrestrial > Soil >...
CTGCGGACCGCTGCTGGTGAGGCCCAGCAGGCCAAGATCGCCGCGCAGCGCGTGCAATTCGCGCCGGCAGGCGGCGCAGGTCTGCAGGTGGTCTTCCAGCTCCTGGCGCTCGAGGCCCGTCAGTTCATCCAGCGCGTAGAGCGCCAGATCGTCGGCGAATTGTTCGTGTGTCTTCATCCCGCAAACAATCCGGGGCTAAAGCCCCGATTTTAATTATGCCGCCGGGCGCTGGCCTAAAGGCCAGCTCTACCTTTCAACCTACAAACTTTTCATCCCGCAAACTTTGCCCGCAACAATTGCAGCCCGCTGCGAATTCGTGTCTTGACGGTGCCCAGCGGTTCGCCTGTCTTCTCGGCGATCTCGGTATGCGTCAGACCCTGAAAGAATGCTAACTCCAATACCTTGCTTTGCTCCGGATTCATTTCGGCAATCACGATGCGCACCTTCTCGATCACCAGCGCGCGCTCGGTTTCGTCGCGCAGATCAGGGCCGCCGGCGATGACGCAATCTTCGATGTCAACCTCCGGACGCCGTTTGCGCAGCCGGTCGATGGAACGATGCCGCGCGATGACCGCCAGCCACGCCGCCAGATTGCCCCGGCTGGCGTCGAAAGCGTCGGGATTGCGCCACAACTGGAGAAACACATCCTGCAACACGTCCTCGGCAGCGGCGGCATCCTGCAATACCCGCAACGAGACCGCATAGATCACCTTGCCATAGCGGTCATAAAGTTCGGACATAGCCTGCTGATCGCCGGCGCGGATGCGCGCCACCAGGCGCATTTCGTCGCCTGCATCGCCGCGGTTCAACGGGCTCGGTTCGAGAGGTCCCATTTAGTATTACGCAATTGAGCTACTTACAGATTGTGCAATCGATATTGCAATTTCCAGACTGAGATTCTACATCGGGTGAGTGGCGAACCGACGGCAATTGTCGCGGACAACTCCAAAGGCCGGGATATCATCAGGGAAATCCTGATCGAATCACGGCGAAACCCCTCGGCGGGCGGAAGAACCTCCGCCCGTTTCGTTTGTGCGGCGATCATTCCCAAAGCGGAGGCCCAAAAACGGAACCTTCCCGATCCGGATGAGGATTCGGCGGCGACCCTCTTTCGCCTTTGCTTCGTATGTGCGCCATCCGCTATAGCTTAGCTTTAACGGCCGTATTTCTGGCGAGTGGCGGCGCAGTTGCCTTACTCAATCGTGATCGCTGATTTCGAACACGCGTAGCAGGCAGGTGAAGAGAGATGAAAGCGGAAACGATGGAGCCGATTTACTCAAGCCGTTCGCAAGTGGCGAATTCCCCGGTCATTCTATTGGTGGAGGACGAATCGATTGTACGCGAGGTCACGCGCGAGGTGCTGAAGCACGCCGGTTACACGGTGCTGGAGTCCGGCAGCGCAAAAGAGGCGCTGCACCTGGCCCGCCAGCACGCGGGCCGAATCGATGTGTTGCTAACCGACGTAGTGATGCCGGGCATGAATGGGGCGGACCTTGCGTGTCACTTGCAGAGCCTACAGCCTGATCTGATCACAATTCTTATGTCTGGGTACGCGCAGAGCGATATTGCCCGAACCATCAGCCGGACCGCGGCCATCCACATCCAAAAGCCATTCACGGTGAACATATTGCTAACGCGGATCGGCGAGGCGCTGCGGGCGTCTTCGGCACGCGATCAGCTAGCCGCTGTGCCCAGTCTTTCCGCTTGAGGCGGACGGCGGGGCGGTCTGGCCGTCGCGAATTGTTGAGTGATGGGAATCCGCCGTATCGCTGGTGGGAGAAGCGGCAGGATTCTTATCCGCCGGCTCGGCGAGACTTGTCATCTGGCGCTGATGCGGAGATGTCAGGATAACAACATCCACGCGGCGATTGAGTTGCCGGCCTTTCGGGATGTCGTTGCTGGCGGCAGGATGGAACTCTGCGTATCCGGCAGCCGACAGCCGCTCGGGCGAGACGCCGTACTGCTCAATCAGCGCCTTGACCAGGCTGGTGGAGCGCGCGGTGGACAACTCCCAGTTGGAGGCGAACTGCGAAGTGTGGATGGGCACGTTGTCGGTGTGACCTTCAATTCTGACGGCGCAGGAGTGCTCCCGCAGGATGTTTGCGACGCGCGCGAAAGCGGCTTCGGCGCCCGGTTTGATGGTTGCTGAACCGCTGTCGAAGAAGCCGGCCTCGCGCAGACTAACCACCAGACCGTCGGCTTCCATATGGAGAGCAACCTCATTGCGCGCGATCTCGGCAGCCAACGCCTTCTCCAGTTCGCTGCGAATGGCATTGAAATTTTCTTTCTTCTGCTCGGCGCCCAGCTTTTCCTGGCCCGCCGGCGCCCAGCGCGATAAATCCTGCGTGCCATTGACGGCGCTGGGCAGCGAAATCTTGGGGTCGATTTCGCCGGGCTTATGACCGTCTCTTTCGAAGATCCCCAGTTGCTGGAAGGCAGAGTTGATGGCGTCGGAGAGACGCGACGCCCGCTGTTTATCGATTTGTGCCGAAGCGTACAGTACAACAAAGAAAGCGAACAACAAGGTTACGAAGTCGGCATAGGAGACCAGCCAACGTTCGTGATTCACTTCCGCGGCTGATCTGCGGCGGCGGTTTTTCATGGCAGATGGACTCCCGCGGCTGTCTTGGCCTTCGGCGATTCGGGCAAGAAGCCAATCAGCTTGCTCTCCAGCATGCGGGGATTCATCCCTTCCAGAATGGAGACGACGCCTTCCAGGGTCATCTCGCGAATGATCTGCTCTTCGCGAATGCGCAAGCGCAGTTTGCCGGAGCTGGGCAGAAAGAAGAGGTTGGCCGAGCCGACTCCGTAGACCGTCGCCACAAAAGCAACGGCAATGCCTTTGCCCACCTCGTTGATGTTGTCCAGGTGCTGCATCACCTGGATGAGCCCCAGCACCGCTCCAATGATGCCGATGGTAGGAGCGAAACCGCCGGCCGACTCGAAGACCTTGGGAATGTTGTCCTCGTATTCGGCTTGATTGTCGATCTCCAACTGCATGGTCTTGCGCAGCTCCTGTGGCTCGGTGCCGTCCACGGCCAGCATCAAGGCCCGCTTCAGAAAGGGATCGCTGAGGGATGGCAGGTCGGCGTCGAGGGAAATCATGCCGTAGCGCCGCGCCTTGTTGGCGAAGATGACCAGTTGCTGCACGGTCTGTTGCGGATCCAATTTGCGCTCCAGGAAGACTTGCACCAGCCGGCGGAAAGCGGAAGCCACCACCGGCATGGGGTATTGCAGTAAGACCGCACCCAGGGTGCCGCCGAATACGATGATGGCCGCGGTGGGCTGTATAACCTGGGAGAGCTTGCCGCCTTCCAGCAAGAGGCCAAGCATGATTCCCCCCAGGCCGACGATAACTCCCATGAAGCTGCTTTTATCCACGCTGCGGTCCTTCCGCGGTGGACGGAGCTTCGTCCGCAGAGTTGGCGCGCATGCAGGAAGGCGAAGTGGCGCCGGGATCGGCGATCAGGACCGAGCGGCGAAAGTCGCGCACTCGCTCGATCACCTGCTCGGTGGTCTCGCGCACCACCAGCTTCTCGCCATTCAATAAGGTCAGGACCGTGTCGGGCGCCTCCTCGACGTACTTGATGAGGTCACAGTTGACCGCCAGACGCGCATTGTTTAAGCGGGTGAGCTGGATCATACGCACTCCTCCGCCGGGGGCTTGAATCAGAGAAAGCATCGGCAAAAGTTGCCTAGGGCTTGAAGAAGAAGCAATTAGCAACTAGCAATTAGCGGCAATTAACAACTAGCCAGAACCAATAAATGCCATCTTCGCTTTGCGAAGAGCTAGGGGCCAAGAGCTGACAGCTGAGAACTGATAGCTGGTAGCTGAGAGTCACACGTTGCACTCCGATTCTTAAGGGGCTCTAACCCGAGTTGGCTGGTGGGCTGCCGCAGTGCTTGGAGGAAGCAAGTGTTTCCGCTGGATTAAAGCTGATTGCGGCTGGGCCGATAGGGTGGGTGAACACGCAAAAGGTTCCGCCGGTCAGAAAAACCTGGCAGCGCACCTGCGGGAACGAACTCCTGGCGAGCTCGGGCAAGGTGGAACCATGAGAGGAGCTGTCCCATGGCAATCAGTATTCTGAACAACATTCCAGCCCTGGCCGCGGAGAACCAGTTGTCGATCACGCAAGCCAACTTGAACCAGACCCTTGAACAACTGGCTTCAGGTTCGCGTATCAACACCGGCGCAGACGATGCGGCAGGTCTGGCCATCGCAGATGGATTACAAGCCAACGTGACGGCGCTGACCCAGTCGGCGCTGAATGCCAATGAAGGCGTCGGAAAGCTGCAAGTAGCCGATGGCGCCCTGTCGCAAGTCACCAACCTGCTGAACCGCTCCGTCACCCTGGCCACCGAGTCGGCCAACGGGACGGTGAACGACGGTTCGCAACGTCAAGCCATCGATGCCGAATTCCAGTCGATCAAGGCGGAAATCGACAGCATCGGCACAAGCACCACCTACAACGGCTCGCCCATCTTCACCGGCGGACAGACCAACGTCAATCAGCTTACGACCGCCGTCACCAACCCCGCCGGCCTGGCCAGCCCCATTACCGGCGACATGAAAATCAAGTACTGGGACACCACGCTGGCGGTGCCTGCCTACACCACGCAGACCTACGGTGCTTCGACGGGTGACACCACCGTCGGGGACCTGATCAATGACATTAACGGCTCGGGTAAGGGTCTTATTGCGACCCTGGACAACACCGGCAACGTCGTGGTCACGGACACGCAGAACCGTGGCAGCGCTGCCGATCCGCTGGCCGATGCCGGTTCCACCATTAAGATCAACGGTGACGGGGCGGCCGATACCCTGGCCAGCACCACAGACTCCAGCACCATGGATGTGTTCCTGAGCGACTCGACGACGGCGGGCAGCAGCACCATCGGGGTCACTCTGGGCACCTTCGACAGCAGCAACATGAACGGGATCAGCATTGCCAATGACAACCTGCAAACGGCAGGCTCTGCCCAGACCGCGCTGACCGACATCAACAATGCGATTGCCCAGGTGGCGGCACTTCGCGGGAGCATCGGCGCCGGGGTCAACCGGCTTTCGGCGGCCAACAACGTCATCAGCACCCAGACCCAGAACCTGTCCTCCGCCGAGGACGGCATTCAGGCTGCCGACATTACGCAGACGGTAGCCAACCTGACGAAGTATCAGATCCTGAGCCAGACGGGTATCTCCGCCTTGGCGCAGGCGAACCAGATGCAGCAGAACGTGCTCAAGCTGCTCCAGTAATCGGGACGGACCTGGCGGTGGCGGACAACCCCGCCGCTTCCGACCGACGCCGAGTTGCACGGGGGAGAAGGTGGGACCTTCGGGTCCCCCTTCTCTCGCAGATTTAGCTATTAGCTTCTAGCGGTAGCTCTTAGCCAGAAAGTTGCTGAAAGGGATTGCCGGAAGCTAAGAGCTAAGACCTAATAGCTTGTGGAAAGGAGCCGTGCCTGAATCATGGCCTCATTCAGCACTAACTACAGCGCCGCGCTCGGTAACATCCTCAGTCAGGTCAACGATGCGTTCAGCGGCAAGACTTCGGGCATCGACGTCAGCAGCGTGGTCGACAGCATGATGCAGGTGCAGGACCAGCCCGAAACCCAGATGAAGGACGAGCAGTCCAGCCTGGATGCACAGATCAGCGCTCTCACCACCATCGGTACTGAGCTGAGCACGCTCTCCAACAGTGTGAACAGCCTGGGGGACTTTGACGGGGCGCTGAATCAATTCACCACCGGATCCAGTGATGCGGCCGTGGTCTCCGCCGCGGCAGGCGATACGGCAACGGCAGGCACGCACACCATCACCGTCAACAGCCTGGCGACGACCTCCAGCAGCTACTCCGGGTACATCTCTCCAGGCTCGCTGGCGGGCGCCGAAATTGATGTGAAGTACGGCAATCCCAGCAGTCCCACCAGCACCGATACCATCGATATTCCTTCCACGGACACGACGCTGGCGAAAGCGGCCAGCTATATCAACTCCGGAACCTATGGCGTGACCGCCAGCGTGGTAACGGACTCGCAGGGGTCGCGGCTGGCGCTGACCAGCAAGACTTCGGGAGCTGCCGGCAATCTGACGGTGAGCAGTTCGGCGGCCAGCTTCACCAGCACGGCGGGCGTGGACGCGCAACTGACCGTGGACGGAGTGCCGGTCGACAGCAGCAGCAACACTGTCACGGGAGCGATTCCGGGAGTCACGCTTAGCCTGGGTGCGACCGATCCTAACACCCCAATACAGATTAGCGTGGAGCCCGATACCAGCCAGGCCGCAGACGCCCTCGAGAGCTTCGTCGATGCCTACAACGCCGTGATCGGCTCGATCAACAGCCAGTACACCCTGAATTCCAATGGCAGCGAAGGCATCCTGGCGGGCGACAGCATGTTGCAAAGCCTGCAAAGCAGCCTGCTGGATATGGTTTCCACCGCCGTCGGGGACAACGGACAGTATACGAACCTGCAATCGCTGGGCATCGAAATGCAAAACGACGGCACACTCCAGATCGATAGCACCACCTTAAGCGATGCCTTGAGCAGCTCGTATTCCGAAGTGCAGAATTTCTTTCAGTCGACATCCCCGGCGGGTTGGGCAGAAACCGCAGGCACGGAGATGACGCAACTGACGGATCCCACCAAAGGACCAGTTGCCTCCGATATCAGTGGGCTAAACCAGAGCAACAGCGACCTGGCTAGCCAGATCAGCGACTTCGAAGCCAACATGAGCGAGGTGAAGCAGCAGTTGACCTCGCAGTACGACAACCTCGACACACTCTTGATTCAATACCCGATGCAGATGCAGGAGGCGGCGGCACAACTGGCCAGCCTGCCCGACTCAACCACCACCACCACGGGCAGCAGCGGCAGCTCGTTGTAAGAGGCGAATGAAAACCATCGTAGATGCGCGACGGATTTATCAGGACAGTGCCGTGCGGGGGGCCACCCCGATCGAGTTGGTCATCGTGCTGTACGACTCGGCCATCGAAGACATGCGGCGCGCTTTAATCGCCATGCAGCAAAGCGACGTCGAGGCGCGCGCCAGCCAGATCGGCCATGCCTTGATGGTGCTGCAACAGTTGCAGGGCACCTTGGACTTCGAGCGAGGCGGCGAGGCGGCCCGGCAGTTTGAACAGTTCTACAACCTGATGCGGGCAAAGCTGCTGGAGGCGCAAATGCGCGGCTCGCTGGAACTGATGCAGAAGCAGATCCGTTATATGTCGGAGGTGCGTGATTGCTGGACGCAGGCCCGGCGACTCCTGCAGCCCAAAGCGGTCGCGCCGACCGCGCCAGCCGCCGGCGCGGCAGACGGAGATGGAGGTCCCAGAAGCAAATGGAGCGCATAGACGATCAAGCGAGTCTGGAGTTGTTGCGGCGTGCCAATGAACGCTTCAGTCGTTTTTTTGCGCGCTTCTCCGGCGCGCCTGTGCTGGGCACCGACGAAGAAGTGGAAGCACTGCTGCAAGTCGGGCAGACCCTGCAATCAGTGGGTGCATTTCTGGATGGACGATTGCAACGCAGTAAAACCGCCCAGGTCTGCGACGAACTGGCGCGCTATCGCATAAATCTGGTCCGGCTGCGGTATGAACTGGCCACCATGCAGAGTGCTGCCATTGGCTGTCGGGCACGGCTGGCGTCGCGGCAAAAGCATTTGCAGGCGGCCAAGGCCTGGTGTACTGCCTCCCGCGCCACTTCATGACGACACGGCCCAGGCGGTCCTTAACCGCTCTCTCTTCATCAACGTGTTGGTACCGGCTCGACAACTACATTCATCTCGAATTCACATTTCGCCGCCTGCCGGATGTGTTATGTTGAAATTTCGTTAATCACTTCTCCTTTTTCGGAGGCACTTCCAAATTGGCCAAGGACATGGTGCCCAGACGCATCTTTCTGACGAAAGGCGTTGGGAAACACAGAGAACGGCTCACTTCGTTTGAGCTGGCGCTGCGTGACGCCGGCATTGCGGCCCAAAACCTGGTTCGGGTCTCGTCCATCTTTCCACCCAATTGCAAACTGATTCCGCGCAAGGAAGGGCTGAAGTACCTATCGCCCGGCGAGGTGACCTTCGCCGTGGTGGCGGAGAACTCCACGCGCGAGCCGCACCGCCTGACAGCCTCCAGCATCGGTTTGGCCATTCCCGCCGACAAGGAGACCTACGGCTATTTGAGCGAGCACCACTCCTTCGGCGAAACCGATGACGTTGCCGGCGATTATGCCGAGGAGCTCGCCGCCGAGATGTTGGCCACCACGCTCGATGTGGACTTCGACGCCGACAAGTCGTGGGACGAGAAGAAGGAAGTCTACCGGCTGTCGAACAAGATTGTGCGTACGGCGAACATCACCCAGAGCGCGGTGGGCGACAAGCGCGGCCTGTGGACCACGGTGATCGCGGCGGCAATTCTGATCTTCGAGTAGTTTGCCAACCGAATGGCTTATGCCCTGAAGACGTAGTGATTTTTCCGCTATGCATCTTACCTGTGATACGATGTAAGACATGAAGTCGACAGTAAGCAGCATCAGCACAAAGGGACAGATTGTGATTCCCGCTGCGTTGCGCGAGGAATTGGGACTGGCTCCCGGCACCCGGATTTCGCTTGAGCGGAAAGGCGCCACAATAATTTTGCGCCCGATAACCCGCGCATTTGTCCGTAGTTTGCGTGGGTCTTTGCGAGGCTCATCGCTGGAAGAACTGCGCGAGCGCGAACACCGTGACGACAAGCGCTAGCCATGAAGAACTGCGTACTTGATGCCAGCGCCATATTGCGTTTCATCGAGGACGGGCCCGGCGCCGTCCGGGTTGAGGAGCTGATTCTTCAGGCTCAAAGCGGCGCGCCGCGGATCCTGCTGTCAGCGGTCAATTGGGGCGAGGTCCACTACGTGATCGCGCGCCGGCAGAGTGAAGAGAAGGCAGCATCCTTTTCCGTGCAATTTCGCAATCTTCCCATCGAGATTATTGCGGTTGATCACCGTGGGGCTGAACGAGCCGGCATGTTTCGGCGGAAATTCTCCCTGCCTTATGCCGACGCATTTGCCGCATCCTTAGCAGCCAGAGAAGGCGCCACTCTGGTTACGGCCGATTACGACTTCAAGAACGTCGAGAATGCAATACGGGTCGAGTTCCTGCCAGCCAACCCACGCTAGATGTAGATACACATCAGGCTGACTTATGGCGTGATCTTCCACACGACGCCGCAGCCGTTACCGTTGTAAGTGCTCGTGCACGGCCCCGAGCCGCCGCGAGACGCGGTGCCGTAGAGGTTGCCATGGGCGTCGATCACAACGTTGCTGACGGGGTGTCCTCCGTCGCTGCCGCCGGTAAAGTCGTGCAGGTCGGTATAGATCCAGCCACTGCCGGAGGGAGACAATTTGAAGACATTGCCTTGGGAGTAGGTTCCGCCTCCCCAGGTCGCGCCGTACAGGTTTCCAGCCGAGTCCATGGTCAGGCTTTCCTCCGGACCTGAGTCACCGGTTAAGCCATACAGCACGCTAAAGTTCCAGCTCCCCGCCGACAATTCAAACACCGTTCCGCCGCCACCCGGTCCCTCTCCCAGCGTGCTCCCGTAGATATTCCCGGCATTGTCGAGGATGACGCCACCCCAGGTGTCATAGCCATCCTCCGGTATATTGATGATGCTATACATCTGATTCCAGTGCCAGCCCGAGCCCGAGTGAACCAACTGATAAACTCCGCCATAACCTTCGCCCTCGTTGCTTCCGTAGATATTGCCAGCATTGTCAAAGACCACGCCGCTGGTACTGTTATCAGCGTCGGCGAGATCGAGTTCCGACCACGTTCCTGCGGAGGGCGTCAACTCATAAACAGTGCCGTAGCCAGTGGTCCCCACCCGGCAACGCCAAAGAGATTGCCTGCCTGGTCGAACACCAGCGGTCCGCCGTTGGGAACCCCGGCATACGGATTCCCCTGGAAGCGATAGATCACAGTTTCGGTCCATGGACAAAGTGCGCTTTTGCAGGCCGTCGCCGGCGGGCTTAGCTTGAACACAGTGCCGCAGCTGCTGTTATTGCAGCGATAGGAGCCACCGTTCGCGGTCGTGCCATAAAGCACCCCATCGGCTGCGAAGACCATTCGTGCCTCGGGATTGGAGCCGTCAGGACCTGATTCAAAGCCGCCCTGGAAGACATAAAGCGGTTTCAGTATCCAACCCGTGCCGGATGGCACCAAGCGGAAGGCGACGCCGCAGCCGTTGGTCTCGCAACCATCATTCGTTTTGCCTCCACCGCTGGCCGTTCCGTAAAGATTACCGGTGGTATCCACGATCAAGCCAGCCAAAGGAATAGCCCCATCATCTCCATCGGTGAAGCTGTGCAAGACTTGGAACGTCTGGGCTTGGGCTGAAGTGGCCGCGACGAGCAACAAAGTTGCAATGGTGGCTGCCGCGACGGTGATCCTCAGATCAAGCCTGCCGCTTCTATTTGCGATATGTTCTGAGCGCTTCATGACGATTCTCCTCTGCGAAGCGAGTCGCGTTTGCATTACTTAATACTCTCATCCGACATTGTGGGACCACCCAAAATTGGACTGACAACTGACAACTGGCAACTGGTCTTACGGCGTGATCTCAAAGACGGCACCAACGCCGTAGGAGCCGGCCCCGCTCGCCGTGGCGTAGACATTTCCGCTTGCGTCGAGAATCACGCTGCCATACCGAAAGTCTCCGACGCCGCCGGTGAAGCCGGTCTGCGTCCATTGGCCGTTAGACGGGGTCAATCGGAAGA
>Ga0187858_10006223_pt1 | contig 10739 bp, 8 predicted proteins | sample June2016WEW_8_15_FD_133015 | JGI IMG/M metagenome (GOLD analysis project Ga0187858, IMG submission 133015) | Peatland microbial communities from SPRUCE experiment site at the Marcell Experimental Forest, Minnesota, USA - June2016WEW_8_150 | ecosystem: Environmental > Terrestrial > Soil >...
CGAAACGAGGTCCCGGGCCTCTGCGGCCGTCGCGTGCATTTTCCAGTTGCCCGCGACCAGGGGGGAATTGCGGAGGCCCGCCATCTATTTTTCCAGGGCGTCGAGGCCGGGGAGCGACTCGTAGGCGATGTATTCAAGGGAGGCGCCGCCACCGGTCGAGATGTGGCTGATCTTGTCCATGACACCGGCCTTCTTGACGGCCGCGATCGAATCCCCGCCGCCCACGATGGAGACGGCGCCCGAGGCGGCGACGGCCTGGGCCACCTTGACTGTGCCGGTGGCGAAGGGCTCGATCTCGAAGATGCCCATCGGGCCGTTCCAGAAAATGGTCCTGGCGTTCTTGATGATCCGTGAATAGGCCTCGACCGTCCTGGGACCGATGTCGACACCCATCATGTCCTCCGGGAAGGGGAGAGTGTCCACCGTCCGGGTCGCCGCTCCGGCGTCCGCCGCCGCGGCCAGGACATGGTCCAGGGGGAGCAGGAAATCGACCTTCTTCTCGGCGGCTTTGGCCAGGATCGCGAGGGCGGTCGCCTTCTGGTCGTCCTCGGCGAGGGACTTGCCGACGCCGAATCCCTGGGCCTTCAGGAAGGTATAAGTCATGGCCCCGCCGATGAGGATATGGTCCGCCTTGTTCAGGAGGCTCTCGATGATCTCGATCTTGTCGGAGACCTTGGCCCCGCCCATGATGGCGACGTAGGGCTTTTCTGGGGAGTGGACGGCCTTCCGAAGGTAGTCGACCTCCTTCTTCATCAGGAAGCCCGCGGCCTTGACCTTGACGAAGTCGGCGATCCCGACGACCGAGGCGTGGGCCCGGTGGCTCGAGCCGAAGGCGTCGTTGACGAAGATATCGATCCCCTCGGCGAGCCTCCGGGAGAAGCCCGGGTCGTTGGCCTCCTCTTCTTTGTAGAACCTGACGTTTTCGAGAACGAGCGCCTCACCCTCCTTCAGGCCCTGTTTGAGCCGGTCGACTTCGTTCCCGACGACGTCGGGCGCCATGATGATCTTGTTCGGGACGAGCTCGGCCAGTCGCTGAGCGGCCGGCCGGAGGCTCATCTTGGGGTCAGGCTTCCCCTTAGGCCTTCCCAGGTGAGAGGCGATCACGAGCCGGGCCCCGTGGCCGAGTAGATACTGGATGGTAGGCAAGGAAGCCCGGATCCGGGTGTCGTCCCGGATCGCGCCCTTCTCGTCCAGGGGGACATTGAAGTCCACCCGGAGAAAAACGAGCTTCCCCTTGACATCAAGGTCGGTGATGAACTTCATCTCCGCCTCACCTCGAGATGTACTTCGCGAGGTCGGCCAACCGGCAGGAGTACCCCCACTCGTTGTCGTACCACGCCATGACCTTGGCCAGGGTCCCGTCGATGACCTTCGTCGAGAGTCCGTCGACGACGCCTGAGCGGCGGTCGCCCATGAAATCCACGGAAACGAGGGGCTCATCCGTGTAGCCTAGGATGCCTTTGAGGGGACCCGCCGCCGCTTTCACGAAGGCGGCATTGATGTCCTCGGCCTTGGCCGGCTTCTTGAGGACGGCGACCAGGTCCACCATCGAAACATTGGGCGTCGGGACGCGGATGGAGATGCCGTCGATCTTGCCCTTGAGTTCAGGCAGGACGAGGCCCACGGCCTTGGCCGCTCCCGTGGTCGTCGGGATCTGGGAGATGGCCGCGGCCCGGGCCCGCCGCAGGTCCTTGTGCGGCGCGTCCAGGATCTTCTGATCGTTCGTGTAGGAATGGATGGTGGTCATGAAGCCCCGCTCGACGCCGTATTCGTCGTGGAGGACCTTGACGACCGGAGCCAGGCAGTTCGTCGTGCAGGACGCGTTCGAGAGGATATGATGCTTGGCGGGATCGTAGCTTTTTTCGTTGACGCCGAGGACCAGCGTGATGTCGGGGTCGCTGGCCGGGGCGGAGACGATGACCTTCGAGGCGCCGCCCTTTTCGATGTGCTGGATGACGTCCGGCCGCTTCGTGTACTTGCCCGTCGATTCGATGACGACCGTGACGCCCAGGTCCTTCCAGGGGAGCTTGCCGATCTCCTTTTCCGCCAGGACGCGGACCTTCCGGCCGTTGATGATGATCGAGTCCTCGGCAGCCTTGACGTCCTCCGGGAACGTCCCCAGGACCGAGTCGTATTTCAGCAGATGGGCCAGCGTCTTGGCGTCCGTGATGTCGTTGACGGCCACGTACTCGATCGCGGGGTCGTTCCACGAGGCGCGCAGCATGTTCCGGCCGATCCGCCCGAAACCGTTTATCCCTATGCGAAGAGCCATGTGAAAACCTCCTCTTAATGGACGGAAAAAGTGCATCCATAAATAGCATAAACCCGTCGATTATTCAAGGCCGGATAGGACGGGCACGCCCCGGAACACGGAGGGGGGCGGGGGGCCAGAGCTCTATTTTTTCTTGCCGCGTTTCTGCTCGTACATGAGGCCGTCGGCCCGTTGCACCAGGTCGTCGATGGGGAGGGGGAGCTCCGGGTCATAGACGCTGAGCCCGGTGCTGAGGGCGAGCCTGAAACGGCCCTGGGTGTCCGGCCGGGAGTTGTAGTGATCGAGCTTTTCCTGAAGCCTCCGGGTGAAGACCTCAGCGCTGACCTTGGTCGCCTCCATCGCCAGGACGACGAACTCGTCGCCGCTCATCCGGGCCAAGATGTCGGAATCCCGGAAGCTCTTTTTCAGGATGTTGGCCAGGTCGGCGAGGACCCGGTCTCCTTCCTTGTGGCCGAACGTATCATTGATGGCCTTGAGATTGTCGACGTCCGAATACAGAAGAAAGACCCTTTTGTTCAAACGGGCGGCGACCTTGAGTTGTTGTTCGGCGAGGTGCATGAACCCGCGGCGGTTGAACAGGCCGGTCAAGGGGTCGGTCAACGTCAGGGCGCGGATCTCCTCCTCCATCTGCTTCCGCTCGGTGATGTCCGTCAGGACGGCCATGGTCCCGCCGTACTGGGCCCCGGCGAAGCGCGGCCCGCCGCTGACGAGAAGCAGCTTGCGGCTCCCGTCCTTGTGGAGGAATTCGAGCTCGTAGCGGTCGGCGACGCCCTTGGCCCGGCGGTCGTCCGCACTGCGGAGGACGGGATGCTGGTCCATCGGGATGAACGAGATGACCTCCCGGTCGACCATCTCGCCTGGAGTGTAACCCAGCAAGCCGGCCGCGGCGGGATTGACGAAGGAGAACTTGCCGTCCGAATCAGTCAGGACCAGGCCTTCGGTCATGGTCTGGACGATCCCGTCGCTGAACCTCTTGATCTGCTGGAGCTCGTCCTCGGCCCGCTTGCGCTGCGTGATATCGATTAAGGTCACGATCAGGCCGCCGGTCTTGCCGTCAGGGCGGGCATAGGTGGACTTGATAAAAATGACATGATGGTCAAGGCTGTCCCAGGCCTTGATGGGGGACTCGTACACCTGGACGCCTGGCTTCTCGAGAAGCAGGCGGTCGATATCCCTGTCCCTGTCTGCTAATTCCGGGGTCGAGAGATCATCGAACGTTTTTCCGAGGATCTTGTCCATGGAGAGGCCCATCAGCTTCTCGAAGGCGGCGTTGCACCCGGAGATCCGGCCCTGCGGGTCCTTTAAAAAAGCGGGGTTGGGCATGACATCGAGCATGACCCTGAGGAAGTCGTTCTGGTTCTTGAGGGCCCGTTCCCATTTCTGCTGTTCATCCGCCTCGTGCGAGGCTCTCTGCCGCCTCCAGAAAAGGCTGAGGCTGAGGCCGGCCGCCAGGACAAAGACGATGATGACGATCGATATGACCCTGATCCACCGGCTCCAACTCGCGTTGATTTCCGAAGCATCGACCTTGGCTTCGATGAGCCAGGGGGAATCCGGGACAGCTTTGATGGCGCCGACGACTCTGTGCGCCCTGTAGTCATTCCCCTCGATGATCCCTTCTTCTCCAATGGTCGCTTCGATCCCGGGCCGCCGGAACCTGGTGATCGGCAGCCGGAGGTTCATGGCGACGTTGCTCTTGTAACGGGGCTCGCTGAGGTATAGGAAGTTTTCCCCCTTCCGCTCGATGAGCAGGACCTCCGAACTCGGGCTGGCCGAAGGCCATTCCCGGATCAGGGGATAGAGGGTTTGGCCGGGGTCGATATCGAACGCCATGACGGCGATGGGCTCAAAGCCCGTGCCCTTGGGAGCGAGGACGGGGAAGGCCAGCGGGATCGATATCCGTCCTGAATCAGGATCTCGATTGAGGTCGCCGAAAACGATGTTCACGGATGTCCAGGCTTCCTGGCTCAACCGGACCGACTCACGGGTTTGCACGTACGGCGGAGTGTCGGGGACGGAATAAAGGACTTTTCCCCCAGGGAGAAGGATGGCGATCCTGGCAAACTCCTTGGGGAAGTTCCTTTGCAGATGCCCCAGTCCTTGCTGGATTTCCCGCTTGAGTTGGGCAGACGCCGGGTCCTTGAGCAGCGCCTGGACCCGGGGGGCGAAAAAACGGCTTTCAAACATGTTCTTGGCCGAGAAAAGCCGTTCCTGCTTCCATGACGAAACCTGGAGGGCCTTCAGGTCGGCGATTGTCGCCAGCTCGGTTTCCTTGGAGCTCCGGGCGAATTCTTTGAACTGGGCGGTATAGAAATAGGACAGGGAGAGAAGCCCGATCGTCAGGAGGATGAAAACGATGACCGGCTGCCAGGGGAATTTTTTCAAACTTGACGTCTCGGGCACCTGAAGGCCTTTCACCTCGACCTGCCGCCGGACAGAAGGGCAGGAGGTCGAAAGAAACCAAGACTTGGAAATGTTATTAGCACAGGCCCGCCAGCGTTGTCAATGAACTGAACGCCGATGACGCGCTTCCGGGGATAACGCCACGGCCCGATTTGTGCTAAAATCGCCTCAGCGTCGGGCGGCAGAGCCGCCGAAGGAGTTCCCATGAAGATCTTGACATCCCGGGAGATGAAGGAGATCGACCGGACCACCATCGAGGACATCGGCATCCCGGGCCCGGTCCTCATGGAAAACGCCGGCCTCCAGGTCCTGAAGGCCCTCAGGACCCGGTTCCCCCGGCCCGCGGACGAGCGGATCGTCATCGTCGCGGGGAAGGGGAACAACGGGGGGGACGGGCTTGTCGTCGCCCGCCATCTCTTCAATGCCGGCGCGAAGCCGGAGGTCCTTCTCATGGCGCCGCGCGACGACGTCAAGGGGGACGCCGCTTTGAACCTGGCCATCGCCCTCAGGCTCGGGGTCCCGGTCACCGAGGTTCAGACCATCGAGGACTGGAAAAAATGCCGGATGAGCATCCTCCACGCCACGGTCATCATCGACGCCGTCTTCGGGACCGGCCTGCTCAGGCCCCTGGCGGGCCTCTACGCCCGGGCCGTCGAAGACATCAATAAGGCGGGGGGGTTCAAGCTCGCCGTGGACATCCCTTCCGGGCTTTCCTCCGACACTTTCGAGGTCATCGGGCCCTGCGTCCGGGCGGACACGACGGTCTGCCTGGCGGCGCCGAAGATCGCCCATCTTTTCCCGCCGGCCGAAGAGTTCGTCGGCGATCTCTTCGTAGCGGCGATCGGTATCCCGCCGGCCCTCTTCGAAAACCCCGGACTGAAGCTCGAGCTCGTGGAGGACAGGACGGTCCGTCCATTTTTCAAGAAAAGGAAAAAGGACTCCCACAAGGGGACCTACGGACATCTTCTCGCCGTCGCGGGTTCTCTGGGGAAAACGGGGGCGGCCGCCCTGGCCGGGAAAGCCGCCCTCCGGATGGGCGCGGGCCTGGTCACCGTGGCCACGGCCGGGAGCGCGCTGGCCGGAATCGCCCGTTCCATGATGGAACTGATGACGGAGCCGCTCCCCGAGACGCCCGCCAAGACCGTCGCCCGGGAGGCCCTTCCCAGGGTTCTCGAGCTCCTGAAAGGCAAGAGCGGCATCCTCCTCGGCCCCGGCCTCTCGGCCCACCCGTCGACGGCGGATTTCGTCCTCGCCCTTCTTCCCAAGATCAAGGTCCCCGCCGTCATCGATGCCGATGGCCTGAACATCATCTCCTCCGACCCGGAAGTCCTGGGCCGGCTCCAGGTCCCCGCCGTGCTCACGCCGCACCCGGGCGAGTTCGCCCGCCTGACCGGCCGCTCGAATGACGATGTCCTGAAATATCGCCTGGAGCTCGTCCCTGAGTTCGCCGAGAAATACGGCGTCCACCTCGTCCTCAAAGGCTACCGGACCCTTACGGCCTCGCCGGACGGCCGCGTCTTCGTCAATCCCACGGGAAACCCGGGCATGGCCACGGGAGGTTCGGGCGACGTTCTGAGCGGCATGATCGCCTCCCAGATCATCCAGGAGAAGGATTTCCTCGGCGCCGTCCTCTCGGCCGTTTATATCCACGGCTTGAGCGCCGACATCGCGGCCGGGGAGCTCAGCGAAAAATATCTGACCGCGGGCGACATCATCCGTTTCCTGCCGCGGGCCTTGAAAGGCCTGGAAGGGGAGTGAACCCCGTGCCGGAGAAACTCCGACCGGCCGCTCCGGACGAACAAACCTTCATCACCCGGTCCGAAGAGGAGACCCTTCGCCTGGCCGAACGGCTGGCCTCCGGTTTTTTAGGTCGGGAGGTCGTCCTGCTCTTCGGCGAGCTCGGGGCGGGGAAAACCGTCTTCGCCAAAGGCATCGCTTCGGGCGCGGGCGTCCGGGACATCCGCCGGGTCTGCAGCCCGTCGTTCACGCTCGTGAACATCTACGATGGGAAATACCGCGTCTTCCACATCGACCTCTACCGCCTCGAGCGCGAAGCGGATATCCTGGATCTGGGCTGGGAGGATTACTTGGGAGAGGGGATCGTCATCGTCGAGTGGGCGGAAAAGCTGACCTTCCCTCTCGACGGGATCTCGGTCCGGATCGAGCCCGGGCCGGACGACGGGCGCCGGATCACGATCGGCCGCTGACGGCCGGGCCTTCCTTCGTCACCTCGCCGGACGCGAAAAATCCTCCAGGGCCTTCCTGAGCTTCTGGGCCGCGTCCGGGACCTGGAGGACATTCCCCTTGAAGATCTCCTGCGGGCCCACTCCTTTGAGGCCGTAAAAGTCCTGGTTGGCCTTCGCGTCCACGTAGAGAGAAGCTCCTTGGAGAGACAATCCGGCGTAGAGGCCACGGCTCCGCGAATACGCGTAGATCTCCGCCTTGAGCTCGGCGTCCGTGCTGGCCTCGGCCGACCGGCCCAGCGGGCCGGCCGAAACACCCGCGTCGGCGCCCAGGGTGAACTTCCCCCGGGTGATGTTCTCGATGCTCCGGGGCGTCCTGAAGACGAGGATGACGTCGGCCGACTCGACGCCGATCTGCCAACCGATGCTCCCGCCGGTAAGGCCGATGAAGGACGGATTGCTCCAGACGCCGTCCTTGCCCCGGACGAGGAGGACCCCGTAGCCGTGCCGGCCGCCGATGATGTAGGCCGCCTTGATGACGTTGGGGATGATGGCGATCCCGGCGCTTTTCTCGAGGAGCTTCTCCGGGATGCCCTTGTCGGACTCCTTCATCATCTCCCCGAGGACCCGGGTGGCGTCGTCGACCTTCTTGATCTCATTGGCCGGCGAGTCGTTCCCGGCCGGGGACCCGGCCGCCAGGCCCGGGCGGGCAAGGACAAGAGCCAGGACAAGAGTGATGCCGAGCGTTCGTCTTCTTTGATCAGTCATCATGACCTCCTCAGGGGGCCACGCCCCGCAGGCTTTTTTTTATCAGGCGGGCGGCCGTTTCCGGATCCGCCGCGCCGAGAATGGCCGAAACGACAGCGACTCCATCCGCTCCGGCTTCACGGACCGCCCGGGCGTTCCGGTCCGTGATCCCGCCGATGGCTACGACGGGGATGCGGACGGCGTCTTTGATCCGCCGGATCCCGTCCGGCCCGAGGACGGGAAGGCCCGTCGTTATCGTGGTCGTGGCATAGGCTGGCCCGGCCCCGACATAATCGGCGCCCTGGTTTTCGGCCTCCAGGGCTTCCTCAGGCGTGTTGACCGAAACCCCGATGAGGGATCCTTTCTGGAGCGCCTTCCGGGCGAGAGCCGGGGGCATATCCTGTTGGCCGAGATGGACGCCCGCCGCCCCGCAGCCCAAGGCGACGTCCACGCGGTCGTTGATCAGGAGAGGGACGCGGCGCTTCTTGAGAACGGCCGCGGCCCGCCGGCCGAGCTCGAGGAAAGCCTGGAACGGATAATCCTTGGCCCGGAGCTGGATGATCGTCGCGCCGCCCCGGACCGCCGCTTCGATGACGGGCACGAGGTCGCGCCCCGACGCGAACTCCGCGTCGGCGATGAAGTAAAGGGTGTAATCGACTGGCATCGACCCCTCGGCGGTTCCATTATAGTGGATTCAACTCCCCGCGGCAATCAGGCGACCCGTTGCGTCATTAAAGGCTCGAGGGGAATGGTCGAAACGTGATAAAGCGGTTGAACCTTCCCGACGCGTTTTTAGAAGGGGACTTCGGAGATGGCTTTCGCTTCAGCCATCTCGGATGCCCCTCAAATAATCGATCGTCCGGCTCGGGCGCCTTTCAGCTGTCCATTTGACATCCCGGGGGATTTTATTTTTTAATGAGGGGGGCCGCGGATTGGACATCTCGCCCGAAAGGACACGCGCATGACCATCGACCTGAGATCCATCATCGTCGACGTCCCGGACTTCCCCAAGCCGGGGATCGTCTTCAAGGACATCACCCCCGTCGTCCGGAGCGCGGCGGCCTTCAACTTCGCGATCGACGAGCTGGCCGCCTGGGCCAGGATCCGGACACCTGCGGTCGTTGCGGGCATCGAATCCCGGGGCTTCCTCTTCGCCGCCGGCCTGGCCCGGGAGCTCCGGCTCGGCCTCTCCCTCATCCGAAAGCAGGGCAAGCTGCCCCGGAAGTCCGTGAGCGTCATCGCCCCCAACGAGTACGCTGTCGAGCACTTCGAGATGCACGAGGACGCGGTCGAGGCCGGGGAGCGCGTTCTCATCGTCGACGACCTCATCGCCACCGGCTCGTCATCGACGAGCGCCATAGGCCTGGTAAAGCTCCTCGGCGGGATTGTCGTGGGGTTCGGGGCGGTCGTCGAGCTCGAGTACCTCAAAGGCCGCGAAAACATCCGTCAGGCCTACCCGGAAGTGGACGTCCATACTCTGGTCCGGTTTTGATCGTCGAGGAGATCGGCCCGAAGTGAAGGATGGGCAAGGAAGGGAGATCATGATCAGGGAAAAATGGGCCGTTGCCGCCGCCGCCCTTTTCCTGGCCGCGGGCTGCGCCCGGATGCCGGCCCCTATGGCCAAGCCCCGGCTCGTCCCGCCCGATGCCGGCTGGGTGACGGGGACCCTCCGGAAAATGACCCTCGAGGAGAAGATCGGCCAGATGATCGCCGTCCGTTTCACGGGGGCCTTCCGGAATGCCGACAGCGAATACCTCCGGGACCTTGAGTCCCTGATCGTCAAGACGAAGATCGGCGGCCTCATCCTCTCCGGCGGCGAAGTCTATGAAACGGCCGAGCTCACGAACGCCTTCCAGAAGCTGGCCAAGGTCCCGCTCCTGTTCGCTTCCGATCTCGAGCGCGGAGCGGGCACCCAGCTCACCAACGCGACACTTTTCCCGCCGCTCATGTCGCTCGGGGCTTCGGGTTCGGAGGAGCAGGCCTACGAGATGGGCCGGATCACGGCCCTCGAGGGACGGGCCGTGGGCATCCACATGACCTACGCGCCGGTCGTCGACGTCAACATCAACCCCGACAACCCGATCATCAACACCCGGTCCGTGGGCGAAGACCCGGCCCTCGTCAGCCGCATCGCCCGGGCCTTCATCCGCGGCTGCCAGGAGAACGGGATGATCGCGACGGCCAAGCATTTTCCCGGCCACGGCGACACGGCCCAGGACTCCCACCTTCTGCTGCCGACCATCACCGCCGGCCTCGACCGGCTCGAAAGGGTCGAACTGGCTCCCTTCAAGGACGCCGTGAACGCCGGCGTGCGGGCGGTCATGACCTCCCATCTTTTCGTCCCCGCGCTCGACCCGACGCCGAACCTCCCGGCGACCCTGTCGCCGGCGATCCTGACCGGCGTCCTGCGGAAGAAGCTCGGGTTCCGGGGGCTCATCGTCACGGACGCCATGGAGATGGCCGGGATCACGAACTCCTTTTCGCCCGGGGACGCCGCCTTGAGGGCGGTCCTGGCCGGCGCGGACATCGTCCTTCTGCCGCCCGAGCCCGCCCGTGTCGCGGAGTATCTGGCCGCCGCCGGCCGGGACGGGAAGATCCCGGCCCAAAGGATCGACGAGTCCGTCCGCAGGATCCTCGAAGCCAAGGCCGGCCTGGGCCTCGACCGGAACCGCTTTGTCAGGATCGAAGACATCCGCCGCAAGGTGGCCCCCCGGCCCTTCCTGGACCAGGCCTATCAAACCTTTGAAAGCGCCGTGACTCTGGTCAAGAACGAAGGGGACCTGATCCCGCTCACCGGGGCGGACCGGAAGATCGCCGTGTTTTCTCTGAGCAGCGATCAGGGGGATTACTTCGCGGGTCGGGCCTTTGTCGCCGAGATGAAAAAGAGAGATCCCGGGATCCTGGGATTTTTCGCCGACGGCGACACGGGCCAGGACGAGCTCGACGCCGACGTGGCCCGGTCGGCCGGCGTGGACACGGTCGTCTTCGCCCTGTTCTCCCGGCTCACCTCGAGCAAAGGGAGCGTCGACCTGGAGCCCAAGCACGCCGCCCTGGTCCAGAAGCTCGCGGCGGCGGGAGGGCCGGCCGTCGTGGCCGTTTCCTTCGGCAGCCCCTACTTCTTGCAGCACTTTCCA
>Ga0187858_10006224_pt1 | contig 10738 bp, 11 predicted proteins | sample June2016WEW_8_15_FD_133015 | JGI IMG/M metagenome (GOLD analysis project Ga0187858, IMG submission 133015) | Peatland microbial communities from SPRUCE experiment site at the Marcell Experimental Forest, Minnesota, USA - June2016WEW_8_150 | ecosystem: Environmental > Terrestrial > Soil >...
CAGCGCCAAGAATTACCGTCCACCCGCGCCCGAGGCTATATTGGTCGGAGCTACCACTTAACATGTGGTACAACTATCGGGGGGTCAAGTTGGCATTGATTTTGACGAACAAGAAGTTCAGGTTAAATTTGATGACCGATTGGTTAACTATGAACTGAGTGACCTCGACGACGTAGTACTCGCATATGCCATCTCGATCCATAAGTCGCAGGGTGCCGAATATCCGGCGGTGGTGGTGCCGCTACTGTCTCAGCACTATATCATGCTGCAGCGGAATTTACTCTATACAGCGATAACCCGGGCTAAACGACTGGTAGTGCTGGTAGGAAGCAAAAGTGCCATTGCAATCGCCGTCAGGAATAACAAGGTTTAACACAGATACACCAATCTTGGTGCTAAGCTTGCTTCAAACTGAGGGTTGCATATGCTTCTTAGCTGGAGGCGTTCACAAAGCCACATAAATTTCTTAAAATTTCACAGTTTTGTAATCTGTTATTTGGAAATTTTATAACTTCTTTACGATTTAGTTGATAAACTCAGGTTTAAGTTATTAACGAATCCCGCGATGGTGAAGGAGAATGGTGATCATTATGATGAGAAAACGATTAGGGTTGGTAGCGTGTTGTCTGACTTTCGGATTAATTACCACGTTAGTAATGGTGATGGTTTCCTGCTCATCCAATTCTTCAGGGACACCTGCTTATACTACTCCAACTTCGGCCATCACACTTTATCACAACTCCACTTATTCATATTCGGTCGAGGTCCCATCTGAATGGACGGTAGATGCCAGTGATGTCGCCAGTGTTGTTATCAGTTCACCAACAGATTCAAATGTCCATGTGCGGATTACTGCCAGCAACGATGCTACAAGTTTGAGCTCATGGGAAAACGACTGTGTAATAGTTTTTAAAGGAGAGTTTCCCAGCTATCAATCTCAATCAACCAGTCAAACCACAGTAGATGGTTTATCAGCGGAGTTAGTGAATGTTACTTATACTTACGGTGTGCCTTTACAGGGCACGATGCTAATCACCGTGAAAGGTAAAAATGGATATTGTTTAGTTGGTGCGGCCCCACCGGCTGAATGGAGCACATCTAACGGCCAGCTTTCAAGCATATTGGATAGTCTTAAACCCAATTGAACGAGCTCTTTGATTAGGCCGAAATATGGGTTAATGACCATTTAACAGATTCGCAATCGGGTCGACTTATGATCTGACCACCGGATGTTTAGGCTGATAAAGTCCAATTTCACCACCGCCGGGAATCTTGATATATGTCACGAGTCCCCACTGTTCAATTTTGACCGGTGATTTAAAATTTACGCCTTTACTCTTAAGTTCCTTAATAGTGGACTTAATATCATCGCACATCAGGAAAAGTTCATGTGAGTTCGATTCATCTGTCGGATGGATACCTAATTCGGCTGGCGGCAGCGCAAAAATTAACCAACCAAAACCTGCATCTACATAGGGAAACTTGAGAATATCCCGGAAAAAAGCTCTGGCTGTGTCAGCTTCTTTGGTATAGATGATTGCATGCACTCCATTTATCAAGTTGGTTTCTCCTGGAAACGGCATAATTTATCGTGTTATTTTCTATTAAAATAAAGAACGAGGAAATATGCAGCATAAGCGCCGATGAAGCTTCCAGCCATTTGCATTGAATCCCCATTATTTTGAAAACCGGAAAACACAAACGAAATTCCGCCATATGCCGCTGATAATATGGCAATCAATCTAAGAACAGCGCAGATTTGGGCACCTCGATTAACTACACTCCTGAATGCCACAACCAAAATTGCGATAGCGAAAAATAATAACAAAGCGCCTAAAATAGCATGGGCAATTTCAATATTACCAGTGGCTTTAATTGCCTTAAAAAAACTGTCAAGCGTATACCCAACCTTAGCGTTTGGAAATATCGCAAACAAGTTAACAAAATCCCCAAGCCAGGCTTGAGCGGTTAGTCCAATTAAAATGTGGATGATTAAGACTAATAATGGGCGTGAAGACGGTTTCATGATTGGATTCTATACTTCAGCCAAGTGACTGTCAATGAAGATTTCCCAAAAATTTGCTCGCCGTAATATGGCAATGCATTTCACTAAAAACCCCCATGGTTTATTTTCTTCATGCGTCCCTTTAGCCCGGTGCATAACAGTGTGGGCCGTCATATAGAAATAATTCAGCCGTAAATACAAAGTTGCTATTGTTCATTTCAAAAAGGGAATAGACGACAAAATCCCTGCCATAAAAGCAAGAGAGATATATTTAATACTGCTTCCCGCAAGTGTGGCTATGAAGAATTTTCCTATGGGCATTTTTAGAGAGCCGGCAACAATTCCAGCGACTTCAAAAGGGACAAACGGCTGCAAAGCAAGTATACCGATCACTATCGGGCCTGTATCTTTCACCCAATTTCCGATGTTCTTATTGCAAAGAGCCTCGTTAATGCTGCACATAAAATTTATCTTCAGTGGGAGCTTGCGTCCCAATGAACCGGCGAAGTATCCACCTAATCCACCAATGCTAACTCCGATGGCAGCAGCGAGCCCTACCATAAACGGACTCCATATTGTGGCCGCCGCAAAAAGGACAGAGAGGGCAATGGCAGCAGGACCGAAGGGCACCAGGCTAACAGTGACGAATAAACCGAAAACTATAAGGTACGTTATCCATGCAATGTTGAACATCGGAATGTGAATATGACTTAATAACAATCTAGAGCCAAGGGATAATCCGATCGTCAGGGCGAGAAAGGCCAAGATAAGAAGCGCCAATTTCAGTTTTTTCTGTAAGCTCATTATCTTTAGATCTGAAATTCCGCTGGAAAGAACAGCCGTAACTGGATTTGCCATAGTCTTATCCAAAACGTTTATCTAAATAATATCCCTTTTAGCATAATGAAAGAGCCATAGAATAATCATAAAATTCAGCTCTAAATAATTACAAATTTGTGGCATTTACTAGTTGGTAAAACTGAGGTTACACAATCCGTTCATGGTGTCTGCACTAACTCCTGCAAAAGGCGAAAAAAACACCAATAAAATGAGCGCTTTTTTTGAAATTAGTTTCTTAATGAAACTGCAATGATTTCAAGCCCAGGCGTCAGAAAATAATTGTAACAAAAAACGAAATTTTAGCGTTAGACATTGTAGATAGTAGCGCGTGGCGAATTCACTAAGAGGAAGCAAACATGGTTATCAGCTTAAGATCAAAAACGGATTGTCCTGTGTGTCATAAAAAAACTCGAGGAGTAAAAATCACTCCGTTTTTGAAAATATGTCCGGAATGCAGAAATAAGGTCAGTTGATTATTTACCCAACCTTATCCGGTTAAATCATTCGTGAAAGATGGTGCGTTGGGGTCAACAAGCTTTCAAGTTTATCTTGTATTATTACAATGGAAAAGTGATTCTGCCGTGCATTAAATGAATCCAGATTTCGCAGATTTTTGAAATGCAGTGCCTCCCAAAAAATATCGGTATAACAATCAAATTTAATCCGGCTCGAAAATAATTGTAACAAAACGCGAAATCTTAGCGTTAGACATGTCAGAGAACACTACTAATTAAAGGGAGGAATCAGGTGAAAAAGAAAATTATCGCAATTCTTATAGCAGTAGCTGTGGTCGCTGGGGGAATAATGACTGTCCCACTGTTGGCTGACTCGGCCACTGGCAGCATTACTCACGTTCAACTAACACCGGCTAGCGTAACACTTGTAACTGGAACCACGCAACAATACACTGCCCAGGCTCTGGACAGCAGTAATCAGCCTGTATCCAGCGTAAATTATTTCTGGCTTGTGGCAGATGGAGGTGGCACTATAACCACCACAGGATTGTTTACGGCCGGCACTGTCGGTAATTATTCTAACACAGTGGAGGTTGTTGCAGTGCAGGGGACTACTGCAGAAATCGCCACAGCCTCAGTGACAGTGGTGGCGTCAATTGGGTCTCTCGATCACATTGCCATAACACCCGCAACTGCCACACTTGCTCCATCAGGTACACAGCAATTTGCGGCTCAGGGTTATGATTCCAATAATGCCGCAATTCCGGGACTGACTTACGTATGGTCATTGGGAACAGGCGCTTCCGGTACTATAAGTACGTCCGGATTGTACACGGCAGGAACAACTACAGGCACGGTTACCATTCAGGCTAAGGTCCAGGGGGCTACTACTCCCACCGGTTCAGCCACGGTTACCGTTTCCACGACTCCTCCAGTAACCACGACTTCCAGCGGAAGCCAGGGAAGATGCAGCATAATCGGCCTGTTCAGACGTTATTTCAAGAACGTTGGTTCGGGCAATTTTCTGGGTGGACAATGGCAGGTTAAGAATAGCAGCGGCGGCATCGACACTTACAAATTAATTCCCGGTGTCGTGCAGACAGCTTCAACCACATCGCTGGTTATTGTTCCGAACGGGCAAACTGCTACCAGTACGTTTGCACTTACAACCAGCACTGTTATTCAACCAAGCGGAGTGACATTGATAGCTGGGGATATGGTGATGGTCTTAACTGTTAACGATCAGGTCACCACAGTGTCGATAATTAATGCTTCCCCAACCACCCAAACAACCCGGACTCAACCGGGTTTAAACAAAAATGACAATAATAACGGGCAAGGAAACAAGGTACCGCCCGGTTGGTCTCATGGAAAAAAGAATGGGTGGCACATTGATTCGTCCAGAGGTGATTCTGATTCTAACGGCGATTAGGGATTAAATAGTGACTGACAGTAGAAAAGCTTGTCCCGAATATAGATTGGACCGGTAGTCCCGAAGATTTGCGAGATGGATAGATGTGGAATATATTGAGATTAGGTGATGACAACAGGTTATGGAATTTTCTACTCCAATTCAGCAATCTGAGGACTATTTGGTCCAGCAGGCTATTAAGCGAGATGAAGCAGCTTTTACAGCCTTATATCGCAGCTGTGTCGATCGCGTTTATCGTCACATCTACTACAAGATTTCTGACCCGACTGATGCCCAGGACATCACGCAAGAAGCTTTCATTAAGGCCTGGAATTCAATCGAAACTTATAAAAATACAGGGACTCCTTTCATCGCCTGGGTTATCACAATTGCCAATAATCTCATAATTGACCATTACAGGAAGCATAAGAGGACAATACCTACCGAAGAACTACATGAAGTAAATGCTATTGATGAGCTTTCGGATCCGGCAAAAGAGACTGAAGTTAAACTTGAAAATGCCTTTATTAAAAAGACTGTACTAAAACTAAAGGGAGATAAACAAAAAGTTATTCTCATGCATTTTATAGATGGCATGACCTATGAAGAGATTGCAAAAGCTTTAAATAAGAGCGAAGGATCGATCAGGGTAATTCAATACCGGGCGCTTGGTGAATTGAGAAAATTATTGAGATTTGAATAATGAAGAAAGAAGAAGTTCTCGCTAAGTGCATTGAAGAGATAGAGAGCGGAAAAAGCACAGTCGAAGATTGTGCGAATAAATATTCGCATTTGGGAGCGGAATTTCGATCACGCTTGCATGTGGCCATGCTCTTGAAACCGGATGAAGTGGTCTTGCCAGAGGAATTCAAACAGCAGTTGAATGCCCAGATCTTTAGTGGGAAATTCTCAGCCCCAAAGAAGTTATCTGATAATTTCTGGAATTGGCGGGTAATGACGCCCGCAAAATTAGCATTGGTCTCAAGCGTGGTAGGGGCTTTTGTTGTTTTTGCATGTGGCGGCAGTGTGGTCTATGCAGCGCAAAATAGTCTGCCTGGTAATACACTATATTCTGTAAAGACCGAAATTGAAAACCTTCGATTGGCAATGACAACCAGTTCTGCCACCAAGGCTATCCTTCATGTTGAGTTTGCACAAGAAAGGGTAAATGAAATAACTCAAGAAGTCCAGCTGAATCAAAATGTCAGTCCTCAAATGGTAGATGCTGTCACGCAGCAATTCGACAGTGCCCTGAATGCATTGAGCAACACAACTGACTCAACGGATAGCGAAAAAGCGTTGAGTAAATTATCCACCGAAACATTAAATCAACAAGTGGAACTCAATCAGCTTTTACCCAGTGCTCTATCAAACAGCCAGTCTGCAATTCAGCAACTTATTGGAGATGCAAGCCGGGGAAACACTATCGCACAGGTTGCTTACGCTAACCACGATCTTCTGCAAAATCATCTGTCGATCACTGATAACCAACTGGATGCCGGACAATTTAGCATTCAGGGTGATTTGATTAGCATCGATGGTAATACGTGGAACGTCGGCGGGACCATTATCAATAATGTGCATCTTACAGGAAAAATCCCTGCTACTGGCAGCAATGTAAGCTTACAGGGTTTGGTCAAAGACGACAACACGTATATTAGCAACATAGAAGTGGATCCAAATTCAACGGGTACTACCGCAGTGGAGGGTCATTTTTCTGGCGCTAATCAAAACGGCACGGTTAATATAAGTGGTCTTGCGGTAAACGTTGCCAGTCCCGTCAATACTCCGCTGAGTCCGGGAGATGTTGTCCAGCTGCAAGGCAGCACTGATAATTCCAAATTAAACGTCACAAATGTGCAGAGCAGTGGAAATCAAAGCACGACGCTCGAAGGTAATCTTATCTCAGTTAATTCAAATAATGGGACGATCAAGATTAAAGTGACAGGCAATTACATTACTGTCAATATCGCCAAAGCCCACATTACGAGTAAAAACGAAAATCATAACGCCTTGCAAATATCAGATCTTAACCGTTCAGTTGGTCATGATATTTCGCTCCTGGGCTTATCAAAAATAAATAACGTGTTTACTGCTACCCAAGTCCAAGTCGAAAACGGCAAATGATCCGATTTTAAGTGATTTCATACCATGTAATGGCAGTCAGAGCCGCTTATCAAGACTTAATCAAAAAGGAGTTGTGATGCCGGAAAATCTTTTAGCATCAGATTGGTTAGCAAAAGGGCTTGTCTTGGCCGATTCGAAAGAATACGAAAAAGCCGTCATGGCTTTCAATCAGGCGATTGGGGCTTTTCCACAATGTGCAGAAGCTTGGGAGAAAAAGGGAGAAGCTTTGTTTGCTATGGGGATGTATGCGGAGGCCTTGAACGCATATAATGCGGCTTGCAATATAGACCGAGATTCGATCGGAGCCTTACTGAACAAAGGTATTACACTGAACGTTTTAAAAAGAGCAGGGGAAGCCAATTCTGTTCTTGACACTGTTATCGCGATTAACCCGGGCAATGAAACCGCCTGGTATCAGAAAGGCATCGCGCTATTAGAGCTGGGGAAGCTGGAAGAATCTCTAAATTGTTATGAGCAAGCTTTGGCTATCAATGCCAAATCAAAAAGCGCATGGAAAGGGCAAGGCACGGTGTTAGAAAAACTCGGGAGATTAAAATCCGCTATTAATGCATATGATGAAGCCATTAAATCGGATCCTGCCGACGCAGAAGCATGGAACAACAAAGGAAATATTTTAGGTAAATTACAGAGATATAAAGAGTCGATTGCAGCTTACGATTCGGCATTGGGAATTGACCCGGGAAATGTCAAAGCATTATGTAGCAAGGGAAAAGTTCTCATGGATTCGGACCGCTTTTATGAAAGTGCCACTATCTTTGATGAAGCTATCAAAATAGATCCGAAGAACCAAGACGCATTAAATGGCAAAGGGACTTCTTTGCTCATGTTGGGCAAATATCGTGAAGCGCTAATATCATTCATGAGAGAAACGGAAATTAATACCAAAGATGCGTTTGCGTGGTTTAATAGAGGTCTTGCTTTGACTAAACTCAACAAAATGGAAGATGCTGCTACGGCATTTGAGCACTGTGTTGCCGAGGATCCGAGACACACGAAGGCTTGGAAGAACCTTGCCTTGATTCTTGATGATTTAGGCAGACACGACGAAGCCCTCAAAGCATATAAGCAGGTACTTAAAACTAGCCCCAGCTCTACTTAAATTCAATTTAAATCTTTTTAACTCCGCAGATCAATAATGGAATTGAGGTTTTGCTTTCACAAAAAACCTATACAATATTGTGCCAATTTATACACCATCTTGTTATAGTGTCGGCACTCTTCTATAGTTAAAAACCAGAAAGCCCCTCAATTCGAGGGGCTTTCTGGTTACCAATGAAAATTTAACCGTTAATCATTATCGGCGATACCTTAATGTGTAGTTGTTGTCGACGTTGTGGTGGTTGTAGTAGCCGTAGCCGTGGTCGTAGTCGATTTAGGCGGAGTAGCAGTCGTAGTTGAGCTAGGTGTTACGATTGATTCATTTTTCGTTACATTAAATCCGGTTGGGTCAGTTCCTTTACCGGATTGGTTGACCACGGTCACGAACCTGGATCCAACCGCTGCTCCGTTAGCAATGACGATATTCGCCGTGATTTGGGTGTCGCCATTAACTGTGAAGCCGGTGACATCAATGCCACCACCAAAAGATACTGCCGTAGCCCCGGTAAAATTAATCCCGGTAATTGTAATGCCCGTTATTGTTGCCCCTTGAACTCCCGTAGACGGGTTAACACTATTAACAATAGGTGCGAACTTGGTAACACTGAACCCCGCGGACATGGTTCCATGTCCGGATTCATTGACGACTGTGACGAATCTGGTTCCGACAAAGGCACGATTCGCAATTGTGATGTCAGCGGTGATTTGAGTATCACTTACTACATCAAAACTGGTTACATTGATGCCGCCGCCAAAAGATACTTTCGTAGTATTGGTAAAATTAATCCCGGTAAGAGTGACCCCTGTTAATGTTGCACCCTGGTTACCGGTAGCGGGATTAACACCCGTAACTGTTGGCGCATCCGAGGTAACGGAGAAACCGGCAGGCAAAGTGCCGCGGCCAGCCGGAGTGCCCACACCAACAAAACGGGTTCCAACGAAAGCCCGGTTGGCAATAACGATGTTTGCGGTGATTTGAGTGTCACTATCAATGCTAAAGCTGGTTACATCAATTCCGCCTCCAAATGACACCCCTTTAGCACCGGTAAAACCAGTGCCGGTAAGAGTAACTGCTACCGTTTGCCCTTGATTCGCCGAGCCAGGATTAACCCCGGTTATCATTGGCTCGGCTTGTGTGGGCGGGGTGGCGGCTGAGGTCGTTGTGATTATGGTTTTGGGGGTAGTGGTCGTGGTCGGGGTTGTTGATGTGGTAGATGTAGTAGTGGTTGGCGTTGTCGAAGTAGTCGTAGTAGTTATTGTTGTGGTCGTCGGAGTTGGAGTCGTGGTGGATGAATCAGCGGCCATCACGGGAACCACCGAAAACGCCAATAAAGTCAGAATTACAATTGATACTATGCCGATTAAAACAGACTTGCGGGATAATTTGCCAAACATCTTTGCCTCCTATTATTAACTTTTAATTATTTCCTTTCTCTGAGTTGAATATTTGTTCACAAGCAGGTTGATATCAATCTGATCATCATTTTGAAATTATTTCTTTGGCCCTCCTCTTTTGTTTTGCCTGTTAAATAAACAACGGATGAGGGCTGTTCTTTGTTACACGTTTTTTAATAACGCTAACAAATATATTTTGACAATCAGGGAGCTTAGTTACCCGCTTAAAAATGACGGTAATTGGGCAGACTAAATAAAGTGCAAGTACATTGAAAACTTGGCAAATTGAGAAAGCGGCTAATAAACATGATATTGAAGCGCCGACAAGTTCATTTATTGGAGTAAGTTACGTGCTGGGGATGGATTGTTAACTTAATATGCCTCCAATATAGAAACGGTGACAATAACAATGGGAATATTCTGTGTTCTCTTTCTTAACGTAATATCCTTTCAACACGAGCGGTGAACGAAAAAGCGCTATCACAAAACCATTATTTTATTAGGCGTGTTCTGCCCCTGACCTTGGGCTAACACCACGTTTAGTCAATTGGGACAATAACAAGGCTAGTGCATAAGACAGTCCTGCAACTGCCGCACCAACAATGGCATCGAGAATGAAGTGGTTTGCTGTGGCTACTATGGTTATAAACATCGCCAGAGGCAACAAGATGCCCACTACCTTCAACCACCAAGTCTTAGCGATCCGAATAATAGCTATTCCGACCAAGAGCGCCCAACACATGTGTAAGCTCGGCATTGCTGCATACTGGTTGACCAAATGAGTAGGCATTGATGACGTCTTAAGGTTCATGTATGTAGCTAAAGTGTCAACAAAACCCAGATTGGAGAGCAAACGAGGGGGTGCCACCGGGTAAAAAGCAAATATTGGAAAGGCGATAACGGCAGAAATGAAAATGGCATTGCGTGTAATCATGTATTGCTTCCGATGGTATTTGTATGCCCAAATACCGAAACTTATAAGGACAGGAAAGAAGAGTAGAGTGTACAGTGCGTTTACCAGTTGAACCAGAAAGTCACTTCTCAGGAACCAGGACTGTATGTTTAGTTCCCAGAAAAATTTCAACCTTTTCTCAAAATCGATGACATTATAGGTATTATGAAAAGCTAATAATTTCCTATCGGGTAAAGCGTCTTGGGTCAATGAATAGGCCGTGTAAACAACCAGAAACAACGTAATCTCACGGATGCCACCCTTCCACCAGGATGATAGCTTCTTTAGAACCGACGCTGCGGTAGTTTTAATACTCATTGTTCAAAATGGATAGTGCAAATCATTGTGTGTATAAGTTCTTAGGGCTAGCTAGTAGTTCGTTTTTTCTAATGGACGACAGCAACAGCCCGTGCAGCCATTCATTTTCAAGCTGG
>Ga0187858_10006233_pt1 | contig 10732 bp, 7 predicted proteins | sample June2016WEW_8_15_FD_133015 | JGI IMG/M metagenome (GOLD analysis project Ga0187858, IMG submission 133015) | Peatland microbial communities from SPRUCE experiment site at the Marcell Experimental Forest, Minnesota, USA - June2016WEW_8_150 | ecosystem: Environmental > Terrestrial > Soil >...
CGATCTACATGACGTTGCGGGAACTGCCGTTGACGCCGAATGGGAAGATCAACCGCAAGGCGTTGCCGGCGCCCGACCAGAGCCGGCCGGATTTGAGCGAGACATTTGTGGCGCCGCACGATGCCCTGGAGCAGCAGTTGGCGAATTTTTGGATGGAGCTGTTTGATGCGGAGCGGGTGGGAGTGCGGGACAACTTTTTCGACTTGGGCGGACATTCGTTGCTTGGGGTGCGGCTGTTTGCGCACATCAAGAAATTGACCGGGAAAGAATTGCCGTTGGTGACACTATTTGAAGCGCCGACGATCGAGCAACTGGCGGCCATCCTGCGCCAGCAGGGTTGGGAATCAGCGTGGGCGTCGCTGGTGCCGATCAAAGGTGGCGGGTCGAAGCCGCCGTTCTACTGCGTGCATGGCGTTGGCGGGACGATTTTGGAGTATTTGGATCTGGCGAAATATCTGGATGCCGATCAACCATTCTACGGGTTACAGGCGATTGGCTTGGACGGGAAACGACCGATCGAACAGTTGAGTGTGGAGCAAATGGCCGCGCGGTACATCGAGGAAATCCGGGCGTTTCAGCCGCGCGGTCCGTATTATTTGGGAGGATCATCGTTTGGCGGGACGGTGGCGTACGAAATGGCGCAGCAGTTGCGGGCGGCGGGTGAGGAAGTGGCGATGCTGGCGCTGTTTGACACGAACGGGCCGGGGTATCCGCGGCTGCTGCCGAGGCGGACGGCGTGGCGTCGGCGGATGGATTGGTGGATCGACCGGGGGATACTGCACTGGGAGAACTTCCGGGCGTGTGAGACCGGGGAACGGGCTCATTATTTGCAGCAAAAGTCGGCGCGATGGAAGAAGCAGTTCCGCTGGAAACAGCAACAATTCTGGGACCGAGTGCGGGGTCGGTTGGCTCTGGAAACATTTCACCAGGTGCGGATGATGGGCTTTCGCGCGAATACGGCGTACGATGCGAAGCCGTATCCGGGTGCGGTGACGCTGTTTCGCGCGACGGAACAGCCGCGCGGGATTTATGAAGACCGGACGCTGGGGTGGGGATCGGTTTTGAATGGGCAGTTGGAGATCATCGATACGCCCGGGCATCACGGAGCGATTGTGCGCGAGCCACGGTCGCGGGTGTTGGCGGCGCAATTGACGGAAGTGTTGCGACGGGTCCAACGCGGGATGGATTCGGTCGACGAGCCGCCGGATTCGGGCTGCGAGCAAAATCGGCCGGATGAAAACGGGAACTGCGCCAGCGATGGTGAGCACAAAGCACAGTTGGAGATTGATTTTTTGAGTACAGCCGTTCGCCGCGCAGCCGCGCACCGGCCAGCGCAGTGAAGTCGGGCTATTCATTCGCTCCGCCTTTCCAGGGGCATCCCACCCTACAACATCGCAGCCTTGCGGTGTCCCCCAACGGACCGGGCCGGGCAGTGGCCTTCAGTAGGCGGCGTTGACCCTGTAGAAACGCCCTGGGGTTGGGGCGGGGTCGGTGTACTGGTAGAATGGCGAGCCGGCGGGCGAGTTGGTCGGCAAACCGATGCTGACCCAATTGACCAGATCGGTCGAGTCTTCCACCGAGCAATTACAGTCAGAGGGCGCGCCGGCGAACTGGATCAGGAAACTGCCGTTGGTCTGCAATGAAGTGGACGTGATCTGTGGCGGCGTGTTGCCTATCAGAATGAAGACGTTGAATTGAGGGCCGGGATCGGGTACGGCATTGGTAGTGGTCCAGCCGTTCGGCACAGCCACGGTCAGGTTGGTCATCGGCAGGTTCAGCGGGGCACCGGTGTAGGTGCCGGTCAGCACCGATGGCGCGAAATAGTTTTGGGCGTTGATCACCTGGTAAACATCGCCCGTGCTCAGGACGCTGCTGACATCAACGTTGACCGAATTGGAGTTTGCCCAGTTATAGACGACGATGTTAGCCCGTTTCGGCTCGTAAGGGTTGGGATTGACCGCCACCAGGTTGGGCGGGAGATTGGTGGAATAGCTGCTTTGCAAATCATAGCCTGTGGCGGACTGCCAGCCGGAAAACGTGAAGGAACTAACATCATTGTTGAAGTCCAGTCCGTTGTCCCCGTAATAGGTGTTGCCATTGATAATATTGCCGGGCATGGCGTGCGTGAGGAACATCGCGCCGTGGACCGAGTACAGGGTATTGTTGGTAAACACGACGGATTGATAACTCGTTGCCGTAACCAGATAATTGCCCGAGCCGTTGGCGGTCCAAGCGGCCACATAATTGCTGGCCACGTTCACATTGACGTTGGAGCCGCCTCCGAAATCGAGACGGACCGGGTTGCTCTGTAAAGTTAGCGGCGCATAGACGTAGTTGCCGAACAGGTTCAGGTCCTGGACCGGGGTCGTCCCGCTACCGAACAGGATCTGCTCGTTCGCGTAGCCTGGGGAATCGGCGATGGCATTGTTATCGAAGACCACGTTCTGATCGATCAGGAAATGCTTGAGAGTACTACCCTCCGTATAGCCCTGGATGCCCTGGGAGAACTGGTCGAAGATGATATTGTTATCGAAGTGCATCTGGCCGGTCAGACCCTGGGTGTATATGCCAACCCCATGACCGCGGTCGGAACCCGCCCAACCGTTGTTGTAGATCAGGCAGCCGGAGCTCTCGCAGTTGGTTGCCGCAGCGAACACGCCGTACCCACCGGCGGTATCATGGACAACCAAGTTGATCAGCTTCACTCCATACCCGTCGATCTGCACCGAGGGAAACAACGGCAACACGTAAAATGGCGGATTGGATCCTGAAATATTGATGGTGCGGGTCGTGTTCGTGCCGCGGATTTCCAAGTCCTGATACCAAACGTAATTGCCGGCCACTTCCAACAGGCTGGGGGGGGGCGTTGCTGGCACACGGGGTGTTCCCAAAATAGTCCGGTTGCTGGAGAATGGCACGCTCGCCGGGAAAACCGCGGACGATGACCGGTGCGTTGCTCGACCCCGACAAGGTTGGTTTCAGCCCGATGCAATATTCGGGCGTGTTGGGTTCATAGATGCCAGCTCGAATCCAGACGGTATCCCCCGGCTGAATCGCAAGTTCACCGAAGGCGGTGTTGATGTCCCATGTGTTCGTAATACTGCCATCCCCGCCGGGACTACCCGCAGTGGAAACGAAATAATTCGCGGCCTGGACTCGCGCCGCCAGCACGCTCGCAAAAACCATTAGAGCGCAAATGGTTGCGATGCCAACTGTTGCTCTTTTGCGGGAAAAAATCATGCTCATCAAGGCGCAATTTGAAGTTGTGGGAAGTAAGCAATCCACAGGCCCAGCAGCCAGACCCACAGCACAGCGACCGTTAGAAGAAGTTTTTATTTCAGATTCGATACAGCGGCCCTCGCGACCCCCGTTGGAGACAGATCAGATTATAGAACCAACCGTCTGGCATGTCAATCGCAACACCAGTATTCATAAGGGCTTGATGTTCGGATAGATGGATGAGATTTGTTTTAGCCTGCTGAATTGAACTGATTTTGAGTTTCGCGGTGAAGTTCCAAGGAGGTTTCCCGACTATCTAATTGCCTTCAAATTGCGACTCACATTGGCCCTCCGGATGCTGGAAATGATTATACCGAGATCGTGCATGCAGATTTCCTACGACGCGGAGCGCCCTGCCGACGGACGACCGGCGGTCCCTTCGGCTGCGCTCAGGGCAGGCGCCGACCGCCGCTACAGGCGGCGCGCCCGGCCCCGATATACACCTCAACGCGAATCAGTTGCGCGGGTAAAGCGCGTACGGTTCACCCCACATCTCCATGAGTAAGCTCTTGCTATCGGTTTATCATGCTCTACCGGCACCCGTGCAGCCGGTAATCGCCAGCTTGCGCGGCGCTTATCTTCGGCGCTGGCGTTACGGTCCGAAGACCGACCAGCTGGTACGTGAGGCACTGGAGCGCGACTTCTGGAGTCCCCGGCAGTGGCATGAGTGGCAGCGGCGGGAATTGGAACAACTCTTGCAACACGCTTGCACGCGGGTCCGATTCTATCGCGAACAATGGGGCGAGCGGCAGCGAGACGGCACGGCCGGGTCTGCCCGCAATCTAGCGGATTGGCCCATTCTGGAAAGGCAGGAAGTGCAGGCCGGCTCCAAGCGGTTTCTTGCCGATGGCTGTGGTTCGCGGAAGATGTTTTGCGATCGTACGAGCGGGACAACGAGTCCGTCTCTGAAGATTTGGCAGAGCCGGCAAACCGTCCGAAGATGGTACGCCCTGTTTGAAGCTCGCTGCCGGCATTGGTACGGCGTGTCTCGACATGACAACTGGGGCATGCTGGGAGGGCAGTTGGTGGCTCCTGTGGCGCGACGTCGTCCACCCTTTTGGGTGTGGAATTCCAGCCTGAACCAACTCTATTTATCCTCTTACCACCTGGCACCGGATTTGATCCCAGAGTATCTGCGTGCCCTGCGCTCTTATAAGGTTCGATATCTGATCGGTTTCACCTCGGCGTTATACACCATTGCCAGGGAAATCCTGGAAACAAAGCTCGACGTACCGCAGTTGAAGGTCATCATTACCAACGCCGAGCCTCTGTTTGATCACCAGCGGGAGGCAATCGCTGCCGCGTTTCATTGTCCCGTGCGGGAAACGTATGGCATGGCGGAGATAGTGGCCGGCGCCAGTGAATGTGAAGCCGGTCGTTTGCACCTGTGGCCGGATGCGGGGATTGTGGAGGTTCTCGATGGCGACCAGCCGGTCGCCAACGGCGAGGTTGGGGATCTGATCTGTACGGGATTGATCAACGCCGATATGCCGTTGGTGCGTTATCGGGTGGGAGACCGCGGCAGTTGGCCACCGACGGCCGATTCTTGCCCGTGTGGCAGGACCCTGCCCGTGCTGGGCCCGATAGAGGGTCGAACAGACGACGTGTTGTACACCTCCGATGGTCGAACAGTCGGTATATTGGCCCCGGTATTCAAATCGGACCTGCGGATTCGCGAAGCCCAAATCGTCCAGGAGCGTCGGGACTTGATCCGGGTGCGAATCGTGCCCGCACCGGGTTTCACGGATGCGGATGGTCGAACCATCATTTCGAACGTCAAGGCGAGAATGGGAGCCGTCACGGTCGTGCTCGAACCGTTATCGGCGATTCCCCGGTCGGCCAATGGGAAGTTTCGCAGCGTCATTTGTGAGCTCTCTGGTGAGGAGAAACACTCGCCGCACAAAAACCCGAGGCCCGTCCTGAGCCGGCGTTAGCGCGGATTATTCGCCAAGGTTTTGTGGCGGGGCTCCGCTCAGGATGACAGACCCGATCCACCGTGCGCCACCGCCCCAACCATCTACCGGTTAAGTTATTAGCATCTTGTGACAACTCTGATTATCAATCCAGTCAAGTAGTTATTGACATTGTCCCGGCAAACTGGTAGCCTAGCCCGTGGGTGGGAATCGAATTGCCCTAAACGGGTCTTCGGTGGAAAGGCACGTATGACAGGGAATGTAATAGGGTGGCTGTGGTTGCAAGTTATAGTTGTCCTTATCCCAGTAAGCTTGGCGATTGGGTACGTTATCCGTCGTCGCCGTCAAAACGAAGAGTCCCTGGACATAATCCCGCTGGAATTTCAACCAGCCAATCGTGTCGCTCGTGATCGGGTCGGTTCACAATCGGAGCTCACCGGAGGGGCCCTCGTCGGGTCGGGGCACGATCTGAATTATGCTCATTTGGTAGCCGCGCTGAAGAACTCCGGAACGAGACCGTTGAGCATTGACCAGATCCTCGTCTTTGACCAGCACCGACTGCATAAATATGCCGGTTCGGAAAAGGCGGAATTGGTGTTGGGTCGCGGAGACAGCAAGACGGTGGAGGTTGACATTCCTCCGCTGGAAGGAGTCCGCTACGTGAATCCGCCAGAAGGCGGGGGACGTATCGAGGTGATCACAGCGACCCAGACGTTTTGGTCAGAGCCGTTTCGTTTTTCTGATTTGGCATAGCGAATCAGAAATAGACCCAGAGGATCCGCCCGGCAAGGTCTGGATGGCAAGCGGAGCCCCCGAACTGTGAATCGGGGTAAACCTTGCCCTAGAAGTCAGCAGGGCGAGTCTGATACACCCAGTAGGCCGCCGCGGCGATGAACCCGCCGAGGATGTTGGCTGCCCAATCAGCGACGATGTCGGTACTAGTAAGCCGGAAGCGTTGGAGAAACTCTGTCGACCCGGCATAGACTGACGTAATCAGAAGGGTCCCAACGATAGCTGTTGCCAGGGAGAAGTGGTGGGCGTGGCGAAAAGGCAGAAGGATCAGGAGCCAAAAGACGATGTAAAAGGCGAAACGTTCGATTCTGTCCTTGTCTGGGAACAGCCGCCCGATCTGTGGAAGACTGGACTTCGAGGATAGATAGAAGATCGCTCCCGCGCACAACAGAGCTGGAATCCAGAAAGCCAGTTTGCGCAGCGGGTTGATGGGCGCCCGCTGTCCGCTGTCCGCGCGGAGCGACTGGCAAATGTACCAGGCGAACAGCGCCACCGCGCCCGCCACCGTATCGAGCACCACATCGGAAAACTCGCAACTACGACCAGGGACATACTTCTGGTGCCACTCATCGGAAGCGGCGTAAGCCGCGGTGATCAGCAAAGCAATTGCCAGGGATTTGGACGAACGCAAGGCATGGCCGCGATCCAGCGCCCACACCAGCGTGGCGGCGAGAGTCGCAAAGACGGCGATGTGGCCGATCTTGTGTTCTGCCGTTTCACTTGACCCGACTCGTGGAATCATGGCCAGGAAAAGGGTCAGACCTCCCCAGAGCAGAGCGGGAATCCAAAAGACGGCTTTCGGCACCCGGGTCATGGAAGGAAGTTGGCCAACATTGCTTGTACGAGTTATGCACTGGGACTGTCGCGAGTCACGCAGTCGGAGCACCCCACAGAGTATCAGGTTTGGCAACGCTGACAAGCCGCTTCTGCGGCTTCTGCGCCGTTGGGTGATGACCTAACGCTGTCGTAACCGCCCCGACCGCGTCGGGGCAAGCATTTCACGAACGGACGCGACGGACAGCCTTGGTGACGAAATCTTAACCCCTGAAAGGAGTACTATGAGCAGATTCATGTGCACGCACACCCTTCCGCCGGGCAAGCTCAGCGAAAACCAATTGCGCCAGTTTGCGCAGGCGGCACAGCAGGACGGGACTGTAAAAGGCTACGGAAGTTTTGTTAATCTTGCCGAGGGGAAGGCCATCTGCGTAATGGAAGCCTCCACCAAAGAGCAAGTGGCGAGTTGGTTTAAGAAGATGGGGATGCCGTTTGACGCCATTACACAGGTGGCACTCGAAGGAGAGCGGGGCGCAATCAGTTCGGTTTGATCGAATTGGCTGCCGCCACAATCAGCCTTTCGATTGTCCAAGCGGCATCCGTGATCTGTGTGCCGTGAGCTGGTGTGGTCGCCCGATGTGGTAAGCAGAGGCTAACCCTGATCTTCACCGGCAGGAGTTGCCATCTTTTACGGCAAGCTGTCGAAGCCGTTTATTGCGTCGCAAAATGTATAGTTGGTTCCCTGGTCGACGGTAATTCGGCCAACGTGACCGTCCAGGTAGACTCCCAGGGCCGCGTTGCCGTATCCATAATTGAGATACTTCCAACCGTTTTCTGGATCCGGCACAGGATTGCTCGTATAGGTACCCCACTCGACCAAATCATACGTGCCAAAACTCGGATCGAGCGCCCCACCGGTCCCGACCGACCCGGTCATGACGATGGGTTCGAGCTTGCCGACCATCGCCGGGTCGCCTTGGCGTCTGTAGGTACAAGCACCAGGGCCAGGGCTACTACTACACGTGTATGACACCTGAAAGTACTTGGCCATGGCATAGCTGCCGCGGCCAACGGGGTGCTGCTGCTGCCCGAACTGGCTAACCATCAGCGGGCACCACATGACGTGGCTATAGGGCGGTGCGTTCATCGCCGCCGTGTACTCCCCGCTCGGAAATGGACCATAAGCGTGCTCCCACACGTTGCGCCGCCAAGTGTATGACGTGTCTCCCGGATTCGTTTGATCGCCCAGCGGCTTGGGCCAGTAGCCATCGTAATCCTGGACATACACTAGCAGCAGCAGATGGATTTGCCTGAGGTTGTTCATTGAGGATTCGGTCAGCGCCTCGGTGTGTGCCCCGCTCAACACAGGTAGCGTCACCGCCACCAGGATTCCGGCCGCCGCAGCGAGAACGACCAATTCAGTGAGCGTGAAGCCATTTCGTGGTGCAGGCTCTTCGGGTCGAGGCTGAGTAGCTCTGGTCATGGCATTGCTCCTCTATCCTGATCTGACGACAGGCATAGCTAACTCGGAGCGTCGATTCGATGTCGACGCCGGTATCTTTCAGCGGCGCCAAGGTTAGCACATCGAGCCTGCCTTGTGAACCAAAACCCCCGCTTTACGTAAGTCTTTAATCTGTCGGCTGGACACCGATTCTGTTTGCTTTGACGTAGATGGTCAGCTACAAGAAGCGCGTCACCCCGTGTGTCTTGTCGTCTACTGCGAAAGCGGGCCGATTTATGACTTGTGTGTGGTGGGTGAACGGGAAGCTGTCGAAGGCTCCCCGGTTCTTCCTGTTGCAGGGTGGACTTTCTTTCGTCCTAACCCTCTGCACCTTTACGCTGGCCAGCACCGGCTCAGCACAGACCAATAGCTGGTCAAGCCCGTCCGGCGGGTTCTGGGAAGGTTTCAGCAACTGGTCGCTGGGCGCACTCCCGACCAACGCCGAGACGGTGTTCATCACGAATGCACCCAGCAAGACGGTGACCATTGGTTCGAACGCTTCTGGCACTTACCCCGAGAGCCTGACGATCAGCGATCTGACTGTGGCCGCCGACACCGGAATCACCAACACATTGCTCTTGTCCAATGCCGGTGTTACCACCCCGCTTCATATCACCGACTCGCTGGTCGTTGCCAGTGGCGCCGTGCTGTTGATGACGAATTCGGCCCTGCAGGTTGACGGTATTCCGAGCAATCTGTCGTGCGTGGACGGCGTCGCCGAGCTAGCGGGAACCAACCTGGTCACCGGCGACCTCGATGCCGGCTTTTCCACAAACGCGTTGAGCCAGATTTCACTCGCTGGCAGCCAGCTGGTTCTGAGCAATGGGTGCGAAGTCGTTGGCTTCTACGGGTCGAGTCAGGTCCTGCTCTCGAATAGCACGATTCTGGTAATTGAAAACGACTCGGCACCAAGTAACACGATCGGCAGTCCAGTGTTCCTGGGGCTGAAATCGGGTTCCCAAGGGTCCCTGGCTCTCAACGGCAGTTTCCTCAGCGCTCCCTCCCACATCGCCCTGGGTGGGGAGAACGGCTCGGCCGGGACGATTTCGCTCAGCGGTGGACAGTTCCTGGCCACCAACGGCTTCCTCATCAGTGTTGGCGGAAACGGGACAGGACAAATGGTGATATCGAACACGCTGTTTTCGGCGCATTGCCTTGTGGTGGCAAGCGGCCAATCCTCGCAAGGCACGTTGACGATGGCGGACAGTACGGCAACCTTCTCGGGAGTGCTCGAGGTTGGCGGCGGATGGGGCGCAACCGGAACGGCCGCGATAGCCGATGCTCAGGTCACCATCACCAACTTTCCTTTGATTGTTGGGAGCTACGGCCGCGGTCTAATGACGGTTACCAACAGCACCCTAGCCGGCAAATCAATCGTGGTCGGCTACGGGCCAGGCGCGCAGGGATTCCTGAATCTCACCGCAAGCGGCGTTTCGGTGCTGTCAAATGTGATCGTCGGGTTCTCCTCCAACGCAAGCGGAGCGTTTCAAATCTCCGACGGCAGCCTTTCAGTGACCAATCAAGCGGGCACGGCAAGCCTGGTGGTCGGTTGTTGGGGAACCGGTTCCTTGATTCAGAACGGCGGCTCGCTCATGTTGAATCAACTCGCGATTGGATCGGGAAACGCAACCGGTTTCGTTGTGTGCTGCTATTCCACGAATGTAATGGGAGGCGTCGGTGTTGGACAAACGACCTTGTCCAACGGAAGTTTGTCGGCACAGACCGTCGTGATCGGATCGGGGTTGGGCTCCCAGGGCACGCTCATGGTCAACGGAGGCGTGGCCTTCATCTCGTCCAACATAACCGTCGGGATTTCGAACGCGACAGGGGTGATTCAACTCACGGGTGGCAGTCTCGCGGTCACCAACCAGGCCGGTTCGGCGCAATTGATCCTTGGCCGGTCGGGACAGGGCTCGCTCATACAAAGTGGAGGGATGTTGACAGCGGATCAGTGGCTGGCAACGAACAGCAGTGGCAGTCTCGTAACTCTGAACGCAGGTGGTTTTTCCGCCACATCGGGCGTCGTCAGCAATGGCTTGGCGTTCGTCGTCGGCGACGGGGTAGACGCAGCCACCTACCATCTGCTCGGCGGGGTTCACTCCTTCGCCAACAACCTGGAAATTCATAACAATGCCACCCTCAGCGGGTGCGGTACCATCAATGGGAACGTGGTGGTGGATGCGGGGGGCACGGTGCTGGCCGACTGCGGCGGCACGCTTACGTTTGCCGGCAGCGTCACCAACAACGCTACGATGCTGGCCGTCAACGGGAGCATCCTGGAGGCCTACGGTCTCGTTGTGAACAATGGCATCATTGATATTCGCAGTGGAACCACCAATTTCCTCGCGGGCTTCATCAACAACGGCCTCGTCGTCACCACCAACAGCATTCCAGTTGTCACTGCCATCCAAGTCGTAGGTTTGGATGTGCAAATCAGCGTAATGACTGGGAACGAAGACACGTATGTCTTTGA
>Ga0187858_10006237_pt1 | contig 10728 bp, 10 predicted proteins | sample June2016WEW_8_15_FD_133015 | JGI IMG/M metagenome (GOLD analysis project Ga0187858, IMG submission 133015) | Peatland microbial communities from SPRUCE experiment site at the Marcell Experimental Forest, Minnesota, USA - June2016WEW_8_150 | ecosystem: Environmental > Terrestrial > Soil >...
CCGCCAGGTCGCCGGCGGATACCGCATGTCCACCAAGCCCGAGCAGCACGATGTGGTGCGCGCTTTCGCCAAAAGCCTGAAACCGCCTTTCCGCCTGTCGCTTCCGGCCCTCGAGACTCTGGCCGTCGTCGCCTACAAGCAGCCGGTCACAGTGCCCGAGATCAGCGAAATCCGCGGCGTAGATTCCGGCGGAGTCATCGCCACCCTGCTCGACCGCAAGCTGATCACGACCGCAGGCAGAAAAGCCGTAATCGGCCGACCGATTCTTTATAAGACCAGTAAAGAGTTCTTGCTGCGCTTCGGGCTTAGCGACATCAACGAACTGCCCAGCATGGAGGAGTTCGAGAAACTGCTGGCCGAGTCGTTCCAGAGCGACTTGATTCCGGGAGAAGCCATTTCTGCGGACGAGTCTGCAAACTGGCCCTCAAACGATGATTCACAAAGTATCGCTGGAGCTGCCGAAGATACTGCCGCCGAACTCGCCAATGCAGAAACTGCAGAGGAGGAAGAAGCAGAGGAAACCGAAACGCCAGCCAGCACCAAACCGGAGTAGCCATGCCAGCCGAACGTCTGCAAAAAATTATCGCTGCTGCCGGAGTCGCATCCCGCCGCAAATCCGAAGCCCTGATCGCCGCCGGCCGCGTTCTGGTCAATGGCCAGGTGGTCACCGAACTCGGCACCAAAGCCGATCCTGAACAAGACCACATCCGCGTGGATGGCAAACTGCTGCAGGGTCCCGAACGTTACACCTACGTCGTGCTGAACAAGCCCAAAGGATACGTGACGACGGTCAGCGACGAGAAAAAGCGTCCCACCGTGATGGACCTCGTGCACAAGGTGAAGGGCCGCGTCTATCCCGTGGGACGGCTGGACTGGGCAAGCGAAGGCCTTCTGCTGATGACCAACGACGGCATGCTGGCCAACGCGCTGATGAAAGCGTCTTCCAACGTGCCGAAGACTTACGTGGTGAAAGTCGCCGGCCAGCCGGACGAGGGAAAGCTCGACAAGCTTCGCCGCGGTGTCTCGATCGCCCAAAAAGGCGGCAGGCGCGTGCGTACGGCTCCGGCAAGAATTCGGTTGATCCGCGAAGGCGATAACCCGTGGCTCGAAGTAACCATCATTGAAGGCCGCAACCGCCAAGTCCGAAAAATGTTTGAAGAAGTGGGACACCACGTGGAGAAAATCCGGCGCGTGCAGTACGGTCCCCTTGCGCTCGATGTGCCGCCGGGAGATTGGCGCAACCTTACTCTGCTCGAAGTCGCTAAACTGAGAACGGCGGCGTCGGGACCGAAGCTTACCCTTCCGCCAAGCGCACCCGCTCCGCTGCACGCTCCGAAGGCGCCAACCAGCAAGCTGCCGCACACACCGAAACCGTCGAACTGGTCGCGTTCTCCCAGGCCATCGCGTCCTGAGAAGCCGTCGTTCTCAGCGCGCTCATCTTCATCCAGACCGGCGCACGCAGCGAAACACTCGTCTAAATCACCTGCACCGAAGCGCCGGCGCGACTAAAACAAACCCGATAGCTGCTGGGTGCACGGATAGTTGCCGAGCTGCGCTCGGCTCGGACGGGCGAGGGCGCCCGTCCCCACACAATCCCTCGCGATTAACGCCTGGCTTCCGCAACCATCGGCAAGCGGGCCGCGCCGTACAAGCCGGCATCGCTCCCCAACAGCGCGCGCGTGATGATGGTCTTGTTGCCGGGGCCGGCCTCGATGAGCGCGGAAGCTCCCTGTTTGGGGGCCAAAGCGTCGAGCGGCGCAGTGGCGGCATACACCAGGGATCGTCGCCGCAACTCTTCGAAGATCGATGGTGAGAAAGCTTCCCAGGCACTCGCGACTCCCCCGCCGATCACGTAAATCGGCAGGTTCAAGGAATTCACCATGGTCGAAAGCACAATGCCCAGACAACGTCCCATGTAGCGAAAAATGCGGCGCGCATCTTCATCGCCTTGGATGGCGAGATTGTAAATCGATTTCGCGCTGAACTCCGGATCGGAGTGAGCAGCGCGCGCTAATGCCGAACTGCCGTTGTTCGTGATCGCTTCCCGTGCCATCCGGACCACTGCCGTCGCTGAAGCGTACTGTTCCAGGCATCCTCGATTCCCGCACCCGCAAGGATGCCCATCCGGCTCAACCGTGGTGTGCCCGAACTCGCCGGCCATGCCGTTCGCGCCGCGCCAGATCTTGCCGCCCAGAACCACTCCACCGCCGACGCCGGTGCCGAGGGTCAGCATCGCCACGTCCGGAAAATCCTTGGCTGCGCCCAGCCATTTTTCTCCGAACGCCGCGACATTGGCATCGTTCTCGAGGATCACCATGGTCTTCAGACGTCGCTCAATTTCGGCGCGAACTGGATAGTTGGCCCAGCCCGGCAGGTTGGGCGATTCGCGCAGCAGGCCGGTTTGCATGTCGATGATGCCGGGTACGCCGATACCGATCCCCAGCAATGCGGAGGAGTTTCCGTATTTCTCCGACATGCGCTGGATGGCGTCGCACATGTCGCCGATGACGTGATCGCGTCCGAGAGAAACCTTGGTGCCGAGCGTGACTTTCTCGACCAGCGCGCCTCGTTCGTCCACAGCGGCAATGCGCAAGTTCGTGCCGCCGAGGTCCACTCCAATCGAGATCTTATTCATGATGAATGACTCGGAAATCTATTTGAAGGAGCAATTAACCGTACACTTTTTTGTACAGCGCGGAGGTCAATCCGTCAATATTAAATCGTTATATTAGGGCTATTTTTGACACTTTGAACAGAAGTGACTGCTGCGGCCGGCCAGTATAATGCGCCGGATCGCGGTCCTGCACACCAGGCAAGGCTCCCCCTCACGGCCATAAACTCGATGCTGGAGCTGGAAGAAGCCTTCTTCTCCATCCGCGTCCACGTAATCCGAAATTGAAGATCCGCCCAGCGCGATCGCCTCGCCGAGAACTTCCTGCAAGGCGGCATGCAGCTTGCCCAACTGCCCCCGGGTAATGGCTGCCGCCCGCCTGCGGGGACGGATGCCAGCCCGAAACAACGACTCGTCGGCATAGATGTTGCCCACGCCGCGCAGCAACTTCTGGTTCAGAAGCGCGCTCTTGATCGGCGTCTTGCGCCCGCGAAAAAGCGCGATGAACCCCTCCTCGCTCACCTCCAGCGGCTCCACTCCGCCGGGATCGAAGCCGCCAGATTGAAGATGCACGCTGAGCTTGCCAAACATCCGCGGATCGATAAACCGCAGCTCGCGCCCCGAAGCCAGCTTCGCGATCAGGTGAGTGTGCTTGGCGATTTCCGCCGCAGGTTCCGAAACTACCATGCGCCCGGTCATGCCCAGATGGACAATCCACTGCGCCGTCTGTAGAGACGCGGCTTGCCGCGTCTGGCCGCGAGCCGCGCGTCCGCCCCTCTTCGTTGATGTCTGTGACGGGGGTGATTCTCCCTCCAGATCGAACACGATGTGCTTGCCCGCACGGTGCACCCGCACGATCCGCTTGCCCTCAAGCGTCGCAGCGATAACGCCGGCCGGCGACTTCAGTGGCTGTTTCCGGGAGCCGATCCAGACCGATTCGACGGTGTCCCCGGCGACGCGTTTGTCGAGGCCGCGCGCAATCGTTTCGACCTCGGGGAGTTCGGGCATGCTGTCAGGATACAAGATCAGCGGGCAGCGAATTGCTCAGGTCGTGTGGTGACGGGCCTCTGGCCCGTCCAGACGGGGCGCAGCCCCGTCACCACACACTCACCTTTCTGCTGATTTCCGGTTTGCTCCTCCACAGCCCGATTCGGTATGCTGGAGCGTACACACCAAGTACCGCCGATCGATCTTCATCAGTTTTCCAGTCAATTCAGCAGCGGCGCAACCAGTGTGTGCGACCCTGGGGCGGCTCCGGTTTGCGGCCGCGCAATATTCCAAGTGGAGTTCGAATTGAGTAGAGGCGGAAGAGGCGGAACAACCAGAGGTAGAACTGCGGTCATTGTCGGAGCCCAGTGGGGCGACGAGGGCAAGGGCAAGATCGTCGACGTACTCACCCAGACCTTTTCGGTCGTGGCTCGCTACGCTGGCGGCCACAATGCCGGACACACCGTCATCATCAATGGAAAAAAATTCATCCTGCAACTCGTGCCCGGCGGCATTCTGCGGCCCGAGTGCACCAGCGTCGTCGGCAACGGCGTAGTGATTGATCCGCTGGCCTTCCTCAAAGAGGTCGCCGCGCTGCGCTCTGCCGGCGTGAAAGTGGACGGCAACCTTTTCGTCTCGAACCGCGCCCAGGTCATTCTTCCCTACCATCGCATGATGGAGCTCGGATCGGAGAACGCTCCCGGCCGCGTGAAAATCGGAACCACCTCCCGGGGCATCGGTCCATCGTACGAAGACAAAATGGGACGCCGCGGATTGCGCGTCGCCGACCTGCTCGACACCCAATTGTTGCGCACCCACATCGAGAACGCGTGCCGCGAAAAAAACACGATCGCGCACGCACTCTTCAACTCCGAACCCCTCGATGCCGACAAAATGTTCCACGAGTACGCCGACGCGGCCGAGCAGATTCGGCCCTTTGTCCGCGACACGGCGCTCCTGCTGAATCGCGCTCTGGCCGAGGGCAAGTCGATCGTTTTCGAAGGCGCGCAAGGCACCATGCTCGACATCGATCACGGCACCTATCCGTTCGTGACCTCTTCGAGTTCCACATCCGGAGGCGCCGCAACTGGAACCGGCGTGCCGCCAACGTCGATTGACACGGTCATCGGCATCACCAAAGCCTATTGCACCCGCGTCGGCAGCGGCCCGTTTCCCAGCGAACTCCTCGACGCGCAAGGCGAAGACCTGCGCAAGCGCGGCAACGAATTCGGCGCCGTCACCGGACGCCCCCGCCGTACCGGTTGGCTCGATTTGCCTCTGCTCCGTTACGCTGGCATGATTAACGGAATCTCCTGGCTGGTGGTGACGAAGCTGGATGTGCTCGACCACCTGAAGGAGATTCCAGTGTGCGTAGGGTATAAGGTGGACGGCAAAGAGACGGACGAAGTTCCTGCCCAAGCGTGCGGTTATGAAAAAATCGAATGCATTTACCGCAAGATGGCGGGCTGGGCCAGCCCAACCCAAGACATTCGGACGGTGGAGGGATTGCCCAAGGCCGCCCGCGAGTATCTGGCCTTCATCGAAAAAGAAACCGGCGCTCGAGTGGCAATGATTTCCACCGGCCCCGATCGGGAGCAGACGATTTTGGTGCCTGCATTCGTAAGCGAACTGGAATTGAAGAACTGTTAAGAGATAGGATTCCGTAGGGCATCGTGCTGGGGTTGGTATCAGGGTATCCGGTCAAGCATTCGTATCACGCTATCGCATGAAGGATTCGTATCAGGGTATCGCTTTAGCGATACCATAATTTCCTCGAAATCAGACGCCCCTTCAGGGGTTGCTGCAGGCAGAACGGAGCGACGGATGGTGGTTTTGGCCGTAACCTGGATGGCAAAAGTTGGGCGCGAGTCCGAAGTGGCCGCGATCTTTGAAAAACTCTCAGCCGAATCGAGGAAAGAACCCGGCTGCCTGATGTATCAGGTGCATAAGCACAAGACCGACCCGCGCCGGTTCTTTGTCTACGAACAATACAAGGACGATGCCGCCCTCGAAGCGCATCGCACTTCGCCGCACTTCCTGCAGTTGGCAAAAAAGGATCTGCCTAAACTCGGCGACCGCACCGAAGGACACCTGTTCGAACCACTGGGATGAGTGTGGAGTTCTCAGTTCCCGGTTCTCAGAGAACCCCGTCATCAAGATCGAATATCGCTGGGAACCGGAGCTGCTTCTACTGCTTATCCACCATCAGCACGCCGCCCGAAGCATAGCTTTCCTTAGACACTTCGACGAATGTGACCACGATGGCTTCGCGCCGCGCACCCGCCTCTTCCACCATCGTGTCGGTAATGCGCTGCGCAATTTTACGCTTCTGGTCGGCCGTACGGCCTTGCAGCATAGTGATTTGGACTAGAGGCATGAAAGTTCTCAGTTCCCAGTTCCGAGTTCTCAGAAAATCCCGCCCTCAGATTGATCTCACTGAGAACTGGGAACCGAGAACTGAGAACTGCTTCTATTGCGCCAGTTCGTATCCCGCGAAGAAGAAGCTCAACTCGAAGCGCGCCGTTTCATCCGCGTCCGAGCCATGAATCGCATTGTGTTCAATGCTGCTGGCCCATTTCTTGCGGATGGTACCCTCCTCGGCGCTGGCGGGATTCGTTGCGCCCATCAACTTGCGCAGGTCGGCGATGGCGTTTTCCTTTTCCAGTGCCAGGGTCACGATCGGCCCACTGGACATGAACTTGGTCAGTGAATGGTAAAACGGCCTGCTGGCATGGACGGCGTAGAATTGCTCCGCTTGGTGCTGTGAAATTTCCAGCATCTTCATGGCCAGAATACGGAAGCCATTTTTCTCGAACTGCTCGATAATGTCTCCGACGGCGTTTTTCTTTACCGCGTCGGGCTTAATGATGGTCAGTGTGCGTTGCAGTGTTTTCATAAGTCAGGTTTCAGGTCCCAAATAACTTAATTGTAGAGACGCCGCTTGCGGCATCTCCCGCCGTGTATGAAGGAGACGGGAAAAACCCCGTCTCTACACTCGCACACCCAGCACGGATGCGAGCGTTTCGCCGATCTCAGCCGGCGATTTCGCGACCTTGAGGCCGGCCTTTTCCATGGCCGCAATCTTCTCGGCCGCGGTACCCTTGCCGCCGGAGATGATCGCACCGGCATGGCCCATACGGCGTCCGGGAGGCGCTGTCTGTCCGGCGATGAAGCCCACAACCGGCTTCTTCATGTGCGTCTTAATAAATTCCGCGGCGGTCTCTTCCGCGTTGCCACCGATTTCGCCGATCATGACCACGGCTTCGGTCTGTGGATCGCGATTAAAAAGGTCGAGTGCGTCGACAAAATTCGTGCCGATAATTGGATCACCGCCAATGCCGATCGCCGTCGATTGCCCGATTCCGCGCTGCGTTAGCTGATGCACCGCCTCATAAGTCAGCGTCCCGGAGCGCGATACGATTCCGACGTTGCCTTCTTTGTGGATCGACGCCGGCATGATGCCGATCTTGCATTTGCCCGGCGAGATGATGCCGGGACAGTTCGGCCCGATCAGGCGCGAGCGCCGGTTCTGCAGAAATTCCCAGGCGCGCACCATATCCAGCGTGGGGATGCCCTCGGTGATGCAGACAATCAATTCGATCTCGGCATCGGCCGCTTCCATGATGGCGTCTGCCGCATACGGCGGCGGCACAAAAATGACCGTGGCATTCGCGCCCGTCTTGTCCGCAGCTTCCTGGACAGTATTAAAGATCGGCCAGCCCTCGTGTGTTGTCCCGCCCTTGCCGGGCGTAACGCCGCCCACAATCTGCGTGCCGTAAGCCGCGCACGCCTTCGCGTGGAAAGTGCCTTCGCGGCCCGTCAGACCTTGCACAATCAATCGAGTTCTCTTATCAGCTAAGATTGCCATAATTACCCACTCTCCAAAAATCTCGCGTGCTGACGGGGCTTTGCCCGTCCCAGCGGGGCGGAGCCCCGCCACCACATAACCGACTAAGCCGCGCTTCTCGCCGCCGCTACTACCTTGTCGGCTGCATCTCTCATGGTCTCCGCGACCACAAAGTTCAGACCCGAGTCCTGCAAGATCTTCTTGCCTTCCTGAACATTGGTGCCTTCCAGTCGCAGGACCACCGGCAGTTGGATATTCGTTTTCTTGGCAGCCTCGACCACTCCGGTAGCCAGCATATCCACCCGCAGAATGCCGCCAAAAATATTGATCAGCACGGCGCGCACGCTTTTGTCGCTGAGCAAAATTTCAAACGCGTGCGCGACCTGGTCTGCGCTTGCGCTGCCGCCCACATCCAGAAAGTTGGCGGGCATGCCGCCCGCGTACTTGATGATGTCCATGGTGGCCATCGCCAAGCCGGCGCCATTCACCATGCAACCCACGTTGCCATCGAGCTTGATGTAGTTGAGGTTGTATTTCGACGCTTCCACTTCCTGCGGATCTTCCTCGGTGATGTCGCGCAGTTCGCGCAGATCCGGATGACGGAAGAGCGCGTTATCGTCAAACGTCAGCTTGGCGTCGAGCGCGAATAACCGGCCATCCGTGCAGCTGATGAATGGATTGATTTCCACCAGCGAAGCGTCCGATTCAAGAAACGCACGATACAGGCTGGTCAGGAACTGGACCGCGGGATTGATCTGCGACGCTTTCAGCCCCAACGCAAACGCGATCTTGCGCGCCTGGAATGGCTCCAGACCCATGCCTGGATCGATGTACTGCTTCAGAATCGCCTCGGGTCGCTCGGCGGCCACCTGCTCGATATCCATGCCGCCCGCAGCCGACGCCATGAAGACGGGCTTGCCCTCGCCGCGATCCACCAGAATGCCGAGATACAGTTCCTTCTCGATCGGCAGCGTCTCTTCGATCAGCAGCCGATGCACAATGCGCCCTTCCGGCCCCGTCTGATGCGTGATCAGTTTCATGCCCAGCATCTTGCCCGCGAATTCGACCGCCTCTTCCACCGACTTGGCGATCTTTACTCCGCCGCCCTTGCCGCGTCCGCCGGCGTGGATCTGGGCTTTCACCACCACTCCCGTCGCGCCCGAGCCCAGAATCTCCTTCGCCGCCGCCTCGGCTTCTTCGCGCGTCGTCGCCATCGTGCCGCGCGGCACGGCGACGCCATACTTCTTCAAAATTCCTTTTGCCTGATATTCATGAATTTTCATAATGATTCCAAATCCGTCGTTGGTCGCTGGTCGTTAGTCGTTCGCGATCCCGAGCGGCGATTGCCTTTAATGAACTCCCGAGAGGACTCTGCTTGCGGCTTCACACAACGTGCAGCAAACTCTTGATTTTATAGAGGCAGAAGGATTGGTGCAAACGGCGCAGATCACAATGAACGGTGATCAGTGCTAATCTTGGCGGGAGCCATGATCCTCGACGTCCTCCACCGCGTCGCCAACCACCGCCAGTCGCTCTCCCGCGAGGAGGCGCACGCGGTGATGACCGAGGTTCTCACCGGCCAATGCTCGGACGCGCAAATTGCGGCGCTGCTGGTCGCCTTGCACATGAAGGGTGAAACAGTCGAAGAGATTGTTGGATTTGCCGAAGCCATCCGCGCCGCAGCAATTCCGCTCAACCTTCATGCCAACTCCGTTCTCGACGCCAGCGGCACCGGGCGCGACGCGCTCGTCGATACCTGCGGCACGGGCGGCGATACCAGCGGCACCTTCAACATTTCGACGGCCACGGCCTTCGTGGTCGCGGGAGCTGGCGTACGCGTCGCCAAGCATGGTAATCGCGGCGTGACCTCGAAGTGCGGCTCCGCCGACGTGATGGAAGCCTTGGGCGTGAACATTCAGTTGCCGGCCGCGCAACTCGCAGCCTGCCTGGAACAAGTGGGAATCGCGTTTCTTTTCGCCCCCGCCATGCATTCGGCGATGAAGCACGTGCAGACTGCCCGCCGCGAGCTGCACTTGCGCACAGTTTTCAATCTGCTCGGTCCGCTGACGAATCCCGCGCGCGCCACCTGCCAGGTCGTTGGCGTCTATTCCGCCGATCTGGTCGAAAAACTTGCGGAGGCGCTCAGCATGTTGGGACTCCATCGCGCGCTGGTAGTTCATGGCAGCGATGGACTGGATGAAATCACGATTACCGGCCCCACGCGTGTCGGAGAAGTCCGCGAAGGCCAGGTGCACACCTACGAAGTCACGCCCGAGGAATTCGGCCTGCAGCGCGCCACGCTAGACAAAATCTCCGGCGGAGACGCCGCTCAAAACGCTACTCTGATCCGAGAAGTGCTGTCTGGAAAGAATTCTGCCCGCCGCAACGTGGTGCTGCTCAACGCCGCCGCCGCCCTCGTTGCCGCCGGACGCGCCGATCATCTGCGCGATGCTGTGCCGCTGGCCGCCAATGCCATAGATTCCGGCGCCGCGGAACACAAACTCGACGCGCTGGTGAAGTTTTCCAAGTGCACTTAGTGGAATTACCCTTTCCCACTTCCGCGCTCTATAGTAAAACGTCCGTGACGCATTCTTGGAGGATTCCATGAAACGCTTCCTGTTCACGATCGCGGTTATCGCCATCAGTGGATCGCTTCTTGCCCAGGATATTCAGGTAAATCGACAAAACAAGACGATTTCCGTCACGGCGGATGAATCGGCAACGGCAGATGCCGAGGTAGCCGTGCTCGAAATCGGATATCACAATTATGGAATTACTCAGGACGCTGCCTTCCAGGAAAACGTTCGGGCGGCTGAGCGGATTACGAACGCGCTCCTGAATGCCAAGATTCCGAAAGCAAACATCGAAACCGAGAAACTGCAACTGGCCCGCACGGAGATCGATGAAAAATGGACTGCGGACATGAAGAAGGAACGTCAGTTCACAGCAGAGCAATCCTGGCACATAACCGTATCCGCCTCTGAGGCACAGTCAGTTGTCGATCTCGCTGTGAAATCTGGGGCGAATGAAGTAGAGGACGTGGAATGGAACGTCGCCGATCCACTAGCATTGCAAGCCAAGGCGGGCGGCGCCGCATTGGCAAAGGCCAGGTCTATCTCTGATCAAATGGCAAAGGGGCTTGGGACGAAGCTGGGAGAACTGGTCTACGCGAGCAATCGTGCGCCGGTGGCGAAGATGTGGAGGGGATCGCTAAACACCGAGACCGTAATGGTGTCGGGTACTGCAGAAAAGGGAGAACAACCGCCCAAACTCACTTTATTCC